>Ga0105237_10005841_pt1 | contig 13809 bp, 15 predicted proteins | sample KBSC24metaG_FD_81520 | JGI IMG/M metagenome (GOLD analysis project Ga0105237, IMG submission 81520) | Corn rhizosphere microbial communities from Kellogg Biological Station, Michigan, USA - KBS C2-4 metaG | ecosystem: Host-associated > Plants > Roots > Rhizosphere > Soil | place: Michigan, USA...
AATATGGTGTTCCGTTGGAAGAATTTGTAGAGAAATTTGTGTTTACCAAGTTTGAGCCAGCCGGTATGGTTGATCATCCCAACATTAAAACAACCACATCACTTGTTGACTTTGTTTTCCGTGCATTGGCTTATGAATATTTAGACAGAACAGATCTTGTGCATGTGATAGACAGGCCGCAGATTGGAAACACCGGTGAAGAAGGAGATGTTACCTTAATAGGTAAGCCTGAACTAAGCAGCATACGTGTAACAGCGCCATCTGCCAACACTGCACCTTCTGCTCATGTGCACCAGCACAAAGCGCAAAAGACAGCCGTAAAAGCTGAAGCAGGCATAGATGCAGTAAATGCTGCTGCCAAGAATATGCAGAGTGATGCGCCTGCATGTAATGTGTGCGGACATATTACCGTAAGAAGCGGCACTTGTTATAAATGCCTTAACTGTGGCAACAGTTTAGGTTGCAGTTAAATGATTTTAAGAAGAGATGGCATCCTTTCAAGGGATGCCATTTTGTGCGCATATTACCTCTTGTTATAAAGCCATCTCTTTTGAGGTGGCTTTTTTATGATGAAGAGTCACCTGACTCTTTATTTAAACCACCTTTTTAAACAAGGCCGCAAACATTGTATCCGCTTTTTTATCGTAGCCTTTTAATGCTTCTGTCTTTATTATTTCTACATTGAAATTTTGTGTGATGTACTTCACCACATCTTCATTTTCCTTGTCAAAAACGGAGCAGGTGATATAAAGAAAGTATCCTTTATCAGTAATATGAGGTATCGCATTACTTACTATCTTTTTTTGTAACGAAGTATACTCATTAATCTTCTCTTCTCTAAAAAAGTAAAGTTGTTCGGGTGTTCTGCCCCATGTGCCGCTACCGCTACAGGGAGCATCGCAAATAATCAAATCAAATTGGAGAGATACATTTAAAGGCTTGCTTATATCAGCCACAAAAGAATGATAATGCTTAAGGCCCGCCTCTGAAAATCTTTGTTTAAGATTATGGATAATGGATGGCCTGATATCAGAAACAGTTAAGTCACTAGCGCTCAACGTATCTTTTGCAAGTAGGGATTTGCCACCACTTGCGGCACAACAGTCCCATACTTTAACAGGCTGTTTATTCTCCGGTATTATTTGCAAAAATTCACTGATCCGTTGAGAAGAATAGTCCTGCACTACGATTTCTCTATTGATATCAAACAATGTTTCAATTTTTGTGGCATTGGGCAAGGCTATACAATTTTTGTCAATACGAATGTTACTGATTGATTGCTGATCTAAAACACTCATTACTTTGTTCTCATAGCCCGGCCTTATGCGAATAAATAAATCTGGTTGTATTAAATGAGATAAGCAGAACTCTTGTTTATTGATGCCTTCACTCAAATGATCGCTGAATTGAAAAATGTCATCACTGTTGAATGATGGAAATTGTTGCCGAATAAAATCTATTTTTTCAACTAATGATAAAGGTCCTGATACAGGCCAGTCGTTATCAAACAAAGATGCCCAGCTTTTAAGTTCTTCTGTACATAAAAACAAAGCGACTTTTATTCTTTCAGAAGATTCAACTTCTTTTAATGCACGCCCTAAACGGTACCAGCAATAGCATAAGTGAGAAATATTCTTCCTGTCTTTGGAGCCATGTTTTTTATTGGCCGCGAAATATTGCTTTAAATAATGAGCAAGGGGTAGTTGTCCATCATACTGTTTGATAATATGTAGTGCGGTATTAATATGAGCGTTTAAATACATGCGTTTATTCAAATGGCAAAGTTAATTGTAATTGAAAACGATTTTAGTAATTTGCTGTTGTTATGAACAGCAATCTCTTTACCATTATTGGATTGGTAGCAGCATTTTGCACCACCATTTCGTTTCTTCCCCAAGCTATTAAAACCATACAGACGAAAGACACCGCAAGTATATCTCTTGCGATGTACTCACTGTTTACATTCGGCACTCTTATGTGGTTATTGTATGGCATTTTTACAATGAACATTCCTGTTATGGTAGCAAATGCAGTAACACTTGTATTTGCAGCTATAATACTTGTTTATAAAATAAGGTATAAATAAAAATGAGCAGAAGTTGCTTGATTGAGTAAAAGAGTTCAATCAGGTTCAAAACCTGCCACCTGCCTCTTAAACAGCATTGATTTTATTACGATGCTGCACATGGCTGAATAATGGATAAAGCGTACAAGTGTGCGACGCAAGGATGCTTAATAGTAATCCTAACGCCGGGCCCATAAAATATCTTTAATATAATATTGACAATAAATATCCCTGCCTGATTATCCTTTTTCAAACTTATGCGTATATATATTGTTATAAATATTGCGGGTGTAAAATGATTATTTGTTTCTACCTGCAAAAGTCTAACTTCATTACAGCAGTGTTTCAGCATGGTAATACAAAGGTCCACGATACAGCTTTTGCGTTTTTCGTTTTCCTACTTTCTAATGCCGGTGTACTGGTTTGCATTAAGTTTTGTAAATGACATACATTGGCCAAGGGCATTGCTGGTTTTTGTGCTGATACATTTGTTTTTGTATCCTTCAAGCAATGGCTACAACAGTTATATGGATAGGGATACGGAAAGTATTGGTGGTCTTGAAAATCCAATGCAGCCTACGAGGCAATTGTTTACGGCTACGATAATTATGGATATCACAGCCTCTGTTGTTGCGTTGCTTATTTCACCTCTGTTTGCAGCAGCATTTGTATTCTACATCCTTTGCTCAAGATTGTACAGCTATCGTGGTATTCGTTTGAAACAATATCCTTTCATTGGATATTTAGTGGTGATCCTTAACCAGGGCGCTGTTACTTTTTTTATGGTGTATTATGCATGCAGCGCTTCCTTCAATTTAAGCATGCCATGGCAGGCGCCGGTTGCCGCAGCATTTTTAATTGGGGGATTTTATCCTATAACCCAGGTTTACCAGCATGAAGCAGATGCCAAAGATGGTGTACAGACGATTAGTATGAAGCTGGGCAAAAGAGGAACATTTGTCTTTTGCGCTGCTATGTACGCTGTGGCATTCGCTTTGTTGTTTCAATACTATAACCAGGCAAATAAAATGAATATGTTTCTTGTATTGCAACTGTTCTTTATACCTGTGATTATTTTTTTCATCACATGGTTATTACAGGTTTGGAAAAATAACAGTGCCGCAGATTTTAAACACACGATGCGTATGAACTGGTTGGCAAGTACATGCACAAGCCTGGCATTTATCACACTTTTAATATTACATCAAATTGGCTGATATTATTTCCATAGCAACGGCAGTTCCAGACTATTGTCACAGGCAGGAAGACATTTTACATTTTATGCAGGATATATATCAACTGGATGAAAATGAAAAAAGGAAGCTTGCTTTTTTATATCGCCACAGTGAAATTGAAAAACGTTATTCTGTAATTGAAGATTATTCAAAACCCAGAAGCGAATGGCAGTTTCTTCCATCAAAAGAATATGCACCTTTTCCTCTTCTTGATGAAAGAATGAAACTCTATAACCATTATGCACCGGCACTTTCAGCCAAAGCTGTAAAAGAATGTATAAACGGAATTGTTGAGCCTTCTCAAATCACCCATCTTATAACAGTTACATGCACAGGCATGAGTGCACCGGGATTGGATCTACAGCTTGCAGAGTCATTAGGATTGGCTTCCAATGTGTTTAGAACGTCCGTAAATTTTATGGGATGTTATGCCGCAGTACACGCATTAAAGCTTGCAAAAATTATTTGTGATACTACTGCAAACAGCAATGTTGTAATTGTTGCTACAGAACTTTGCACCATTCATTTTCAAAAAGAATATACGCCAGATAATGCAGCAAGCAGCTTACTATTTGCCGATGGAAGTGCGGCTGTCCTGGTTTCTAATTGCATCAGTAATTCTCAAAGCTTAACGCTTAAAAATTTTTACGCAGAGATTGCTTACAAAGGCAAACATGACATGGCGTGGGAATTAAGCAGCAGTGGCTTTTTAATGACATTAAGCGGTTATGTTCCCCAACTGATAGAAGAAGATATTACCGTTTTGGTAGAAAAGGCGTTACAGCACAACAATCTAAAACGCGAAGATATCTCTCATTGGTGCGTTCATCCCGGAGGTAAAAAAATACTGGAAGCGATACAAAAAAAACTTGCACTTGAAGAAGATGATTTATGCTATGCTAAAAGTGTATTGAAGAATTATGGAAACATGTCATCACCAACCATTTTATTTGTGCTTAAAGAAATGATGAACAATGCAACTGCGCTTAAAAATGTTTTTGCAGTCGCTTTTGGCCCGGGGTTAACGATGGAAACATTTATAGCTTCAAGACAATGAATTTATCGGCAAGATCATATACCAAAGAATTGCTTGACGGAAATAACATTCCCTTCATTGACATAATGCAAAACATGAAGGAATTAAATGTTATTAATACATGGCTGGGAGGACATGATATTACCATACAAGGCTTAAAGGTGTTGTGTGGAAATAAGAAGTCAATAAATATTTGCGAGATAGGTTGCGGCGGCGGGGATAACCTGCATGCTATTGCAAACTGGGGGAAGAAAAATAATGTAACAATAAACTGTACGGGCATAGACATAAAAGAGGAATGCATTGATTATGCAAAACAACAATGGAACCACGCGCCGGCAAAATGGATAGTAAGTGATTATATAAAAGTTGTGTTTGAAGAAAAGCCCGATATTATTTTTTCCAGTTTGTTCTGTCATCATTTTACAGAGGAAGAATTAGTCCAGCAGCTTCGGTGGATGAAAGCAAATTCAGTAAAGGGGTTTTTTATTAATGATTTACAGCGTCACGTGCTGGCATATCATTCAATAAAATTGCTTACCAAAGCCTTCTCTTCTTCTTATCTTGTAAAGAACGATGCGCCTTTAAGCGTTACCAGAGGTTTTAAAAAAACTGAGTGGGATAACATATTTGCAAAGGCCGGTATAAAACATTATAACATTCAGTGGAAATGGGCTTTTCGCTATCTTATTACCTGCATGAATGAATGAGCAGCACTATGATATAATTGTTGCCGGCGGTGGCCTTGCCGGGCTTACACTTGCCATTCAGTGTGTAGATGCAGGCTACAATGTTGCTTTGTTTGAGAAAGAGGTTTATCCTTTTCATAAAGTGTGCGGAGAATATATAAGTTTTGAAAGCCTTGATTTTCTTGAACGACTTGGTATTAACATCAAAGAGCTTCATCTGCCCACAATAAAGAAACTTATTTTAAGTGATATAAAGGGAAGGCTATATCAATTCAAGCTTCCATTAGGCGGTTTTGGCATCAGCAGGTTTACGCTTGATAATCTTCTTTACCGGCTTGCTTTACAAAAGGGTGTTCATGTTTTTACCAATAACAAAGTACAGGATATTATTTATACTAATGATTACTTCAAAGTTTATCATTCCAATGGAATTTCCTTTGCACCTTTAGTTGCAGGAGCTTTTGGAAAGCGTAGTAATATCGATGTAAAAATGAATCGTTCCTTTACACATCAAAAAGCGAGCAAGCTTGATAATTACATTGGTGTTAAGTATCATATTAAATATCATCAGCCGGAAGATACTATTGCCTTGCACAACTTTGATGATGGCTATTGCGGCATCTCAAAAATTGAGAATAATATCTGTTGTCTTTGCTACTTAACCACTGCGCAAAACCTTAAACGAAGTAACAATTCCATCAATCAAATGGAAGAAAAAATATTGCAGAAAAACCCACGATTGAAAGAGATATTTGCCTCTGCTGAATTTATATATCAGCAGCCACTTACTATTTCCCAGGTTAGTTTCACTCCAAAAACACAGGTGGAAAATCATCTGCTTATGGCGGGCGATACGGCTGGCATGATTACACCGTTATGCGGCAATGGCATGAGCATGGCTATGCACGCTTCTAAAATTGCTTTTGAATGTATTGATGATTTTATGCAGAAACGCATTACAAGACATGAAATGGAGGAACGTTATACTCTATTATGGAGAAAACAATTCAGTAATCGTTTACGGATGGGCAGAACCGTACAGCGCTTATTTGGCAATACAAGTAGTATTGTATTTTTAAAAATGATGAAAGCATTTCCATTCATTGCAAAACAGGTAATAAAGCAAACACACGGCACTTCATTTTGAAATGTTTTTGAATTCCAAACAAAAAGAGCGATTTACAATAACAGCTTATTTAAGCATATCATCTAAACGTATCCTTAAATAACTATTAAATTGTCTTTGCCGCATCCACTAATCATTCAATTGTTAACAAAGCATAAATTACATTAGCTTGTCATGTGCCCGACAAACGTTACTTGTTGGTCATTCTATTTTTGTACCAGTGAAAATAAATTTTAAACCACCCTTTATGTCATCAAGATCTTTAACCATCATTACATGGGCACTACGTTTGCTTGCAGCGCTTATTATGCTGCAGACGCTCTATTTTAAATTTACTGCACATCCTCAATCAGTACATCTCTTTACGCTGTTAGGAATGGAGCCGTGGGGCAGGTTAGGTATCGGTGCATTAGAACTTGTTGCATCTATACTTATACTATATCCAAGAACTACCGGTTTTGGCGCGGTATTAGGCCTGGGTTTAATGGCCGGCGCTATTTTCTTTCATCTTACAAAACTTGGAATTGTATTTGAGGGCGACCCGATTCTGTTTATTTATGCATCAATCACTTTTGTTTCGTGCGCAGCATTAATTTTTATTTATCGCAAAGAATTATTCAGGCTGATTGGAATTCAATTAGCATAAGGCAGAAACCGTTTCCTTACGAGATGCTAAGTGATTATATTGATCACCTGGTATTGCTTACCCATCACTTACTCTAACAACAATAATATGGAACTTCAAAAACCTGTTCAGCATGTATTTGTGCAGCTTGAACAATCATTGGCCGAATTATCTAATGCCCAATACACACAACCTTGCAATATGTTGTTTAATGCGACTATTGGTCAGCATGTGAGACATATTATAGAACTCTTTCTTTGCCTTGACAAAGGTTATGACTTTGGCCTTGTTAACTATGAGAAACGCAAAAGAGATCTAAGAATTGAAACTGATAAAAACTTCGCAATTGAATTATTACATACAACCTATCACAGCATTAACCGGCACGATAAACAATTAATGCTTGAAACAAGCTATGACGAACACAGTGATGAAGTGATGGTAATTCACACGAATTATTATCGTGAAATAGCGTACAACCTGGAACACACAGTGCATCATATGGCGTTGATAAGAGTTGGAATTAATGAAGTTTCCACTATTAAAGTGCCGGAAACATTTGGCATTGCATCATCCACAGTTAAGTACAGAAAAACATGTGCACAGTAACATTTATACCATTAAATGACAGGATAATTCTAAGCTCCAGCAGGGATGAAAAAGTTATGCGTAAGCCTGCACTAAAACCTTATAAATACAGCTTTAATGATGTGTCACTTATATATCCGAAAGATGGTGAAGCTGGCGGTACATGGATAGCCATGAAAGATAATAGTGATGCTGCAGTATTACTCAATGGCGCTTTTATAAAACATATTAGCCTGCCACCTTACGCAATAAGCCGTGGCATTGTTTTTCTGGCAATAGTACAAAGCGCAAATCCGCTTGAGTATTTTAACACAACAAGCCTGTTCAATATTGAACCTTTCACAATAGTGCTCTGGCAAAACGAACAGCTATATGAATGCAGGTGGGATGGATTGAAAAAACATTGGCAGGCGATGAATCCGTGCAAACCGCATATCTGGTCATCTGCAACTTTGTATAGTGAAGATGTTATCATCAAGCGCGAATTATGGTTTGCCAAATGGGTAAATAAAACTCCGATTCCCGACGTAGATGATGTATTAAGCCTTCATCGTTTTGGTGGTACAGGAGACAAGCGTAATGATTTTTGTATGAGCCGCGATAACCACATGCTTACAGTAAGCATTACCGCAATGGAGCTAAGTAAAGGTGCTGGCTGCATGACTTACCTCGACTTAAAAGAAAATAAAAGCCACCGTTCAATTGTTGAATTTAATACCTCTCTCTCTTACGCCTCACCCGTATGCTGAAAAAAATTACATACCATCCTTTCTTTATAAAATTGTTTCATTGGGAGTACTGGTCATTCAACACCGTATATGCTCCTGTTTATATTTACTGGCTATGGCTTTGTTTAAAGGCAAGATCTTTTTTCTTCTTTAACGCATCAAACCCATCGATTACCAATGGCGGTTTTTTAATGGAATCAAAGAAAGAAATTTATGATCTTATACCAACGGAATACTATCCAAAAACAATACTTATACCCAAAGAGATTTCTCCATACGAAATGCTTCTTGCCTGCCGCCAACTTTCATATCCTTTGATTGCAAAACCAGATATTGGCATGCGTGGATTAAGTGTTCAAAAGCTGGAATCTGAAGAGGACCTGATTCATTATTCGCACTCATCCAAAGTTGATTTTTTAGTGCAGGAATTTATACCTTATGAAAATGAATTAGGCATATTTTATTATCGTTATCCCAATGAGAAAAAGGGATATATATCAGGCATTGTTGCAAAAGAATTTTTAAAAGTAAAGGGTGATGGGCGTTCATCAATAAGAGCCTTGCTTAAACTTGACAAACGATATGTACTGCAATTACAAGCGCTTGAAAAAATGTATGCAGAAGAACTGGATGCGATATTAAAACCTTGTGAAGAGAAAGTACTGGTTCCCTACGGTAGTCATGCGAGAGGAGCAAGGTTTTTAGATGCAGGCATACTTGCTGATGATGACTTAACAAAAATGGTTGATGAAGTATGCAAACAGGTTCCCGGATTTTACTTTGGAAGGATGGATATTCGTTATAACACAATTGAAGAATTAAAGCAAGGAAAAAATTTTTCTATCATTGAATTAAACGGTGCAGGCAGCGAACCTACACACATGTATGATCCTAAACATTCTATCTTTTTTGCATGGAAAGAAATAATACGGCACTGGCGTATTCTATGGCGCATAAGCATCATTAACCACAAACAATACCAGGTGCCTTATATGAATTTTTCTTCCGGCATTAAAATGTTTAAAGACAACAGCAGCTATGTTAAAAAGATTTCCGTTGTTATAGAAAAGAGGGCATAAAAAAAGCCACCTTTCGGTGGCTTCTGAATATATAAACTCACTAATCTCTATCCCAATGTCCTCTGCCATGTCCATGACCGTTACCATGCCCATGATCATGATCACCTCTTCTATCCCAGTCTCCTCTGTCCCTGTCTCTTCTATCCCAATCTTTTTTGCCCCAACCTCTTCCATCACGTAGAACAACCTGCCTTCCGTAGTTGCCTCTGAAATTCCTGTATTTTTCCCTGTAAAAATCGTTACGCATGAAAGGCCTTGGCTCATTAACAACTACCTTGTATCCCCTGTAAATATCATAGTTGCGGCAACGCATAGGCAGCCCGGCTGAATATATCCAACGCCCGCCATCCAGGTAAATGTATTGTCTTTGAGGAACGTTATAGTACACATCAATATCAGGCATGTAGTAATAATCAACATGATCATAGCCCACTGGCCCCCACGCAGGTTGCGCACCAATGTTTACATTAATGCCAACACTTACCTGCGCATTAGATTTTTGTGTAACAATCATTCCGGAAACGATCATTGAAAGTAGAATTAACCTTTTCATATATGCTCCTTTTTGTTTAATAGACTTCCATTATTTGTCTACGGCTTAATGAATAGTTGTTATAAAAAATGTAAAGAATGAATGACTGTTAGTTTATCGTGGAATGATTTTATTTTGATGCATGCCAGTTTTCAAACATACCAGCTTATAAGACTTTTTAAAACGTAAAAACCGATTAGATATTGTTTTGAAATTACCTTCGTTACTATGTGTTATTAATCGTATTATAACTTACCATGAACTTGCTAACCATTATTACGCATACAGGTATTTTTATTTTTGCCATCACCGGGGCCTTTAAAGCAAGGGCTTACAGGATGGATGTATTTGGTGCCGCAGTACTTGCATTTGTTACTGCTTATGGTGGTGGTACAATGAGAGATTTATTAATCAATGCACGCCCCTACTGGCTGAGTGATAATATTGCAATGATACTTGTATTGATTTCCACCATTATTACTTTCTTATTCAAACGCGATTTCAGGCAATTTAGAAAGATTGTATTTTTTACAGATGCAGTGGGTATCGGTTTGTTTACTGTTGCGGGTATTGAGAAAAGCCTGCAGGCTGGCATTAACAATGTCAATGCGGTTTTGCTGGGGATGATTACCGCCACTTTTGGAGGGCTTCTTGGCGATTTGCTTTGCAACACTTTACCCACTTTAATGAAACGTGGCGAGCTTTATGCTACAGCCTGCGCCATAGGTGGTATTGTTTACATTGGTCTCAAACAAACCTCGCTTAATGATAATACCAATCTTGTTATTTGTGTATTGATTATTGTGGGAATAAGAATTTACTCAAAGCGTAAAAGACTTATGCTGCCTGAGATATAGGATAGCTATCCCCGATAAAATAGCTATAGGCTGTCAGCTTCCAGCTATTCGCGAAGACAAGCGACATTAAGAGGCTGGCTAAAATCTATCGCTTAAGCTTATTTATAAATCCAGTAAGCATTTTCTGTTCTTCCTGAATTTCATCAAGCATTTTATTCAATAACTGTTGGTTGCCCATATTAAGCGTTCTGGCAATCACAAGATGCGTCTCCAGCTCATACGTAGAGCCCAAAGCAATCTCTATAAACCTGGCATAGTCTTTCTCACTGCTTCTGCTGCTACCTTCGGCAATATTTGCTGCAATAGAAACCGCGGCCCTATTTATTTGAGAAACAAGTGAGAACTTTTCATGTGAAGGAAATGTACTGGTAAGCTTGTAACAATTAGCAGCTATGTCAATGCCTTTTTGCCAAATACGCAGTTCTTCAAAATTTTTCATAAGCATACGGATTTATATATCAGAAATATTCTTCAAAAAGCGTGCAGCTTACAGCATGCTGCTCGCAGCCTCACTAATACTCCCTGTTCTCTTTAACCCATTCCTGTATATACGAAGCAATGTCTGTTGTATTTGTGCCGGGTGCAAACAATTTCCCAACACCCATTGCCTGCAATGCTTTCATATCGTCTGAGGGAATTATACCACCGCCGGTAAGCAATACATCATTCATTTCTTTTTCTTTCATCAAACCAATAATTCTTGAAAAAACTGTCATGTGGGCGCCACTTAAAATACTTATGCCTATCGCATCCACGTCCTCCTGTAAGGCAGCATTTACCACCATTTCCGGCGTTTGGCGAAGGCCCGTATAAATTACTTCCATGCCTGCATCGCGTAAGGCAGATGCAATTACTTTGGCACCGCGATCATGGCCATCCAAACCAACCTTGGCAACCAGTACCCGAATAGGCCTGTTGAGTTCTTTCATGCAAACAATGTTGTATTTTATCAAATGTAAGCATTACCATTTTAGCAGCAAATCATTACAACTGCAGGCAAAGTATATTCTGCATAATAAAAGAAACTAGTAGCTATTATCAATTTCTTATCATCACTATTTCAATTGTCTATTTTAAAATGTAACTTGTATTCAATTCGAAAGCATATCTATATGAAACCAATTCTACTAATTGCCTTGCTGCTGCTAAATATTTTTTCCTATGCACAGGTTGGGATAGGTACAGACACTCCGGATAATAACGCGGTGCTTGAATTAAAATCAAACATTAAAGGCTTTTTGCCACCACGATTAACTCCCGCACAACGCTCCACTCTTGCTGCATCGTTGACTGATGCACAGAAAGGGCTACAAGTTGCAGATTCTGCGTCAGGCAAACCTTATTTCTGGACAGGAACCGCATGGAAAGATGTATCTGCCTACACAGGCACGGCGCCCATTGCGGTGAATGCATCAACCAATAACATTGCGCTAAATCCTGGTACTGCAGCGGGTGACTTACTTACGTGGGATGGCAATAACTGGATAAATAAACAACCCTCTTTTGCACCACACTTTACTGACCTGATTAATAATATGCAGCCTTATCTTGTTTTAAATTACTGCATAGCGCTTGAAGGTATTTTTCCTTCAAGAAATAGTTCTGAACCTTTTCTTGGAGAAATACAGTTATACGGTTTCAACTTTGCCCCAAGAGGCTTTGCTACCTGTGATGGGCAATTGCTTTCCATCGCTCAAAACACTGCAGTATTTGCGTTACTCGGCACCTATTACGGTGGCAACGGGCAAACAACTTTTGCATTGCCTGATTTAAGAGGAAGAGTACCGGTGCATATGGGGCAGGGACCAGGTTTAACTAACCGCACCCTTGGTGAAAGTAGTGGTCAGGAAATTGTTCCCATCTCACATTAATTATGCGATACATCACCAGGTCATCCTGCTTATTGTTTTTTTATCTTCTTGTTCAACTTAATTGTTATTCTCAAACTTTTGATAACAATCAATGGGTTTGGAATGCAATACATGTTCCCGCCAATCATGCTTTATTCAATCCTAAAAAGAAAATAATCATAGCAGTGATTGATGATGGGTTTGATTTAGCAAATCCTGTATGGAAAAACTGTATTGCCAACAATGCGAAAGAAATTGCAGGCAACAACAGAGATGATGACAATAATGGTAAAATAGATGATATTGAGGGATGGGATTTTGCAGATAACGACAATGATGTAACGCCTCATCCACGGGGAGAAGATAAGCTAACACATGGTACCGCGGTATTAGGCATTCTATGGCAAACATTGGGCAAACTATTAACAGAAAGAGATAAGTATATCAGCATACTGCCGATAAAAGCAAAGAGCGATTTTTCGACCAACAATTATATAACAGAGGGATATAACGCCATTGAATATGCAATACAACAGCATGCTGATATTATCATGTGCTGCTGGAGCGGCGGCACATTTGATGAGCCTAAAAAACAAATACTGGAAAAAGCGCTGCAAAAAAATATCTGCATAATTGCAAGTGCCGGAAACTTTGCTGCGCTAAAAGAAGAATACCCCGGCGCTTATCCTGCTGTTATTAATGTTACCGGTGTAACGCGTCAATTACAAAGACAATCCATTTGTAATTATGGTTCTTTCATAGATGTAGCCGCGCCTTCTGATTCTATTGCAACCTATACTCCCGGCGATGCTTCCATCGCTGTTAAAATGAATGGAACATCAGCGTGTACGCCTATTGTTGCTGCTGCAGCAGCAGCAATGAAAACATCAATACCTGATCTTACTGTTTTTGATATCGACCGTTTATTAAAACAAAGCGCAGATGCCCTGGAACCATACAACACACATTACAAAGGACAGCTTGGCGCAGGCTTATTAAATATTGAAAAGCTGCTTGCATTAATGCAGACTTCATCTCAGGTAACTACGCTGTATCAACAGCCAAAATGTTTTATACCTTTTGAAGCACTCAGTAAGAAGATTTATGTGCAACCTGGCGGCGTTTACAAGAGCCTCAATTTCTATGCAGCGTCTGCAAAAAACATCCTGCATAGCAAACAGGTATTGCCTGCTGTTGATTTCAGGTATTACTCAAACGGCAAAGTGTTTGATACAGTTATAAAAGGCAACACGTTGCTTTATCCTTTATCGCTTGTTGCGGATTCTGTAGTGCTTACTGCTAAAAACAGAAGCCTGCATTTTCCTTCCGGATATTATTTATATTATGAAGCTGTTACCATTGACTCAAGCTGTCTTTTTTGTAAAGGCATAAAAAATAT
>Ga0105237_10005842_pt1 | contig 13808 bp, 9 predicted proteins | sample KBSC24metaG_FD_81520 | JGI IMG/M metagenome (GOLD analysis project Ga0105237, IMG submission 81520) | Corn rhizosphere microbial communities from Kellogg Biological Station, Michigan, USA - KBS C2-4 metaG | ecosystem: Host-associated > Plants > Roots > Rhizosphere > Soil | place: Michigan, USA...
CTGCTCGTGCAAAGTCCGACGAGCTGATTGCCAAGGGCATGTTCCATGAGCCGGAGCTGCATTGCTTTATGTCCGGCGTTCCTCACAACATGTGGGTCCAGTTCGGCCAACAGACCATCCAGACCAAAGACTATGTGGTCTTTACCTGGGAGTTCATGCACAGCCGCCGGATTATTCCGCTGGACAATCGCCCGCACCAGATCACCTCTCCGGCGGTGCATTTGTTCCAGGGCGAATCGGTTGGACATTGGGAAGGCGACACGCTGGTGGTGGATACCACCAACCAAAATGATAAGACGTGGTTCGACACTTCGGGTCACTATAAGCCTGAAGATGTGCACGTGGTGGAACGGTTCACCATGACGGACTCGAATACCATCGAGTACGAAGCCGACGTCACGTCCGCCGAATTCACGCAGCCCATGAAAGTGAAGGGCCGCCAATCCCGCGCCAATGCTAACAATCCGGATTATGAGCAGATGGAATTCGCCTGTATCGAAGGTAACGAAGACTTGAAGCACTACACTGAAGACAAGGGCGGAAAAGCCAAGAACATCGGTGCGCGGACGCAGTAAAGAAGGATTCAGGAGTGAGCCCGCGAAGGCTGTCGCGGCAACCTCATTCCGATCGAGTAAGTTCTGCCGCGACACTCCGTTTTGCGGGTGAGAATTCATGAGGAGTCAGGAGTCAGAATGAAAACCTGGCTGTGTTTTTTCGCGGTGGCCGCAATGGCCGCTGGACAAACGGCCTATAAAGCGCCGCGAACTTCCGACGGCAAACCCGATCTGTCGGGCATCTGGTTCACCCAGGCCTTCGCGGCGGCCTGGGACATTGAGGAACATCCCACACTTCCTAACATCGTCGGTGGACCAAGCATCATTGTCGATCCGCCCGATAAGAAAATTCCCTACCAGGCCTGGGCTCCCGCCAAGCGCAAAGACCTGATCGAAAATCACGCCTTTGACGACCCGCAGGCGCACTGTTATCCCTCCGGCATCCCCCGCGTGGCGTATGCCCCATTCGGGTTTGAAATCACCCAGAGCCCTGGGCTGGTCGTGATGATGCCCGAGAACTTCCACATGTACCGTATCATTCCTACCAACGACAACAGCCCCCGGCTTCCGTCCGGAATGAAGCTGTTCAATGGCGAATCGCGCGGCCACTGGGAAGGCGAGACTTTGGTAGTGGACGTCACCAACCAGAACGGCCGGACGTGGCTCGACATGGCCGCCAACTTCACCACCGACACTCTGCACGTGGTCGAACGTTACACGCGCATCGCCGATGGGACCCTGCATTACGAGGCTACGCTGGACGATCCGGCATTATACACGCGGCCCTGGACCATGGCTTTCAACATCCGGCGCGAAACCAAGCCGGGCTACGAGATACTCGAATTCGCCTGCTGGGAAGGCGAGCGCGACCTGGCGCATTACACCCAGGACCAAGGCGGGACCCAGAAGGTCGGAGGAAAATAGATGTCCGGAGCGCACAGCGCGATCCATCCTATGAATCGCCGGAAGTTTATCACCCACGGAACCGCTACAGCCGGGATCTTCGCCGGCGCTCTCACTAGGTCATTCGGTGCGGAAGCTAAATCCGGCGCGACCGTCGACACTACTGGCGGGAAAATCCGCGGCCTGGTGATCGACCGTGTCAACGCCTTCAAAGGCATTCCCTACGGAGCCTCGACAGCCGGCGATCGACGCTTTCTGCCGCCTGCCAGGCCGGAGGCCTGGACCGGAATCAAGGACACCATCATGTGGGGTCCCGAAGCTCCGCAAGTCAGCCCGCATACCGAGATCCCCGAGGTTCGCGCCACGATCCCGGGCACGGGAATGAGCGAGGATTGCCTGCGCCTGAACGTCTGGACCAGCGGACTCGGCCGCGGCGACAAGCGCCCGGTGATGGTCTGGCTGCATGGCGGCGGATTTACCAGCGGTAACGGTAGTTACAGCATTTATGACGGTACGAATCTTGCAAAAAAGCGTGACGTAGTAGCAGTAACCATCAACCACCGGCTGAATTCGTTCGGGTTCCTGCACCTGCCCGAGATCGGCGGCGCGAAATTCGCACAGGCCTCGAACGTAGGAATGCTGGACGCGATCGCGGCACTCCAGTGGGTTCACGATAACATTGCGGATTTCGGCGGCGATCCGAACAACGTGACCATCTATGGACAATCCGGCGGCGCCGGAAAGGTCAGCACGCTGCTCGCAATGCCGGGAGCCAAGGGTCTGTTCCATCGGGCTATCATCGAAAGCGGTTCCAATCTAAAAGCCGTTTCCGTGGCTGACGCCACTGCAACTGCCAAAGCCGTCATGGCCAAGCTTAATGTGAAGACCGTGGACGAGCTTCAAAAGGTCCCCATGCAGCAGTTGATACAGGCCACCACCGGCACTCCGGGATTGCGCCTGGCTCCGGTGGTGGATGGCAACACCCTGCCGCGCGATCCGTTCTCGCCGGATGCTCCGCCAATGTCAGCCGATGTCCCGGTGCTGCTTGGAACAGTCGAAACCGAGGTCACGTTCTTCCCCGGTACCCCTTTGGATCCTATTGACGACGACGCACTGCTGGCGCGCGTCAAGACGGCCGCGCGCGCCGATGACGCTCAAGCCCGGCACTTGATCGATCTGTATCGTACGGGCCGTCCGAGCGTATCGGACATCGATCTGGCGCTGATCCTCGAATCCGATCTGCGCTTTCGCCCCGGCGTAGTGACCGAGGCCGAACTGAAATCGGCGCAAAAGGCGCCGGTTTACATGTATTACTTCACGTGGCGCTCCCCCGTGCGCGAGGGGAAGCTGAAAACCTTCCATACCCTGGAGATTCCGTTCGTCACTGACAACGTGGATAACGGGCAGTCCATGACCGGAACGGGCCAGGATCGCTATGCGCTCGAAAATAAGATGAGCGCGGCCTGGACCGCTTTCGCGCGCACCGGCAATCCCGGGCACAAGGGTCTGCCCGCCTGGCCGAAGTTCGATACCGCCAAGCGAGCCACCATGATCTTCAACCACGAGTGCAAAGTGGTCAATGATCCCAATGGCGAGGAGCGGAAGGCTCTGGCGGCTCTCCGACGGGCGTAGCGGTTAGTTTCCGGCCGTCCGGGAATTCCACCGTAAAACATTTTTGCGAGAACACAGCCGGGTCCTTGGCACGCGCTCCCTTGCAACTGATCTGGTCCCCAGCTTTCAGGCTGTCTTTGGTCCACCCATAGCGGCGTAGCAGGTTCACCGCTTCGATTTCCAACCGCCAATGTTCGACACCGTTGTCAGTCAGTGAATCCAGATCGATGTAGGAATGCGGATTGGCCCAAAAAAACTTCGTGACTGTGCCTGAGATTGTGAACTCATGCGTCATGTCGAAAGCGGCGGTGGAGTGGTGCGCCATCAGAAGCCCGCCGCTAGCCGCGGCGCACGCGATCAAGGCAATGGGAAGCCTCACAACCACTTATTCTAGCGGCCGCCAGGGCGTGGTGTACTCTGGAATAGAGAGTAAACTCCATGTGTCGTATGCGTGCCAGCGGTTTGTTGGAATTGGCATGCCCGAACGTTGCATGCCCGGCCTGTGTTAACTATACTTATTGATTGCGCGCCCGCGTGGGTACGTTGTGCGTGCACAGCTCCATGAGGAGGAGTTCCATGAAGACTTCCCGTTCCAGGGTAATGAACGCCTTATTGTCTGCCGGCGTGATTTGCCTGATCGCTCTGTTTTCGACGTACTCAACCAGCGCGCAGCAGACTAAAGGCAAGGCCAACGCGAAAGCGGCGGCTAATCCCAAGATCAGTTACCCCGGCTACATCACGGGCACCGTTACCAGCGAGAAGGGTCCCGAAGCCGGCGTGTGGGTCATCGCGGAGACCAATGACCTACAGACCAAGATGATCAAAACCGTCGTGACCGACGATCAAGGGCGCTACATGCTGCCCGATCTTCCGGCGGTAAATTACAAGGTTTTCGCCCGAGGGTATGGAATCCTGGATTCCACTCCGATCAATTCGAAGCCGACGACCAATTCAGTGGCGATCAAGGTAGCCACCGCCAAGACGCCCCAGGAAGCCGCGAAGGTTTATCCGGGCGACTACTGGCTGTCACTGCTGGCTCCGCCACCCAAGAGCATGTTTCCGGGGACCGGTGAAAAATCCGACACGAACCCGAACGGCAACGGCCTTAACATGGCGATGGCCAGCCAGGACGAATGGATTAATCGCCTGAAGTCTGGCTGTAACTTCTGTCATCAGCTGGGCAATCCCCTCAGCCGCGACGTGCAGCACGTGTTCGCCGCCAAACCCGATCTGCCCAGGACTCATGAAGCCGCGTGGGAATGGCGCTTAGGCGTCGGCGTTCGCGGAACTAACATGTATGGGACCCTGACCGGGATGGGCAAGACCGAAACTGTCAGGGTGCTCGCGGACTGGACCGAAGCCATCGAAAAAGGCGCAGTGCCGCCAGCCCCACCTCGCCCCTCGGGCATCGAGCGCAATATTGTATCCACGCAATGGGATGTGGGCGACGACCACTCCTTCATGCACGACCAGATCTCGACCGACAAGAACCATCCTACGGTCAATGGCGGCGGACCGAACTACGCGGTGAACGCGGGCCACGGACAACTCGTGATCCTGGATCAAGCGGATAACAGCACATACTCAATCGACATTCCGACCCGCGAAGCCAAGGACAAAGTTCCTTCGCGCTTCCCGGCGCCGAATCGGCCGTCTTTCTTCTGGGGCAATGAGCATTTGTGGTCCAATCCGCCCTACGATCCGGCTGACCCGCACAATCCGATGATGGATAGCAAGGGTCGCGTCTGGCTGACCTCGAAGATCCGCGGAAATACGGCGCCGGCCTGGTGCGCCGATCCGGGCAACAAGTACGCTTCGTGGTACCCGAAGAGCAGGGGTGCCCGGCAGGCGTCCATCTACGATCCGAAGACCAAGCAGTTCCAGTTGATCGAAACGTGCTACTCCACGCACCATGTGGTGATCGACAATGATCCGGATGAGACCGTGTATTTCAACGAACTCAGCGGTCCCACTTTTGGTTGGGTCGATTCGAAGGTTTACGATCAGACGTACGCTGCAACGCACGACGAAGGTAAATCCGAACAGGCTGCTGTCGGCTGGTGCGATCAGACCGTCGACACCAACGGGGACGGAAAGATCACGAAACCCTGGAACGATATCCGGCGGATTGCGGATCTTGCGGCTCTCTACGGGACGGATACCGCCGGCGCGGCTCCCATCGCCCCGGTCGGGCGGGGCGGAAAGGGCGGACCACCTCAAGCGCCCTACGATCCTAAGCTTGACACGATGGTCCACTTCAATCTGTACTCGACCATGCCGAGTCCTGTCGATGACTCCGTGTGGGGCGTCGCGGAAGATTTCCCCGGCTACCTGATCCGTCTGCAGCGCGGAAACAATCCGCCGGTTACCTGCAAGACCCAAGTCTTCAAGGTGCCGACGCCGGGCTACGACCCACGTGGGATCGACGTAGATAGCAACGGCGTGGTTTGGACAGGTCTGGCAGCGACCAGCCACCTGGCCGCCTTCGACGTTCGCAAGTGCAAGAACTTGACCGGCAAGATGAAGGTCGACGGCAGCGATTGCCCGGAAGGCTGGACGCTGTACCAAACCCCCGGGCCCAAGCTTAAGGGCACCAATGTTCCCGCCGACTTCCACTATTTCAACTGGACGGATTCGCACAATATCATGCAGATGGGGCAGAACACTCCATTCCTGACTGGTTCGGACTCCGATTCGTTGATTGCGCTAAATCCGCAAACCAACAAGTGGACGTATTTCACCATCCCGTATCCGCTCGGCTTCTACGCGCGCGGCATGGACGGGCGTATCGACGATGCCAATGCAGGATGGAAAGGGCGTGCGCTGTACTCCAATTACGGCACTCACTTCGTCTGGCAGATTGAAGGCGGAAAAGGAACGAAAGGTAAGCTCGTGAAGTTCCAGCTTCGTCCCAATCCACTGGCTCGATAAACACTATTTCAGAAACGTAGATCGAAGCAAGGGGCAGGTCTTCCTAGCGGATGGCCTGCCCTTTTTGTTTGGCCTGGGAGCGGATCTTTTAGATCCGTGTGCGGCCGGCGGGCCATTTAGCAGCATAATGGTAATCGGACGGGGCATGCCATTCAAGGCATCGCCCGTCTATTCGTGCATCAGGAAGATGGAAGATCCGCCAAAACCAGGTTTCGTCTCAAAATTCAGGAATATCCTTGAAAGGCTGCGGCAAAACGAGAATCAGCTTGCGATTGTCCTGAGCCTTCTGATTGGCGCGCTGGTGGGATTGGTGGTGGTGGCGTTCATCCTGCTTACGGGCCGCCTGGCGGCGCGAATGTATCCGGCCGGCGGAGCAGGCTGGCATCGGATTCTGGTGCCCATTCTCGGCTCGCTGGGCACCGGGTACCTGTTATGGAAATACTTTCCGCTGGCCCGTGGCAGCGGCATCCCGCAAACGAAATTCGCGCTGTTTGTGAACGATGGCAGAATCTCCCTGCGAACGGTCTTGGGGAAATTCTTCTGCTGCGCCGCATCGCTTGCGAGCGGCATCGCTTTGGGACGTGAAGGTCCCTCGGCGCAAATCGGAGCGGGCATCGCGTCGGTGATCGCGCGCAATCTTGGACTGAGTCAGGAACGGGTGAAAGCGCTGGTTCCGGTGGGCTGCTCGGCCGCACTGGCGGCTGCGTTCAACACGCCCATCGCAGCGGTATTGTTTTCACTCGAAGAAGTGATGGGCGATTTGCACGCGTCGGTGCTGGGTACCGCCGTCTTGAGCTCCGCCACTTCTTGGATGGTGCTGCATTTGGTGCTGGGCGATGATCCCCTCTTTCACGTCTCCGGTTACCGCCTGGTGCATCCCTCCGAATTGGGCATCTACGCCGTGCTTGGCATCGTGGGCGGGTTCGGATCGGTGGCCTTCGTGAAACTGCTGCTGGGTCTGCGGGCATGGTTCATGCGCTTTCCCAAGTGGAGCGTGTGGCTGCAGCCTGCCATCGGCGGACTGTCGGTAGGCGTGATGGGCTACTTCGTACCGGAGGTGATGGGCGTGGGATACAACTACGTCGAAAAGGTCCTCAACGGCGACCTGGTGCTCCAGGTGGTGGTCCTTCTGTCGATCTTGAAGATCGTCGCCACTGCGGTTTCCTACGCCTCGGGAAACGCCGGAGGCATCTTCGGACCCAGCCTGTTCATCGGAGCCATGATGGGCGGCGCCGTGGGCAGCGTTGCCCACCGCGTTCTGCCCGGCTATACGGCCGGACCGGGCGCTTACGCCCTGGTTGGCATGGGTACCGCGTTCGCCGGAATTGTCCGAACGCCGATGACCTCGGTCATCATGATCTTTGAAATGACGCGGGACTACACCATCATCGTCCCGCTCATGATTTCGAACCTGATTGCGTTCTTCATCTCCCAGCGCTTTCAGCGCGAGCCGATCTACGAAGCTCTGGCGCACCAGGATGGCGTGCACCTTCCGACCGCTGAATCCCGCTCCGATCAAGGACGAGTTCGGGTCTCTCAGGTCATGCGGCCCGCACCGGTACTGCTAGCGCCCACCATCAGCGTGAGTTCGGCGATGGAACGCGTGACAGATCATCGGGCGGATGAGCCCAAGAAAGCCGCTCTATTGGACGCCTGGCCCGTCGGAGAAGGACGGGAGTTGGTCGGGATGATCCAGCAGTCCCAACTCCAGCAGGCCGTCTCTCATGGCGATTCCAACAAAACTCTGGCCGAGATCGGCGACGCCGGATTTGATCTGCGCCACGCCGACGCCGAGGAGTTCCCCCACGTCCACCCCGACCACACGTTAAGCCTGGCCTTGGAACGAATGGGAACAACTAAGCTTCACGTTCTGCCCGTAGTGAGCCGGGCGGATGTGCGGCAGTTACTCGGAATCGTGGTCCTGGCGGACGTGCTCGAGGCGTATGGCGTCGGGGGACCGGCCACGGCCAAGGAGTACAACGAATAAACCATGCCACGCCAGGGATTGCGAACGGGTAGGTCGTTTATCGGCACTTTTGCTCTGATCTTCATTGCGTTGGCGGCTCTCTTTGTCATCGATACTTTCCTGGCCAGGATCGAAGGGAATGAGGAGCGGGCCGAAGCCACGCGCCTGGTCGCGGAAGGCCATCAGCTGATGCAGGGCGGGCACTACGCCGAAGCCGCGGAACGGTTCAAGGATGCCGTCTCGATCGAACGCAACAACCGCGACTACCTGCTGGCGCTCGCCGGCGCGCTCCTGGCGGCGAAGAACTTCCCGGACGCCGAGACTACTCTCAATGGCCTGCTGCAGCGGGATTCGACCGACGGAGACGCCAATCTGGCGATGGCGCGGGTTCAGGTGGGCGAGATGCATATCCCGGAAGGAGTCTCCTTCTACCATCGCGCCATATATGGCCGTTGGAAATCGGATGCCGCTCAAAATCGTCTGAAGGTTCGATTCGAGCTGGTTGGCCTGCTCGCCCGGCAGAGCGACAAACAGGAACTTCTGGCGGAGTTATTGCCGCTCCAGGATGAAGCACCGGACGACCTCGAAACCAGAAAACGCATCGGCCAGCTGTTCCTGTCCGCCGGATCACCCGCCCGCGCAGCGGACGTTTTCCAGGCGGTCTTGCGTCGCGATCCGGAGGACCCTGAGGTGTACGCCGGACTCGGTGAAGCGGAATTCACGCGCGGGAACTATCAAACGGCGCGAACCGGCTTTCTCCAAGCCTCCCGGCTGAAGCCGGACGATAAGGAGATCGCTAAACGGCTGGACCTGTCCGAACAGATTCTGTCGCTCGATCCAACCCGCCGGGGTTTGTCCTCAAAAGATCGTTATCAGCGCAGTCTCAAGCTGATCGCATTGGCTCTGGATCGAACTAAGCAGTGCCCCGCAAGTTCATCGCTTCCAGCCCTTCAGGACCTGATGGACGCCGCAGGAAGGGCTCTCAAGGAGCGCCTGGCCGAGTCTAGCCAGAACGCTGCCATTGAGGCGAATCTGGACCTGGCGGAGCAACTGTGGCAGGCTGGCGGGGAAACGTGCGCGTCGTCCATACCAGCATCCCAGGACCCGCTTTCGCTGGTGCTGGCCAGGATCGCGCAATAGGGGGCGATCGCCTTACTGCGATATGCAGCGGAAGCCGATGTTGTAATCGATATCGGTTTTCTCGAAGTGTCTGCGGTACGACACGCGAATCAGTTTTTGATCGTCCCACCAGCCGCCGCCGCGCAACTCCACATATTCAGCGGTGCTGGGACCGGTGGGATTGATGTTCTCCTGGTTGTGCTGGACCCAATAGTAGGTGTGCGTCCACTCGACGACGTTGCCGAGCATGTCGTACAAGCCGAATGCATTGGGTTTCTTGGTTCCGACGGGATGGGTGGAGAGTCCAGCGTTGCCGTAATACCACGCGATCTCGTCCAGATTGCCGTACCGGCTGCCGGTGGTTCCCGCCCTGGCAGCGTACTCCCATTCCGCTTCGCTCGGAAGTCTTCCGCCGATCTCGGTGCAATACTGATCGGCCTCCACCCAGGAAACATATTCTACGGGCAGATCTGCTCCCTGAAAGACGCTGGGGTTATAGCCCATGATGTGTTCGAAAGCGGCCTGGGTGACTTCGGTGCGACTCAGCCAGAATCCTTTAGTCAGGGTTGTCTTGCGGTTGGGAGTTTCATCCGGGAAACACTGCTTGTCATTCGGTGAACATCCGCTGGTGTAGTTGCCAGGGGGAATCCACAGGTAGGTGAGCCCGTCCTGGGGATTCACTTTCGAGTCTCCGAGCTTGGGAGCGTCGAGTTTCGCGGCTTTCAATTGTACGGGGGGCTTGGATTGAAATGCAGAGATGGAAAAGGGAACTGCCGCCGCGGCGGCCATGCAAACCAGCGCCCCAAAATGTCCCTTGGCTGCCCGCCAATTGTCGATACGTCGGATGCGCACGCAGGCCTCCCAAAACTGCCAATTTACCATATGCGCGCGGGGATACCAGTACCTTCCGTGCTGTATTCCCCATTTTGCGGGGGTTTGCTGATCGCTACCTGCCGCGAGATGCGCCTGCGCTGGCTGCCACCGCCCCCGAGCTCGAGCCCGAAGGGGCTCCCACTGCGCCGGAGCTTGCATTAGAGGACGGACCGATGGAAGACGGAGCAGAAGAAGGAGAAACTCCCTGCCAGGAAGAATTTCCGCTGAAGGCGTCGCCCTGGTAGCCACGATTGTCGAATACAATCCAGACCGTAGCGGGACTATACCAGTTCATGCCAAACGGGCTGTAGATACGGCCCGCGCGGGGAAGGAATGTGTACATGTTCATTCCCGGACTCCACGCCCACAGACTGCTGATCAGCGTTCCGGAATTAAGGCTGCGGGCCGCCGAGATATTGGCCCGCTCCAGGAGCATGTCACGCTGCTGGCTCCAGGCGTACAATTCGTCTTTGGATTTTTTCTTGTTGAACTTGTCCGGAGTGAGCGAGGTCCCCACCAGCAGGGTCCGGCCGCCTTTGAGCTCGGTGGATTTAGACTCGGCGGAAACTTCGGCTTGGCCCTGGAATGCCCGGATCTGCCCCGCATCGGCATTGAAGTGGTAGAGACCGGTTTTAAGCAGCACGGTCGCCGATTCGCCCATTTTCACGGCGATGTGATTATCTTTCAGGATTTCGTCGGCTTCCACCAGGACCGAACCCTTCAGGATTTCCACCTGAGTGTCGGTCAGCTTGTTCGAGATCATTTTGAAAGACGTGTGATTGTCCAGCCTGAGAAAAACACCCGGCGTCAGGAGAACCTCGGCGTGTCCCACCGTGGTCGAAAGCGTTTGTCCGACCTTTACGTCCGGAAAGATCGCGCCGTTGAGTTTCACGGGCTGGCCGGCGAGCTGTACGTCGCCCTCGACGTAGTTGACCATGCCAGAGTGGGCCGAAATCACGGCTTGCGCCCACAGCGCGGGACCAGCCAGAAGTACGAGAACGGCGAGACCGGCGACGATACGGGACATAGATTGGCTCCCCCTTAATTTCCATTACCTGCTGTTTCCCGACGCGAGTCAAGGCCCCCCGGTTTCACGTCCGGCACCCTATCGCTCGGGGAAACGGCGCAAAATCGAAGGGATTCGAACTTTGGGGGACTCCTGAAGCCGCGTTTCTACTGACTGAGTCCTAAGAGTGGCAGATCCGATCGGGATCTGGGCTTCTGTAGTGTAAGAGTCGGGAAGAGAGATGTCCAAATATTTGTCACCCGCGGTGATATCGCTGGGGACCGTGAACGTGATTCCGTATACTCCAATCGACCCCGGCCACAGTCCTGCAAACCCCGACGATGCGGCCTCGCCGTCGACCAGCACGATGGGAGTCGCCACCGAGGCGCTAGGGGGATTTGACGGCCCCGGAACGCCATCAGCCACAGCCGGAGTCACGTCGCCGAGACCGGCGAGATACACGAGAATCACTTCTCCGGGACGGGCTGGATTCTGAGGCGTAACCAGGCTGTAGGAATCGTCCGACACATGTTGGGCCACTGCGTAGCCCACGCCTCCTGTGGGAGAGGTAAAAATCCCCGGCGTACCGTCCTTCACCCGGACTGTCCTGGTTTCCGACGAAACGCCGCTGTTGATCACTTGAATCGCCGCGACCGATTCGGTGGTGGCGAAAGGCACGATCCCGAGCACCACGTCCGACCGTACGTAATAGAGAGGCGCGGCACGCCCGTTGATCAGAACCTGCACGCCCCCGAGCGTCGTGGGCATGGAACTGTCCACCGCCGTGGCCGACGCGAGATTGTTGCCGTACAACGCGATGAATCCACCGCGGGAAACGCCGGCGCTAAAGGGCGCCGAGCTGGCCGCATTGGCGATGCCGTAAGGATCCAGATAAACACCAGACGGATTGTGAAAAGGACCCCTCACAGCGAGATTGATCCCCAGGTGAGATCCAGTGCCGACGCCGATCTGGATCACCGCCCGGAGCGGATTGCTGGTTCCGGAGCCGCTGGATACATGGTGGAAATGAAGAAAATCGTCATAAGTCCCGTCCGGTGCCAGCAGAGGCGTATCCGAATACGTGAAGTCATAAGGCTTGAATTGCACGGCTGAGTCGGCGGGAAGGATCCGCTCATGACCGATCAAGATTCCGGAAGCACCCAGAGCGCTGAACGCGCCGTGATACGTCGACAGGGTCTGAAATCCGTTCGTGGGGGTCACATCGGCGCCGACCTGGAAGTACGTCCCCGTGAAAACGTCGGGCGAAACGGTGTCAGTAATCGCTCTCACTCCCACGATCATGTCCCAACCGTTGGGCGATCCGCCGAAAAAGAAATCCCCGCTGCGGGAAAGATAGCAGAGGGCGCTTCCCGCGATCAGCGTCTGCGTGTTCAACGGTGCAGATCCGCCAAAGTTCAAATTAAGCATTTCGTTCGGAATCGAATACGTCGCACCGCTTACGGTCTGGGTAACGGTCGTGACGTTCGACCCTACCAATCCGCGCAGGTTCACGGTCCCCAGATTTCCCTGGCCGTCCGGATCCAAGCGAAACAGCATATCGCGCGCCTCGGTGACAACCCCGCTGGGGATATTTACAGCAGCGGCCCAGTAGGGTCCTTTGAAGCTGTCATTGGGATTGGGATTGCCGGACGCGGTGAAGGGCCCCTTTGTCGCGATGAACAGGTTATTGATTCCGTCGTCCGTGCTGCTGCCTATAAAAATCTCCCCGGCGGAGACAAACCCCCATACCGTGCTGGTCGGGCTGGCGGCGCGGGTGCGAATCGGATCGTCCAGGAAACCCATACCGCTGGCGGAAATCCGGTAGGCGCCCCCCGCCGAGAAAGATTGAACGGAGCCCACGTTCGAATCCATCACCGACGAAGTGAGCGAATAGCCGCCGATCCCGTCGAACTGGATGGTGCCGTAGATCGCGACGCGATGCAGGTCGCCCTTGTTGCCCCACATCACTTCACGGAAGTTGTACGTTCCGCTCAGCAAGGTGTCTCCACTGGAATCCCAGGCTACGGCGTCCGCAGCGAACGTGTTGCGCGCGACGGCCGCGAACAGGAGTGCCAACAGCATTGATCTTGCGATTTTCATAAATCACCTGGCTTTGGACGCAGCACGCGTAAAACAGGTTAACAAATATTTAGGATAATCGCCGTTTATTGGAGGGCGCCGTCGATAATCCACAGATCCGCCTGGCTGGTGGCGGTGCCCACGGCCACGCTCTTCCCGTCCGGCGCCATGCTGATGCGGATGCTCCCGGTATAGCCGGTCTCAATCAATGGCGAGGGCTGGAATCCCAGGTGATATTCGGCCAGCGTGCGGACCGCCCCGGTGGCGACGTCGAGCGCGTTAAGGGAAGGCGGATCACTGCTGTAGGCGAGCGCATAAATTGTCTTGCTGTCCTTGGACCAGGCCAAGGCCGACATACTGAGCCCCGGCAGCATGTGCATATCTTTACCGTCCGGCGAGGCCATCGTCACACCCATGAATGTGGAGACGGCGATCCACTTGCCCGACGGCGACCATTCGGGCGCGTTTACTCCCGACGGAAGACTGATTTCATGGGGTGTCCGGTCCGAGCCCACCGAAACCGTCGCGACCGGCAACGAGCCGTCGGGTTTGATCCACAGGAATGCGATCTGCCTGCCGTTTGGCGACCAACTGGGCGCGTATCCATCCGCGATTATGGTCGGGGCTCCGCCGCCCGCTGGCGAAATAGCCAGGCTCCTGCGGCGGCCGCCGCCGGCCAGGACGGCGGTATACGCAATGCGCGAGCCGTCCGGTGAGAAGACCGGCGTGAGCAGGGCCTCCAGCGTGGGGAACTCTTTGGCTGTCA
>Ga0105237_10005844_pt1 | contig 13806 bp, 8 predicted proteins | sample KBSC24metaG_FD_81520 | JGI IMG/M metagenome (GOLD analysis project Ga0105237, IMG submission 81520) | Corn rhizosphere microbial communities from Kellogg Biological Station, Michigan, USA - KBS C2-4 metaG | ecosystem: Host-associated > Plants > Roots > Rhizosphere > Soil | place: Michigan, USA...
CCCATAACATCACTATTGCCGTAGTATTTGTCATTGATATTAAAGTAATCATCACCTACTATTTCAGCCCTGTAATCGCGTGGGGCCTGTATTCTTGCTTCTGCAGCTTCTTTCTTGCCATCAATATATTCAGAGAGTTCATCAATAACCATTGTATTCTTTTCATCAGATTCAAAGCCAAGCATTTTCATACAGGTAATGTAACCCATTTTGGCCTGCTTTGCTTTGGTATTGACGGGTGTAAAAGCTTCAACATCACTAAAACTATATTCTTCTTTATTCATTTCTTCCTGCAAAACCTTGTTGTGTTTCTTCAAGGCTTTCAGTGTTACATCAAGCAGCATTACTTCAATCTGTTCATCCGAACCAGCATTCATTTCTTTAGCAGCCTGTTGCCATAATTCATAGTGCTGTTTGTCGTTATCATTAAGGCTGTCTTCATTAATGCTTGTGCCCGCAAATTTGTTTTTATAACGATAGTAAACACGTGTTCTTTCATCAACATCTTTCTTAAGGTTATTGCCTTTGCGATTGCCTAAAAAGTTCCATCCGTAATAGTCATCAACATAGCCATTGCCATCATCATCAATACCATTATTCGGAATTTCTTTTGGGTTATGCCAGAGTACATTTTTTAAATCTTCCTGTGTTGTATCAACACCTGAATCTATTACGGCAACGATGATAGGTTTGCATTGTTTGTACTTTAAAAAATCGTAAGTCTTTTGGATGCTTATGCCATAGAAGCTATCTTTTTGAGGGTCCAGTAAATGCCATCCACGAAGGTCATGCTGACAGATTCCATGTAGAGAAAGTGTTGCAGGGATGCAAACAAGCAAAAGTTTAATAAGCCTTACCTTCATGCGCTTCTGTTGAAATGAATACAAAGTTGCAAAATAGGTTTTAAGAAGCATAAATCCTAAGAAGATTTTAGGAAACCATTATAGCAATTTAGCGAATTTTAAGCGTATTTGGCCTGTTTGGTTAAACATCATTAGCACCTTCAGGTTGTTTTTGCAGATAAAAATTTCCTGTGATGTATTAAAGTAATTTTTGACTTGCCTTATTCCTTTGCGTTCAGGTTTGAAGTAAACTGGTAAATTGCTCTTACAATTTTTTGAGATGAGCCAATTATGCCATCGAGTGCCGGCAGGTTCAATGTTTCACGCAGTTGCTTTATTTTTCCAAGCGAGCTATTAAGCGGGGCAAGCTCTTTATTGATGTGATCCGAAATTGTATTTAATTGCTTTTCATAGGTTTCATTCTCATCTTCTTCATTGTTTTTTTCCGGCAGGGACTGGGCATACTCTTCAAGAATCTGGTGGATATCAATTGCATTTAGTTGTTTTTCTGTAAGTGAAAGAAGTTGCGGTGTAAGCGCATCAGCTTTTACCTGTAGCAAAAGCTGGTGCGCTTTGTGTATGGCTTCAATTAATTGCTGCATGATTTTACAAATCAAATTTAATGCCTTGTGCAAGTGGAAGATGTGTACTCCAGTTTAAAGTGTTTGTCTGGCGGCGCATGTAAGCTTTCCATGCATCAGAGCCACTTTCCCTTCCTCCGCCGGTTTCTTTTTCACCGCCAAACGCACCACCGATTTCTGCACCGCTGGTTCCGATGTTTACATTGGCAATGCCGCAATCGCTGCCACCGTGAGAGAGAAAAGTTTCTGCTTCGCGAAGATTCAATGTCATGATTGCAGAAGATAAGCCTTGCGGAACGCCGTTTTGATAAGCAAGTGCATCATCCAGCGTTTTGTATTTTATGAGATACAGAATAGGCGCAAATGTTTCATGCTGAACAATCTGCAGATCATTGGTTACCTCAGCTATACATGGTTTTACATAGCAACCGCTTTCGTAACCATTACCTTCTACAATGCCACCTTCCACCACGAATTTGCCTCCCTGTTTTTTACATTGTTCAATTGCGTTGAGATAGTTGCCAACAGCGTCTTTATCAATCAGCGGGCCTACATGATTATTGGTATCCAACGGGTCACCGATTTTTAACTGGCCATAAGCCTTGACCAGTTTTTCTTTAAAAGCATCGTACACAGATTCATGAATAATCAATCTTCTTGTGGTAGTGCAACGTTGCCCTGCGGTGCCAACAGCACCAAACACAGCACCAATAATTGACATGTCCAGATCTGCATGTTGAGAGATAATGATGGCATTATTACCACCAAGCTCAAGTATACTGCGGCCAAGTCTAGCAGCTACTGCTGTGCCAAGCGCTTTACCCATCCTGGTAGAGCCGGTTGCCGAAACCAACGGAATTCTTGTATCATTGGATATCCATTCACCTGTTTCTCTACCGCCCTGTATTAAACAACTTACACCTTCTGGTACGTTATTTTTTCTAAATACTCCTGCGATAATTTGCTGGCAGGCGATACCACATAAAGGCGTTTTTTCGCTGGGCTTCCAGATGCATACATTACCGCAAACCCAGGCTAACATTGTGTTCCAGCTCCATACTGCTACCGGAAAGTTAAAAGCTGAAATGATGCCAACAATACCCAGTGGATGCCATTGCTCATACATACGATGGGCAGGTCTTTCGCTGTGCATAGTTAATCCATACAACTGGCGTGAAAGACCAACGGCAAAATCGCAGATGTCAATCATTTCCTGCACTTCACCATAACCTTCCTGCAGGCTTTTGCCCATTTCATAACTTACAAGTTTTCCCAAAGGTTCTTTTTGGGCACGTAAGGCCTCGCCGATCTGTCTCACAATTTCTCCACGTTTTGGTGCAGGAACCATGCGCCACTGTATAAAAGCCTCTGATGCTTTTTCAATCAGTTTATCATAAGTAGCCTTGTCTGTAGAGTGAACGCTCCCTATAAGCTTTCCATCTACCGGCGAAAATGAATCTATTGTTGCGCCAGTGCTTTCAAACCAGTCATTGCCTGTTGATGCACCTTTATTTACTGCTTCTATATTTAACTGAGATAATATTTCTTTCATGTGGCAAAAATATGATTGTTTCTTGTATGGTTAATTGGTGATGAATTTTGCTCAATTTGTCAATTCAGACAGAATTTTAAACATGGTTGTTTTGATTTTTGCATACTCTTCTTTAGTAATACAATAAGGTGGCATGATGTAAACCGTATTTCCCAAAGGCCTGAGATAAACGCCATATTGTAATGCTTTTTGAGTGAATATACTACTGATGTTGTTTAGGTATTCGTCTTTCCCTTTGTCTATCTCAAATGCCAGTATTGTGCCTCGGGTTCGAATATTTTTTATTGAGGCTTTGAATGATGATGTTCGAAGTAATTCTGCGAATTTCTTATTCTCATCTTCAAGCCATTCAATCCGGGAAAGACAATCTTTTTTGAGTAATAAATCCATGCTTGCCAGGGCTGCGGTGCAGGCGAGTGGATTGGCGGTGAAAGAATGGCCATGAAAAAATGTTTTCAGTTTATCGTCGGTAACATACGCGTTATAAATTTTTTCAACGCAGGTAGTAACACCAAGTGCCATCGTTCCTCCGGTGAGGCCCTTGCTTAGACAGATGATATCAGGTCGCTCAGGGATGTATTCACTGGCAAAAAGTTTTCCCGTTCTTCCAAAGCCAGTCATCACTTCATCTGCGATACAAATAATGCCTGATTTTTTTGCAGTAACAAGAATTTCATTCAGTAGTGTCTCATCATACATTTTCATACCACCTGCGCCCTGTACAAGAGGTTCATAAATAAATGCCGCAATTTCATTGCCATGTGTTTCTATCACCTGTTTTATTCCATTAATGTTATTGTCGTCCGGTGTATCAATAAAAATTACTTCGAATAGCAGGTTATGGAAAGCAAGGGTAAAAACACTTCGGTCGCTTACACTCATTGCGCCAAAAGTATCACCGTGATAGGCATTATTAAAGGCAAGTATTTTAGTTCTTTGCCGCTTGTTACCTGAGCCTTCTTCCTGGTTCCACCAATATTGAATAGCCATTTTTAATGCCACTTCAGTGGATGTAGAACCATTATCACTGTAAAATATTTTAGAAAAATTTCCGGGAAGGATTTTTATCAATCGTTCAGCGAGTTCAACTGCCGGCGCATGCGTAAAGCCAGCAAAAATCACCTGTTCAAGCTGCATTGCCTGGGCATAAATTTTTTCCGCGATGTAAGGATGCGCATGCCCGTGTAAATTAACCCACCAGCTACTTATCGCGTCCACATATTCATTCATTTGTTCATCAATTAATATGCTGTCTTTGCCTTTAACAATGGTAATGGGATCAGCCATATTTTTTTGTGGTGTAAACGGGTGCCAAATATATTGCCTGTCTTTTTCTGTAATAGTCATGCGGCAAAGTAAATGAAAAGTCTGAACGGAGATTTAAATCAACTGATTAAGAAGTTAGTGTTTGAGAAACCTGATATTTCTTTGTATGCCTTTAAACCTGGTTCGTTTAAGAGGAGAGTTTTTGAATATTTTTTTGAAGGTGTCTTCCGTCATGCTTTCCCATTCTTTTGTACTGAGATTAAGAATTTCGGGAATAGGTGTAAAAGCAATCTCATTATTAGGTTTACTAAAGCGGTTCCATGGACAAACATCCTGGCAAACATCACACCCAAACATCCAGTCATTAAACTTGTTTTTCATTTCACCTGGTATCAGCATGTCTTTAAGCTCAATGGTAAAGTAAGAAATGCATCTGCTGCCATCTACAATTTTTCCCGGTAATATAGCATCCGTAGGACACGCCTCAATACATCTGGTGCAGGAGCCACAGTAGTCTTTGGCAAACGGATCATCATATTCTAATGGAAGATCAACAATTAAAGTCGCTATAAAAAAGAAAGAACCTTGTTGTTTGTTAATCAGGTTGCCATTACGGCCAATCCATCCCAGCCCACTCTTTTGTGCCCAGCTTCTCTCCAGCACGGGCGCGGAATCAACAAATCCACGGCCATGAATTTCACCAATTTCAGTACTGAGTAAATGAAGAAACTCATTTAATTTCTCCCTGATTACTTCATGATAATCTTTACCGTAGGCATATTTGGAGATATGTGGTGCTTCGGCCTTTTGTTGTTGTGAAGGAAAATAGTTTTTTAATAGGGTAATAACAGATTTTGCACCCGGCACAATAAGGGTAGGGTCAACCCTGAGATCGAAATAATTTTCCATGTACTGCATGCTGCCATGCATGCCTTTGTTTAGCCATTTTTCCAGACGCTTTGCATCCTCCTCCAGCTTTTCCGCTTTGGCAATTCCACAAAAATCAAACCCGCAGTGGGCCGCATTTTGCTTAATTATTGCTGTATTTTGTGCTGTTTTCAAAAAAATTAATCAATTATTCAGGTTAATCAAAAGCAATTCATTTATTATTGCGGCGTTAACAGAATTTATTGTTTATTAAAATCCTTTATGAAACGCTCAACCTTAGCTCTATTAGCAGTATTACTGCTGTGTATTAATGCGTATGCAAACAAAGACAAATCCAAACCCAAAATTAAGTTTGGCGATGTTACCGCTGAAGATTTTTCTCCAAAGTTTTATGCTGTAGACAGTAGTGCCAATGCTGTAGTAATTGCAGATATTGGCGAATCAACCTTTGAAGGAAATACAAAAGGTGATTTTTCTTTGATATTTACCGAGCATAAACGCATACGATTGATGAATAAAAATGCGTTTGACCTGGCGACTATTGAAGTCCTCTTATACATCGGCAGGTTTAACAACGAAGAAAAGCTTGACGATTTGGAAGCTGTTACTTATAACCTGGAAGATGGAAAGGTAACGGCAGTGAAGCTTGATAAAGCTTCTGTGTTCAAGGACAAGTATGATGAACATCATGTTGTCAGGAAATTTACATTTCCTAATCTTAAAGAAGGTTCCATTATTGAGTACCGTTATAAAATAACGTCTCCTTATTATGAAAATCTTCAGCCTTGGTCCTTTCAAAGTAAAATACCGCATTTGTGGAGCGAGTACACAGTTAAGATTCCCCAGTTTTTTGACTATGCGTTAGACAAGCAAAACTATTTGAAATTCGATATTGATACGGTATCCTCAGCAGATCAGTTCTTTTATATTGTTGTTCCGGGCGACGGAGCTATGGAGTCCAGCAGGTCTTATAATATCAGGTCTACAACAATTTCTGCCAAATGGGGTATGAAGGATGTTCCAGCAATAAAAGAAGAAAGTTATATCACTTCATTAGATAATTATATACAGAAAGTATCCTTTCAGTTAAGACGTATAAAATGGTCTGAATCGAGTGTGCAGGAAATAATGAGCGATTGGTATAAGACAGCAGAGCGTATGATGAAATACGAAAGTTTTGGAGAACCTCTTACTCACAATAACAATTTTATGGATGATGTGCTGGAAAAAGAAGAGGCGGGCACAAAGGACACTCTTGAAAGAGCGCATAAGATATATGAATATTTCAGGGACAATTTCACCTGTAAAACTTCCGGTGGAATGTTCATGGCTAATACACTCAAGAAAACTTTCCAGGATAAAAGCGGTAACGTGGCTGACATTAATCTTTTGCTTGTTGCTGCATTTAAGACCAGGGGATTTGAAGCTTACCCGGCAATTTTAAGCACCCGTGCTAATGGCAAGGCTCCTGAATTTTTCCCTATTCTTGATAAGTTCAATTATGTAGTTTGTTGCGTTAAAATTGATAATAAACCATACTTGCTTGACGCGACAAATTCAAAGCTTGGTTTCGGCAAATTGCCGGCAAAGTGTTACAATGGAACAGCAAGAGTAATAGATCCGGCGTTTCCTACCTTGGTAGATTTATCTGCCGATTCTTTGATAGAAAGGAAGATTACAACTGTATTTATTACGCCCAATGACAAGAAAGAATTGTTGGGTGCATATGCGAGTAAGCTTGGAAGTTTCGAATCGCTTCATCTTCGCGAAAAAGGAGGAATTGGTAAAGGAGAAGACTATTTAAAAGAATTGAAAAAACAATACACTTTTGATATTGAACTTTCTAATGCAGAAGTAGATTCGCTTAAGAGGCTTGATGATCCGGCAGCGATAAAGTATGATATGAAATTCAATTTTAATGATGATGATATCATTTATTTTAATCCAATGCTTGGTGATGCAGAAAAAGAAAATCCTTTTAAAAGCGCCCAGCGTCTCTTCCCGATAGAAATGCCATTCCAGGTAGATGACAACTACATCTTAAATATGGAAGTGCCGGAGAATTACAAGATAGAAGAATTGCCAAAATCCACTCGGGTAAAACTCAATGAAACTGATGGAATGTTTCAGTATCTGATAGGAGCAACTAACAACCATATACAATTACAATGTCGCTTACAGATTAATAAAACACTTTTTGAGCCGGAGGATTACCAGACTTTAAGAGACTTCTTTACCTACGTTGTTAGTAAAGAGGCGGAACAAATTGTTTTAAAGAAAATAAAATAGCATGTTGAAATTTATAGGAAGTTGTTTATTGAGCATTCTATGTTGTTCTGCTTTTGCCTCCGGCATTAAATATCCTGCATTGCTTATTAGTGATTCACTTACCAAAGATGCAAACGTTGTAAAGAGGTATGATGAATTAGTGATTGAAATAAAATCGCCCGGCAAAGCACGGATATACAAAAAGTATGCATACACTATTTTGAATGAGGATGGTGAAGTTTATGCCATGTTTGTGGATTCTTACGACAAATTCAGGGATGTTAATTCTGTAGATGGCACTTTGTATGATGCATTGGGAAAGGAACTAAAATCTGTGAAGAAAAAAGATATGCAGGATTTAAGCGGCAATGATGAAAGCAGCCTGATGGTAGATACAAGATACAAAAAACATGATTTTTATTATCGTACCTATCCATTTACTGTAGAGTATGAAGAAGAAGCCGAAATGAATGGCATTTTTGATCTGCCTGATTGGTACCCGCAAAGAAGCTCCGGCGTCTCTGTTGAATCTGCAAAGCTGGTTGTTATTGCGCCAAAGGATTATACATTCCGGTATAAAGATGTTAATTATAAAGGTAGCCCAACCATCACAGAAAATGGAGATAAAAAGACCTATACGTGGCAGGTGAGTAATCTCAAGCCGATAAAGCATGAATCTTTTTCTCCGTCATTACGCAGTATTGTAACTTCTGTTTTATTAGCCCCAGATGAGTTTGAGATACAAGACTATAAAGGAAATATGCAAACCTGGTTAGGGTTTGGTCAATTTATCAATTCTCTCCTAGCAGGGAAAGATGTATTACCGGATGCTGTAAAGCAGCAAGTGCATTCACTTGCCGACGGATTAAAAAGCCCAGAAGAAAAAGTGAAAGTATTGTATGATTACCTTCAAAAGAACACGAGATACATTAGTGTGCAATTGGGTATTGGCGGCTGGCAACCTTTTGATGCAGCCTATGTTACCAATAAGCGATACGGTGATTGTAAAGCACTTTCAAATTATATGGTTGCGCTTTTAAAGGAAGCAGGTGTACCGGCTAATTATGTGTTAATTGAAGCAGGAAGCGATGCTGATGGTTTAGTGGAAGATTTTCCAAGTAATCAGTTTAACCATGCAACAGTATGTGTGCCTTTGGCTAAAGATACCATGTGGCTGGAATGTACAAGTCAAACAGTTTCTCCCGGATATGTTGGAAACTTTACAGGAAATAGAAAAGCATTGCTTATTGATGATAAAGGTGGCCATGTTGTTTTTACAAAATATTATGGCGTTAATCAAAACCTTCAATTACGGAAGATAAATGCGTTAGTTGATGAAGCAGGTAATTTAAATGCCGATATCCAAACAAGGTACACCTGTATTCAGCAAGACCATTTGCATGGTATGATAAATGGCCTTACGAGGAAAGAGGTAATGGAACGACTGCAAAAAATAGCTGATTTACCTACTTATGAAATAACCTCTTACGATTATAAAGAGAATAAAGGGGTGTTCCCATCAATAGATGAAACTTTAAAGATGGATGCTGTTAATTATGCAAGTATATCAGGTAAAAGGCTTTTTATAACGCCTAATATTTTATCAAGGTATACTTCGCGAATCAGAACTGATAGTGCAAGAATGTATGATATTGATTTTGATTATGCCTTTACAGATGTGGATACTGTTCAGATCCAAATTCCAGCAGGTTACGCACTGGAGGCATTACCTCATAACACTAGTTTAAATAATGAGTTTGGGGCGTATGAAAATTCATTTAAGGTAGATGGTGCCAATATTCTTTATATAAGAAAGTATAAGCGCAATGCAGGTTTATTTCCTGCATCTTCTTACGATAAACTGGGTAAATATCTGGATGACATTTACAAAGCAGACAGAGCCAAAATTGTTTTCATAAAAAAAGAAGGATAAACTTCAAACCTCACGTTTAAATTATTCTATGCTATAAAAATAAACTCCGGGGAAGACCCGGAGTTTTGCATCTCATATGTAATCTTAAGCTATTAGTTGTTTCCCATCATATCTACACCGCCACCTTGATCTGCTTTAGTATTCTTTCTTTTGAAAAGGTTCGTATCAAGCTTTCCAAAGCGATAGTTAAGGTTTAACCTTGCTACCTGTGGATCTCTCCTCCTTTCTGTAATTTGATACAGAAAGTCAGATTGTGAATACGTTTTGGATAATTGGGTTCTTAAAAAATCATTCATGCTAAGTGTAACAGATAAGCTGTTTCCACCTTTCCATGTCCAGTCTTTTCGAACGGCAAAATCAAAACTATAACGAGGAAAGATGTAGCCTTGTGCCGTTCCTGCACCGCCGCCGCCAAATCCACCGCCACGGCCTCCGCCACCGCCGCCAAATCCACCACCGCCACCGCTGTTGGGTGGTAAAACTGTCTTGGCCTGGTAATCGGCTGATAGTTGTATCGAAAATCCCTTAGGAAGTTTAAAACTGTTGTTCCATTTAGCAAACCAGCTTACACGCTGGTTACTCGTACCTGCATCTTTTAAATTATCAGTATTAATTTTTGAATTGTAAAGATTAAAGTTTAGCGATACATCCCAGATTTTTACAAGCGTCATTCTGTTGGTTAATTCAAGCCCGTAAGTAATGCTGTTGTTGGCATTTACATAAGTATTGTAGATAGAGCTGTCCATTGTTTTGGGATTGATATCCCTGTATTGATAGCGGGTAATAAGATCTGTCGCATACTTAAAGTAAGCAGATGCTAAAAAATTGGCGCCTTTTGTATAAGAGTTGTTATAGTTTGCTTCAAATGTATTGGTAAACTCAGGCTTTAAACCAGCATTTCCTACACTCAGGTTTTGAGGGTCACTATAATCAACAAAAGGCATTAACTGGAAGAAAGAAGGTCGGTTAACCTTTCTTGAATAGTTAAATTGTAAATCCTGCTTATCATCCAGCTTATAAGTAATAAACGCAGTAGGGAAGAGGCTTAAAGGATAATTTACTTTAAACGTGGAATCCTTTGTCAGCAATGTACCTTTATAATTAGAGCTCTCTGCGCGAAGACCAAACTGATAATTCCATTTACCCGTTTTAAGCGTGTATGTAGCATAAGCGGCATATACTTGATCAGTAAATTTGTAAGCGCTGCTAAGCAAGTCGCTTATTTCGTATTTATCTGTAGCTGGGTTATAAAAATATTGGTCGTTGGTGTTTTTAAAATTTCTGATAGCTGCTCTAACACCTGCCTCAATTTTACTGTTCTCGGTTATAGGGTTTTCATAATCACTTTGAATGGTCCAGTAACGGTTGTAACCACTTCCGTATGTGTTTTGGAGTATAGGATCATAACCATCTGAACCATCTGGGTTATGGTTGTAAGTATTTAAGGATGCGTTGTTTGAATTGGTGGCTGAATTATAATTTACATCCGCAGTTATATCATGCCCATTTTTGGCAAAGTTGTGTTTATAGCTTAACTGGCCGCCAAAGTTTTTAAAGCTTGATTTACTAAACGACTGAACATCATTATACGAAGAATAAATGCCGTTGATTGTTGAATCAATACGTTGTGGCTGATTATTGTCAAAGGAGCCATGTACATAACTGCCAGTAACAGTAAGAGTGTTTCTGTTATCCATGAAATAATCAAAACCACTTCTCACAAAAGCAAACTCACCATTGTTAACACCATTAATGCTTTGATGAACTGTAGAAGGCGTGCCTACGGTATTTGTTCTGTCAGTAAAAGATGTGGATTTTGATTTGCGCTGGTTGTACATACCGCTGGCAAAAAAGTTTATTTTGTTTTGCCTTAGGTTCAAGTCAAGACCGGTATTGAATTTACCTCTTGAATCAATGCCTGCTCTTACTCCTCCGTTATATCCTGTTTTCTTATTTTTCTTCAACACTATATTTAGGATACCACCACCACCGCTGGATGCGTCGTATTTGGCGGATGGATTGGTAATCAATTCCACTTTGTCAATAATATCAGCAGGAATTTGATCAAGGGTTAACGTGGTCGGCCTTCCATCAACAAATAATTGTGGTGATGAATTTCTTAATGTTACGTTACCGTCAATATCTACGTTAACAGAGGGAATCTGCTTCATTACTTCAGTTGCAGTCTGGCCACTGCTTACAATGTTTTTATCAACATTAAAAACTTTCCGGTCAACGCCCATTTCAAAAAAGGGCTTTGTAGCAGTAACAGTTACATTGGCAAGTGTGGCATCAGACTCAACAAGCTTTATGTTCCCAAGGTCTTTATCAATCATTCCAAGTATTTGTTGCATGCGGTTATTACCTCCCTGGTCATCGCTATTATTACCTCCCTGGTTGCCACCTCCTTGTGGAAATTTAATATCGAAAGAAACCTGCTGATTTAAATCGGTATAACCTACGGCAGTCGCCCTTAATTTAAACTTGCCAAAGACAGGCAAATTATCCATACTAAAATCTCCATTGGATTGTGAGAGTACGGTTGCAACAATATAATCTTTGGCTTTTTTAGTAACTGTATCAAACTTGTTACCGATTAGCTGAACGCTTACTGCATCAATGCCTTTGTTGGTTTTGCTGTCGACTATTTTGCCATACAAGTGGCCTACATTCATGTTTCTGCCGCCTCCCTGCGTGCCACCTGTTCTCCCCGCACGCTGCTGCGCAAAAGAGTAGGAAACCAGCAAAAAAAATAAAATGGTAAAAGTATATTTCATAAAGATTTTATTACTAAGAAAATAAAGACATAGAGACAAAAAACAAGGCTTGTATAAAGCCTTTCTTCCTGAGCATAATTCTTCTAATGCAAAGAAACGCCGCCTTAATGCAGGTTTGAGATTTTATTCGGCTGCTACTGTAATTTATTAGGCAGTCAATGTTAGTAACAAGTAGATGGTGCCGATGATGAAGCCTGTAATTGCCCCGGTTATTTTTACTCTTTTTAATTCTTTGGAGATATTTGTGTTGACAACCTTTTCAAGTTTTTCGGCAGTAATTTCATTTAGTTTTTCAGCAATCAATTTCTCAACATCATGTCCTTCCTTAAGTTGAGCCACGTACCTTTTTATAAGCTCAGGAAAAAGTATTTCAAGCTCTTCCATAAAAACAGCTTTTAACTGGCTGATTGTTTTTTCGCCTATAAAAGCAGTGATATAAGGCATTGTTTGGGTGAGCTTTATCTTTAAAAATTTGTCTACTTCTTCATCAATAAACGGCATCAGTTGTTTAAGTGCTGATGGGTTTATCAGCTTTTGCTCACTCATACCGGATAAAGAAAGTTCGTGTGCAATAAAGGATGCTGCCTGGTCGGAAATATCTTTATGTTTTTGAGGGTAAATACCCTGGAACGTAATACCTGCGATTTTCCGGGGGGTATAGGGCCGGAAGAATAGCTTAAATGTTATGGAAATTGCAAACCATCCCGAAAAAGCTGTTATAAGTGGGATAAATATTTGCCAGAGATTCATATGCTGGAAATTTAAAAGAAAAAACCTTGCAAACTTAGCCTGCAAGGTTTGATTTTGGGAGACAAATGGGGATCGAACCCACGACCTTCGGAACCACAATCCGACGCTCTAACCAGCTGAGCTATTATCTCCGTTTTTGTTGGGGTGCAAAAATAGGGAAATTCAAATATGGTACAAAAATTTCTGTAAATCATTAAAGATATTTGAAAGCAATATTCTGCTTTCAAATTAACCGCGTTTCCTTGCGATGCCATTCATACAAAAGAATGAAATTGTTCATCTCTTAATTGTTATTTTTAATTTGACACTAAAACCAGAATTGGGTGTAGTGCTCAGGAAGTATGAAGAACTAATGATTTAAAATCATTTTAAGTGGCGTTTGAAACATACTGCACAAACCTTTGTTAATTGAAAATAATAATTCAGGTACAAATTCTATTAATAGATTATTTTTGGAATACATGTTTCGTAAAATCTTAACTATGATGATGAGTAGGAAAATTTTGCCATTTATTTTAATAATGGTAGTAGGGGGAACTTTATGGGCCTTCACAGGAAAGGGCAGCAATGATGAATCGCTTTATGCAAAACAACAGAAGCTGCTTGCACAAATTGGAATTATTCTTGAACAAAAGCATTACAGCCCAAAACCAATAGATGATGCTTTTTCAAAAATTATCTTTAAAAATTACCTTGATGCATTAGATGCGAATAAAGATATTTTTCTTCAGCCGGACATTGATCAACTAAAAAAATATGAGACCACGCTGGATGATGAAATACATGGAGCTCCTTTACAATTTTTTCCCGCAGTTAGTGCCACTTACGTAAAAAGACTTGATGAAGCTATCGCTATGTATAAAGAGATACTTCAAAAACCATTTGATTTTTCTGTGAACGAAACCGCGCAGCTTGATGGAGAAAAACTTAATCATGCTGCCAATGATGC
>Ga0105237_10005851_pt1 | contig 13795 bp, 19 predicted proteins | sample KBSC24metaG_FD_81520 | JGI IMG/M metagenome (GOLD analysis project Ga0105237, IMG submission 81520) | Corn rhizosphere microbial communities from Kellogg Biological Station, Michigan, USA - KBS C2-4 metaG | ecosystem: Host-associated > Plants > Roots > Rhizosphere > Soil | place: Michigan, USA...
GAGCGCGCCGTCCACTAGCGCACCGCCTCTCGCGCGGCAGTCTCGCGAACGGCGGCTTGCGTGGAATCGCCAGCGGCCGCTGCCGGCGCCTCGCGGGCCCGTTCCGCATACTTGTTGAAGCGCCATGCGGTCGCTTCCATCGTGATGCGGCGCCACGTCGCACGCTTTTCCGCCGGCGTCATCACAGGCCAGTGCTGCACTTCGTCGAAGCTGCGGCCGCAGCCCTTGCAGATGTCGTCGCCCTGGCTGGTCGAGCAGATCGCGATGCACGGCGCATCCGGCGTGCTGGCGTACCACGCGAGCCAGGCGTCGCGCGCCTTGTCCGGCATCGTCTCTTCGTCGCACTCTGTCTCGTGGTAGTAGACCATCAGCGCATAGACGGTGCCCAGCGCACGCACCTCGGCACAAGCGGTGATGCCGTCGGGCGAGGGCGAGCGTTCACGCCACCAGTTGATGGCGGATTCGATGTCGGTGATGTGCAGGTCTGCCATGGGTCTTGGTGCGGGGCGCCAAGGATAACGCCGCGAACTTTGATACCCTTGGCGACCTGTCGAATGACCTCGACGCGCACGATCCGCGGAACCGACCATGCTTCAACTGCGACCCAACTGCGAATGCTGCAACGTCGATCTGCCGCCCGAGTCGACCGAGGCGCGCATCTGCACCTTCGAATGCACGTTCTGCGCGACCTGCGTCCAGACCGTGCTGCACGGCGTCTGCCCGAACTGCGGCGGCGAGTTCAGCGTGCGACCGCGCCGACCTGCGGGCAAGCTCGCGAAGTACCCCGCGTCCACCGAGCGCATCTACAAACCCGCCGGTTGCGGCGCGACGGCATGACGGTCGATCCTGCGGGCTGCGTTGCCAGGCCGGCATTCAAACGGCTGATGCCGCTGCTGCTCGCGCTGGCGCTTGCCGGGTGCGCCACGCCGGAAGAACGCGAACGACGCGTCGATACCGGCGGCCACGTCGTCAAGCTGACGCTCGGCAGTGCGAGCAGTGTCGAGCTGCGACAAGACCAGGAGCTGCAGGTGCGCCTGGCCACCAAGGGCACGACCGGGCACGTCTGGACGCTGGTCGAGATGACGCCCGGCGTGCTGGTGCAACAGGGTGCGCGCACTTTCGAGCGCGAGAGTCTGGTCACGAACATCGCCCAGGCGGCCGGCTTCGAAGTGTTCCGCTTCAAGCCGTCGGCGCCCGGCGCGACGACCCTGAAGTTCGAGTTGCGCCGGCCGCGCGATCTCGACCCCGCGATCCAGCTTGCGAGCTTCGCGGTCAGCGTCAAATAGCGCAGCAGACCATGGCAACCAGGCGCATTCGATGATCGACCATCTGACCTTGCGCTTGGCCACCCGGGCCGACTCGGCGCAGATCGCTGCGATGTCGCGCGACCTGATCGAACGCGGCCTCGGCTGGAGTTGGACACCGCGCCGCGTGCTGCGCAGCATCGGCGATGCGCACACCAACGTGGTCGTCGCACTCGAGAACGTGCAAAGCGGTGGGCAGCGCCTCACCGGGTTCGGGATCATGAAATACCACGACGACGAGGCGCACCTGCTGCTGCTCGCCGTGCAGGCCAGCGACCGGCGGCGCGGCATCGGCGCGGCGCTGGTCACCTGGCTCGAGAAGGCGGCACTGGTGTCGGGCGTCGGACAGGTCTACCTCGAATCGCGCATGAGCAATCTGCAGGCGCGCGCGTTCTACAGGCAACTCGGTTACCGCGAGGTGCAGACCGTGCCGGGCTACTACCAGGGTGTCGAGCCGGGTGTGCGGATGGCCAAGGACCTGTGGCTCGACCGCGGCATCACCGAAGACTTCACATGAGGACGAAGGTGCTCGGAGCGCTGGCGTGCCTCGCTGCGCTGGTTCCGTCCTTCGCCTGTGCGCAGAGCAGCGCTGCTGCGGCCAGCGCGGCGGCGCCCGTGTTGGTCGTGCACAGCGCTGCCGAATGCGCGGTCTGGCGCCGCGAACTGAGCTTTGCGAAGAGCGTCGAATCGCACGACGCGAAGGCGTTCGCGGCGCACCTTCATCCCGGGGCCGTGTTCAGCGCCGGGTCGCGCAGCCCACTGCGCGGTGGCGCGGCGGTCGCGCAGGCATGGGCCGGCATCGTCGAAGGCAAGGAGTTCATCCTGCGCTGGCGGCCGGGCATCGTCGCGATCGGTGGTGATCCGAACATCGCGCTGTCGCGCGGGCCGTCGTTCAGTGAAACGCCGGGAGCCGATCCGACGGAGCGCTACAAGGTCGGCTTCTTCCAGTCGGTCTGGGTGCGTGATGCAGCCAGCGGCGAATGGCTGGTGCTGTTCGATCGGGCGGACGGCCCGCCGCGCGTCGTCGCGACGGCGGACGAGGGGCGCGCGCACCTGGCCGCGCAGTCGAGCGATGAGTGTGTCGCCTCGAAGTGAGGCGTTGACGATTCAGGCCTGAACCACGCCGCCGCTGGTGCTGCGGCCGGCGGCGCCGAGCGTCGAGTACAGGCCGGCGGTATCGCGCGGCAACAGCACGTCGATCGCACGGTCGAGCGCCGCGGTTGCGCGCGCCAGCGATTCGCGTTGCGCGGCGACCTGGCCGCTGGCGTTGGCCAGGCGCATGCGCAGTGCCGGCGGCACGCTGCCGCTGCGCGCCGCGCGCGAGAAGTGATCGACTGCCAACGCCAATGCGCGGTGCAGCTCGGTCGCATGGGTGTCGATGCCGACGCTGTCGCGCTGGCGCAGCGACTCGCCCAGGGCAGCCAGTTGCGACTCGACGGCAGCGAGTTTTTCTTCGAGTTCCGGGCTGTCGGCCTGAACGGGGCGGCGGGGAGCGGCTGGGAGGAACATCAGTGGGTCCAGCAATTCAGCGGTGGCGGAAAACAGCAAAGGGCGCGACTTGTGGTCGCGCCCGGGCATGCGGAACTTACGAAGCGAACTTGGTCAGCAGTTCTTTGGCGTTGCCGATCAGCTTGTCGGCGATCACTTCGGCGTCGATCTTGAACGAGCCGTCGGAGATCGCCTGCGAGATGCGCGCCACCTTGTCTGCGTCGAAGTCGGCGCTCGACCGGTTGTCGAGCAGCGTCGCCGCTGCGTCCGACAGTTCGATCTTCGCGCTCGGATCGGCGGTCACCGGAATCGCGTTGGCGGACTGCCCCTTCGCCGCCTCTTGGGCCGGGCTCGGGCTGCCTGCCACCGTGATCGGTGCGGTTTTGTCTGCGTGATTGCCGACTTTCATGATGCTCTCCAGGGGTCGGAAGCGGAGCCCCGACCTGACGATGTGCATGCTGTATCGGCGCGCCTGGCGGCGACTTTAGGAAATTTCTGAGCGGGACGGGTTGCATGGTTGTTGCCAAACCCGTCGCAAGTCACATTCCGAGCTCGAGACGGCGTTCGCCTGTGGGCTGTCCGGTGAGCACCCGCCCACTTTCGGTACGGACCCTGGCCAGCTGCCCCTCGATGCCGTTGGTCAATGCCTGGGCCTCGCTGGCCACGCTGAAGCCCGCGCCTTGCGCCAGAACCGTGACCAATTCCCCCGCTGCGAAGTACTGGCGCGGTTTCAGGTACCCGGCGCGCAGACTCTGGCCGGCCTTCAGAGCGCGAGCCGCCGTCCGCCCCACCACCAGCTCGGCATCGACCAGCGGTGCCGCCGAGTCTTCGGCCAGATCGACCTCGGCCAGAGCCACGTCGGCGGCGCCGATCACGCTGCCGGCGGCGACCGCGTTCGCTGCGACCAGCGCGCGCCCGTACACCTTCACGGTGATCGGCAGGTAGACGTTCCACTTGACGCTGCCTTGCGTGCAACGCAGCCCGATGCGGCTCTTGCCCCACGGACGCGTGCCGTCCGGAAGATACGGCTCGATGCGCTGGCACGGAGCCAGACGCAGCCGCGGGTCGAGCTGCCCGACCAGCACTTCGATGCGCGGCGCGCCCGGCGTCCCGGCGTGGCTGCCGTCCAGCGCCAGTTGACGCACCTGTTGCTCCAGCCCGGCATCGAGGCTGCTGGCGGCAGTTTCCTGCGCTTCGGCCGGCTCGCTCACCAGCGCCAGCAGACCGAGCAGCACGCTGGCGAGCGGCAGCGCCAGTCGTACGAACGCCGTCAGGGACGACGGCGCAGAAGCGGGCAGGGCGTGGCAGGTCGGCCGTGATTGCATGGCGTGCACTGTAGGCAATCGGCCACCCGCGCTAGGCATCGAATTGGCCGGCGATCGGGGCTTTATTCCCGCTTATGTTCGGGCGAGCGGCTCTCCACAATCCTTTCACATCGCCCCATTCCGGGCCGGTATTGAAGGGCAGCCATGCTCAATCGACTGACCGATTCGCTCGACTTCCAGGCCCAGGCGCTCAGCCTGCGCTCGGAGCGCCAGCGTCTGATCGCCAGCAACATCGCGAATGCCGACACACCGGGCTACGTGGCCCGCGAGCTGAATTTCGCACAGGCGCTGAAGGAGGCGACCGGCACGGCCTCGAGCGCCGCGGTGCTCAAGACGAGCCAGGCCGGCCACATCGGTGGCGGCGCGGGCGGCACGGTCGCGAGCAATCGCAGTGCCGAGGCGAACCTTCAATACGCAGCCCCGAGCCAGACCAACCTGGACCGCAACACGGTCGACATGGACCGCGAACGCGCGAGCTTTGCCGACAACACCGTGAAGTACGAGGCGACGCTGCGCTTCATCAACCAGAACGTGCGCACGACCTTGAGCGCGATCACCGGCCAGTAAGGAGCGCCTTCATGTCGATGATGAACATCTTCAATGTGTCGGGCAGCGCGGCGAGCGCGCAGAGCCAGCGCCTGAACGTCGTCGCGAGCAACCTTGCGAACGCCGACACCGTGGCCGGCCCCGACGGCCAAGCCTACAAGGCGCGCCAAGTCACGTTCCAGACCCAGCTCGTCGGCGCGCAGAACGACCCGACGACCGCGGGTGTGAAGGTCAGCTCGATCACCGAGGACCAGACCGCCGGCCGCCGCGTGCACGACCCGAAGCATCCGAGCGCCGACGCCGACGGCTACGTGACCTACAGCAACGTCAACGCGGTGGAGGAGATGGTCAACATGATCTCGGCCTCGCGCTCGTACCAGAACAACATCGAAGTCATGAACACGGCGAAGAGCCTGCTCATGAAGACCTTGCAAATGGGCCAGTGAGCCGGCCGCCTGACACGAAAGACCGAACATGGCCGTCTCCGCCACCAGCTCCAGCGCCACGACCACCGCGGCCGCCTCGTCGCTCGCGAGCGCGAGCGACGCGGGCAGTCAGGACCGCTTCCTGAAGCTGCTCGTCACGCAGCTGCAGAACCAGGACCCGCTCTCGCCGATGGACAACGCCGAGCTGACGAGCCAGATCGCGCAGATCAACACCGTCACCGGCATCGCGAACCTGAACACCAGCGTGCAGGCGCTCTCGGGCCAGTTCCTGCAGATGCAGACGCTGCAAGGCGCGTCGCTGATCGGCAAGGATGTAATCGTGCCCGGCAACAAGCTCGACATCACCGACGGCGTCGGCCAAGGCGGCTTCGAGCTCGCCGCCGCGGCCGATTCGGTGAAGGTCGAAGTGCTCAACGCTGCCGGCACCGTGGTCGACACGGTGCAACTCGGTGCCAGCAATGCCGGCGTCAACGGCTTCAACTGGGTTTCGGGCAAATACGACAACTCGAGCGGCCTGACCTTCCGTGTGACCGCGACGAGCGGTGCCACCAAACTCGACACGACGCTGCTGATGCGCGACACCGTCAACGCCGTCAGCACCTCGGGCAACTCGTTGACGCTCGAACTCGATCGCAGCGGCTCCACGCCGTATTCGTCGGTCAAGGCGATCAACTGAACGATTCCTCACCTCGCATCCACCCTAGGACAACGACATGAGCTTCCAGCAAGGTCTTTCCGGTCTGAATGCCTCGAGCAAGAACCTCGAGGTGATCGGCAACAACGTCGCCAACGCCAACACCATCGGTGCCAAGGCGTCGCGCGCCGAGTTCGCCGACGTGTATGCGAGCGCGCTGAACGGCGCCGGCACGACGACGGTCGGCATCGGCGTGAACCTGGCCGCCGTGACCCAGCAGTTCACGCAGGGCAACATCACGACCACCGACAACCCGCTCGACCTCGCGATCAACGGCAATGGCTTCTTCGAGGTGACCAACGGCATCCAGACGCTGTACACCCGCAACGGCCAGTTCCAGGCCAACAAGGACGGCTACATCGTCAACAGCGCGGGCCTGCAGCTGATGGGCTACCCGGCCGACGACCAGGGCGTGATCCAGCCCGGCGCGGCACGTGCGCTGCAGCTGCCGACCGGCGGCGTCGACCCGAACGTGACGACCGAGGTCAACGTCGAGATGAACCTCGACTCGCGCCTCGCGACCACTCTGCCGGCCAGCGGCGCGCAGATCGACTTCAACGACGCCGCGACCTACAACAACGCGACCTCGATCTCCGTCTACGACGCCAAGGGCCAGGACGTCGCGGTGACCTACTACTTCCAGAAGTCGGCCACCGACTCCTGGAACGTCTATGCCACGGCGAACGGCGTCACGCTCGCCGGCACGGCCGCGGCGCCACTGCCGGTCACGTCGATCACCTTCCCGTCCGACGGCAGCGCACCGACCGCGCCGACCGGCCCGGTGTCGATCACGATCCCGGCGACGACCAACTCGGCCGGCGCGGCGACGCTGGCGATCCCCGGCGTGCAGCTCGATCTCACGAAGGCCACGCAGTTCGGCTCGCCGTTCGGCGTGACCGACATGTCGCAGGATGGCTACGCGGCCGGCAAGCTGGCGAGCCTGTCGATCGAGTCGAGCGGCATCGTGATGGCAACCTATTCGAACGGGCAGTCCAAGCCGGCCGGTCAGATCGAACTGGCCACCTTCCGCAACCCGCAAGGTCTGTCACCGCAAGGCGGCAACGTCTGGGCCCGCACCTTCGCGTCGGGCGACCCGACCGTCGGCACGCCCAGCACCGGCAACATGGGCGCACTGCAGGCGTCGGCGCTCGAAGAGTCGAACGTCGACCTGACCGGCGAGCTCGTCGACATGATCACTGCGCAGCGTGTCTACCAGGCCAACGCGCAGACGATCAAGACGCAGGACGCGGTCCTGCAGACGCTCGTCAACCTGCGCTGATCACGATTCAAACCGCTGAGGGCGCGCGATGGACCGCATGATCTACCTGTCGATGTCGGGTGCGAAGGCGACCATGCAGCGCCAGGACACGCTCGCGAACAACCTTGCGAACGTCTCGACGCCGGGCTTTCGCGCCGAGCTGCAGGCCTTTCGCGCCGTGCCGGTGCAAGGCAGCGGCGCCAGCACGCGGGTCTACGCGCTCGAAACGACGACCGGCTACGACGCCAGCGCCGGTGCGATCACGGCCACCGGGCGCAACCTCGACGTCGCGGTCACCGGCTCCAGTTGGCTCGGCGTGCAGGCGCTCGACGGCACCGAGGCGTACACGCGCGGCGGGTCGTTCGACGTGTCGAACGACGGCACGCTCGTCACCCGCAGCGGCCTGCCGGTGCTTGGCGACGGCGGCCCGATCCAGATTCCACCGAACTCGGCCGTCAGCATCGGCGGCGACGGCACCGTCAGCGCCAAGGGCACCGACGGCAAGACGACCGCGGTCGGCCGCCTCAAGCTCGTCACGCCCGAAGCGCCGCTGACGCGCGGTGTCGACGGGCTGTTCCGCGCTCCCGACGGCGACCTGCCGGCCGACACCAATGCCCGCGTGCAGGACGGCGCGCTCGAAGGCTCGAACGTGAGCCCGGTCGAGACGATGGTCGCGATGATTTCCGCGGCGCGCCAGTTCGAGGCGCAGATGAAGATGCTCACGACCGCCGAGGGCAACGAGAAGGCCGCTGCGCAACTGCTGGCAGCGGGCTGAACCCCGGCGCGCCGGCCGCCGCAGCGTCGGCGCGCCGCATGTGTCACGGCCCGTTGTCGATCATCGGGTCGTGCCGGAACAGCTCACCGGTCGAGATCTTCTGCACGGTCACCGTGTACTGGAATGTTCCGGGCCCGGTGTTGCGGTCGAAGAGGGTGGCGATCGTGGCGTTCGGCGGCAGCGTCTTCGACGGTTCGGGGAACTCCTGCGCGGGGTTGGCCACGACGACCGCAGCGTCCTGCGGGAACACATAGCCGTCGGTCTTCAGTGTGAACTTCAGGTGGATGTCGCGACCATCCGCCGGCAGCGGATTGGGGTCGCAGACAACTCCTCCACTGTCGTCGACCCTGACGTGCACGTGATTGGGCTTCTTGGTGTCTTCCATTGGGAGTGTTCCGTGGCTCATGGATGGACCGGCGCGGCCCCCGCCGCAGCGGCCAGTCGTTGGCGAAGATCGGCATAGGCGGGGTGCCGATAGGGGGAAGCCTCGATACGTCTGGCGAGCGCGCGTGCGTCGTCGACCCCACCGAGCCGCAGCTGTGCCTGCGCAAGCAGCGTCGTGGCCGGCAGATCGCCCACTGCCGCCGGGGCCTGCACATGCGCTGCCGCGGCTTGCCAATGGTCGCGCGCCGCGGCGGCTGACTCGCGCGCCAGCAAGTCACCCAGGGCGAGTTCGAGCGCCGCGGCGATGCGGTGTTGCTCCGCATCCAGAGGCTTGCCGCTGGCCTGCGCGCTCTTCACGGCTGCTAGAAGCGCGTCGAGCTCGTGACGCGGCGCAGCCGAGGGTTCGGCCAGGGCGAGCTTGCACAGCAACAGGTTCCCGGACAGTGCGATGTTCCACTTGTTGCGCGTGGCGTCGGTCGACAGCAGCCGCGCCGTGTCTGCGGCAGCGCGCTCGATCCCCTCGCGTGCGGCGCTGCGCTCGCCCAGTGCGATCTCGATCTCGGCCAGGCTCGCACGTGCGAAGGTGAGGTGCACCAGCCACTCGGTGTTGGCGGGGTCCGTTGCCGCCAGCGCTTCGAATCGCGCCAGCCCATCCTGTGCCGTGCTTCTGGCCACGGCGTAGTGGCCGAGCGCCAGTTGCAGTCGACCCAGCTCGTAGCTGGCGTTGGCAAGGAGTTGCTGGACCGCGCGGTTCGTGCCGGCATCCGGCATCTTCGCCAGCACCGAGACTTTGGTGCGCTGAGCCTCGATCGCGCCGTCGAAGTCACCCAGCGCTTCGCGCGCCTTCGCGATCCAGCCCCAGATTCTGGCCAGGTCGATGTTGTATTCGGCTCGCATGCCGGCGATGCCGATCCACGCGTCACGCGCCTCGGTGAAGGCTTGCAATGCCTGCTGTGAACGCGAACTTTCGAGGTAGACCACGCCGAGGTTCGCGCTTGCGTAGGCGGTCTCGATGCGCCAATCCAGCTTGTTCGGGTCGAGCCGGGCCAGCTGTTGCGCGAGTTCCTGGTAGCGGCGAAACGCCGCTTCGGCGTCCGCAGCCTGGCCGCGTTGCCGGGCGACGTAACCGACCCAGTACACGCTTTGCGCATGGTCGAAGATGCGCTGCCCGTCGCGCGGGTAGCGCGCCATCAGCTCGCCGGTGCTGTCGGCCGCACGCTGGAACACGGGCAGCGCTTCGTCGAGGCTGCCACGCCTTTCGGCGATCTCCCCGATCAGGTGCAGCGCGCGGGCGCGCCGGCCGAGCGAGTCGGCGTCGAGGCGGCCGGCGTCCTGTGCGGCGTAGTAGGCCAGCGCCTGGGTGCCGACGGCGCCCAGCGCATCGAGCCGGCCCACCGGCTGCAGCTTCTTGCGCAGGTCGCCGAGCATGAACTCGATCAGTCCCTCGGCCTGCACGCGCTGCCGCTTCGCCTCCTTCGCTTCCAGCAGCGCCACGCCGATGCCAATCGTCAGCGCCGATGCGACGAGCACGCCCGCGGCGACGACAAGGCGGTGCCGCCGCACGAACTTGGCGATCACGTAGGCCTTCGTGTCGGGGCGCGCCGCGACCGGTTCGTCGTTCAGGTAGCGGCGCAGGTCGTCGGCAAGCAGCGATGCGTTGGCGTAGCGCTCGGCCGGTGACTTCTTCAACGCCCGCGCGACGATGTTGTCGAGGTCGCCACGCAAGGCGCGCGCGAGCTTGGCGCCAGCCGCCCCGCCGATGCCGCGGCGCAGGGCCGCGTCCGACAGGCGCCGCGGTTCGGTCTCGACCACCGCGCGCATCTGCTGCAGCGGGGCGGTGTCGGCATCGGCGGTCGGATGCGCGCCGCCCAGCAGCACGTAGAGCAGTACCCCCAACGCGTAGACGTCGGTGGCCGTGGTGACATCGCCCCCCTGCAGTTGTTCGGGGGCGGCGTACTGCAAGGTGTACGCGCGGCCCGCCGCCTGCGTGATCTCGGTGGCGGCGCCGGTCGCGCCGGCATCGTCGAGCAGCTTCGCGATGCCGAAGTCCAGCAGCTTGACCTCGCCGGCAGCCGTGACGAGGATGTTCGAGGGCTTCAGGTCGCGGTGCAGGATCATTCGGTTGTGCGCGTGCGTCACCGCCGCCAGCACGTCGAGGTACAGCCGCACGCGGGCCGGCAGGTCGAGTGCCTTGTCTTCGCAGTAGCGATCGATCGGACTGCCGTCGATGTACTCGAGCACCAGATAGGGCCGCGCGCCGCCGCCGGCCACGCCGGCGTCGAGCAGCCGCGCAATGTTCGGGTGCGCCAGCCGTGCCAGGATGCTGCCCTCACGCGCGAAGCGCTCGGAGCCGCCGCGCGCCATCAGCCCCGCGTTGAGGAACTTGATCGCGACGTGCCCTTCGAAGCGGCCGTCGGTGCGCCGCGCGAGCCACACGCTGCCCATGCCGCCCTGGCCGAGCTCGCGCTCGATCGTGTAGGCGCCGACGATCTGGCCGACCATGCTCGCCTCGCTCAGCTGCAACGGCGCGTGCTCCAGGAAGCCGTCGCGATCGTTGTCGGCCAGCCGCCCGAGCAGCATGTCGAGCTCATCGGCGAGCGCGGCGTCGTCGCTGCGAAGCGCCGCCACGCGCTGCGCGCGCTCGGCGTCGTCGTCGCAGTCGAGAATCGCGTCGAGCAGCGGGCTCAGGCGCTGCCAGCGGGCCATGTCCATCGGTTGCATCGTGCTGAGTGATCGGCGTTGCCGTCCTGATCTGTAGAACGGGTTCCGACCCCGAAACCCGACAAGCGCGTGAGCGCTGCCGTCAGCGCAGCGCCATCGACAGGAACAGGCGCGCCTTCTGCCAGTCGCGCTGCACGGTGCGCTCGGTCAGGCCCAGGCATTCGCCGATCTCGGCTTCCGTCAGCCCGCCGAAGTAGCGCATCTCGACGACCTGCGCCAGCCGCTCGTCGACGCCCGCAAGCTCCTCCAGCGCCTCGTGGACGCGCAGGACTTCCTCGTCCTCCAGCGAGACCGATTCGCTGATCGCGGTGTCGAGTGTCACGTGCCGAGCGCCGCCGCCGCGCCGATCGGCCTGGCGGGCTCGCGCGATGTCGATCACGATCGTGCGCATCGCCTTCGCCGCATAGGCGAGGAAGTGCTTGCGATCGGCGAACTCCGGCGCGCCGGCCTGCTGGATGCGCAGGTACGACTCGTGGACGAGCGCCGTCGTGTCGAGCAGCGTCAGCTCGCCGGCGCGGCGCAGCCGGCTGCGGGCCAGCCGGCGCAGCTCGTCGTAGAGCAGGGCGACGACCTGGTCGGCTGCCCGCTTGTCGCCGGAGTTGAGCGCCTGCAGAAGCGTCGTGATCTCGGTCATCGCACCGCTTTCGGGTGCCGATGTCGGGTTTCGCCGGCGCATTGCGTATTCAGCAGAGGAGGGATGGATCGCACGGCTGCCATGCAGCCCGGCGGCCTGTCCGGCCCGGATCCAAGACCAAGACCAAGACCAAGACCACTACCCACTGGACGACACGCCATGCCCGATCACGCCTTTCAAGTCAGCACGCCGACTGTAGCGCCTCGGCCCCCCGCGCAGACCGGGTCCTTGCCGGCCCCGGGCCTGCCGAAATCCGAACCATTCGGCCCGGCCATCGACCGACAGCTGGCGGTCTGCAGAAGGAGTTCGACCTCGCTGGCCGTCATCGTCATCGGCCTCGACGGCTTCGAATCGATCGAGCCGCAGTACCGGCACGCCATCGAGAACCAACTGCTGTATGCGGTATGGAATCGGCTCAGAGGCCATCTGCGCTCCACCGACCTGGCGCTGCGCCTGGGCGCTACCGAGTTCGGCGTCATCCTTCCCGACGCGGCAGGGCCGACCGCCGCCATCGTCGACACGCGGTTGATCGACGCGCTCTCGCGGCCGTACGGCCTCGGTGCGCTGCAGATCGTGATCTCCGCACGCGCGGGCGTGGCGGTCTACCCGCAGTCGGCGGCCACCGGCGAGGCGTTGGCCGCTGCAGCGCGGCAAGTGATGCTGACACGGGCGACGCGGCGCCAGCCGAAGTGATCGTTCTGGCAATATCGCTGCGCCGACATTGCCAGGAGACCAGCGCATGCAGGCCGATTCAAGCCCCTCGGTCATGGCCGTTCGCCCGAGCCGCGAAGTGGCCACCAGCCAACGACTTCCGTATTTCGTCGGCATCTCGGGCGAGAGCGCGGGTGCGCTCGGCCTGTCGATGCACCTGGTGGTGATTCCGCCCGGCGCACGATCCGAGCCGCACTTCCACCTCGGGCACGAGACCGCGATCTACGTTCTTCAGGGGCGGGTCGAGACCCTGTACGGGCCGGGCCTGGCCCAATCGGTGGTCAGCGAGGCGGGTGACTTCCTGTTCATCCCGCCCGACGTGCCGCACGTTGCGATCAACCTGAGTCCCACCGAGCCGGCGCGCGCGATCGTCTCGCGCAACGACCCGGCCGAGCAGGACAAAGTCCGGCCTTACCCGGTCGCCTAGGCGAAGCTCAGGGGCCCGTCGCGCTTGGCAGCATCGAGCACGACCTGGGTCGTGAAGCTGCGCACGTTCTCGTCGTGCAGCAGGCAGGCTTCGCAGAAGGCTTCGTAGGCCTGCAGGTCCGCGACGACCACGAGCAGCACGTAGTCGAACGAGCCTGCGACGCCGTAACACTGCTGCACCTCGCCGCGGGCGCAGACCTTGTCGCGAAAGGCGCGCGTGGCGCGTGCGGACTCGTCGACGAGGTCGACGTTGACGATCGCCGTCAACCCCAGGCCCAGCTTGCGAGGGTCCAGCGCGGCCGTCTCGGCGACGATGGCGCCGCTCTCGCGCATGCGCTTCAGCCGCCGCTGCACCGCCGCGGCCGAGAGACCGACCTGCGCGCCGATCTGTTCGCTCGGCTGCCGGGTGTCGCGCTGGTAGAGGTCGAGTATGGCTCGGTCGAGATCGTCCAGGTCCATGGTGACGGGAAGCTGCATTTGGCAAGCCCGATATGCGGCGAAGCCGCACCGGCGCAGGTCGCAATGCGGCACGACGACCGGGTGCGGCGGCCACACTGTCGAGCATGCAGATTATCGATGCTCCTCACCGGCTCTCGCTTGCGCGCATCGAGCGCGCCGCCGCGCTGATCGATCCGTTGTTCAAGGACACGCCGCAGTACGACTGCGAACCGCTGTCGCGCTCGCTCGGCGTGGCGATGACGTTGAAGGTCGAGACGATGAACCCGCTGCGCTCGTTCAAGGGCCGCGGCGCCGACTTCTTCGCCCACGAGCATGCCACGCGGCTCGCCGGGCGCACGCTGGTCTGCGCGAGTGCCGGCAACTTCGGGCAGGCGATGGCGTGGGCATGCCGGGCGCGCGGCTGGCCGCTCGTGGTGTTCGCATCGACGGCAGCCAATCCGCTGAAGATCGAGCGCATGCGCTCGCTGGGCGCCGAGGTGCGCCTGGCCGGCGCCGATTTCGACGCGGCCAAGCAGGCAGCGACGCGCTGGTGCGAGGACCACGGAGCCTGCTTCGTCGAGGACGGCCGCGAGGCGGCGATTGCAGAGGGCGCCGGCACCATCGCGCGCGAGCTGCTGAGCGCGC
>Ga0105237_10005856_pt1 | contig 13789 bp, 14 predicted proteins | sample KBSC24metaG_FD_81520 | JGI IMG/M metagenome (GOLD analysis project Ga0105237, IMG submission 81520) | Corn rhizosphere microbial communities from Kellogg Biological Station, Michigan, USA - KBS C2-4 metaG | ecosystem: Host-associated > Plants > Roots > Rhizosphere > Soil | place: Michigan, USA...
CAAGGGCATGCCGGTGCTGCGCACCATGACCAACCGGCACCGCGAACTGAACCCGCACGCCTTCACCGTGTTTGGCCCGAAGCTCATCGCTATGCGTGAAGGGTTCCAGGATGAAGCGCTCGAAAGCCGCTTCCTCACCGAAAATACCAGCGTTACCCGGATGCGTAGCAATATTCCGATCCATCTTCCCGACGGCATGAAAGCCGAAGCGCTCGATCTTCGCAATCGGCTGCTGCGTTGGCGATTCGAGAACCGGAACCATGTCGGTGTCGATCCGGTTCGTGCGATCGACAGCCTGTCACCCCGGAGCAACCAGACCGCGCTTGCGCTGTTGTCGCTGATGGATGACGCCGTATTGCGCGAATCGGTGGGCACCCACCTCGCAATGGCGGAGGCGCGTGGTGCAACCAGACGCGCCGCCCTCCCGCATATTGCGATGGCGGGGGTGCTGCACCGCAGGTTCGAAGCAAACACGGCCTACATCACCCTTGCCGATGCGGTTGCCGACTATAACGCGCTGGCACTGGCAAACGGCGAAGGTCCATTGACGCACAAGGGCGCGGGCTATCTCATCCGCGCCAAGCTCGGGCTTGCGACCACCAAGACGCGCGGTATCTATGTCGTCCCGGCGCATGAGAAGACGAAAATCGCGGAGCTTGCTCAGCGTTACGGCGTCGGCTGCGATGAACAGGCTGACGTTGCGAATGACTGCGCGGCTGGATTTTAGGCGCGAAGCGCAAAATTTTGCGGAAACGCATAAAGTGACATCTCCCGTACACAGCGATCAGCATGGAAGATGAAGGCACGGGGGCAACTCGAACCCCCGCAGCCTAATCGTTCTTTGACATGAAAAATGCACACACCATATTGCTGCTCCGCAAACGCACAGGCCTTTCGCAGGGCGAACTTGCGGAACTTATCGGTATTTCCCAATCGGCGCTCTCGCGCATCGAGGAAGCGCAAGTCAGCGACTTGCGTCTCGATGCCGCGCTCTCTCTGACGGTCATCTTCGGCCAGAGGCCTCACCGCATGTTCGCCGAGCGGTTCGCCGAACTCGAAGACGCGATCATGACCCGAGCGGCCGATCTTTACCAGGCCCTGCGCGGCAAACGCGACGCCAAGTCGATGAAGAAGCACGCCCTGCTTGACGATATGATGCGCCGCGCCACTGCTAGCCGCCGCAAGATATGAGCGCGAAACTGCCGCTGGTGTTCGCGCTCCATGCCACCTCGCGCGGGTTCAGCTATGTCCTGTTTGAGGGGCCGTTCGCGCCCTATGACTGGGGATCGGCAATCGCCAAGGGTTACAGGAATGCTGTCTGTCTGCGTAAGCTCGAAAAATTGCTCGACCGGCATCATCCCGAAATCCTGTTGCTCGAAGAGCCGAAGGATGTGACCAATCGTTCGGGCCGCATCGTGCGGTTTTACAAGGCGATAATTGCGCTCTGTGCCGGGCGTTCAATCGAGGTAGCAATCTACCGCTACCACGATGTCAAGACGTGCTTCGCGAGCGTCGGCGCGCAAACCCGCCAGGAAATTGCCGAGGCGGTCGCGCGACAGGTTCCGGCCTTCGACCACAAGCTCCCGCGCCCACGCACGCGATGGCAGGGAGAATCGCGGCGAATGGCGCTGTTCTGCGCCGCTGCGCTCGTGCTGACCCATTATCAATTGGGCGCGCAACGATTGCTCGATGACCTGCATGGGCAGTGACCGCTACCGGGATTCAGCACCTTACTTCACAATTCTCATCCCGAAGTAATGAAGGAGGTAAGCCAATGATAATTCGCGCCAGGCTCAACAGCGAATGGATTGCCATGGAATGATGAGCAGCCGCGACTGACAGACCGAGGCGATCGATTTCGCGCAGCGCGGCTCCAATCTGATGATCCGCAACGAGGTCTCAGTCATAGCCACCAGATCTACTGTCCTAAAGCCGCGGCTGCGCTCTTCAGCTGGTTTGTCTCAACCATCACGCGCTGATGGGCAAGTTGGCTATTCCGCAGTAAAATGCGAAAATCCTGCCTGCTTGCATCCAGCGCCTGAAACTGGGGCACGGCAACCAGTGGTGTGCTCGACTGCGCCAGTTTCGTGTTAACGGCGGTTTGCAGCGTCTTGAATGCGGTCTCAAGCGTATCAAGCCTGGAGCCGAGCTTTTGCATCGCTGCATTCTGGTTTGCGAGAAGGTTATTGCTTGCATCGGCAGTCGCGGCAACTTGGCGTGAAAACTCAACTGTGGTGCTGTTTGGCCCAATAGTCGCCTTAACGGCCTGTGCACCGCAAAGAAACACGCCGACAAGCGCTAAAACCACTGGAAAGATAGGCTTGTCGGTATTCTTCAGATAGGCTCCAAGCGCTCCCAGAAGCGAGAGCGCGCCGATGATCGTGGTCGCGTTCCAAAAATTCATGTTCGCCTCCGCACTCTTCCGGTCGCAGATTCTCGCATCCTCAAGTCGGCATAGCGGCGATCACCGCCCAGCAGGCGATAGCGCTACAGATCGAACTCCATCGTCCGAAGGCCTTGTAAATTGTGCCTGCCACATTTGCCTGATCGTGGCGGGTGCCTTCCGCCTTGATTTGCGGATCGGACACGTTTCGGATCGCCAGCCATGAAGGCGCCTGCGATTGCATTTCACTGGCGACAAGACCAAGGACGGCATCTCCCATTTCACACACCGACCCAAGGCCTTGCAGATGCCAATGGTTATCCGAGGTGTCGAAACCGAAAAAATCGGTCGTCATCACGCTATCCGCGTTATGACCCGGCTTGGTCGCAATAATCTTCGGCGGTCGCTTGTTGTCCGGCGGCAGCTGTGAAGCATTGACGAGCATCAGCTTTTCGGCCTCGCGGAAACGCGTTTCCGTAGCGGCTTCATTTTCGAAGATGGCAGTGGCGAACGGTTCGGCCTTGAACTTTGACAGGCAGTCGAACCGGACGATCGGACTGACGATGACATCACCAACCTCGCATTTGGTACCGATGCCGCCGGCCGTGCCGGTGGTGATGACGAGGGCTGGCTGCACCTCGTGGATGATCTGACGCCAGACTTGTCGGTTAGGCAATTTCGGTCCGTCCTGTGACATGTGGCTGTCCGATTTGAACACGACGACCGATTTTCCGCCGATCGACGTGCGCCAATAGGCGCCCAGCCGTTTCGCTGAGATGGCGGGGCAGCCGGGACGCATCAGTTTTGAGATCGCATCGAAATTGTGCGTGTAGGAAAGATAGTCGGTCTTGCTATCCTTGCCCGGCGTAAGCACCCTGCTCAAGGCATGCCCTTCATCGACGGTCCAGGTGACGACGAGCACATCGGCATTCGGAAGCGGACCGTCTTTTTCACCCCCAGCGGTCGGGGCTGTCTGAGGGGCTAGGCCCTCCGGCCAATCCAAATCCTGGTATCGTGAAAGACTGGTCGCCTTCGAAAAGGCGAAAAATTGCATGCCCTCGCCGGCTTCCGAATCGAAATCTATGATTTCACGCTGCCAATCTTCGTGGTTTCTCGATTGTGCGGCGGGCGCGAATGCAAAGGTTTCTGACGGTGCCGGTTCCTTGACGGGATCAAAGCCTATGTTGCGAACGACCCACGCACGATCTGCTATCATGTGACCTCGACGAAACATGGGCGAATGGGAAATCCGATCCCACCGGGAAACAAGTACCGACGGGCGTCATGCCCGTCAGTGCTGTCAGATTGATTCGAGCGGCGCGGTTTCCGGAACGGCCACCACCTGGGCTTTCGTCGTTAAGCGGCTGATCAGATTGGCTACGTTGGGAGCGCCAAGTCCGGAAACGAGATCATAACCGATCTTTGCGGAATAGGCCCCGTTGCTTCCCTGCAATATGTCCCTGAACGCAGGCGTGCCTAAAAGCGGATATAGCAGCGGATTAAGATAGGGTAGCGGCGTCATGCCGTTTTCCTGGCGCGCCTCGTTGATCAGGGCGCAAAACCCTGCCCACATCGGAGCACTCCAGCTCGTTCCGCCGATGCCGAGCGGATGGCCATGCAAGATCAAAAAGGCGCCGGTGTTCGGGTCGGCAGCGGCGGCAACATCCGGAACAAGTCGATCATGTCCAACCGGCATACCCGCGCCGACCTGCCATTTGGGCCTGGAAAACAGGACGCTGCGGCCCCCTCCACCTGCGCTCCAGGCTGTCTCGGATGCAACCGATCCGTCGGCTGCCAGCCGCAAAGTGGTCCCACCAACAGCAATCACTGCGGTATCCGTCGACTCATATTCTGCCTGCAACGGTCCCGTGGGGCTGTGCCCGGTTTGATCCGGGTTCGAGCCGGCGTCACCGGTGGACACGAAGACGTTCACGCCCAGCGCCGCTAGTTTCAAAAACCGCGTATGCTGGGCCGCGACTTCGCCATCTGGCCTGCCCATATATTTTTCGCCCAGCCCCAGGCTGATCGACAATTGCCGCAGACCGGGATTTTTCGGGACATCGGCGATGATCCGGTCAAGCGCGCGATCAAGGGCGGCAAATTGCAGTGAACCCGAGGCGTAGATGCGGACTTCGGCGTCGGGAGCGATCCCGCCCGACCAGCACGCATCGAGTGTCTCTTCGCCTTCCGGCGGCGGCAAGGGCGTGTTTCCGACATTTATCTTCACGATCTGAGCCGTCTTGAATGTGAGGCCATTCGCTTTCCAGAATGCCTTCAGATCGGTTTCGGCTGGGAAAGTATCGATCAATATCGCGATCTGCTGGCCTTTGCCGCTGTACGAAAGCTTGTCGGCGCCATAGGCTTTCAGGATCTCCTTGATCAAATAGGGCGGGCTGTTGGCCGTGTTCGGTTGCAGGCCTTTGGACGTAAGCTTGTTACGATTGGCATTTCGGGAAAAACGCGGGCGAAAATGTTTCTGCGCGCGCCGAAACGGTTGCAGGCCCAATATCGCATGAACGGGTCCCGCAATCTCGTTCGGGAGGCTTGGAGCGTTCTGCGCCGACATGTATGTGATGCCGTCCCGCGTGACCGGGACCATGCGGACCTGAAGCTTGGCCTCAACGACTGATACCGGCGCCCGCGCATAAATCGCACTCTTGTCGGGAGCGATTTCATCAATTTCAAAGCCTTCTTTCTTCAGCCAATCAGCAAGGGCGTCAGCCTTTTTTCCATCAATCCCGAAGTTGGCCGGAATGTCTGTATCCCCAGCGCTGATTGTTTCGCCCGCTGCTATCTTCTCTTCGAGCTTTTTCTGAATGTCCGCCGGCGTTTCGAGTGAGAACATCACGTTGACCGGTTGCGCCGAGGTGCTGGCATCTATGGCGTTCACCATCAGGCCCTGGGGCGTCAGCCCAACATGATCAGGCAGCGGAACCACGCTGTTTGTGAAAACTTTACGGTCGGCCATACCCCATTCCCTTTCGTAGGAAAAATCGAACACGAAAGTATCAACACCGATCACCTGAAATCAGATGATGTGTGCGTATCCGGCAATGTGGCGAGGCCGCGACTCGTTCTTGGAGTACCAGCGCCAGCGTGAAACTCTCACAACTTGTGCGGTGAGTCATCTATCAATTTGCGGGCGCTGCTGAACAAGCCGAACTATTTCACAGTTTGAAGGAAAAGGTAGGCAATCGGCCGTGAACGACTTCGAATAGGCCTCAGTTTAATCCGCTTGCTGGCCCGCGTCCACCTGATCGATCCGAAATGGCGGTAGCGCGGCGCGCTGCCAGGGGTGATCAAGAAGCCCGGAACGGGAAGATGGCGGCCGGAATGCTGGCCCGAAATCCTCCCAGCTCTGAAAAAGCATGTGCGCGTTGCCCGCCGAACCGTGTCGTGCTGTCCGTGCGATCATACGTATGGTCCGCGCCGCGTCGCTGCAGACATGAAGGACCAGCAGCGGCGCGGTCAGCTTGAGATGCTCCCGATATTTTCCGCGCCCGATGTAGTGTTCGTACTGCATCAGGCTTCGCTCGAAGCTCTTGCGGTTGAAATTTCGGGACGTGGAGGGCTCAGTCGCGCGGTCGGCCTCGACTACGAAAAAGCGGAACCGGCTGCCACGATCGGTCAGATATTCCAGTCCGAACACGGCATCGGGGATCAGATCCTTGGCGAGCGTGCGACCCGGTGCGCTTTCAATCACGGCGGGAAACCGTAATTCGGCTTTTGCTCGCTCAAGGATTTGTGATTGCGGGATGTAGCGCAGATCGGTTCGCGCAAGCGTCGCGAGTTCGACGGAGGCGGTGATACAGCTCACCATAAACCCGTGGAGCCATGGCCCAGCCCGCATGGAACGTTCGGTCCACAGATCGGTGCGCCTGAGCGCCCGTTCCGCCGCCGGCGTAAGATCGTAGACGAGCTGGTTGTAGCGACTGTCGATCGTGCGGAATTGCTGGGGTGGCCGTGAAAGATAGCGTCCACCATCGTGCGTGTTGTCCTCATTGAACAGATCGGTGAGACGCTCCCGCGCACGCTTGTCGTTCCGGCAAAGCTGCCGCCCGTAATCCAGAAGAAAGGATGACGGCAGTGGACCATGCTCGCGAAGCTTGGCGAACCAGAGGAGATCCCGCTCTTGCGGGGTTACCCGTTTGCCTGTCGAGATTGGCTGGAGCCTCTTACGGCGTTGGAGCGTGTCATGGCCCGTCGCGTCCGCCGTCACCATGTGTCTCCGGCCTCGGTGTCGGCTTGGCCAGGACGATATGGCGGCTCCGCCTCCTCTTCGTCTGCCGCCTCCTCATCCGTATCCTGGGAGTGCGCCAGATCAAGCTGCGCATAATGCACCGCGTAGCGTTCGCGCATGCGCTCGCGCAACGTGTCGCGCTCCTGCTCGGTCATGCGAGGCCGCCTCTCCAGCCAGCCGAACGGGAAGGCGAGTGGAACGGCGGCCTTGGCCTGCCCCCGGACATGTGCCGCAAAATGCCCCTTGGGCTGCGCCTCGATAAACCCGGCGTCGCAAGAAAGCATCTGGGCTATGGCACGGGCGTCCTTGGCGGACACACCGCCGGCGAACTTGATTGCGGTGTTGGCGGCGAACGCCTCCTGGAGCCTGGGATCAAGCTGGCCGAGATATTGGTGCGCCAGAACCATGCCGACATTCATTTTGCGGGCCTGTGCGAGGATCAGGCCGATATTTCGGTCGAAATAATCGGCAGCCTCGTCGATATAAACGATGGTGGGCAGCCGCCGCTCCACTGGTAGCGTGGCGCGCTCCTGAGCAGCCTGGGCGATCAGCGCGATGAAAAAGCGGCCGAAGATCTCGGTGCCTTGCTCCTTCAGCAAATCCTTGGCGGTGTTGATCAGGATGACCTTGCCGGCATTCATCTCGCTGAAGAGATCGAGTTTGGAGCGCGGATGCGAGAACATGCGCTCAAAAGTCTGGTTCTCGAGAATCCCCCACAGGCGTCTGAGCACCTGCTTCTTGGTCTGCTCGAACTCACGCGAGGCGAACTCGGTTTCGAAAAAGCGCCGCGCGGTCGGCGGCAGCTTGCGGATATGCTCGGCGAATTTATCCTGGCTGCCGGGTTCCATCAGTTCGCGCAGCGTGTGGATGGTGGCGTCCGGGATATAGAGCATGAGCCGGGTCACGTAGCGGAAGATGACGTTCTGCTTCTGCGTCATCTCGGCCGAGAGCAGGCTCCCCAGCACGAAGTCATAAAGTTCGAGGATCGAGTTGGTGAGCCGCTCGCGCTCCAGCGGTGCATATCCTTGGAGTCGGTCGACGCCCACGTCGAACAGGTTGAGCGAGACCGGCCATTCCACATCGGTCGGATCAATGATCACCGCCCGCTCATGCAGCGATCCGCCAGGCGCGAACTCGGCGAGGCCGGCGATGGAGCTGATAAGATCGCCATGGCTGTCGAGCACGATCACGGTGCGTCGCCCCCGCGCCACTGCTTCAAGGTCATGACCGATCAGATATTGCAACGTCTGAGTCTTGCCATGGCCAGAGCCCGCGACGATGTGATGGTGCTCGAAGCGCGCGGCCATGGGGATGGTGAAGGAAAGTTTCTGACCGAAAAATCCGGCGAGCGGGGTGCCGGAAAGATAGGCGGCGACAACCGCACCTGGATCCTTGGCGTCGAACTGGGTCGGGAGCCTGGGCGCCCGGCTGAAGTTACCCATATCTGCCGGGTTGCCGCCGGAGGCGGCCACCACATTGCGCTCCAGCTGATCGCGCAGGCGCGGCAGCAGTGACTCCTCGCGCGGCCCTGCGAGGACAGCTAGCAGCATGCCTTCGGTCACTGCGGCGACATTGCCGAGACTTCGAAGAAGCTCGGTCGGCACGGTGATGCCGTCTTCGGGCTCTGCTTTGTCGAGCCGCCCCGGCCAGGCGGTATAGACCGGAACCAGCATTGCGATCAGTGTGTCGCGCAGCCGATTCGTCACGTCCTCGAAATTCTCGACCATCCGCCGCTGGACGTTGAGCCAGTCGCGCAGTTCCCAATATTGGGTGACCGACCGGCGCTCGGACCAGTCCACGGCCGGGATGACGAACAGTTGCTCATAATCGAACAGCAGCCGGGTGAGATGCAGGATGACGAAGCGTTGGTCGTGATCGTCAGGGAGACCGAAATGGGCGGACACCTCGTTGGCCAGCCCTAACATGAAGCGTTCGCGGCCGTCAGCGTCCGCGATGCCGTACTCAGCAAAGAGAGCCTCCACCCGGGCGTGAAGGTCTCTGGTTTGCCCCTCGTCGCTTGGGCGGAAGAACCCGTGGGTGAATGCGTGAAGCCGGGCGCCCAGGTGGAAGGACATCAGAGACCCTTCAGGATGACCTGGCGAGCTTCCTCCTTGGGCAGCGCCTGAATGCGGTAACGCTGGGTGCCGTCCCAATGCTTGGCGCTCTCCATCACCTGACGAAGATAGGCGACGACGGTTTCAAGCCAGGCCTCCTTCCGGGCAAGGTCGACCACGCTATCGCAGCTGAAATGGCGGCCGTGGATAAGGTCGCGGACATAGATTGTCTCACGCTTCTCATTGTAGAACCAGAAGCCCGCAGCGGCGCCCGCGAAAATAGCAATGAGCGCAAACTGACCGAGCGCATCGAGGCGAAACAGGGCGAAAATCACAACGGCCATTACGAACAGCCCGAACAGGAAGGAATTGCGGAACAGCGTCGGTTGGTCGGCGGCGATCAGAATGGCGCCGTCGAACTGATAGCGCTCCATCATCTCATGCTCGTCCTCATCAAGCTCGACACGACCCCATAGCTTGAACTTTACTGACAACATGCCGGCTGGCGTCTGCTCCCGCTGAAACAATAGGTCCACTGCTATCCTCCCCCAAGGATGTTTCCCGAGTCGGGATAGAACCGTATAAGATGGAGTCAGGTCAAGAGTGATAGCAGCGGGCAATCTGCACGAGCCCGAGCTTACTCGTTCATATAAGGACGAAAGACCTATGAAGTCACGAAAATGGATTTGAAGACAATGTTCTAGGAGGAAGCGCCATGCTCTTCTATGTATGGGGATCGAGAAACGCGGATTATGGGGATACAGGAAGATCGATCTGTAATCGTGTAGGTAATCTGCAAAATGGGGAAGATCGTTTCTCCGCCATCATCAGAAAAGGACGACCGGGCGGTTACATCCAGCCCGTCTTTTGAGTTGATGCTTCAAAAATATCCTCATCACGATGTCTCCCGGAAGGGTGCATCACGATCCCAGGTTTACGACAACGGAAATTGAGCGGGATATGGATGGAGGTCGGTCACAATAGGAATCGTTCCTCTACACCATACAGCATTCGAACTTGGCTCAGAAACGCGGCTTGTCCACCGTAGCTTGGGTGCCGCACCTTCACGACATCGAGTCCTCCGGAGATCTTGCCGAGGACCATCTCGGCATCATTGCCGACCGCGATCAGCTTCTTGGGCCGGACAAGCCGAATGAGCTGGTGAAGGATATCAGTCCCGGCTCTCCGCTCTTTGGCGTTGTGCGCCCTGTTCGTAAAAGGGGTATCGGGCTCATGGGGATGGAGTGGAAACACATTCCAAAGGAAGATAGGGGCCGGGATGCGCTCCAGCATTTCCCAGATGATGGTCGCAGTTTTCTCAGAAACGGGTTGGCCTACCGTCGGCCTGGCCTGATTGATTCCCCAACGGGTAAGATGGTCGTGAAAATGGACATCGTCGGTGAGCGCCAGACCCGTGCGACGGCCTCCGCGAAACCCAAGGTCACGGCCCACCCAGATTGAATCAACCTCCATCCGCTCGGCCATTTCAAGCATTTGGATGAGCAGCTGTGAACGTCGCGCCGGCGCGTCATCGAGATCATGAACAAGACATCGGTCGGAATAAGGGTTGAACGCATGCGTGAAGCGCAGCGTACTAAGCTGAGAAACGAACTGAATCGGCGTCATGAGTCCCCTCGTCAGAGGGGCCTATACGCGATTGTTCGAGCCTTGCGATCCCCAACCACCACACCGCCCTTATGCGCTCGCACCTGCCGGAACACGGCATAGCCATCAAGGATGGCCCGTTCCCATAGGCTGAGGGGGCATTCTTCGACCTCGTACCCTCTTACGAAATCGGCAATGGTTTTCAGCATGTCGAATGAAACAGACTTCTGATTTTCGAAGAATTGCAATTCCTTCGCGCGCGAGAATATCCAGGCCGTCAGCCCTTCTTCGACGACAATCGCGCGACCGCCATCCTGCGCCTCATCCACCGTCTTGTCGCTCTTGCGCTTCTGCTTGATCAACGCGCGCATGGTCGGCGACCAGTGCAAAATAGCGGCATGGGCGAAGTGAAAGACATCGTGGAAGCGATAGTCGTCCGCGTCTAGGATGTTGTCGGTCAGCGGGTCGCCAACGAAGACCCGATTCCAGCGCAGATAGCATTGTCCGCTTTGTCGCTGGGTGATTTCAATCTCAAACTGATCGGGGAGCCGCTCCTCGGCTTCAAAGCGGCCATCGAAAGTGGGCAATGTTTCAGCGTCAGGGGTAACGAAACGGCTGCTTGTCTTCGCCAGGTTGCTTCGCGCCACATCGCCAAAGGGGACACCTGAAACCTGGAGGGCTTTCAGATAGCAGTCGATGAAGGGGATCAAGACGGCTTCGGCGTTGCTCGGATCATGCGAAAGCTGGAGCAAGTGCGAAGCTGCCTCGCCCAAGGTAAGCAAGGCGTCGTCGAGCGCGGCGACCTGACGGGGGATCATGATACGCGATAGAGTGCCATTCTCCATGTCGCTCGCGGCCAAGATGGAAGTGTAGTCGTCGCTGGCGATGGCTTTGCCAAGCAGGTCCTCCAAGGACAAATTCAGGCGTCGGCAGAGGGCTGCCAGATACCACAGGGTGTCACCGAACTCCTCTTCAACCGCCCGGCGGTAGCCAACGAAAACCGCCCCTTCCCGGTGGTGCTTCTTCGCGGCAGTCATGATTCCGCCAACCTCGCCGAACAACCCGAAGAGGACCGGCCGGATTTCCACGGGCATCTTATCGGTCGGAGCGATTAGGCGCACATAGTCGTCGATCAACATGGTTGCCGGCGGTGGAGCGTCAACCATCTTCACGCACCCAATCCAATGGTCTGCCATAATAGCCAGGCTCGCCGAAGGTACGGAGCCACGCAACGAACTCATCGATCCAGTCGGCATCTTCCAGGCATTTCCGCTTCCTCACCTTGCGGCAAAGATCATAGCGGCCAGCATCTCGAAAGGCCGCGGGGACTTCGGGGCCTTCGCCACCGAAATAGTAATAGTCCTCGCTGATCAAGATTCGATCGGTGCCGGTATCCCGACTCGTGTGATCAGCTCTTTGGGATCCATCCAGATTGGTATGAAAGCAGTCGAGTTGCAGCCATTGGCTATCGTCCGCCGAACGATAATAGACGTTGTCGCCGCAACTCTGTTTCCGGCTGCCTCGGCGAAACGGCCTCTTCCGAGCAAATCGTGGATCGGACCAATATGACCGGAAATCCGCTGCTTCCGTAACCCGCGTTGCATGGACCAGCCGCCCACCGCGATTGACCTTCTTATCAGCACTGCCAGTACCAACGACCCAATCACCGATGTTGGCTGCCCCTCGAATGTCCGGTTTGCAGGTGGCCAACGTGCAGTACCCATAGAACGGATTCGGGGCGAATCCGCTGTCGTACCGAACGACGTAGGAGAAGAGACGGGTCAATCGGTCAGCCCATCAGCACCGATGAGGTGTGATGGGGCGTTTCTCGTAGGGGGCGCCATCGGGCTTTTCCCATACGTCGCAATTTCCGTTAATGGCGTCGATGATCGAACTGCCGTTCCAGCCGATAATCGCATCGGCATAGTTGTTCAGCGCATCAGGCAAGTCGCAATCCCTGGCCCCTTGCTCCCAGACACCGACGATCCGTTTGCCAAGCTTATGGGCGTACTCAATTTCCCAATTAACCCATGAGCTGTTCTTGGTATCGGGGGATACATAGACCAGCAGCGTTCCCGCCCAATTAATCTGGGGCGCAAGGATTTGAGATTTGATGTAGTCCTCGGACTTCGCGTTGTTCGGGGTACTGGAATTGATCGACGAGTCCCGAATGTTCATTCCGTTCTTCGCCAGCAAATCCTTTACCTTGCCGAGGCCCGCATCATCCTCATGGATATGGCTGATGAACACATTTCTTGTCTGGCCGGCCATGGATACCCCCCATTCACCATGCTCATGCACATGGGTGAGGGCTCTTAATCTTTCAAGACCATCCGGTACATTTGTTTCCGGTACTTGATGAGCGACTGGTTCACACGCTCCATATCCGTCTTTAGTTCATCATATTTGGGGAATTTTTCCTGTATGAGCTGCGGATCGAGCACCTCTTCGCCGGTGCCTTGATCGTACTTTCTCAATTCGCGGTCGTACCAGTGCCGGAAGCGGGCTTGCCAGCGGGTCAGGTGGGGACGAAGCCCTTCATTCAAGACCTCGATCGACAGGCGAATGATTTTCTGCGTGCTATCCCTGCGCACCTTTTGGGCTGGAATGCCTTTCACAAGCTCGCGCGTTACCGTGAAAAATCCGTACCAGGAATCATATATCTCTGAAATCACGTCATGTTCAAAATCGATTGGAAGCCCAATCTTCCGGGTGCTCAGTTCCACCCAGATTGCATAGGCAACCTGTTTGTCGGTCATGTTGGGCTTGAAGGTGAACTTCTGGTCGCCAATCCCGATGTCTGCCTGGTCGATCTCGAAATTCTTGAAAGTGAAGCCCCCGGCACAGATGCGCCATACGATTAGGAGTACGGCAATCGCGACGCCGATGGCCAAAAGCCAAATGCTCGTGGACAAGGTCAGAGTGTGTTCCGTCTTGTCCCAAACAAGCGCCAAAATTGTCTCTGCGGAAGCCGACGCGGGAGACGAGGACGCGCTATTCATATAGGCCATTTAAACGCGCCGCCCGGATGTGTCACGCCTTGCAGGGTAAATGGGTGACCGGGCTTGCAATCCCGGCCACCCGCTCCTTCAGAAGGAGTGTCGGGTAGGCGCTTCGCGGCAATCCAACCGTTTCTGGAGCCAGTCCAGGACTTCAGCCTCAACCCATCCCACTCGGCTTGGACCAAGCTGTACCCGCCTGGGGAATTGCCCGGCCCTTTCCAATCGTGCGACGTGCTGCGGTGAATATAGAACAAGCTCCTTGAGCTGACGCTTTGATAGTATCCTCATCACGATTTTCCCATGAAGGGAGCATCGCGATGCCCCGGTTACGACAATACCCCGAGGTAGGGCGATGCTATCAGGATCATGGGGAGCCGCCAAATCGAGCTCATATCGGCACATAGCAAAACACGCTTGCAGGATACCTATACACTACCTGAAGCGCCCTAGGTAGCAGCGATGAGTAGGCTAAGTCATTGAAAAACTGGAGCGGGCGAAGGGATTC
>Ga0105237_10005862_pt1 | contig 13773 bp, 9 predicted proteins | sample KBSC24metaG_FD_81520 | JGI IMG/M metagenome (GOLD analysis project Ga0105237, IMG submission 81520) | Corn rhizosphere microbial communities from Kellogg Biological Station, Michigan, USA - KBS C2-4 metaG | ecosystem: Host-associated > Plants > Roots > Rhizosphere > Soil | place: Michigan, USA...
AGGATTGATTGTCTGCATACATTAATACATAAAAAGAATCCTTAGGCATGCAATTGAGTACAATGGTGTCTTTTAGTGATTCACCTGGTGCAATATCCGTACGGTTGAGTAATATCCGGTTAAGCAGTTCTCTTCCTGATTTGTCAAACACATACATGCGCAGGTAACCATTTGCAGAACCTGTATTTTTAGCTGCAGCAAAGATGGTTAAGGAACCAGCTTCTGCAAGGCCAATCTTGTAGTAATCACGTTGATCATAATTGCCGTTCGTGGTATAACCTATGTGACCATACAATGTATCTTTTGTTGCGAATGGAAGGGCCTGCTCAAATGTGTTATTAGGCTCCCAATCTGCAGGGCTTCTGTCAGTCAGCAAATAACTTGCATTATAACTGAAAGACTGGTTGTCTGCATAAGCGAGAATATAAAGCGTATCCTGTCCACGTGAATAGATATTGATGGTGTCGTTTACTGTTTGTTCCGGGTTAACATCTGTTTTATTAGCGATGATTCTGTTGATTAATTCCCTGCCGGCCTTATCAAATACATAAAACCGCAGGTAGCCGTTTGTTGAACCTGTGTTGATACCAGATACCATTAATTTAAGTGTACCATCCGCAGGCAGTAAAGTTTTATAGTAGTCCCTTGAATCATAAAAACCGTCAGTAGTATAACCAACATGTCCTTTCAGCAAATCTTTTTCATTAAAGAATATTGACTGTTCCGTTGTGTTGTTAGGTTCAGCATCATGCTCGCTCTTTTGAATCAGTTCGTAATACATTTGATAACTGAAGGATTGGTTATCTGCATACATCCTGTAATACATTGTGTCAGCACCACGGGAATAAATAGAAATGGTATCATAGATTGTTTGGCCGGGTGCCACATCTGTTTTATTCAGGAGTATTCTGTTCAGTAACTCTCTTCCAGATTTATCAAACACGTATAAACGCAGGTAACCATTAGAGCCGCCGGTGTTTGTGCCGGATGCATAAATCTTTAAAGTGCCATCATCCACCATGCCGGATTTGTAATAATCATTTGCATCATAAACACCATCCTTCGTATAACCGATATGACCCTGCAGAATATTCTTTTCTCCGAAAGGCATTGCTTCCTGCATTGAATTGTTGGATTCTATATCAACCGGGCTTTGAGTGGTGATTTGATGACGAAGATGGTAATTAAATGACTGGTTATCCGCATAGACCAGGAAATACATCGTATCCGCTCCGCGGGAATAGACATTGATGGTATCATAAACAGTTGTGCCAACTGCCACATCCGTTTTATTGTTCAAGACCCTGTTAAGCAATTCACGTCCTGATTTATCATACAGGTAAAGCCTGAGGTAACCGGTAGTTGAACCCGTATTTTTTCCATCAATAAATATCTTAATTGTTCCATCTGCACTCATACCTGTTTTATAGTAGTCTCTTGCATCATATACACCGTTTGAGATATAGCCAATATTGCCGGTCAATGTATCTGCCTCATTAAAAATACCAGCCTCAGCAAAACTATTATTGGGCTCTTTATCGCTTTGCGTAATACCTGTAAGTTCGTAACTGAATTTGTAGCTGAAAGACTGATTATCCGCATACAACAAAAAGTAAAATGTTTCACCAGAACGGGAAGGGATGTTGATGACATCTGAAACAGTACCCAGGTAAGGTACATTGGTTGTATTGGCGATAACGCGGTTAAGCAGTTCCCTGCCGCTTTTATCATACAAGTATAGACGCAGGTATCCATTGCTGCCACCTGTATTTATTCCACTTATGTTTATGCGCAGGTTGCCGTCTGCTGTAATAGCTGATTTATAATAATCCCTTGCATCATAAGAACCATCTTTTGTATAGCCAATGTGACCTTGCATAACGGCCTTTTCCAGGAAGGAAGTGGCCTCTTCAAAACTGTTGTTCGGTTCCTTATCATTCGTGCCTTTATCAGTAAGAGAATATTGAAGGTTATAACTGAAAGACTGGTTGTCTGCATATATTACAAAGTACATGTTGTCTGCACTTCTTGAATAAATGCTGATAGTGTCGCTTACGCTTTCACCAGGCTTTACATCCGTTTTGTTTTTAAGTACACGATTCAATAGTTCACGGCCCGATTTGTCGTATAGGTATAATCGTAAATAGCCGGGTGTGTTGCCGGTGTTTATTCCTGATGCATAAATTTTAATTGTCCCGTCTGCACTTAATAATGTTTTGTAATAATCCCGTGCATCATAAGAGCCATCGGTAGTATAGCCGATATGACCTTTTTTTAATACGCTTTCATTAAAACTGGTTGCCAAATCTGTACTGTTATTGGGTTCAGCATCATTGGCACTTTGCGTTGTAAGCTTATAGCGAATGGTGTAGCTGAATGGCTGATTATCTACATACAACAGGAAGTACATCATATCCGCGCCACGTGAATAGATATTGATGGTGTCAGTAATTGTTTGTCCAGGCGCGACGTCCGTTTTGTTGGCAATGATTTTGTTTACAAGCTCCCTGCCTGATTTGTCGTAGAAATAGAAGCGCAGGTAACCATTGGTTCCTCCCGTATTAGTGCCGGTAATAATTACCTGTACGGTGCCATCTGCGGAAAGAACAGTGGAGAAATAATCACGTGGATCTGCAGTTGAAGCCGATCCTTTTTTCACTGAAGCTTCGTGCAAGGTATCTGCTGTTTGAAAACTGTTGTTGGGTTCTTTTTCCTGAACCTGGGCTTTGATTATCCCTATCAGTAAAAACTGAAGTATTAATAGGGGTAGCATTTTTTTCATGAGCAAAAATTTAAAAGCATGAATGATTGATATAAGTATGAAGAATGGTGCATTTGAGTGTTTACTGAGTTAAGGCTGGTTTGCATTGTTGATTGTTAGCTTTGATATTCCAGTAACCTATCGATACCTGTAACAAAAATGGATTACATATCACAGTGCAGCAATACTCAATTTGTAGTATCAGTTGAAATGGAAACAAAAGATTGGCTATTTTTAATAGTAAATCCTCTCAACCATAAACTATTGCTATGTTTCGACGTTGTTGTTTGCTTTTATTAGCCCTTCTTCTTACACTGGCAGGAAATACACAGACAAAAATTATAGACAGTCTTAGAAAGAATGTTTATCGTGCTGGAAGTGACCGGGGAAAGTTAAATGCTTTGCTTGCTTTGTGCGAAGAGCAGTTATCCATGCGTGCAGATTCTTTGCAGTATTATGCGCTTGAAGCAAAACAGCTTTCAGTTAAGCTGAAGGATACTTTTGCTTTGAAGGAAGCACAATACCAGTATGCAACAAGCTTATGGCGCCAGAACTTTAATGATTCTGCCATGCAGATAATTGAAAAAGAGCTATTGCACAATGCTGTGGCAAGCAAGACGACCAGGGCAATGAATTTTAAACTGCGTGTACTTGGCATAAGATTATATACCACCAACGGCATGCTGAAGGAGGCCACTTCTGCTATTTACCAGTTACTTACTGATGCGGAAAAATACAATGATACGCTTAACAGGATTATCGCTTATACATCTGTGGGCGTTTTGAAACTGCGATCGTCTCCTAATGCAAAAGAGGCACTTGACTGGTTTCTTAAATCAGCAGGTGTTACAGACAATCCTTATTACTATCGTCATTATGGTGTGGTATATTCAAATCTTGCAAGAGCCTATGCAAAGCTTGGTATGAAAGACTCTGCAGAATACTTTATACAAAAAGCCGTGGCTACATCAAGACAGTCAGAACATCTTACCTATCTCTCTTCGGCGTTATTAGTGCAGGCCGATTTATATACAAAGTATGGTAAAATAAAGGAGGCTGAAGAAGCATTGCTTGAAAATTTATCGCTGCGCAAAAAGCTTCATGAAGAAGAAAAATATTCTGACGATTTTCAGCAATTGGCAAATTTTTATGCAAACACGGGTCAGTACAAAAAAGGTATAGCAACAGCACTGGACGGACTTTCACAAGATACCATGCCGGAACAAAAAATAAAATATTACATACCGCTGGCAAAGTGTTACCAGCTTTCAGGCGATCGTGACAATTATGAAAAAATACTGGAAGCTTCCATTGAAGCAAGAGATGATTTTTATGAACAGGATCTTGCAAAAACATCTGAGGAACTACAGACAAAATACGACGTTCAAAAAAAAGAAACTACCATCATACAGCAGAAACTTGATCTGGTAAAAAAGAACAATCTTTTGTATGGTTCTGCCGGTTTGTTATTTTTTACAGCGGTCATCGCTTTGCTGTTGTTTAACAATTATAAGAAACGCCAGCAGATGAAACTGGAACGTTTACAGGAAGAAGAAAAACGGCTGGCCAGGGAAGCTATAAAAGATGCAGAAGAAAATGAGCGCAAACGCATCGCTGCTGATTTGCATGATAACCTCGGTGCTTATGCTGCATCTGTGGTAAGTAATATTGAGTTTATCAAACAGGAGAATCTTGATGAACAAAGTATCACAGCAATGCATGAGTTGCGCAGTAATTCACAATCAATGGTAGCACAGTTGAGCGATACTATCTGGGTGTTGAAGAAGGACGTACTCTCTATGACTGGTATTAGTGACCGGTTGAAAGTATTCATCAAACGTATACAGCCAAGCTATCCGGCTATCAAAATAGAAGTACAGGAAAAACTGGAAAAGGATGCAATATTGTTATCGTCACAGGCCTACCATCTTTTTCTTATTGTGCAGGAAGCAGTGATCAATGCATTAAAACACAGTGGGTGTAAAAATGTGCACATTATACTGGAAAGTAACGGCGTAAATAAGATGGTGATTACTGATGACGGAGCAGGGTTTAATAAGAATGTAAACAACAGTGAAGGCAACGGTTTGTCTAACATGAAGGATCGCGCAATGCAGGCAGGGTGGAGGATAGAATGGTGTGATAATAAGCCTGCGGGTACAATGGTTGTACTGGAAGGCTAACGAAAAAAATTGTGCGCACTACTACAAATTGATTATTGCATAACAGGTTCAGCAACCGCAAATTTGTGATTATGGCATTTAGAATAGCCCTTGCAGAAGACAATGCAGTTAACAGGAACACCTTTATTCAAAAGGTAACATTGCATGGCAATATGCAACTGGTGTTTTCTGCGCATAATGGCAACCAATGCCTTGAAGATTTATCCGGCCTGCCACATGTTAATCTTCCGCAGGTTGTCTTTATGGATATAGAGATGCCATCACTGGATGGTATTGAAACCATCCGTATTGCCAAGGCGTTGTACCCGCAAATACATTTTATCGTATTGACGGTTTTTGATGATGATGAAAAAATATTTGAGGCGATTAAGGCCGGTGCTTCAGGTTATCTCTTAAAACATGAACCGGCATCTGTGCTGGAAGATGCCATCGTTAATGTATTGGAGTATGGTGGGGCGCCTTTGAGCCCGGCCATTGCCCGTAAAGCGCTGCAAATGTTAAGTGCTTCTGCTCCTGCAACAGAAAAGCAGGCAGGTAATGCTTTGCCATCTAATCTTACGGACAGGGAAAAGGAAGTGCTGCAGCACATGGTAAGCGGATGGGATGCTAAACGCATCAGCAGTGAACTAAATATAAGTGTGCTTACCATAAGAAAACATATTGCCAATGTGTATGATAAACTTCATATCAACTCCCGTGCGCAGGCCATCAGCCTGGCTCATAAACAAAAATGGTTTTAATGTATTATAGCTGTAACAAAGCCGATAATATTAATTGATGCCAAGCCGGGCACGCAGCGACTCCCGGTAAGTGCTACCGATAGGTATCGTTTCATTGTTGACTGTAAGTTGGTGCACCTCGATCATCGTAATATGTCTTAGAGCTACTACAAACGATTTGTGCACGCGGATAAAGTCTGATGCCGGCACCAGGTCAAAAACATCTCCCATATTTTCACGTATAAGTATATTCCTGTCTTTTAGATGAATGGTGATATAATTACCGTCCTTTTCAAAATAAAGAATGTCGCTGATTTTAACCTGGTAAGTTTGTGGGCCGCTTTTGATAAAGATGGTTGCATCTTCAATATTTGTTGCCATGCCGACCTTTGTGGAAAGAGTCATCATAGCTTTGTTTACCGCTGCCAGGAAACGATCGAAGGTGATGGGTTTTAGCAGGTAATCTATGGCATTTAGGTTATAGCTTTCAACAGCATAGTGGCTGTATGCAGTGGTGAAGATAATCATAGGTCTTGGCGATAAAGTTTGTACAAGTTGCATACCACTTAAGTCGGGCATATTAATGTCCAGGAAAACCACATCTATCTTTTCACGGTTCAGGTATTCAATAGCTTTAACCGGTTCACGAAAAACTGCTTTTAATTCTACAAGGCCGCTTTTGGTGCAATAGCGTTCAATTACATCAAGCGCCATAGGCTCATCATCAACAGCTATACAGGTTATCACGCTAAGTTAATTTCAAGGTTTACTTTATATGTTCCGTTCTCCGGACTTGCCTGCAGCATATGCTTACCGGGGTACACAAGTTGCAGCCGGCGTTTTACATTTTCAAGGCCGATACCGTTTTGTTCTTCAGCCAGTTTTTTAACAGCACTGTAATTTGTATTCTCACAGGTAAAGATCAATTTTTTTTGATTAACCGCTATAGCCATGGCAATGATTGAATGATGCCCAATTAATACACCATGCTTAAACGCATTCTCCAAAAAAGGGATAAACAGCATTGGGGCAATCTGTACACCGGCAATCATGTTCTGTTCGGGGTAATCAAACTGCACAGAAACCTCATTACCTGCGTAGCGTAGTTTATTGAGTGCAATGCAATCTTCCAGGTATTCAATTTCCTTTTGCAGCGGTACGTTTTCGGTATTGCTTTCATAAATCATATACCTCATCATGCCAGAGAGTTTTGATATGCCATCGGCCACTTCATCATCTCCTCTTTTTTGGGCCATCGAAAACAGGTTGTTAAGTGTATTGAAAAGAAAATGCGGGTTCACCTGCGACCGCAGAAACTTGATCTCGGTACTGAACTGATGCGCCTCGGCCCGGCTGCGTACCAAATCATTTCGTATCCATTCCTTAATAAAAAAATAGGCGACAGCGATACCCAGCACTGCCAGGAAAATGATTGCCATCACCAGTTGCATATCCTGCCAATCCTCTGCTGTAAATTCCTTCAGCGGTGGTGGTTTTGGAGGAGCCGACAGTGCTATACCAAGACGATCATGGATACTATCGGATGTGGTATGACCCACTGTGTCTAATGAAAACGCCACCTTTGGAGGTGACACCGGTAAGGATGCATCGCGATGGTGAATATTAGCATTGGGGTCAATTTGTATGCGGACTAAAAAGTAATTGAACGCGAAGAGCAGCACAAACCAGCCTATAATAGCCGACATGCTTACCACATTGCTTTTATACCTTATGAGTTTTTTAAACAGCCAAAAGATATACCCATAGAAAAGTATCATTAATATCACAAGCACCAGCCATGCATAAGGGAACAGCAAACGGCCACTTATACCTTGCATCACCTTACCGTTATCGGTAGCCACTATGTTAAAAGAAGAAGCCGTAAGGGCGTTTAATGCATAGTATACCATTAACCAAAACAGAATGTGGATAATAATTTCAATAAAATACCTGGCTCTATTTTGCGACATAACAGCTAAGGTAATTCAGGCGTGGCTCTCCTGTAAAACATTGTGACCAACAAGCTATGCAGCGAAGCAAACAGGCGATTTTTGAAATGTAACTGTCCCCTCAATCGCCGGATAACAAAAAAACACCTTTTACATTGTGGCAAACCCGTTTCATCCCAGGGCTTTTTTCAGCCAAAAGCAATGGCATAGCATTGTTGAAAATTATTACAGCTATGAAATGGTTTATGTCATTAGCTACAGGGCTAACAATATCGGCGCTTAGCGCAGCGGCACAACAGCCAGACACGACGAGGATTGTAGTGCATTATAAATTTACACATGTGCGCGACACCACTAACCGCAATAACCCGGACAGCGATAATTGGGTTTTATTAGTCGGCAAAACCTCTAGCGCCTACCGCAGGTATGGCACACAAACACAGCAGGACATTGCAAGGCAGACAAAACAGCCTCCAACCATTGCTCCGGGCAGGAACAGCGCCCTGGTGTATTACCAGTTTTTCAGAGAGAAAAAACTTGCCAGACGGGACCCTATTTTATTTACCAACTTCGTGGTAAGTGAACTCTTACCGGTAATAAGCTGGCATATAAGCAATGACACCGCCAGCTTTGGCAGCCTGCATTGTCAAAAAGCTACCTGCCACTTTAAAGGCAGAGATTATATTGCTTGGTTTTGTCCTGATTTGCCTGTTGCTGCCGGCCCCTGGAAACTGAATGGCCTTCCCGGTGTAATTGTTGATGCCTGCGATAACAAAAAGGAAGTATGCTTTACGTTTGAAGGCGTTGAAAGAATTGAGACACCTGTTATTGCAAATGATAAACCTTCTGACGGTAGGCCCACAATGGGCGGTCCGCTTATTGCTGAAGGCAACCAGCTCATTATTAAAATGCCCAATAATGCGACACCTACTACGGAAAAAGAATTAGCGCGGTTAAATGATCTTGGCAGAAAAGACCCCAAAGCGCTGGTAGTTGCACTGGTGGGCCCACAGGAACCCGGAACCCCTGGGCCAAAGATTGATATGGTGATGGCGCCTGCTCCGGTAGTTAACAACCCGATTGAATTACCCGAAAAGAAATAACCGTGGTTATTAGATTATTGTTGGGGATATTGGCCGGCATGTTGTTTTCGTTAACCGCTTTTACGCAGGAAATAAAGGGCACAGTTAAAGACAGCACGGGTAAGGCTGTGCCCTACGCCAGCATAAACTTAAGAAAGAAAGCGGGCAATACTTTTGTGGCTTATACAACAACTGATGTTAAGGGTGCGTATGTGCTGCAGCTTCCTTCCAATCTTCCGGCGGATAGTCTTTACATTGAAGCACGTTGCATAGGCTACAAAACGCAAAGTAAAACACTCAAAAGCTTGCCTGTCGAAATTGATTTTATAGTTGCCATTTCGGTAAACGAGTTGCAATCAGTTATCGTAAAAAACAGCAGGCCCGTGTTGCATGCAAGTGGTGATACGTTAAGCTATAAGGTATCTCAATTCACTAACCCACAGGACAGGGTAATTGGGGATGTGATAAAAAGGCTGCCAGGCATAACAGTTGCAGAAGATGGAACCATCTACTATAATAACAAGCCGGTTTCGGGTGTATACATTGATGGCGATAACCTGCTGGATGACAAATACAGTATTGCCACTAACACGGTACCGCAAGGCGTTGTGAATGAAGTGCAGGTGATAGATAACCACCAACCGATTAAGGTGCTGCAAAACAAAGTAGCCAGCAATGACGTGGCAATAAACCTGTCTCTTAAAAATAAGGGCAAAATGAAATTGTTTGGGCAGGAAAGCGTCGGCGCCGGGCCGCCGGGCAATTATAATGCGGATTTAAATGCCATGCTGTTTAATGACAAATACAAAGGCATCAATTATTTGAAAGCCGATAATACCGGAGATGACCTGCAGCAGGATTTGGTTTCACATAACAATACCAATTACCAGGAGCGCACAGGCTATATTCCGCCGGCTACAATGCTTTCATTGGGCCAGGTAAATAATCCTGACTTATTGCGCACAAGGTATTATTCAGGCAGCGCCGGTATATTAAACACCAATAACCTGGTAAACTTTAAAAACGGTTTGCAACTTCGAATAAATGCTTACTACCTGAAGAATAAACAGCAGCAGGATTATAGCCAGAATACAAGCATTTTTTTACCAGGCGATACTGTCCGATATATGGAAAGGCAGCATAACCGGTTTAATCCATCCATTTTACAAACACAGATTACACTCAACATCAATAAAGAAAAATATTACCTGAACAATGCGTTCAGGACTAATAGTACCCGATCATCCAATTATTCAAACCTCAATACCAACGGTGTTTTGGTGAACCAGGCTGTTAAAAATATGCCGTTTAGCTTCTCCAACGAATTCAATACAATATGGACAATGAGGTCGAAGAATATCGTCGAGATCTATTCCTACATCAGTCATATAGCCGGACTACAAAACCTTACGATAGGGCCTAATTACAGCGACACATTGTTTAATAAGGGTATTCCTTATACGCAACTGATGCAACATGTTGAGGTGCCTACATGGTTTACCGGTAATTATATTTCATTTAAAATACCGGGCAGGGTGCTAACACAAAGTTTTAAAACCGGGTTTAGTCTACAATCACAAACGCTGGCTTCAAACCTCAACGTAATGCAATTGAATAATGCCATCAGTTTGGTATCCGACAGTGCAGTTAATCATGTTGCATGGAATAACAAAAAGTTGTATGCCGAAGCCGATTACGACATACCGGGCAACAAGTTAAAAGCAAACTTATACTTGCCACTAACACTTCAACAGTTAAATTATTCTGATAGCGGCTACCTAATGAGCAAAGCATTGACCCGCGTGTATTTTAACCCGCAATTAAATTTAAAATATCAAACCGGCAGGGAGAACTATATAACCTTGCAATACAGTTACCGTAACGAAACCGGCAGCATTGAAAATATTTACCAGGGTGCCATCTTAAAAGATTACCGAACCCTTTATGCTAATAGCGCTGATTTAACCTTACGGCAAAACCAGTCGGCCAATGTGGGGTTTAATTATCGCAAAGCACTTAAACTTTTTTTCTTTGGTCTATACGCAAGCTACAATAACATTCACGCCAACAATATTACTTCAAGCATTATTACCAATAATCTTCAGCAAAGTGTGGTTCTGCCATACCCCAACAACACCGGTTCGTGGACTGTTACCGGCAGCACCAGCAAATATTCATTTAAGCTGCACACAACTTTTGGCGCCACGCTACAATGGCAGCAAAATCGTTCAGTACAAATACAAAACGGTGCTTTGTTACCTTTTAATACTATTGTAAAAACCTTAAACCTAAGTGCAGAAACCAGGCTAAACAGCCAACTGGATTTTAGCTACCGTGCTACCAAAACATTAACCAACAGCCATTCAACGGCAACCGAACAGGCTGACCGTATTAACCAGCTAAAGCAGCAGGTAACTATTTATTATGAACCAACAAACAGGCTGCAATTCAGGCTTTCCGGAGAGCATTATTTTACACGCCAGCAAGGCAATGCTGACCTGAAATACTTTTTTGCTGATGCCTTCATAAAATATCGCATTAAAAAATGGAATACTGATGTGCAACTGAACGCCACTAATCTGCTTAATGTAAAAACATATAATGCACTTTACTTGTCGGCAAACACGTTTACAGCCAGTTCGTACAAACTGCTGGGCAGGATTATTCTGCTTAAGTTTCTGTTTAATCTGTGAGATGATATTATTCTTTCTACTGGTCGCAAAAAATATTCGACTGATATTATTCAGGACTGATGAATAAACGATAAATCATTTGAAAGAAATGCCATGTTTATCAAGTTACTTTTAAAGCCACAGCGTATTCGTTTGTACAAGCCTTTGTTTCTTATTCAATTCAAATCCAATGACCACCTGCCCTGCAGCAAATAAAGCCAACACAACCAATGATAATCCGGGCATGGTATAATGAAATACGTTTGATGAAAGACCGCCGATAATTCCAATTGAAAATGCAACGATAAACATCACTGTTGCAGATGTAGAGATCTTTGCATGCGCCCTCATACCTATTGCTAAAACGAGGCTGCCAACAAAAAGAGGAAGCAATAGCGGAAGCAAAAAAGCAACACCGGTTGTTTGCATAAATTTCATCACACTGAGGACATCTGCCTGGATATTCACAGAATCATCTGTCATAAAAAATGCAAGCAGGTGAAAGAATGCATCAGCACATAGACCCATAGCGCCTATGGCTAATAAAATGATTCCTGTCAATTGCATTTTTGTCTGTAAAGATTTGTGTGTTGCCAAACCGAATAAAGCAACCACATATAAAACGGAAGAAATTATTTGTGTTATTACGGAACTCAGAACACTTACCCGTGATGCTTTTACAATTTTCAGAATATGATCAGCATCTGTTGTTCCCGGGTCGGGCATCAAAAACCAACTGACCCAGAATGTTATTGCTGCTGCTATCAGCAGGTAACCGGTTAAATTTTTATTATTCATTTTATTTCTTTTTGTTGGTTAATTTTTATAAACCCTCGTTTGTTGTTTTGTCTGGCAAGCATACCAGGATGAAGCAACCTATCCACGATAATGGTATCGACAACAGAAACCAAAACCAATAACTTCTTCCTAACCTTTTTGCTATATAGCCTGCCATAAACGGAAAAGGAATGAGCAACAAAAAAACAGAGAGATAGAAAAAAGTAGTAATCATAATTTTTTTATTGTTAATGAATGAACAGAATCCAAAGTTGATATGCAGTGGCCCTTGAATCCTCGTTCATGAACACTATTATGCAGCTTCACTTAACTGTTCGTCCGCATGAACGTTTGCTGTTACCGGTAAAAATGTGTCCATCTGGCGCATCATTCTCCTGCGTTCAGCAATTGTTTCTTTCAGTTGTTCATGTATATCTTTTTTTATAACCCGCTTTGTTGACAAACAAGCGAGCAGAATTTGTGTAGTGATGTATTTTCCTTTCATAGATGAATGTTTATTTTTTTATTTTTTTTTAAAGCAGGCAGCACCAGCTGCCTGCTCGGTCAACCAAAGCCAACTACATGTGGAGTGTTCAAAATGCATTTTTAAGTTGTGGAGCAGTGGGGATGCCCTCAAACTTTTTGCGTGTGAATTTTTCTTTTATTTTATCAATAATCACATAGATTACCGGCACCACAACAAGGGTAAGCAACATGGAACTTGTTAAGCCTCCAATCAATGCCCAGGCCATGCCATTCTTCCATTCAGCACCTGCACCGCTTGCCAAAGCAAGGGGCAACATGCCAATTACCATGGCTATAGTTGTCATTAAAATTGGACGAAGCCTTGTGCGACCAGATTCTATCAACGCATCAAAAGTGCTCCTGCCATTTTCTTTCAACTGATTGGTGTAATCAACAAGCAGGATCGCGTTCTTTGCAACCAACCCAATCAACATGATGATACCTAATAAAGAGAAAATATTGAGTGATTGAAGATTTAAAGCAAGCGCCAGTAAAGCGCCAACCATTGCAACAGGTATCGAGAATAATACTACAAACGGATAGATGTAAGAGTTGTACAATGCCACCATAATGAGGTAAACAAAAATGATTGAAGCAATCAATGCGTAACCCAGGCTGCCAAAGGCTTCCGCCTGTTGCTTCATATTACCTTCATAAGCAATTGAGATATCTTTAGGCAATGACTCTTTATCAACCAACGCTTTTATTTCTGCACCAACCGTTCCCTGCGGACGCCCGATAACTTCACATGAAACTGTTACAGAACTAATCCTGTCTTTGCGTTCCAGTTTCGCAGGACCGATCGCTCTTTCAATCGTTACAAACTGTTCAAGTCTTATCGTTTGCCCCGTATTGTTTACAAAACAGAGTTGTTTCAATTCATCTACGGATTGCCTGTTGAATGCATCAAATTTTACAGCGATGTCGTAATCATATTGCCCCTGGGTAAGCTTTGAATCACTATTACCAGCAAATGCGAGGCTGATGATGTTACCAACCTGGTCCAGGCGAAGACCAAGCGCGGTCATCTTGTCTTTATCAATCTTGACACTTACTTCCGGTTTATTATTTTCAATGGATATTTTTTGATCCGACGTGCCGGGAA
>Ga0105237_10005863_pt1 | contig 13773 bp, 10 predicted proteins | sample KBSC24metaG_FD_81520 | JGI IMG/M metagenome (GOLD analysis project Ga0105237, IMG submission 81520) | Corn rhizosphere microbial communities from Kellogg Biological Station, Michigan, USA - KBS C2-4 metaG | ecosystem: Host-associated > Plants > Roots > Rhizosphere > Soil | place: Michigan, USA...
ATGAAAGATGCACCGGCAGTATTTAGCGTAAAAGCAGATGCGGCACTTGGTTACGCCCAAAAGTTTTCGTCTGAAGATTTCAATACATTTGATCATTCAGCAAGCCTTAATCATTCACCGCGTTACATTAATGGTGCAAACTACATAGCTCCCGTAAACGATTTTCCAAAAAACAATTTTACTTACGGTACAAAGAGCAATCCGCTTGCCTCTTTGCTCGGGTTATCTGTAGGGGGCCGTTTATTTAAAAACAGGTTGGGCGTTATTGTTGCGGGAAGTTTTCAAAACAATTACAGGAACATCAACAGCCTGTTTTATGGAACAGAAACGGATCTTGCCACAGGCAATGCAAAGCTCACAGATATTGAAAGAAGAAACTATTCAATACAGCAGCAACGCACCGGTCTGCATACAAAACTTGATTACAGGATCAATGATAAAAACAAGATTAATCTTTATGCAGCTTATTTCAATCTTTTAAAGAATGAATACCGTTATGCAACAGATACCAACCTTGTGTTAGGACGTACTATACCTGGAAGTGGCAGGGTAGAAAATCAATATCGTACTTATCGTGATGTACAAAAAATATTCAACATTACCTTAAACGGCGAGCATGAAATTGCGGAGAATCTTAAGATGAATTGGTCCGCCGTTTATTCAAAAGCATCTGATAATCGCCCTGATGAAGCTACACTTAACCTGGTAACCGGTGTTTCAGTAGACAGCTCAGGCAAGTTTGTACAAGCCCCATTGAACATCGATCTGAATTCTCCACGTGAATGGCTCTACAGTTCTGACGAAGACAAAAGCGGGTATTTAAACTTTACCTATAAATCAACCGTTGCAGGCATTAATGCAGACTGGACAGTCGGTGGCATGTATCGTGATAAATCAAGAAACAGCTACTACGATATTTACAACCTACGCCCAGATCCAAGCAACCAGGTATATAGCGGAGACATCAGCAACAACAGTTTCTCTGTATTTAATCCGCAAGGTTCTTCAACAGATGCATTGAATTATACTGCCAAAGAAAAAGTTGGTGCTGCTTACGCTATGGTAAAACTTCAGGCTAAAAGAATAGAAGTAGTTGGCGGTGCAAGGTATGAAAACACGAACCTATCCTGGAACACGGCCGTTGATGAAACAGTGCTTGGAAAAACCGGTTCAATCAAATATTATGATGTGTTACCAAGTGCGCATATCAAATATTCACCTGGCAAAAAACAAGCAATAAGACTGTCTTACTTTTCTTCTATCAGCCGCCCCAATTTTTATGAAGTAATACCGCATTACGGTGGCGATCCTGACGCTGATTATAAAGAGAAAGGCAATCCCAATTTAAAGAGAACAACTGCTGACAATTTTGATTTGAGATATGAATATTTCCCCAAAGGGCTTGATCAGTTACTGGTGGGGTTATTCTATAAAAACATTAAGAACCCTATTGAATACGCTTTGTTAGATGAGGGTACAAATACCTACTATATGCCTGCTAATTTTGGCACGGCACATAACCTCGGTTTTGAGCTTGATTTTACAAAATTCTTCAGGCAGTTTGGCATAAGAGCTAACTACACTTATACTGATTCTAAAATAACTACTTCAAAAATGTTAAGGTACAGCAACGGCTCAAATTTTCTTACCAAAGAAGTAGATCAAAGTCGCCCGTTACAAGGACAGTCAAAACACATTGCAAATTTTTCTTTGCTGTATAAGGATGATGCACATCTTGGCTTAAACGCGCAACTTGCTTTCGGTTATACCAGCAGAAGAATCAATACTGTTTCACAGTTTTTAGATAATGATTTATGGCAGAAAGGTTTTGCACAAATGGATTTCTCTGCTGAAAAAAGGGTTGCAAAGCGTTGGTTTATTTATGGCAAAGTAAATAACCTGCTTAACACGCCTTATCAACTGGAACTCCTTCAGAAAAATGATGGAACTATCAGCGGGCTGCCCAATCAAAAAGCGGGCAATAATGTATTCGTTCGCAAAGACACTTATGGCATTAATTACCTGCTTGGTGTAAAATTCAAACTTTAATCAGCTTAAAAAAATTATATGAAACACACTTATTCATACATTCTTTTAGCATTAGCTGCCTGCTTTGCAGCCTGTCATAAAGAAGAAACTGTTGATATATCTCAACCTAAAATAGCGGCTGGTCAACCAATTACTTCAGACACTTTAAGCGGAAGCGTTAAGGGTACTTTACTTACCGGCAAGACTTATTATTTCAGGAATGATATTACTGTAAATACAGGCGATACACTACTAATGCAGGCGGGCACAAAACTTATTGCCATTGGCGATGGCTCTGCAGCGGCAAGCCCGCAAATAACCGTTAATGGAACATTTGTAAGTCTGGGATCACAGGATAATCAAAACTTTATTACGGTGCCTGATGACAAGCGCAAGAATGACAATGTTGGTAAAGGATATTGGGGAGGTATACAAGGCGGACCAACAAGCGGAGACATTATCATAAAATGGACACACCTTGAATTTGCAGGCGGTCCTGCGGGTTCTGGTGCAGATCCTGCAGTGTATTCAGCAGGCGACCCAAGATATACACTTGCCTATACTAATCCACAAGGTAATTGCATACTTGAAGACTCCTGGATATTTGGCAGCACAGATGATGGCATGCGTATTTTAACAGGTAAAATAAACATTATGCGCAACACTTTTGAAGCATGTGGCAAAGCTGGCGGAGAATCAGTAAACCTTAAAGGAGGTACGGTTGGAAATGTAGCCTATAATATTTCCATTGGGGCTGCGACCAACTCATTCAAAGCCTCTAACTCAGGCGGCACCACTATTCAAACAAACGTGAATGTTTATAATAACACCATCATTAATGGTGGTATGCGGCAGATTAAATCAGGCCGTGGTGGTTCTATCAATTATGAAAAAGGTGCACAGGGAAAAGTGTATAATAATATTATTGTGAACAGTCGTTTTGGCTTACGCATAACGACTGATGCTGACACGTCTCACATAGATTATGACAACCAGTTTTATTATGGCAATGCAGCTTATTTTATTGCACAGTTTAATGCAGCAGATGGCGTTGCAAAAACAAAAAGCAATGACATTAGAAGCACTGCGCCGAAAACAAACAATCCCTTGTTTGCATCATATGATGTTGATATGTTTGATTATGGTGCTGTTAAGCCCCCGCTGGATATTACCGCAATGCCATTCAGCATTATCACCGCAGTAAACTATAATTTTGGCCTGTTGCCTGGTTCTCCTGCTTCGAAAAAAGGTTTTACCGGTTTTCAACCATTGAAGGTTGTTCCTGAAGGTGGTTTATACGGAGCAACAATTGATGGCCCGGGCGTTGATATGGGCGCATATCAATCCGGTGGTGCAGGTAACCTTCATTACGCATCAAGCCTTAGTTTTAAATAATGAATAAAGTTGTTTTCGGTTTCATAATACTCTGTTGTGCGTGTTTAAGCAAAAATTTAAATGCCCAGGATAAGTGGCTTGGAACAAAAACACCGTATCATCCACTACAAACTATATACACTCAGCCACCAAAAGGTTATAAACCCGTTTTTGTAAATCACGTAGGCAGGCATGGTTCACGGTTTCTTACCAAGCCGGGCAGCGATGTTATCGTTTTAAATACATTGACTTTAGCGGACGAAAAAAATGCGCTGACAGCAAAGGGGAAACGTTTCAAAAAAATGGCTGCTCTTTTTGAAAACATTGAAAAGGGCAGCTATGAGAATATTACACTTTCCGGGTATGATGAACAGCAAGGTATAGGCAGCAGAATGAATAAGCGGTACAGCAATGTATTTAAAGGTAACGGCCTTGATGTGCAGATGACATATAAGGTAAGAACCCAGCAAAGTGCTGATGGTTTTTTGAAGGATTTTAAAAATTATCCATCCGGCAAAATTCAACGGTTTATCGCACCAGATACCGCTGATGATGCGCTTCGGTTTTATGATATTTCCCCGGCCTACATTGCATATAGTAACAGTAAAACTTTAAAACAGCGTGAAGATTCGCTGCTTAATGACAGCCAGATGGATCAAGTAGCTGAAAATATTTGTGACAGGCTTTTTACAAGTGCATTCACACATGAGCTTTCCACAGGTATAGAAATAACATTAAACGGAAAGAAAAAGAATATTGATGCAATTGCTTTTGTACAAAGCCTGTATGATATTTACAGCATGCAGTTTATGGTGCAAAAAGAACTGCGCAAACAACAACTTGACAAAACGTCTTTAGATTTTGGCGGTGCTTTTCAGCAAGAAGATTTGCAATGGCTTGATAAAGTAAACAATGCCGCCGATTTTTTTGAAAAAGGTCCCGGCAGCGACACAATGGGTATACAGGTAATCATTGCAGTTCCCTTGCTTGTTGATTTTATTAATATTATTGACTCTATTATTGATGGCACTAAAAAGGCAGACGCAAAATTGCGTTTTACTCATGCAGAAGCTATCTCTCCTTTTGCAACATTACTTGGTATACCGCAGGCCAGTGTTCCTGCAGGTTCTGTTTATATTTATGATAAAACCTGGAACGCATCCGGCATTATACCCATGAGTGCAAACATTCAGTGGATACTCTATTCAAACGGGAAAGGCTATCTTATTAAAATGTTGCTTAACGAAAAAGAAGTTACATTTCCTGTTTCAACAAAGTATTACCCATACTATAACTGGCAACAGGTTAAAAGCTTTTATGTAAAAAAACTGTCATGGCTGAATGTTGACCTGAAAGATAATATGCATCAATACCTGCTGCAGGTTAAATAAGTTACCAGCCGTTTCATTTTCATTGCCCCGTATATCATCGCTGTTTGCTTGTGATAATTTCATTTACTTTTGCTGCTCTTAAGCAGCGAGTATGATAAACAGGAAAAATGAACCGGCCATTAAAGATGCGGTAGATTTCGATTTAAAGTTGAAGCCCTATGAATATTTTGAACTGGATAATGGTGTGCCTGTATATTCCATTAACGGTGGCGCACAGGAAGTCGTTTTGGTTGAGTGGGTTTTCTTCGCGGGCAACTCTTATGAAAATAAAAATATTGTTGCGGCTACAGCAAACCATCTTTTAAAAAATGGTACAAAGCAAAAAAACGCCTTCGCCATTAATGAACATTTCGAGTTTTATGGCGCCTATCTTAACAGGCATTGCTATAATGAAACTGCTACAGTAACACTGCATTCACTCAATAAGTACTTACCTGAATTATTACCTGTTGTTGCAGAGATACTAACAGCGTCTGTGTTTCCCGAAGAAGAACTGGCAATTTATAAGCAGAACCAAAAACAAAGGCTCGAGGTAAATCTTAAAAAGTGTGACTTTGTTGCCAATCGTTTAATTGATGAATATGTGTATGGCATCAATCATCCCTATGGAAAATATACTTCTACGATGGATTATGATTTGCTTCAAAAAGAGGAAGTAGTAAAATTCTACAACGATTATTATACGAATGGAAAATGCATTTTATTCGTTGCCGGAAAGTTACCCTCAGACATTCAGCAGCAATTAAATAAATCGTTTGGCAGCCTTCCGTTTAACAAAAAAGGGGTGCCTGTAATACAACATCAGCAGTCGCCTGCAGCGGAAAAGAAATACAATATTATTAATGATGCAAACGGTGTACAGGGCGCAGTGAGGCTTGCCAGGACTTTTCCTAACCGTCACCATCCCGACTTTCCCAAAGCTGGTATTCTTAATAACATTTTGGGTGGATATTTTGGAAGCAGGTTAATGAGTAATATCAGAGAAGATAAAGGCTATACTTACGGTATACACAGCTATATACAAAACCATATCAGCAATACCGCATGGATGATAAGCACAGAAGCTGGAAGGGATGTATGCAATGCTACTATTGAGGAAGTGTACAAAGGAATGGAGACGCTGCGTGAAGAGCTGGTTGATGATGAAGAGCTTCACCTTGTTCGCAATTACATGATGGGTACCATACTTGGCGATCTTGACGGCCCGTTCCAGGTAATAAGCCGCTGGAAAAATTATATCCTGAATAATCTTACTGAAGACTTTTTTTATAACAGTTTACATATCATTAAAACCACAAGTGCGGAAGAACTAAGAGAACTTGCACGCAAATATTTTGTGCCGGAAGAGTTTTATGAACTCGTTGTTGTATAATAATGAGCATTCATCTTTTATTTAAAAAAGCTATAAAAAAATCCCGGTTTTGCCGGGATTTTTTTATGAATAGAGATATAATAATTTTTACCAGTTACTAAACCTTATACCAAAAGCATAAGGGTATTGTTTGAGCACATCTTTATGCAAAGGGTTTATGCTGTAACTTCCATAGAGTCTAACCGGGCCAAGGCCAAGTTCACCAATGTAAGACCAGCGCCAGTTATTAATTCCTATATCTCCTGATACAGTTTTTGTTCCCCGGCTATCATTTGCCTGTTTATTCCTGCTGCTGTAAAGATAACCAGCACTTACACCAAAGCTAAAACTGAAGCTGTTATGGTTGGGCGACGGATTAATGTTTATCATAAACGGTACCGTGATATAATCGGTAGCAAGTTTATTTTTTGAAAAAGACACAGTGTCGCGTGAAATATAAGCATCTCCTTTGTGATAAGTAGTAGTCAACTGTTTTTCAAAAAAGTAGTTGTACATATTAATGCCCAATCCATACTTCAGGTTTACCACGTGTTTGGTAATGTTGAGCTTTTGCATAAACAGCCAGATGTTTACATTCATTGACCTTACATTCCTGAGATTAAAATCTTTTTTTGTAAAGCCAGCGCCACCTTCAGGCCTAAGATAGTCATTGGATAATCCGGATGAACCATAGTCTGTTCTATCGTTCCAGTTGTTAAATCCAAGATCAAAAATGAGCCAGTTAGTGCTTACGTTGCTCTGGTACCTTCTTCGTGGTGACCCGATATGAATATTGAAAGAACGTCCGTTATCATAGTTAAGATTAGCAGTATCCTTTTCAGAATTTCGTTGCTTATTCTTTTTTACAATGATAAAATTACCTACGCGTATGGTGTCGGGTTTGTTTGTTTTTGTACTGTCTGTTTGAGCGAAGCCTATTTGTACATATAACAAAGCTGCTGCAATTAGTAAAAATTTGTTCATGGCTAAAAGATTTGTCTGTCCTTATTTATTTGCCTTATCCAGTTCAAAATTGGCAACCTGCAGCTTGCCGTCATTTGTTTGTCCCTCTTCATTTTTGCCACCGAAAATACGGGATGCTTTTTTGAGGAATGTCTTTATTTTATTTTTGTTTAATTGTATGGAGGCTACATAAACTGTTCTTCTTGCATCATCTTCTTCAGTATCCAGTTCTTTATACAATGCCGGGCTTATATTGGTTGTTTGAGTATTTGTAGCGTTTGTATTGGTTGCCATTGATGTAGTGTTATTGTTATCAGCCGGTATTACAGTTTTAACTACATCAGGTGAAATAACCGGGTCTTTTCTATCATTATTATTTTTTGCGATTAAAGGCTCCTTATTTTCAACAGATGGTGGTGCATTTGTAACGCTGGTTTCCTTCTTTTGCAAAGGCTCGTTAATAACCGGTTGTTTTGCTGGCTTGTTTTCAGCAATCACTTCTTTTTTATCTACCGTTTCATTAATGGCTTTTACTGGTTGAGAGCTCTTCTTTTCTTTAAGTTTATTATCAGATGAAGCGATTGCCTGCAGTGTATCTTTTTGTGTCTGTTGTGGTTTTACTGAAGCTTTTCTTTGGTCATCAGCCTTTATTGCATCTTTTTTAGGAGTTTCTGCCACTGCAACAGGAGGTTGATGATGCTTCGGTAATTTGAACCAAACAGTAGCTATCCCAAATAATAAAACTGCCGCAGCCGCTATTCGCCACCATTTCATAACTACAGGCTTCCTCTCCTCCTTTTCATACCTGTATAAAATTTCTTTATTTTCAAAAACTACAGGTTCAGGTTCAGAAACAGTTTGCTTCAATAAGGCAAATTCCGCCTGCAGTTGTGGATGCTGAAGTATAAATTTTTCTACATCAACCCGTTCATCCTCATTCAGCTCATTATCTATAAAGGAGATGAAATACTCCTCGTAATTAGTAAGATTAATATGATCCTCAGGTATTTTAAGCAGGTCTTCTTTATGGCCAAATACTATTTTATCATCAGGAACCAAACGGGCCTGGTGCAGTAGTTCAAGTTCAGCAGCAAGGTCTGGATTCTGCTGTACAAACCACTCTACTTCCATACGCTGATGAATGCTTAATTCGTCATCAGCATACATCAGGAAGTACTCTTCATAATTTTGCCTGTTAATGGACACTGCTTAATTTTTGTAAATAATCAATGATGAAAAAATACCTGCTCTACTTCTAAAAATTTCATGCCATAACCTATCTCTTCTACATAACATTTTGTGGACTTACCAGGTAATTACGCAAAATAATTCTTGCCCTGTGTAAATAAACCTTTACCTGGCTTGTGTTAAGTCCTGTAATCTGCCCTATCTCTTCATAACTATACCCTTCGTAATCTTTCAATAATACCAGGCTTTTTTGGGTTTCATTCAGTCTGTTCAAGGCCTCACGCAATGTTTTCTTTGCATCATTAACACCAGTTTCCTGAACCTTTGCCTCTGCATGAAATTCGTCTTTCAAATGTATGCGTTTTACTTTTCTGATATGGTCAATCATTTGATTGTATGCCACAGTAAAAAGATACGATTTACATTTGGTTGCATCAACTGCTTCAATATTCCGCCATAACTTTTCAAAAGCCGTTTGAACAATATCCCTTGCATCTTCTTCATGCCTCAGATTTTTCACAATAAAGCGAAAAACATTGTCAGCATATAGATTAACACATTCATTGTACTGTTGTTCAGTCATAAACAGCGGGATTGTTCAGATTGTTTGCCTTTCTTATTTAGTTGTACGAAGTTGTTTTAAAAAAGTTACAGTCTGGTCGAAAAAATTACCGTAAGGTTGTGTTGATGCGAAAGAACCCTTCATTAAAAAGATTGTCGCCACCGGCGTTTTGATTGGCGTTTTTGTCTGCCCCGTTTTTTTGGGCACTTTGCGGACAAGTACTTTCAGCGGTATCTGGAGAAGGAAGTATTAGCCATGCAAGCAGGAAAACCGCAGCTATAATTACCAAAGGAAGGATGTTAACTAAAGGTTTCACTGGTTTAAATTTTGTTCTACGAAGATAATCGTATATCTGGAATTTTGAAAATTTTCTTTCGAATCATTTTCAATTTCACAATCTATTAACTGAACGCAGAAAAAATGTATTTGTTACAATTGTCGAAAAGGTTTTCTGTTAAAATTCTAGATATGCCTTTAGTAAAAATTTCAATGAGCCTAAATTTATTTATAGTGTAACTAAAATTTTATTCCTTTTTAGGCAGATTTTTTTCTTTTGGTTTTTCTATTTTTTGTTTTAAGCCAAACGCATTCATATTGAACGATTTTATATGTGAAATTTTAAACAGAAGCAACGAATAATCTGCTCTTTTTGTCTTAAATTTATAGCAGTCCCGTGAATGCTGAGCATCTCCGTATCAGACTCCTAAACAAAACTTTTATGGGCAACTTTACCAATTCCTATTTTACAGAAAACCGGTTATTACACCTGGGACAGGCAATGTTTTATAACTGTAGCGGCATGTATGAAAAATTGCCGGTTTGTATAGTAAGGCCATTTAATGTTGAGAAAGAGGATGTGATATGGTTTACAATTGATGCTCTGCCCATAACAGATCAGGCCCATAACATATTTGCAGCGGAGCTTTTCTTCTATAAAAAAGGAGAATATTATAGCGCAATTGCTGAAGGTGTAGCGGAATTGCTTTTTGTAGATAGCTTGTGCATAAAGTTTACCGTAACCAAAATCACCTACACTGAATACGCTCTTGCGGTTAGAAAAAAATCTTTGCAGGAAATATTGCCAATGTTGAAAGTTATCCCTTCTTTTTATAACGATAAAAACAGGCTAAAGCTTGGAATGAAGATGTGATTACTCAAACGTAATTTTGGGAAGGTGTATTAATGACTTTGATTTTGAAATACCTGCTTCGGTAATGCTTACAGCAACATTACCTATTAGTTTTATTTCAATCAGGTTTTCCTCAGCCAATGTCTCGAGATGCATCTGTATCGTATCCCAGCCAAGCATTTGCCTTACTATAATTTCTCTCTGATTGCATAAATAAGTATGCGGATGGGGGTCATTCTTTACGATTTCATAAATTGATAGCAGCGTCTTGTACCTGGGTTCCATTCCATAAAAATATTAAAAATCGGCTTCTTTGTAAAGTAAATTCAAGTACCGGATACATAAAACTAAAAGCCGGCAGTTATGAATTGCCGGCTTAACTATGTTATCAATTTGCGCTCTTTTACTTTTTATACTGTAACTGCTTCTACTTCATTAACCAATTTCTTTTCATCTTTAAATGCTTCCCGCGGTTTTAAACCAAGTAACTCAAACATAAGGTTATCTTCTTCGAATGAAGGATTAGGTGTAGTTAAAAGCTTATCACCCGCAAAAATAGAATTGGCTCCTGCCATAAAGCACAACGCCTGTTCTGCAACGCTCATCTCTGTACGTCCGGCACTTAGTCTAACCATTGTCGCCGGCATAAGAATACGCGCCGTTGCAATCATGCGTACCATATCCCATATATCAACCTTGTTGTTATTTTCAAGGGGGGTTCCTTTTACCCGCACCAATGCGTTTACGGGAACACTTTCGGGGTGTTGCGGCATTGTTGCAAGCGTATGCAACATTTTTATCCGATCATCATGTTTTTCGCCCAAACCTATAATGCCACCACAACACACCGTAACACCAGCCTTACGTACATTATCCAACGTTTTTAAGCGATCGTCATACGTTCTTGTGCTGATGATTTCTCCGTAATATTCCTGCGAAGTATCAAGGTTATGGTTATAAGCATATAAGCCAGCATCAGCAAGTTTTTGTGCCTGATATTCGTTAAGCATACCTAATGTGCAGCATACTTCCATACCCATTTCGTTTACACCTTTTACCATATCAAGCACCCGGTCAAAATCTTTATTATCTCTCACCTCCCGCCATGCAGCGCCCATACAGAAACGCGTGCTGCCTGCATCTTTTGCTTTTTGGGCATAAGATAAAACTTCATCTTTCTTCATTAAGGCCTGCACATTAACACCTGTATTATATCGTGCCGCCTGTGGGCAGTAAGCGCAATCTTCCGTACAGCCACCCGTTTTTATACTTAGCAGTGTACAAACCTGAACTTCCGCGGTATCGTTAAACTCCCTATGAACGCTGGCCGCCTTGTAAATAAGCTCCAGCAAGGGAGTATGATAAATGTTGTTGATTTCTTCAATTGTCCAGTTATTGCGAATGCCTCTTACCATAATCTTAATTTAGAAGCAACAAATATAAGCCGTGAATAAATTTGAGGGGAATTTTAAGTTAATACAGCTAACACTCATTCTCTTAATACAAAAAGCCCGCCACCGGGCAGGCTTTTTATCTAACCTCCTATCGACACCTATAAGCTATCAATAAAACTGCTAATGTTATCCATTGTTGTTATTTGCGGTTCGAGTCCTTCTATCGCATTTGCAGTAACAGTTACCTCCTTGCTTCCAAGATAAAAATCATCACCAACTTTTGAAATGCTCAACAAAATAATCTTGCTGCCCACAGGTATATTATCTGCATAAAAATATTTATTGGCAGCATCTGCATACAATCTTAGTACACTCCATTGCTCTTTAAAGACAGCAAATACGGCAGTGTTCTTGTTTGTGAAATTCACGGGCAAAGTATCCACCAGGCGGGTGCGTGTAACAGAAGTATCTGCAAACTTATCACAGTTAATCCATCCGAATTTTTTAGACAATAACTGATAGCCTGTAGTAACCCCGGAAGAATCTTCCTGTCGCCAGGTAGTTACACCAGAAGAATCATTTGACGGCTGCCAGGTAAACCCGTCCAGGCTGTTAACAGTTGTATCTCCATAAAAAAGTTGCATTACATTATCCGGAGAAGGATTTGTATATAAGATTTTTATTTTAGCATTGGCTGCTAATTGATAATTGTTGCCATCCTTTGAAACTTTTAAGAAAAATGCGCCGCCACTTATCAGTAACCTGTTATTGCTTACAGTGGGCTTAGCATATCTCACCATATCTCCTTTTGTTTTAAGATAGAGATATTCCACTTTTACTTTTCCCGTAACCGGTTGTTCAAGACAATTAGCGGGCATGTTTATCTGGCCGTTATTATCGCAATGTAATACACCGCCTGTCACTATATCAAATGAATCCACCAGGTATGGTAATGCTAATGATTCTATTAACTTATTAACGGGCGCATTATCATCAACTGTACTGGTTGCCCATGTTGTATCATTTTGAGGATTGGCAGGGTCCATGATAAATTCGTTAGAAGCTTCCTTGGTACATGCAGTAAATAAAACAGCAACCAACAGCACTTGCATCAGGGTTTTCATTGTTGTATGTTTCTTGATAGATATCATGTTTTCGTTGTTATGCTGCCTGCAGTTTAAAATTTATATCTCACCCCGAGTGACAGACCTGCGGAATGTATTTTCTGATTGAATGGCTGTGAAGGTTGTGTCATGCTACTTAAACGATACCTGATATATGGCTCACCAAACAATGATAAATTATCAGAGATTTTCTTTGAGAGTCCCAGGCTGAAATATAAGCTGGTACCCATCTGGCTTTTGTAAGCACCTGCATCATTTATGTTTACAGCTTTAAGCGTACTGTCAACCATGTACCCTTTGTACGCTGAATGAATATTAAATATCACGCCTGAAGTAACAGATGCCTTAAAGGAAGATGAACCGTTGGTTTCATAGCCAATTAACAAAGGAATATCAAAACTGCTGTACCTGTTATTTTGTTCTACAATGCGATATCCTACCTGCCTTAAAAGGCTGCGGCTGCTGATAAAAGTATACCCGTTATCTATTAAAATACTTCTTGAAACGTCAACAGAAATCGTGCGGTATTCATTCAGGCTTTTATATTTGAACTGTTCATTTATTTGTGAAAACTGAAGGCCTGTTTTAATAAAGAAATGACTGTTGAGCATTTGCACATACCGGAAGCCTACACTAAAAGACAGCGTCGATTTCTCTGCACCATTTTTGGTTTTCAGGTAATCACTGTACTGATTAGCTGATGAAGTTTGTTTCCTCGCATAATCTGGTGATGCGTATAACTCTATATAACTGTCTTTAGGTGTTCTTTCTTTTTTCTTTTTCCCTGTTTTAACGGCTACATTTTGTGTGATAGAACTATCCGCAGATTTGATTGCCTGTGTTGCCGGTGCACTTTTTACTGTTTCATTTTTTTGCAGCGTATCTGGATGAAGAGATGTTTCTTTATCTTTCTCTTCAAGCATTTGCCGCGATTGATTATTATTTTGGACATATGTGTCCTTTTGCTTCTGTGTATTATTGTTACCTGCTTCCGGCTTTATTGGTTCAATACCTGCCCTGGAATTATTTGCCTTGTTTAAGGCTTTTACAGGCCTTTTATCGTTATGATTATAAGCATTGGTTTCATCAGAAGAAGCACTGCTTTTTTGTTGCTGCTTTCCTGCTGTAATATCAGCTTGCTGACTATTGTTTTCATTCGCTTCCTTTCGTGAAAGATTGGTTTGTGTAGAAATAGATTTATCGATACTGCTTTTTTTGTTTTGAGATAATGTAGTTTTCTTCTCCTTCTGGTTAGATTGCTTAACCGCA
>Ga0105237_10005864_pt1 | contig 13772 bp, 15 predicted proteins | sample KBSC24metaG_FD_81520 | JGI IMG/M metagenome (GOLD analysis project Ga0105237, IMG submission 81520) | Corn rhizosphere microbial communities from Kellogg Biological Station, Michigan, USA - KBS C2-4 metaG | ecosystem: Host-associated > Plants > Roots > Rhizosphere > Soil | place: Michigan, USA...
ACACAGAGTAGACTTATCCACAGTCGACCATCACACGGTCGACACCAGCCCCCGGGTCAGAATTCAGTCGGCAGGGTGGGTCAGATTTGAATCGGCGCGGACATTCGTCCTCAGTCATTCACGCCAAAGCAAGTCGATTAAGTTCTCGCCGTCGGGCGTGATGTCGCGCTGCAGGTCTACGGCAGCAGCGGGGTACGTTAGAAGAACCCGCGCCTGCGTTTGCGATATTTCAGTCATGGTAGCGTCCCCGTCGTGCTTCCGGAAGAACCGGCCCTCGATCATGTACATCTCACTCGCAGTGGCAGACGGCGGGCTGTCAGGCGTTCTTTTGAAGTACGCGAGCAGAAGCATGGGGCGAAATACTAGAACACGTCTCGCGACCACGGAAGTCTGCACAGCACCTCGTCCTTGTCTGAAACCTCCCAAATCGTTAGTTTTGTCGTGCTGACAAGAGACCGCATTGACATACTCGACAAGCGCGACGCCGTTCAGGTCCTCCGCCTTGCGTGAAAGCGCTTTCTTTACTTCGAGAGCAGCAAGAAGGAAGCCCTCTCGCCGCGATCAACTTCGCGACGGCGTGCTGCAGAGTTTGTGCGAAGGGAGGACGATCGATCGAGCGCGTAAGCGCGAGTCTCGTGAACTAAAGACGTGCCAACAGCCTCTGCACTAGCAACCCGTCCTTGAGGCCCTCAATCAAATCTAAGCCGTTACACAGGTGCCCGTAGGTACGCCAATGCATCCCCTTTGGTCGTTCCCCATCCTCTTCGAGCCGTGCCTCCAATCGCGCCTGCGCCCTCCAGAGGCGATCTATGCGGCTCTCAGCCTCGCTGGAGTACGCAAGGTCGAGACATATGCGACACGCCCAAGTGCTACGACCAAAAGCCAAAACGGCGCAGCGCCGGAAGCATAGTGGACAGCAGAACCATCGTCGCGACCCACCATAGTTACAGGATGAGGATGTTAGGCGCACAGGGAATGCGACGTGCGTGCCGTCAGGGCAGTAGGAAAGGATGATTTGGTCGCTTTCGACCCTATAACCTGCGCTGCCGATCTGCTCGCCGGTATAGCTGTTCGTCCAGGACCAGTTGCCGCACGTGCCCGGCACCAACCTGGATGTCCGCTTGAACTGCCGAATGTCCAGCCTCAAGCATTGCTCAAGCTTCGGACGCCAACCTGGTCGTCCCGCCCCGTATCGCCAGCCGCCTCGGCTCATTTTGACTGTCTCACTGAATCACAAATCATTAGGCAACCCATCGGAAGATCCTTGTTGATAAACAGATCTACATGGTAATTCTAGATAGCAATACGGTAGGCGTAGTAGCGACGGTGCGAATTAGTGCGGCATAGCTACGATAGCCGTAGTAGTAGAGGCGCCCCTGCTACGGTAGGCGTAGCTATAGGGGAGCGCGCTACTACGCGAGCCGTATTAAGCGATGCGTTTTTTCTGGTCAGGATCGGCACTGGATTCAGGAGAAGATAGCGGCCTCGCGGGAAGCCCGAAGGAGAGATGTCCAGCTTCCCGCCGCAGTCGTCCAGAGCGCACCAAGTGACGGCGTAGAGGCTGGCCTTATTTGGCCGCGCACCTCGCCGAGTTTCAGCGATAAGACCTAGATCCAGGAGCTCCTTCTTTGCCTTTGCGAGCGTGTCTTCGGACCGCCAGCCGCGACGTTTCATTAGCTTCCACGCCGCACATAGGTCTCCATTGTTGTTGCCCTTATACTGCGCGAATAGATCGAACAGGAGCATCCGCGCATGAGCGCCCGCTCTCAGGTAGGCCTGCGAGTTGAGGACACACATTGGAACAGTCAGGAATGCCCCGCCGTCGCGCTTATCCTTCGCTTGCTTCCATCCGTTCTTCCGGCCCATACGTCAGCCGCCGCATTCGACGCGCACCAGGAAGCGGTATAAGGCCTCCAGTTCGAAGTAGGAGAGGGCGAGTAAGTCTGCACCTATCCCAAGGCCGGAAAGCCGCGCAGCGAGGCTGTAGACCCGTTCTCTAAGCAGGATCTCGCTCATGCTCGGCTCTCGTTGCGGAGGACGTAGACGGCGATGCGATGCGGCCTTCCTACATCGCTTTCCTCTGACACGCGCAGGGTGTCGATTTGATTGCCGCTCTCCCGCAGCTCCTGCACTCTGCCAGCCGGATGCATGATGTCCAGATAGCGCCGGGCCTCGAAGGTAGAGACCGGATAGACGCGCAGGGCTTCGCGTAGTCGCGTTGCTTGATCGGCCCGGGATTCGCCCCTAAACTTGTTCCGGATTTCGACAAGTGCTCTTGCCTTCGCCTCGCCTGCCAGCGGGGCGATTTCTTTTCTGTCGATGGTTCCCATGTTCTCGCCTCCCATTATCGATCGTGCGACGCAATCAGGGCGCGAATATCTTCGACGCGCCACGCTGTAATGCGGGGCGACAGCTTGGTACCGCTTGGGGCCTTTCCTGCCTTGATCCACGCCCACCAGGTAGAGCGGCTAACGGGAATTACCGATAGGACTTGTGGAAGTCGGACGAAACCGGTTTCGGGAAGTTGTCGCTGGTTTGCTGCGGCCATGTTTACCCTCCATTGGGCGTAGTTGAGACATGGCGCGATTCTCCCTAGCCGTTGCTAGATCAACGAGGGATAGAAAATCTGCACAATTGATCCGGAACGAATTATTGGGATTTTTGTTCCGTCCTAGAGACTTGATCGTCTATTGCTGAAAGATACTCATTGCGCATCAACTGCTTTGCTATAGGTCGAACGACCTTGCGAACCCGCTCTCCAAGATCGACGTCACGCTCGTTAGGAAATAGACAATCGCCTAGCAAGTAGTTTGTAATTGAGGCGTTATTTCGTTTGCAAAGCAAGTCCAGATCAATGAGGGCCATTACTCTGTATCGATGCCATGTCCGTAGATCAGCTTCGGCTATGTTTTTCTTTGGGGTTGTCATTCTTCGTGTCGCCCGCTTTCTTGCAAGCCATTCCTGAAAGTCACGAACTAGGCGCTCGTCGCTCGACTTCAAGTCCACGAAAACGCGTGCCGGATGGGTGTTTCGTCCAAATCTCTCGATCAATAGGTCGTCATAGCTTCTAGTCAAGAGTTCCGGTTCCTGTGGGTCTGCCGCTCCAGATCTGGACTCTATGGTCCATTGCTTAGCCGCTTCCAGTACATCCTTAAATTCGTCCCGCTCCCAGTCCATTCCTTCATACACGTCCCTGACAGTGAAGTCCCAGACGCGACCAGTTCCTTTGGCTAGGGAAGAGGTCCGTTTCCTAACAGCCGACTGGGCGGGATGATCGAGTACCCAAAGAATTAGTTCGTCGAGCGGAGAGTCTCCCCGCATTTTGGGGGTGTCGAGAAGTCCGGAAAGTACGAATCGGAACTGGAGATTCCTGGTCCAATCCGCCAAACTCCAGTTTTCTATTGGGTCATAGTTTTCAATGCTGAACCAGGCCAACTCTTCTGCGGAGAGTTTCGTGGGCCGTTCACGCAGTTCGGCCGCTGGTACCAGACAAGGCACTTTCACGCGGCTTGATCTCGAAGTGCAATCACAGCAGCGCCAACCTTGAGCTTGTCCAGATAGTCGGCCCATTGCTGCATCATCTTCCGCCGCTCCACGAGATGCGCGGTACGGTTGTAGGCCCGTCCATTGGGATCTCGTACGGCATAGGCTAATTGATGCTCGATAAAGTCAGGGCGGACTCCTAGAACTTCATCAAGAATTGTCCGGGCCATCGCTCGGAAACCGTGCGCAGTAAGGAGGTCGCCGCTATAGCCGAGTCCTGAGAGCGCAGCATTCACGGTGTTCTCCGACAAAGGGCGCAAACATGAGCGCGGCGAAGGTAGGACATAACCGTTTCCACCGTGCAGTTCCCGCAGATGCTGGAAAACGCGCAGCGCTTGGATAGAGAGAGGAACGATGTGAGCTTGCTTCATCTTCATTCGTTCGCCGGGAATCGACCATACAGCGCTGGATAGGTCGAACTCTTCCCACCGAGCGTGCCTTAGCTCGCCGGGGCGCACTAACAGAAGCGGGGAGAGCTGCAGCGCTGCTTTCACCACGGCAGAACCGCCGTACGCCTCTATGGAGCGGAGAAGTGGACCGATGGCCTTCGGGTCGGTTATAGAGGCACGATGTGTGACTACAACCGGCTGCAGCGCATCCCCAAGTCCGATGGCTGGATTGTTGGTGATGCGGCTCGTCGCGATGCAGTATGTAAAGATCCGCTGCAGATCGTTAAGTAGTCGGTGCGTCGTTTCATTCGCACCGCGCTTCTCAACCCTCGTCAGTGCGCTTAGAACCATAGGCGGGGTGAGTTCACTCACCGCACGGTCTCCCAAGTGAGGAAATACGTCTAGTTCAAGTCGCCGAATTATCTTGTCCCGCGTGGTTTGGCTGAGTTCCGTTCGCTTGCCGATCCATTCGCGTGCGATCCCTTCAAGCGTGCTAGCTGATGCCGCCCGCTTTGCCTTGCGCACTTCAGAGGGGTCGATGCCTGCCGTAATCTGCCGTCGTGCCTCATCCCGTTTTGCGCGCGCCTCCTTCAAGCTCACCTCGGGGTACACCCCCAAGCTGAGAAGCTTTTCTTTGGCCGCGTGACGATATTTAAGTCTCCACCACTTCCCGCCGGTTGAGGTTATCAGGAGGAAGAGTCCCCTCTCATCGAAAAGCTTCCGGGGCTTGTCCTGAGGTTTTGCACTACGTACTTTCGCATCGGTGAGTGGCATCGGGGTAACTCTAGGAAGGAGGGGCAGATACCCCTGAAGTTACCCCTTGTTACCCCCGGACGTCAAGACATTGTCCTGAACCATCTGGGACCGTCTACACCGCTAGTCTATTGATGGAAAGTCAGTATCTGGACTGAGTTGGACAGTGCTGGACTGTCCTGTGGTCCCCCCGCCCGGAATCGAACCGGGATCTAGCGCTTAGGAGGCACTCGTTCTATCCATTGAACTACGGGGAGGGAGCCGACAGTTTACACCGCAGCGGCCAAGCAACCTTGACACGCGAGTTAGATAAGGCGTCGAAGCCGTCGAGCAACCGTACCTTGGTTCCCCGTCACGCAGTTCTCCCGGCGCGCGTGCCCGCGCCAATACATCAAACGATGGGCTCGGCGGTTTCGCACCAATGTCACTGTCGTGGTGGTAGCAGCAACTACGATCTAGTCGGCACGCTCATAGATAGGCCCCCCGACTCTAGCCAGCGCCCCGCAAACCTTCGGCGTGCGTCCGTCCAGGTCAAACCACTCCAGGCTGACCGGCGACCTGGTCTGTTCTTGCAATTGCGATTGCCACTGATCGGAATTGGCCAGCCACAGGACAAGCGTTTCCTCGCTGTCTCCAACCGGTTCAACCTCAATCGCGACGGTAATTTCGTCGCCGCCGCGATATCTGCTGGCATCACTCACCAGCCACCCACGACGGATAATCGGTATGGCCTGGGCCCAGGCAACGATTGTCTTGCACACGTTGTTCGACTCGATGCTCATTTGCAGATCAAGTACGACTCTTTTTGAAATCGTGGCCCGAAAACGCCACCGCGACCCCCTGCAGGAAAAGCCATTGCGGCTCCGTTGAAGGCTGGGCGTGCCGTGCGGGCCAGACGCGCTAGTTCGTAGTGGCGGGCAGGACCGGCGGCGTATTCTGATTCTTCACGAAGAAGACGAGGAATTTCGCCGGCTTTGTTTTGCTCAGGTTGCGACCGAGTGGATGTACGTCCTGTGGATTTTCGTAGAACGTGTCGCCTGGATTCAATATTACCGGCTTACCGCCGGCGACCTGCATTTCAATCGACCCTTCCAGGACGTAGACGAACACGTGCGCATCGTGACGGTGCGGCGTGTCGACATGTCCGGGACCGAACTCGACCATCAAGACCAGCCCTTCCTTGCCGGGGAGCTCTGGAAATGCTTTCTCCATTAGTGGCGTCACCTTCGCGTCGTCCGCATACGTGTTACCGGAAGTAGACAAAGCGAAAACTGCACCAATGATTGCAGTAAGACCTGCGAATGTTCCGATATGCATTTGTATTCTCCAATTGGTGGTCAATGAATGCCGATGTGTTGCCCGGCGAGCTGTCTTGCCCTTCTCTCCAGCTTACCGCTATCCTTCTCTATTGCGTGTCATCCCACATGAAGTGATCCACCGTCGGCTTTGACTGGCCGATCTTCACATGCCAAGGCATTAGCGGAACAAAAGCGAACTGAAAGAACGCGGCGATCTGCGAGATGAACGTTTGGGAAACTATCCTGGGTTGCATGGCTTTCTCCCACTCTGGCCGGCGCAGAAACGCCGGTCTCATGCTTACAAGACGAGCCGGAGTCGGCTGTTGTGACAACCAGCGGAATCGGGCGGCGTGTTCGTGAAGTGCAATGTACCGTGCGCGCTCTTGCTTCAGATCGCGGAGGCAGTCGATGCAAAGGCGAGTGGTGATCGTGATTAAAGCGGTCTTGCTGGATACCGCGGGAGCGCGAGCCATGCCGCGAGATTGCGCACGTATGCTTTGATGTGGTCGAGAGCACGGGGCTCGCGCTTTATGCCATCACCTAGGGGCTCCGTGACGAAGCTCGGCGCACCTCTGTCCGTGTCCCAGTTGTAGTCGGCAAAGTGGTGGAAGCTCGATTCGGCGATTCCTCGACCGAGAAGGTTTCCGTCGACATCCTTGGCCTGCTCGAAGGTAACCGCAAGGTTGAACAAGCGTCCCGTCGTTTGGCTCGTTCCCGTGGCGATCACACGCGCGTTGCGCTCGCCCACCGGAACGCCCACGGCGCCCTCGTGCGGATGAGCGGCAAAATATTCGACGATGCCGCACGAAGCGGGATCCAGCAGAAGCTCGTGGATGGGACCGACCGGTTGGATCCTCTGGTAGTCGCCGTTTCTTCCAGAATGATAGTTGGGCCAGGAGATCGACTCGGTTTGTTCATCATCACGCGAACGGCGCGAGTCGTCCGGCTCGGGATTCCGCGAATGGAAAAAGTGCGCGGCACCCGGCCCTCCGAGTGTACAGAGCGATGAGCCCAGGTCCTGATGATCTCGCGTGGCGAGGATGCCCCCGCCTCGCTTGTGAAAGCGCGTGATCCCGGCGCAATCGCCGCGGGACAAGCCATTGCCGGTATCCACCGCAAACAGCCACAGCTCATCGAAGTCCGAGCGGTCGAGGGTCGCCATGACGGGATCGTCACGATCTGCGTCCTCTTGCCGGTCGCGAGCAACCACGTCGTAGAGCGGGCTGCCGCTGTCGTCAGTCAGGGAAGCCAGATACTCTCGAAGCAGCGAGAAGCGCCCGATGTTCCAGTCGTCTTCCACCGGCGGTATCGTGGTCTGCAACAGAATGCGGACGGGCCGCTCGGACCGGTTGTCTGTTGCGGTAAGAAATAGGGGATCGATCATTGCCAAGTCTCTTCGTTCGAGTGCAGTGAACGGCCGCCCGTCTCCTGCTTACAAGACAAACTGGGCCGGGCTCCGTGACAGTCGATAGAATCAGGCGGCGAGATCGCGAAGTGCAACGCCCCCGAGCTTGTCCGGATTGCGCACGTTGTAGATGCCGCAAACGCGTTGGCCATCGGTTACAAACGAGAGAATAGAAAAAAGGCGCCCGTCCATCATGACGACGGCGCCCAGTTCCTCGTTGACCCGGATCAGACGGTAGGTCAAGCCGGTGAACCTGCGTGCGATGCAATGGTAGAGCCAGCCGATGCGTTCCGGCCCGCGCAGAACCTTCAGCGCCGCGACGACTTTGCCGCCGCCGTCGGCCATGTACTCGACATCTTCCGCGAGCAACGCCATGACGGCCTTGCGATCACCTGACCCCGCCGCCGCGAGGAATTTCGTTAGAATCCGCTCGCGCGATTCTGCTGTCACTGAAAATCGGGGACGCGATTCGCGCACCCGGGCGCGCGCACGATGGATCATCTGGCGGCAGGTCGGCTCCGACTTGCCAAGAATCTGCGCTACTTCCGGATAGTCGTAGTCGAAGACTTCGTGCAGCAGGAACGCCGCCCTTTCCTCCGGCCCAAGGCGTTCAAGGACCACAAGGAAGGCGACCGACACTTCGTCGGCGAGCTCCCGCTGCGCTTCCGGAGAAGGGATATGCTCGTCGACAATTGGCTCCGGCAGCCAGGGCCCGACGTACCGCTCACGCTCCTGCTTCAGCTCCCGAAGGCGATCGAGGCAAAGGCGCGTGGTGACGGTGACAAGAAAGGCAGCCGGCGACTGGATGTCATCCGTCGCGGATTGGTGCCAGCGCAGGTAAGCGTCCTGCACCAGGTCCTGTGCGTCGGCACGCGACCCCAGCATGCGGTAGGCAAGCCCGAACAAACGAGGCCGGTGCGATTCAAAGACTTCAGCGGTTCGATTCATAGAGAACCGTACGGGTGTTGGCTGTGAAACAGCGAGGTTCGTGTCATTGATCATCGCTTTCTCCTGAAGTGCGTTTGCGCTGCGAAGTCATGCGACGCACGAATGTTGCAGCCACCCTCAGCGAAAGCCCAGTTAATTGAAATGAAGAGTTGTGACTGACCTGCTTCAGCTTGTTGAGGCTTCCTGTCAGGAAGCCTACGGCCGGGTGTTAAGGTTTTTCAGTTTTTTTAAGATCTCTCAGCGCGCGCGTCCACTGTGATTCGAGAGAATTTCACCTGGTCCAATGCCGCCGGAAACACCACCTTGCTCCCTTTGATATTCGGCATGGCGGCGCGCGAGCTCTCGGAATTCGCCGCTCTCGTTGAGCTTTTCTGTGGCGTAGGCACGGATGGGTTGCTGAAACCTGTAGTGCAGGACCGCCCGCGCGGCATCGGCAGTAATAAGCGCCTTCGCGACCAGGTTCGTAACGTAGTCCAAGACATCCGAATCGGCGATGGCGCCGCCCGCCGCAATGGCGCTGGCCGCTTCCCTTGTGAAGCTTCCGGCAAGCACGGACAGTCGGCGCAGCACCACGCGCTCGGTCGCCGGGAGTAGTTCGTAGCTCCAGTCGAGCGTGGCACGCAGGGTCTCGTGGAGCGCCAACGCCGTGTGGCGTCCACCTGTGAGAAGTTTGAAGCGGCCGTCGAGTCGCGCCGCGAGATCTTCCACACCGAGCGCTGCGGTCCGCGCGGCAGCCAGTTCGATGGCGAGCGGAATGCCGTCGAGCCGACGGCATATGGCGGCGATGGCGGCGATGCGCTTATCGGGCGAGAACTGCGGTTCTGCATCGCGTGCGCGCGCCATGAACAATTGCACTGCGCCAGCCTTCAGCAGCCCCTCGCGTGTGGTTACGTCTTCGGGCGGAACTTCAAGCGGCGGTACTTGGTACACCCACTCACCTTCCACTCGCAGCGGCTCCTGGCTGATGGCCAGCACGCATACCAAGGGCGTGGAGCGCAACAGCGCCTCGACCATGCGCACCGCGGCTTCGATCGAATGCTCGCAGTCGTCCAGCATCAGCAAGACGTGCTTGCTGCCTAGCGCGGTTGCCACGCGCTCCGGCGCCATGCTGGCGTCCGAGAAGGTGAGTCCGAGCGCGATCGCGACGGTGATGGGGACCAGGTCAGGGTTCGCGAGCGAGCTCAACTCGACGAACCCGACGTCGTCAGAAAACAGCACCCGGAGCCGCTGTGCAGCTTCCAGACCCAGGCGAGTCTTGCCGATGCCGCCCACCCCTGTGAGCGTGACGAGTCGGTGATCGGCGGCCAGTCGCAGCACCTCTTCGAGTACGACGTCGCGGCCGATCAATTGCATCATGGGTTAGTCTCGTGAATCCAATTCCAAGATCGCTCGAGCCTGGCCCGCATGGCGTTAGCGCTCTTGGTCACATAAACGCCTTGGGGATTCTCTCGTTGTGGATGCCGAAGACGCGCAGGTCGCTTTCTCGGGTTCGGCCGCGCCGCGCGTTGGGCGCGCTTCTCGGCAATCAGCGCAAATCCATGGCTCGATGGCTTTTCTCCCAGCATCAATGCTAGGGCTTGGGTCGACGAAGGCGAACTTAATTCCTATGAATTCTTCTAAACCGAACCTTCAGCCGCTGCGGTGGACGAGAAAGTGAATTGCGAAATGCACCAGCGGTCTTCGTTGCTTGCTTAGTGCTCAAGCGCTTCGTTGTTGGAGCAAAAGGTGCGAGGTCACCGGCGCGGGCCAGGCCTTCCGCGAGGTAGCCCACAAACGCCAGCGGATACGAAGGCGTAAGCTTGACGCCAGCTCGAATAACGCTTCCAAGCGCGCGCGGTAGAATTATGTAAGGAGAACAATAGCTAACACCCTTGGAAGGATTATTACGTCCTCAGGCTATGAATCGGGAATCCGACTCATCGACGATTCTCCAGTTTGGCCGGTTTGAAGTCCTGCCTCGACGCCGAGAGTTGCGCGTCGACGGCCAGACCGTCGAACTGGGCACCAGAGCATTCGACCTACTCATGGCGCTCGTCGAAGCCCGTGGCAGGGTTCTCAGCAAGGACGAGCTCATGGCGCAAGTCTGGCCAGGCAGAATCGTCGAAGAGAACAATCTGCAGGTTCAGATAGCCGCGCTGCGGAAGGCGTTGGCCGACGAACGCGAGCTCGTTCGCACCGTCGCCGGCCGCGGGTACCAGTTCACCGGCACAGTGCGCACCGGCACGCCCGCTCATAGCGGCACGACCGCACCGACCGCCGCTCTCACCAATCTCCCGGAGGCAGTGTCGGACCTCATCGGCCGCGATGCCGAGTTGCGCAAGATTCTCGAGCTTGCAAGCGAGCGGCGGTTCGTGACTCTGACGGGTGCCGGCGGCATCGGCAAGACTCGGCTAGGCATCGAAGCCGCCCGACGACTGCTGCCGAAGTTCCCCGATGGCGTCTGGCTTGCCGAACTGGGTGCGCTTTCCGATCCTAAGTTAGTCCCCATCACGGTGGCCACGCGACTCGGTCTCAACTTCGTCACAGGCGACCCGTCGCCGCAGCAGGTGGCGGCCGCCATCGTCTCGAAGCGGCTCCTGCTCATCCTCGACAACTGTGAGCATGTCATCGACGCAACAGCGTCTATCGCAGAGGCCGTATTGCGCTCGAGCCAGGTTGCCTGTGTACTGGCTACCAGCCGCGAACCGCTGCGCGCCGAGGGTGAGTTGGTCTATCGGGTGCCTTCGCTCGAGGTCCCTGCGGAAGAGATCGTGGATCGAGAACAATTGTTGACGTCCGGTGCCATCAAGCTGTTCCTGGCGCGAACGCGCGAGGCCGACGCGCATGTGTCGACCGACATGCGCATTGCTGCGATGGGCGCGATCTGCCGGCGGCTCGATGGTATCCCGCTGGCGATCGAACTGGCCGCGGCTCGCGCCGCAGCGATCGGCGTCGAAGCGCTTGCAGCAAGGCTCGATGATCGCTTTCGGCTGCTCACAGGAGGGCACCGCACCGCGCTCGCGCGGCACCAAACGTTGCGCGCGACCCTGGATTGGAGCTACGAGTTGCTGCCCGCAACCGAGCGCGTGACCCTGTGCCGGCTGTCCGTGTTCGTCGGCAGCTTTACGCTGCAGTCGGCCGGCGCGGTGGTCTCCAGCGGTGACATCGCCGCAGCCGATGTCGTCGACTATCTCGCGAACCTGGTCGCAAAATCCCTCGTTACGGCGGAGGTGAATAGAGCCGTCGCACTTTACCGCCTCTTGGATACGATGCGGGCCTACGCGCTGGAAAAGCTGCGTGCAAGTGGAGAGTTCGACGCGTTCGCCCGTCGCCACGCCGAACACTATCGGGATTTGTTCGAGCAGGCGCGCGCGGTGTGGGACCAGCAATCGACGGCCGAATCGCTGGACGCCTATCGCCACCACATCGACAACCTGCGGATCGCATTGGACTGGGCCTTCTCGCCGGCGGGCGACGCGGAGATCGGCGCGGCGCTTTCCGTTGCAGCCGTACCGTTGTGGTTCAAGCTTTCGCTGATAGACGAATGCCGACGGCGCGTCGAACAAGCGCTTGCAGCGGCCAGTGCGGGGACCGACCCGGGAAGCCGCCGCGCCATGCAGCTCTACGCTGCACTGGCCACGGCTTTGCTCTATACGAAAGGTCCCGGCCCGGAGGTAGACGCGGCCTGGAGCAAAGTCCTGGAACTGGCGCAAAGCCTGCAGGACAGCGACTACGGGCTGCGCGCGCTGTGGGGCCTGTGGGCTTCGCGTGTGAACACAGGCGAGCCTCGACTCGCGCTCGAGCACGCTCGCGCCTTCGTCAGCACTGCCGCGAGCCGGGCCGATTCCGTCGATTCGCTCATCGGCGAGCGGATGACCGGTATGGCCCTGCACCTGCTGGGAGATCAGACCAGCGCGCGACAGCATACGGAACGAATGCTCAGCGGCTACGTCACCGCCTCTCACCCTTCGGACATCATCCGCTTTCAATTCGATCAGCGGGTGATGGCGCGCACCACATTGGCGCACATTCTCTGGCTGCAGGGATTCCCGAACCAGGCCGTGCGCCTCGCCCAGGAAAACACCGACGATGCCCTGGCAATCGATCACGCGACGTCCTTGTGCAATTCGCTCGCCCACACCACGTGCCGGCTCGCGCTTCTCACTGGCGATCTGGTGGCGGCCGAACACTACGTGAGCATGTTGATCGGGCATTCGGAAAGGCATGCGTTATGGTTCTGGCGCATCTGGGGCCGTTGCTTCAGAGGCGTGCTGTTGATCAAACGCAATGAGTTGACCGTGGGATTGCAGGATCTGCGGGTCGCACTCGCCGAGCTCAAGGCATCAGGGCTCGGTGCGCCGTACACCGCGGCATTCTTCGGTGAGTTGGCGGAAGGCCAGGGGCGCTCCGGGGAGATCGCGCAGGGCCTCGCGGTCATAGACGACACGCTCGAGCGGGCCACACACAATGAAGAGCGCTGGTGTATTTCGGAGCTGATGCGGATCAAGGGCGAGCTTCTGCTCCGTGCAGATGTATCCAATGCCGGCCCGATGGCGGAAGACCTGTTCCGCCAGGCTCTCGATTTCGCGAGCGCGCAGGGGGCGTTGTCATGGGAGCTGCGATGTGCAACCAGCCTCGCCCGCCTGTTGCATGAGCAGCGTCGAACACGCGAGGCCCATGAGCTGCTGACACCAATTTACGGACGTTTCACTGAAGGCTTCGATACTGTCGATTTGATCGCTGCGAAAGCGCTCCTGCCTTGACCCTCTCTGGCTCCGGTTTGGTCCTGTCGATCTTTGTGTACCAGGGCATCAGCAGGAAGAACAGGAAGTAGATCGTCGTGAAGATGCGTGCCACCACGGTGGCGCGATCGGCGCGGCCGAGCCAGGAACCGAACTGGCCCCAGACATTGGTAGCCTCGGTGCCCAGATAGCCGAGGACGAGGAACGCGGTGACGAACAAGGCTAGCGCGCTCTTGTAGATCGGGCCGCGGTAGCGGATGGATTTCACTGCACCGCGATCGAGCCACGGCAGCAGGAGGAAGATCAAGGTCGACAACCCCATTGCCATCACCCCGGGGAACTGCGAGCCGAACAACGGCGGCACTGCGCGCAGGATCGAATAGAAGGGCGTGAAGTACCAGATCGGCGCGATATGCGGAGGCGTCTTCAGCGGATCGGCCGGAATGAAGTTAGTGGGTTCCAGAAAGTAACCGCCAATTTCCGGCGCCAAAAATACGATCGCGCTGAACACTATCAAGAACACTACAGCGACGACAGTTTCCTTGACGATGTAATAGGGATGAAAGGCAATTCCGTCGAGCGGGATGCCGGTTTTCGGATCTTTCCTCTTCCTGATCTCGATGCCGTCCGGATTGTTCGAGCCGACTTCGTGCAGTGCCACGATATGAATGAATACCAGGGTTACGAGCAGGACTGGCAGGGTTACGACGTGGTA
>Ga0105237_10005866_pt1 | contig 13770 bp, 10 predicted proteins | sample KBSC24metaG_FD_81520 | JGI IMG/M metagenome (GOLD analysis project Ga0105237, IMG submission 81520) | Corn rhizosphere microbial communities from Kellogg Biological Station, Michigan, USA - KBS C2-4 metaG | ecosystem: Host-associated > Plants > Roots > Rhizosphere > Soil | place: Michigan, USA...
GAGGCGCTCGGCCTTAAACCCCGCGCACGGATCAAGGGTATGGCTTCGATCGGATCGGAGCCCTCGATCATGCTGACGGGTCCGGAACTTGTCACGCGCAAGTTGCTCGACCGGTTGGGCATGGAGGCGGGCGACATCGATCTTTACGAGTTGAACGAGGCCTTTGCCTCGGTCGTGCTGCGCATGATGCAGGCACTCGACATCGATCCGGACATCATGAACGTCAACGGCGGCGCGATCGCGATGGGACATCCGCTGGGGGCAACCGGCGCCATGATCCTCGGCACGGTCCTCGATGAACTGGAGCGCAGCGACCAGGAAACCGCGCTCATTACCCTGTGCGTCGGCGCCGGCATGGGCACCGCCACCGTCATCGAGCGCGTGTGAGAAGGAGCGGACCAATGAACGATTTCACGCTGGATCGCGGCGCCGACGGCATCGCCACCATCCGGTTCGACGCAACCGGCCGGACCATGAATACGCTGACATCCCAAGGATGGGACGAGTTGTCGGCGATCATCGATGCGGTCAGGCAAGACGAGACAATCCGGGGCGTCCTGCTGATATCGGGAAAATCGAACGCCTTTTGCGCAGGCGCCGATCTCGACGAAATGCTCGATGCGGCCGGGACGGTGCCTGGCTCCGCAGAGGGGCAGCGTGCGGTGGTCGAGCGGATGGCCAAGGCCAATCGGGTTGCGCGCGCGCTGGAAACATGCGGCAAGCCCGTCGCGGCCACGATCGCCGGTCATGCTCTGGGTGGCGGACTCGAACTCGCGCTCGCCTGCCACTTCCGGGTCGTCGCCGAGGATTCGCGGATCAAGCTTGGTCTGCCCGAAGCGACCATCGGGTTGCTTCCGGGTGGAGGCGGCACGCAACGCCTCCTCAGGCTCGTCGGTGCCGCGTGTGCTCTTCCACTGCTGCTTGAGGGCAGGGCTTTGGCCCCCGCCGAGGCGTTGAAAATGGGCATCGTCAACGCGGTGGTGCCGAGCGGCGAGGAGGAAAGGGTTGCACGTGCCTGGATCGCGGGCGGTGGCGAGGCCGTCGCTCCCTGGGACAAGCCTCAGTTCGCTCTGCCGGGCGGCACGCCTTACAGCCGGGACGGAAACCCCGTCTTCATCCAGTCGGCCGCCATCGCTGCGCGACGTAGCCAGGGCAATTATCCGGCGATCGGCAATATCGCGCGCTGCCTTTACGAAGGAGCCCAGCTTCCAATCGATCGCGCGCTCGAGGTGGAGACCCGATACTTCGTAGAGACACTACAATCGCCGCAGGCCAAGGCGATGATCCGTACGCTGTTCCACTCACATCCCGCGCTATCCAAGGCGCTGGATCGGCCCGCCGGCGTGCCGCACGCACAGCACAAGACGGTGGGCGTTCTGGGTGCGGGTATGATGGGCGCAGGCATCGCCTTCGTGCAAGCGGAAGCGGGCATCGACACGATCCTGCTCGACACCAGTCTGGAGGCTGCCGAGAACGGCAAGGCCTATAGCCGATCGGTCCTCAACCGCCGGATCAAGAAGGGCACTATGTCCGAGGCCCAGGCCGAGGCAATCCTGGCCAGAATCCTGCCATCCGCGGATTATGCCGATCTCGCTTCGTGCGATCTTGTGATCGAAACGGTGTTCGAGGATCGCGAGATCAAGGGCGAAGCCACAAGGCGCGCTGCCGAACATGTGCGTGACGGCATCCTGTTCGCGTCGAACACCTCCACACTGCCCATCTCCGGCCTCGCGGCGGCAGCGCCCGACGCCCGTCGCTTCATCGGCATGCATTTCCATTCACCGGTGGATCGCATGGAATTGGTCGAAGTGGTGCTTGGAGAGCGTACCGATGACACGGCGCTTGCGCATGCGCTCGATTATGTGAAGGCGATCCGAAAGACGGCGATCGTCGTTCACGACTCCCCCTTCTTCTACACTTCGCGCACGTTCGACACCTATATCCGCGAGGGCATGGAGATGCTGGCGGACGGCTACGCCCCCACGCTGATCGACGCCGCGGGGAAGCTCGCTGGCATGCCGCGTGGTCCGCTGGAACTGACCGACGATGTCGCGATCGACCTCGTCGATCGCATTGCCGGCCAGCGCAAGATCAGCCTGGGCGAAGCAGCCACGCGTCGGCGCTCGGATGATGTCGTCGATCTGATGATCCGCGAGGGCCGCAACGGCCGAAAGAATGGCAAGGGCTTCTACGACTACGCAGCCGACGGCTCCAAATCCCTATGGACGGGACTTTCGACGCATTGGCCTGCCTCCGGTGCGTCGGGTACGCCAGAGGTCGTAGAGACGCTCAAGCGGCGACTGCTCTATCGCCAGGCGATCGAGGCTGCTCGTTGCCTTGCTGAAGGCGTGCTTACTGACCCACGCCACGCCGATGTCGGCGCCATCCTGGGCTGGGGGTTTCCGCGCTGGACGGGCGGCCCGATCTCCTTGATCGATCAGATCGGCACGACGGAATTTGTCGCCCGATGCGAGGCGCTGGCGCTGCAGTTCGGCGACCGCTTCTCCCCGCCCGATGCGCTGCGCGCGATGGCGGCGGATGGGCGATCCTACTATGATAATCCGCACCATCACCGGGCGGTCGCCTGACGGGGCGAGACAAAGGCAGACCCTCTACCCGCCGAGCGCAGCCATGCTCATTTTCCGCACACCGTGACCAAAGAATTGATTCCACAGCGCATCGTGCAACTCCCTAAGCTGGACGAAGGAGGACGGGGTCGATGTCGCTGCAGGCGAAATTAGATGCGTTGCGAGAGGATTTCGAAGCCGGCCGCCGTCCCTACAATGCGCCGGCCTGGATCGTGGAAACCACGCATCGCGCGACCCGCGAACTGATCGAGTCCGGACTTGCCGATCACGCGCTGAAGACGGGGGACATTGCGCCGACCTTCGATCTTCGAGACGGCCACGGGATAGCTCGTCGGTCCACCGATATGCTCGCGGCTGGTCCCATCGTGGTCACCTTTTATCGCGGCACCTGGTGCCCCTTTTGCAATCTCGATCTGCAGGCGCTCGAAAACGCCAGGCCGCAAATTGAGGCTACGGGTGCTTCGTTGATCGCCATCTCGCCTCAGACGGGCGCGAACAGCCGTCGATCGATCCGGCAGAACCAGTTGGGCTTCCCGATCCTGAGCGATCCAGGGAACAAGGTCGCCGCCGATTTCGGCATCCGCTTTAGTCTGCCGGACTATCTCGTCACGCTCTATCGGGACACGATGAACAACGACCTCGCGATGGTCAACGGCGATGCGAGTTGGACGCTGCCGATGCCAGCGCGCTTCGTGATCGGACAGGATGGCCGGATCGCTTATGCCGAGGTCAACCCCGACTATACACGCCGGCCCGATCCGGCCGAGGTCGTGACCGTGCTGGAAACGCTTAGCGAAAAGGTCGGCTAGAAGATCAATCGAGTAGCGGGCTCGGCACAGCAAGCGGGCCCTCATAAAACGGACTAGGAGGGAACGGAAATGGCAATCAAGATCGAGCCATATCGAGTGGCGGTATCGGACGAAGCCCTGGCAGATCTCAGACGCCGGCTTGATCAGACGATCTGGCCCGACGATCCTGGCAATGAAGATTGGAGTTACGGTGTCAACGCTGCCTATTTGCGCGACCTAGTCGAGTATTGGCGCAACGAGTACGACTGGCGGCAGGCCGAGGCCAGGATCAACGCATATGATAATTTTCGTACCGTCATCGACGATGTTCCGATCCATTTCCTCCGCAGGAAGGGCAATGGCCCCAACCCCATTCCGCTGATCATCACCCACGGCTGGCCGTGGACCTTTTGGGACATGAACAAGGTCATCGATCCACTCGCCGATCCCGCCGCCTACGGCGGCGATCCGGCCGACGCCTTCGATGTTATCGTGCCCTCTCTGCCAGGCTACGGCTTCTCTGGCCCGCCACCGCGAGCGGGTCTCAATTTCTGGCAGTGGGCCGATCTCTGGCACAAGCTCATGACCGAGGGCCTCGGCTATTCGAAATATGCCGCCAGCGGCGCGGATTGGGGCGCCATGGTGACCGCCCAACTCGGGCACAAATATGCCGACAGCCTGTACGGGGTGCACACCATGCACCCGATGCTGCTCAATCAGTTCGACGCGTCGCGCCCTTGGGACGTGACCGATCGCAAATGGGATTCGAGCGTCCCGATGCCCGGAGGCGGTGCGACCAAATATGTCGCCCATTATGCCGTGCACGTCCTCGACCCTCAGACCCTCGCTTATTCGCTGGCGGACTCACCGGTCGGCACGCTCGCTTGGCTGCTCGAGCGCTGGCGAACCTGGAGCGATTGCGATGGCGATGTCGAGACGGTCTTCCCGCGCGAGCACATGATTACGAGCACGATGATCTACTGGATCACACGGACCATCGGTTCCTCGATCCGCGCCTATGCGGACGCGACCCGGTACATATGGCAGCCTTCGCATGACCGCACGCCGTGGGTGGAGGCGCCGACCGCCGTTTCCTTCCTCGGCGGCGAGAATCCGGTCGGCGTCACGCCGCCGCAGCGTATCGAACTCTTCAAGGCCGGGCCTCGCGCCCATGGCTACAATGCCGTCCAACACAGCGCGCACGATCGCGGCGGTCATTTCGGTTATTACGAAAACCCCAATGCGGTGCTGAAGGATCTGCGGACCATGTTTCGCGATCGCCGAAGCTGAGATTTCGCCTCGCCTCAGGGCCCGACAGTCAGGAAGTATCCATGGCCATTCCGTTCGACACGCTCTGCCAGAACGCGTTCGTCGTTGCCGATATCGAAGCGGCGATCACGTACTGGACGGACGTCATGGGCGTCGGGCCCTTCTTCCTCTTTCCGCCGCTGCGATTCGAGGAGGGCGAACTGCACGGCAAGCCCGTAGTTCTCGAGTACCGGGCTGCCATCGCCTATGCAGGCGAGTTAATGATCGAACTGATCGAGCCGCACGGACCCTCGATCTTCCAGGAATTTCTCGATGCCGGCGGCCGCGGCGTGCAGCACAACAGCATGTTCGTGCGCGATCTCGATGGGGCCGAACAACGGCTGATCGCGCGCGGTGGCCAGAAGGTACAGGCGTTGACGGCACCCAACGGCTCGCGGATCTGCTTCTACGAGATGCCGGGCGACGCGCCGTACGTGATCGAGATCAGCCAGGTGGCACCGGCGCTCACAGCGCGACTGGAGGCGGTGCAGGCAGCTGCCCGTGACTGGGATGGGAAGACTCGCCTGATGGCGGCCTGAGCGGAGCGCGGCCAGTCAGGCTGCGTTGCGCAGACGCCAGTCCTCAATAATAAGATCGGCCGCGCGCCACGCGAGCGCCATCACCGGTCCATTGGTGTTGCCCGAGGTTATACCGGGCATCGAAGCGCAATCGACCACCCTCAACCCGGTCACACCCCGTACGCGGCAGCGGCCGTCGAGCACGGCTTTTTCGTCTTTGCCCATTCGGCATGTCCTGACCGCGTGGATTCCGCAGGTGCCGTTTCGATAGACGATGTCGAGGATTTCCTCGTCGCTCTGATAGTCTGCCCCGGGTGTCGTCTCGACGCCGAGCAGCGGCGCGATGGCCGGCATCGACAGATAGCGCCGAATGTAGCGGACCATCTTGATGGCAAGATTGCGATCATGGTCCGTGCTCAGCCAATTGGGCCTGATATCGAGCGGCGCGTCGGGATCAGCGGAGGTGATTACCATGCTGCCCTCGCTCGTCAGCTGCAGCATCTGGGCATAGACCGCCATGCCGGGGACGCGCTCGACGACCGGCAGCGGTGTCGCTGTGTTCTTGCCCTCGGGCCGCTTGAGGCTTGTACCGCCAAGATAGAGCTGGACGTCGGGTCGCGTCGCGTCGGGATCGACCCGCACGAACGCGCCAACCTCCCTCGGCACGCTCGTCAGCGGCCCGGTGCCCAGGACCAGATACTCGGCGATGCTGCGCGCCAGCCCTAATCCATGAAAGCGGTGATTGACGCCCCGATCGGGCCCACGGAGACGATGTCCCACCGTCAGGCCGAGATGCTCGAGCATACGTCCGCCGACATCCGGACTGTCCTGGAGCACATCGATGCCGTGACGGCGCAGCACATCCGCCGGACCGATGCCGGAGAGCTGCAGAATCTTGGGGCTGTGCATCGCACCTGCGGCAAGGATGATCTCGTGGCGGCCGCGAAGCGTCACGCGACGTCCCGCCAGCCGTACCTCGACCGCGGAGGCGCGCCGTCCATCAAATAGCACCCGATCGACCGTTGCCTGCGTGAGCACGGTCAGGTTCGGGCGGCGACGGATGGGCTTGAGAAAGGCGAGCGCCGCGCTCTGCCGGCGGCCGCGCTTGATGTTGTGGCTGAAGTAGCCGACGCCTTCCTGCTCTTCTCCATTGAGATCGTCTCGACGCGGCAAACCCATTTGCTGCCCCGCCTTGATCAGGGTTTCGGCCAACGGATAGCGAAAATTGCCAACGCTGATGTGCAGCGGTCCGCCAACACCGCGCACGCCATCGTCGCCCAGTTCGTGGTCCTCGATCGACCGGAATGCCTGCTTCATGCTGGGCCAGTTCCAGTCCGGCCCGGCCTCGTCGGCCCAAGCTTCGTAATCTTCGGGCTGGCCGCGCACATAGACCATGCCGTTGATGGTGCTCGATCCACCGATGCAGCGACCGCGCACCCAATTCTCGTTGACGTTGACGCCGTTGCCACGTGGCTGATCGACCGGATAGTTCCACGTATAGTCCGGATTGAAGACGAGTTTACTGAAGCCCTTGGGGACGTCGACCAGGTAGCTGCTGTCCTCCCCGCCTGCTTCCAGCAGCGCGACACGGCATGCAGGATCAGCCGAGAGGCGGTGCGCCAGCACGCAGCCTGCAGAGCCGGCGCCGACGATGATGATGTCGAATTCCTGGTCCATTCACCCTCTCCGTTGCGATCGAACGCTCAGTCGGCTTCCAGCAGCAGCGTTCCGTGGCTCGATCCATCGAAGATGCGAAGGAACGTTTCCGGCAGTCGTGCGAAGCCACGCACCCGCTCACTATGGTGCGCAACGCGCTTCTCTTCGTGCCAGCGCCTGAGGTCCGCGAGCGCCGAAGGAAGGTGTTCGATATAGTCAAAGACGAGGAAGCCTTGGAGCTTGAGGCGCCAGTAGATCACCCGCATCATATTGCGGGGACCGGTGGCGAGCGCGTTGCCATCGTCGTAGCTCGCGATCTGGCCGCACAGGACGATCCTGCCGAAGCGCGCCATGGCCTCGATGGCGCTGTCCAGAATGGTGCCGCCGACATTGTCAAAGAAGATATCGATGCCATCGGGGCAGAGTTCGGCCAGTCTTCGGGCGACATCCTCGGCCTTGTAGTCGATAGCCGCATCGAGGCCGCATTGATCGCGAAGCCAGGCGCATTTCTCGGCGCCACCGGCGATACCGATCACCCGGCATCCTTTGATCTTTGCGATCTGCGCGGCCATTGACCCCGTCGATCCCGCTGCCCCGGACACCAGGACCGTCTCGCCCGCGCGGGGCTGTCCGACGTGGAGCAATCCGAAATAGGCGGTCAGGCTGTTGCTGCCATACACACCCTCGAAATCGAGGAGCGACATGTCGGCCGGCTTGATACGCGGCGGGACTGCAACGGCCGACGGATCGAGCACCTGATAATCCTGCCAGCTCGTCAAAGTGGAGACGATCGAGCCCACGGGATAATCTGGTGATCGCGAGGCGATCACCTCGGCCGCCGTGTTACCGAGGACAGGTTGACCAATCGCCATCGGTGGAACATTTTGCGCTGTCGCCTTCATCCATCCCCGCATGGCCGGGGAAAAACGAAACAATCGGTTGCGCAGCAGGATTTGCCCCGGCGTCAGGCCCGGCAGCGTAAAAGGCGTGGCACGATACTCGAAATCACTGAGAGCGAGACGCCCCTCGGGTCGACGCGCAAGCAGCCATTGTCGATTGATCATGGGGCCATCGCTTCGCGCTTCGCATGGACGGTCATCGGCCGGCGCGTTCGATCACGGAGCGCGCGGCTTCAAAAAGCAGCGTCGCCCTACCGAGGGCGGCCACCCCCTCGACATCGCGGCGGTGATCCATGGGCACCTCAAGCGACACCGCCAATTGCGGCGGGACCACGCGCAACAGATCGACGAGAGGAAACGCGCCTTCCCCCGGCGCTTGCCGACCGCCAATCGCCTCGGCGCGCCATTCGCCCTCGGGCCGCCGCAGGGGCCCATCGCACAACTGGACATAGCCGATCAGGTCGGGATCGATCGCGGCGATGTCGGCAGACGTGCCACCGGTGCGCACGAGATGGAGGGCATCGATAGCGATCGCCGCATTCTCGACCCCTCTGACCTCGGCGGCGGCGTCGGCCAGCGTCGCGATCGTGGGGCTCAAGGCCATGAACTCCAGATTGGCCCGCAGGCCGATCTCTTCGCCAAGCGAACAGACCGCCTGGAAATTCTCGCGCGTCCGGGCAGGATCCGGATCAAGACTGACGACGGTGATGCTCGGCGCGCCAATGGCGTAGCCGGTCTCCAGCGGCTCTCGGAACGCCTCGATCTCGGTTGTGGGCGTGAGGAAGCAGGCCTCGACGTTCAGCACGCTCAGTCCGTGGTCATGGACATGGCGGCGAAAGGCGGCAGCCTCGCGGGCCTCGACCAAGGGGAAACGGAGCGCCGGATTGGGCGGCCCCTTGGTGCAGACGCACACATGCTGATAGCCGGTCTTGGCAGCGACCTCCACAAGGTGCCAGGGCGACAGCTCCAGCGCGCACAATTGGTGGAGCGAGATCGCGCGCATCATGCCGCGATCGCTGCCCCTGCCCGCACCCGTCGCGGCAGCAACAGAAAGCCAACCGTCGCAACGACGAAGCAGGTGATGTGCACCAGGATCGCCGCCCCATATCCGCCCGTGAGATCGTAGAGGAAACCGGCGAGCGGCGCCGACCCGAAGATGAAAATCACCTTGGGGAGATAGGACAGTCCCAGCACGGCCGCGACATTGTGCTGGCCGAATATCTCGCTGATAGCTGCGCTATGGAGCGTCAGGATCGCGACCGAACAGATACCGATCAGCGCGACCACGACGAGCAATGGGGCGTAACCGAGAAGCGGAAGGAGCAACAGCCACAGGCCGATCTGGGCCGTCACGTTGAGCACAAGAGCGGTCTTCGGCCCGGCGCGATCGGAGATTGCACCGAAGATGATCGTGCCGAGCAGACCCGCGCCGGCATAGGCCGAGAGCAGCAGCGAGGATGCCTCAAGCGAGAAGCCGCGCCCGACCGCCAGTGGAATGATATGGACGGTGATGGTCGATCCTGCGCCCGTGACGATCCCGACCCCCAGGCTCAGCGCCCAGAACGCCGTGCTTCGCAGGATCGCACGCGTCGTCAGCGGCGGCTCACCGTTGGCGGCCTCGACACGCTTGACGATTTGGGCGGCCCCGGCTGGCCGATCGATCACGAACATCATCATGGCCGCGCAGAAGAGGTAGAGCGCCGCGATCACGAGAAAGGCTGCGCGCATGCCCTCGGCATCGATGATGCGCGCTAGGACCGGCGGGAAGAAGAACAGGACAATCGTCATGTTGACGATGCCCAGCGCCTTCCCACGATTTCCCTCGAACCAGTTGCTGACCAGAGTGGACGCCGGAAGATAGCCGAGCATGCACACGCCGGGCCCGATCATCAGCGCGTAGATCGCGAGCACTTCGTAGATGCTCGACACGATGCTCAGCGCGCCAAACCCAAGCGCGCACAGCAACGCCCCCAGCCCCATGACATAGCGCAGACGAAGCCGGTTCAAGCGCGCGCCGAGGATCGGCGACAGAATGGACAAAGCCAGGAACAGGAGGCCCGCGGCCGTCGAAATCAGGCCCCGGCTGGTGTTGAACTCGGCCTCGAAGCTTTTGATCAGGGGGCCGAGGCTGCCGAAGCTGAGCCCGAGGGCACAATTCTGCGCTAGCGTCGCCAGCCCCACCATCCACCATCCCATCCGACCGGCGGCGCGCGGAGCGCCCCCGGTCGGCCGGTTCCGACGAGGACCGGAGGCGACCACGCCCGTCATCGTCAGAACCGGTACGTGGCTTGAAGCGCTACCTCGCGCGGCCGCTGAAGGGCCGCACCGATCGTGCCGCCTGTGCCGCCGGGCTTGTCCACGCTCGCAACCATGTAATAGCTGTTGGTCAGGTTGCGGCCAATGACAGCGAGTTCCCATCCCATTTTACGGCTGGTCAGCCGGACTGAGGCGTTGAGGCGCCAGAACGCCTTCTGGATCGAGACCGGATTATGGTTCTCCTGCGCATAATAGCTGGAGGTATGGTCTCCATCGAGCGAGAGCGCGAGGTCCAGATCGTCGGTCACCGGCTTGGTGTAATTGGCTCCCATGTTGAACACCCAGTCCGGCGCGCGGGTGAGTGGCGTCCCGGTGAGATCCTGTCCCGCAACACCGTTGGTGATGATGCACCCCTGCGCGGCGGTCTGTCCGCTATAGCAAGGGGAACCGGGGAAGCTTAGGTAGCGGGCCTGATTGTAGCCAAAGCCGCCGCGCAGCGAGAGCTCGCGTGTCGCGCGCCACTCGGTCGACAGCTCGACGCCCCGGGTCCGCGCCTTGGCCGCGTTTCGCAGGGTATAGCCAAGCGTCGCCGCATTGAAGGACGTCAGTTGGAGATTGTTGAAGTCATAGGTGTAAGCGGTGAGCTCAACCCGAAGATGATGGTTGAGCAAATCGGCCTTGTAACCGACCTCACCGCCGGTTGCCGTCTCGCTGCCGAAACGCAGAGTATCGGCGGTCGCATTGGCCGCGATGTTCCCCGGCTGCGAAAAGCCGCCCGACTTGTACCCGGTCTTATAGGCCGCATAGAGCGTGGACGTGCGGGTCGGATGCCAGGTGAGCGTCGCTTCGGGCGAATAATTGCTGTCGGCGAAACGGCCCGTGATGTTCTTACCCACCGGCAGGAACGGCAAGCCAGGGTGCACATAGGTGTCTCGAAGGCGGGTGAGGTTCCGCGTCTCATGCGTATACCGAACGCCACCCGCCAACTCGAGATTGCCCAGGATCTTCCATCGCGCCTGGGCGAAGGCGGAAAGCGTCTGGCCGTGCGACTTGATGTCCGTGATATAGCTTAGATACTGGCCCTGCGGATCGGGGCCGACGAAAGCGACCAGCGACGCCGAAGGATCCGCAATGTCGTTACGCTCATAATATCCGCCGACCGTTACATTGATCGGCGAGTCGAAATCCGTGACGGCACGAAGCTCTTCTGAATATTGATGGCTTTTCTCGGTATTATACCCCCAGATCCGGCTAGTGCCGGTATAGGTGAATTCGTCGAAGCCGCGCGTATTCAGGTAAAGGAAGCCCGACACCGACGTGAAGGTCACATTATCGAGCTTATAGTTCATGGTCAGCGACGCCACGGCCGCTTCCTGCTTGGTGAGCGGCTTGCCGTTGGAGGGCGGCCCGGGCCAGCCCTTCAGGTAAGCGAGCGGTATGGCGCTGGACGACCGCTGCTGGTCGAGCTTGCAATCATCCGATGTGTCCACAACACCGAAGGTCGTCGGATGCGCGATGCCAGGCGCGCAGACGGCCTGCGTCGCCCCGGAATCGGTATTCGTGCGCAGTCGGCCGCCTGTCGCCTTGAGCGTGGCATCGAAGCGGTCGGACGGGTCGTAGACGACGGTCAAACGACCGATCAGTTCCTTGTCGGCCGGCTGGCGGACGCCCAGCGCGCCCGGCAGCGGATTGGCCGGATCGAACGGATTGGCCTGCGCGGGAGCGGTATTGCGCACCCAGCCCTTCATGGCGGAATCCCGCACCGCGATCCGAGCACGAAGATTCTCGGTGATCGGGCCGCCGATGGCGGCTTCCACATATTTCTCGTCCGCTACGAACTCATAGCCGGCACGAACATAGCCTTCGACATGATCGGTCGGGTTCGTACTTGTCATGGAGATGACACCAGCGGGGCTGTTCTTGCCGAAGAACAGCGACTGGGGCCCTTTCAGCACTTCGACCTGCTGGAGATCGAATGTCCCAAGCCGCACGAAGCGGCCACGACTGACCATCACGCCATCGATATTGAGAGCCACCGATTGCTGGATACCGACATCCGTCGCCGGCGAGCCGATGCCACGGATGGTGAAGCTCGCACCCGCGCCCGACCCGGCTTGGGCGATGATGACCTGCGGCGCCAGTTGGCCGATCTTCTTCAGATCGGGCGTACCGTAGCGCTGCAGTTCGGCGGACCCCAACGCGGTCACGGCAACGGGGACCGAGATGAGCGATTCCGCACGCCGCCGCGCGGTCACCACGATATTGTCCAACTCCCCGGTCGCGACCGCGGGAGCCGCTGCGGGGGCTTGCGTTTGGGGCGACGCAGCGGGCTGGGATGGTACATTGGGCTGGGACGGACTGGCGGCGTTCGCATCCGTCGAAGGGGACGTCGCAGCGCCCGCATCCTGCGCCAGGGCCGGCCCGCCGAGCATGAACGCGATGATCGCGCCGCCAGCGAGCAGTGACCTGCGGGATACACGACAAGATCTCGGTGCCTCAGTCATTCCGCCTCTCCCACCTTTAGGTATTTATCGTTGATGGAGAGCATAATCAGAAGCTGCGCCGGAAGAGCATGATGAGTTTTGCGACGATCCATCGCTGGGAACCATGGGTCGACCGATCGATCCAAGTTTGACGACCGGGTAGCGCTCCCACTGCATGATATGCTGCGCATGGCAGGAATTCACAGCCGCTTGGTGGATCAAACACCGTCTCGTGAGCCTACCGCCGCCTACTCCATCCGGTCGTTGCACCGCAGACGCTCGAACGAGGGTGGCAAACGCTGTGGTCAGTCCGCACTGTTCGCCTGATCCGGCAATGCTGCAGATTTCCTCAGTGACGATGTGCGGCGGGACGGGCCGACACCGCGCGTTTTGACGTACTTCACCCTTAGCGGGTCAACTGCGACGATCGCGTTGGCCTCACCCACGATGAGGGGCACCGGAATCCGTTGCCCTTCCCTCTCCGTGTTCTGTCACAAAATGTAACGGGGTCTCGTTCCTTTGCATAAGCCCAGCAAGCGGACAGCAAATGAGACCGCGTCGACAAAAAATTCAAATCGCTTGGCAGATGGGCGACCGGGACCGTCGTCGCCGTCAGAATTCTTACTGCCAATCGCGATAGTAAGGCATTGCCAGAAAAATCCCGAAGAGCAGAAGACCGAGGATTGTTCCCCACCAGCCAACCGCAAGCGCTCCCACCAATGCGAAAAACGCTGCACCAAATGCGTAAAGCATTCGAAGGGCAATCCGGCGACCTCTCATAGCCCACCGATACAACCGGCCCCGTTCCTTGTCAGCTTACGATCATCGGATCGCCGCGCGCCAACGACCGAAGGCGGGGCGAGACCTGAGCTACCGCTTGATCTGCCGGACGCGGCCGTTGAAATCAGCCTTGCCTATCGCGAGGCCTTTCCAGCGCAAGAGATCATAGGCAGTCGTCGCATGGAAGTAGAAATTGGGCTGAGAGAAGGAGAGGAGAAACTCTTTCGCGATGAAGTTCATCTGATGCTCTCCGCGGATGAACGTAACCGATCTGCCCGCGAAAGTTTCGATCTCCTCGGCCGAAACGTCCTGGAGCCTGGAGATCGTCTCAACCATTCGAATCGACAAGCTCTCAAAGTTTCTCGGTGCGACTGCGTATTCCGATGAAGCCGGCCACTTATTCCGACAGGAAGCCGGCCAGCGTTCCGATCTGAAGCCGGCCATCTGGGACGGCTGTGCAGGTCGTTCGATTTGATGTCCTGATCTGCCTTGCA
>Ga0105237_10005869_pt1 | contig 13768 bp, 12 predicted proteins | sample KBSC24metaG_FD_81520 | JGI IMG/M metagenome (GOLD analysis project Ga0105237, IMG submission 81520) | Corn rhizosphere microbial communities from Kellogg Biological Station, Michigan, USA - KBS C2-4 metaG | ecosystem: Host-associated > Plants > Roots > Rhizosphere > Soil | place: Michigan, USA...
CCTGATGGTCGACGCGCAGCGCGACCAGGTCGGCGATCGCGCCGAAGCGGATACTCGCGGCCCGCGCTTCCACCCGGGAGCTGAAGGTGATGGCGTCGACCACGGAGGCATCGCGCACGAGGACTCCCGCGCCGCCGATTCCCACGTGTTCGAACATATTTGCGATTGTGCCAGGCGGGTATGACACGCGCCGCAAAGTCGGAGGCGGCAAATGACCACGAGCACCGCCGCAACCACTGCGCTCGCCTAGGAGGTGCTGGAGACCAACTCCTGGCCGCGCATTCGCTGCGAGATCACCTGCGTGATGCCGTCGCCCTGCATGGTGACGCCGTACAGCGCGTCGGCGACCTCCATGGTCGGCTTCTGGTGGGTGATGACGATCAGCTGCGACTTCTCCCGCAGCTGCTCGAACAGGCTGATCAGACGACGCAGGTTGACGTCGTCCAGCGCGGCCTCGACCTCGTCCATGACATAGAAGGGTGACGGCCGCGCCCGGAAGATCGCCACCAGCATCGCCACCGCGGTCAGCGACTTCTCGCCACCGGACAGCAGCGACAACCGCTTGACCTTCTTGCCCGGCGGGCGGGCCTCGACCTCGATGCCGGTGGTGAGCATGTCGCCGGGGTTGGTCAGCAGCAGCCGGCCTTCGCCACCGGGGAACAGTGTTTGGAACACCTGACTGAACTCGGCCTCCACGTCGGCGTAGGCCTCGGTGAAGACCCGCAAGATGCGCTCGTCGACGTCGGCGATGACGTCCATCAGGTCCTTGCGCGCGCCCTTGACGTCCTCCAGCTGAGTAGACAGGAAGTTGTAGCGCTCTTCGAGCGCGGCGAACTCCTCCAGCGCCAAGGGATTCACGCGGCCGAGCTCGGCCAGTTCTTTCTCCGCCTTCTTCGCGCGGCGTTCCTGCGTGGACCGATCGAACGCCATCGGTGTGGGCGCACTGACCTGTTCGCCGCGCTCCTTGGCCTGCTCGTACTCGGCCATCTCGAGAGCGGTCGGCGGCAACGGCACGTCGGGCCCGTACTCGGCGACCAGATCGGCCACCGCCATACCGAACTGCTCGAGCGCCTGCTGCTCGAGCTGCTCGATGCGAAGGGCCGCTTGCGCTTTCGCGACCTCATCGCGATGCAGTGCCTCGGTCAACGCGCCGGCGCGGGCACTGAGTTCGGACACTTCAGCCCGGACGCGGGTCAATCCCTCGGACCGCTGCGCCCGCTCGGTGGCCAGCGCATCGCGCTGGCGCGCCGCGAGAGTCACTGTGGCAGCGAGCTTTTCGGCCACCAAGCGCCCGGAGTCAGCGACCGCCGCCGCGACCTTCGCCGCGTTCTCCCGCGCTTCGCGGGCCCGCGCTGCCCGAACCCGCGCCTCACGCTCGGCCGCCGCGGCCCGGCGCAGCGAATCTGCCCGTCCCCGAACGGCATTCGCCCGCTCCTCAGCGGTGCGCACCGCCAGCCGGGCTTCGACCTCGACTGCGCGCGCCTCTTCGGCGGCTGCCGTCGTCTCGGACCGGTCGACGAACTCGACGTCGAACATCGGCTCCTGCTGCGCGTTGTGGAAGCGGTCTTCCAGCTCGGCGAGCTCGGCCAGGGTGCGGCTGCGGCCGGCTTCCAGCTCGTCGCGCTGGGCCATCAGCTGCTGCCATTCAGCGTCGGCGGTCCGGGCCTCCTGACCCAGGCGAGCCAACTGCTCGTAGACAGATGAGATGGTGGCATCGGATTCGTGCAGCGCCGCCAGCGCGTGTTCGACGGCGTCGCGCCGGGCCGACTGCTCGGCGAGCGCACCGGACAGCGCAGCTCCGTACTCACTGGTCTGCCGTTCGGCGTCGAGCAGCGCAGCACGGGCCTTGTCGATCTCTGAGGTGATCTCCAAGGCGCTCGGTTTGCGATCCGACCCGCCACTGATCCAGCCGGCGCCGACGAGGTCACCGTCGACAGTCACTGCCCGCAAATCCGGTTGAGCGGTAACCAGATCCAGCGCACCAGACAGATCTCCGACCACCACGACGCGGGCCAGCATGGCCGTCATGGCTGCCTTCAGCCTGGTCGGCACCTCAACCAGATCCAGCGCCCACTGCGCGCCGGGCGGCAATTCCCCGTGCGGAGAAGCGGTTTCGCCGGGCCAGTCACCTAGCACGATGGCCGCGCGGCCACCGTCGCCCTTCTTGAGCGCATCCACAGCGGCCCGCGCCGCGTCCAAACTTTCGGCCGCCAACGCGTCGGCAGCGGCACCCAGCACGGTCGCGATGGCCGGCTCATATCCGGACTGCACCCGCAGCAGTTCCGCAACTGAGCCGAAAATGCCTGCGCCGTCGTGGTTTTTCTGCAACCACCCCGGGCCGTCGCTGATGTCGAGCCGCACCGACAACGCGTCGATACGAGCCCGCAGCGAAGCCACTTGCCGCTCTGCGGCACGCTCGGCAGCCTGCAGTTCCTCGACACGTTCGTCGGCCTGTCGCATTGCCGTCATGGTGCGGTCGTGATGTTCGTCAAGGCCGAACTCACCAGCGTCGAGCTCGTCGACCTTGCCCTGCACGGTCTCGAACTCGGCCCACGCCTGCTGGCTGCGGGCGGCTGCTTCCTCGATGCTGCCGGTCAGCCGGACCGCGCCCTCGTCGATCGATTCGATGCGGGTGCGCATGGTGTCGACCTGGCCGGACAACCGCGCGAGGCCCTCGCGCCGGTCCGCCTCGGCGCGGGCCGCCGCCATCTGGGCACGTTCGGCGTCGGCCGCGGCACGTTCGCATTCGGCCAGCGCGCCCCGGGCGGCCTCCAGCCGGGTCCGGGATTCGGCGAGTTCGGCGAGCAGCTGTTCCTCGTGCTCGGCAACGGCGTCGGCCTCGGCGTCCAAAGCATCGGGGTCCGGCCCGGTCGACACCTCCGGATCGGAGTCCAGCAGATTGGTGCGCTCGGTGGCGATGCGCACGGTGGCACTCACCCGCTCGGCGAGCGCGGACAGCCGGAACCAGGTCTGCTGAGCAGCCTCGGCCCGGCCGGACAGGCCCGACACCGCGGCTTCGTGGCCGGCCAGTTCTGCCGACGCAGCCTCGAGGCGCTCGGCCACCTCGCCGTGCTCACGCCGCAGCGCGGTCTCGGTCTGGTTGGTGTCGTCGAACTCGGCCTGCCGGGTCACCAGGTCGTCGGCGGCGAGCCGCAGCCGGGCGTCACGCAGGTCGGCCTGAATGGTCTGCGCGCGTCGCGCCATCTCGGCCTGCCGGCCCAGCGGCTTGAGTTGACGGCGCAGTTCGGTGGTCAAGTCGGTCAAGCGGGCCAGGTTGGCCTGCATGGCATCGAGCTTGCGAACCGCCTTCTCCTTGCGCCGACGGTGCTTGAGTACGCCGGCGGCCTCCTCGATGAAGGCGCGACGATCCTCGGGGCGCGATTCCAGGATCTCCGAGAGCTTGCCCTGGCCGACGATGACGTGCATCTCGCGGCCGATACCCGAGTCGGACAGCAGTTCCTGCACGTCCATGAGCCGGCAACTGCTGCCGTTGATCTCGTACTCACTGGCGCCGTCGCGGAACACCCGGCGGGTGATCGACACCTCGGAGTACTCGATCGGCAGGGCGTTGTCCGAGTTGTCGATGGTCAAGGTCACCTCGGCCCGGCCCAGCGGGGCCCGCGAGGACGTTCCGGCAAAGATGACGTCTTCCATCTTGCCGCCGCGCAGGGTCTTGGCACCCTGCTCACCCATCACCCAGGTCAGGGCGTCGACGACGTTCGATTTGCCCGAGCCGTTCGGCCCCACCACGCAGGTGATGCCGGGTTCGAAGCGAAGAGTCGTCGGCGACGCGAAGGACTTGAAGCCCTTCAGCGTCAGACTCTTCAGATGCATGGGGTGAAACCCTACCGTCGCGCCGGTTAAATGCCGGGGACCCCTGGACTTCTATCGCTCAGAAAATCCCTCGATCGGGTCGCCTGCGGCGGCCCAGTAGTCGACGACGGTCGTCACCGCGCCTGGCGTGGTGCCGCCGCGCAGGAGCGCCAACAACCGCTCACAATCGGCGCGCGAACCCTGCGCCACGACATGAACCCGTCCGTCCGGCTTATTACTGGCGTAACCGGTCAGGCCGAGCTCCAGTGCGCGCGCCCGCGTCCACCACCGGAACCCGACGCCCTGCACCTGGCCGTGCACCCACGCCGACAGCCGGACTGCCTCACTCACGTGTCGGCGAACCCGAAGGTGACCTCGGTGCCCGCCTTGAGCGTGCGGCCCACCGTGCACACCTTGTCGATGGCTCGTTCGACGACGATCTTGAGTCGCTTGATCTCGTCCTCGGACAGGCTCGAGAGGTCGAGTTCCATGGACTCCTGCAGTAGCGGGTAGACCTCGTTCTCGCGGTCTGGCGGTCCCGACACCCGGATGGTGGTCTGGTAGTCGTCGCCGAGGCGGGTACGCAGCGGCGCATCGCTGCTCATTCCGCTGCACGCGGCCAACGCGATCTTGAGCAATTCGCCCGGGGTGAAGACGCCGTCGACGTCCTCTGACCCGACGAGGACCTCGGCCCCCCGCGAGCTGTGCCCGGTGTAGCGGCGCACTCCGGTCCGTTCGACCCACAGTTCCGTCATGGCACATTTGTACCGCGCCGACGCTCAATGTCCGGAGGGAACCCTGCTGGGCCCCAGGTAAAGTCAGAGATTCACGCAATACTCTCGGGGGGAGAGTTCACATGACGTACCCATACCCAGGTCCGAATCCAGGACCCTCCGGGTACCCACAGCAGGGTGCGTACGGCGTCGGCCAACCGGTCGCTCCCGGCTACCCCGCATATGGCCCGCCTGGATATGGCCAGGCACCTGGCTACGGACAGATCCCTGGTTATCCGATGGGCCCCGGTTACGGTCAGCCACCTGGGTTTCCCCCGGGACCTGGCTACCCCGGCGCACCCACGCCCAACAAGAACAAGAAGACGTTGCTCATCGGCGGGCTGACCGTGCTTGCGGTCATCGGGATCGTGATCGGTGTCGTGCTGTGGACCTCGGATTCCGGCGGCGGGCTCAGCGCCTTGGGCGGCAACTCCGATGAGGACCAGATTCGCAGTCTGATGAGCGACCCGACATCGTTGAAGGATCACCGCTGCGAGGCCGACAACAAGTTCTTCAGCAAGTTTCCCGGTCTTTCCGGCGGTAAGCGGGCCCCCGTCGGCCCCACTGTGAAAGTCACGGTCAACAGTGTCGACGTGACCGGCGAGCGCGCGACCGTGAACATCAGCACGCACTCCAGCAGCGGGACGGACACAACCACAACCATCTACTTCCGCAAGGAAAGCGGTGAGTGGAAGTACTGCCTGACCGACTCCCCTGAGATGAAGAAACTCCAGCAGCTGCCCGGGATGAAGTAACACCGGGCCTGACCGGCGTTTCCGGTGGTAGACGGTCCGGCGGTGTTAACTTGGACGACAAAGCACAGTTCACAGGGAGCGACCAGCCATGACCTATCCCCCGCTCGGGCCGCAGCCAGGCGCTCAGCCGTGGCAGCAGCCGCAGCAGCCTGCACCTGGGTTCCCGCCGAGCGGCTACGGCCAACCGGGCCAACCCGGATACGGCCAGCCTCAACCCGGGTACGGCCAGCCCGCCTACGGACAACCCACGTACGGTCAGCCGGCGTATGGCCAACCCGCCTACGGCCAGCCCGGGTACGGGCAGCCACCGGGCTACCCGATGGGCCCAGGCTTCCCCGGCGCACCACAACCGAAATCGAACGGCCCGAAGTGGGCGCTGATCGGGGGGCTGGCGGCCATCGTCGTCGTCGGCATCGTGCTCGCGGTGGTCCTGGTTTCGAATTCCGGCGGTGGGCTCAGCGCACTGGGCGGCAACTCCGACGAAGACCAGATTCGGAGCCTGATGAGCTCGGGACCGTCGTCGATCAAAGAACGGGCCTGCGCCAACGACCAGAAGTTCTTCAGCAAGTTCCCGGGAATCGCCGACAGCACGGGCACCAACCCGACCGGCGCCAAGGGCAAAGCGTCCGTCGACAGCGTCAACGTGACCGGTGATACCGCCACCGCAGAAGTCACCGCGACCTCGAGTACCGGCCTGGAGCGTTCGGGCACGCTGTACTTCCGCAAAGAAAGCGGCGAGTGGAAAATCTGCTTCACCGATTCGCCGCAGCTGAAGCAGCTACAGAACCTGCCCGGGATGAAGTAACCGACCTGTGACTTGCCCGGCCGCTGTTGGCATTTCGGGCAAGAGCGCTGGTGTTACGTTGGACACCAAGCACAGCACAGGGAGCGCGCAGACATGACCTATCCCCCGTCCGGCTCGGATCCGGGCGCCCAGCCCTGGCAGCCGCCACAGCAGCCGCCCGAGGGATATGGCCAGCCCGCCTACAGTCAGCCCACCTACGGTCAACCGGCCTACGGCCAGCCCGCCTACGGTCAACCGGCCTACGGCCAGCCCGCCTACGGCCAGCCCGGCTACGGTCAACCGGCGTACGGCCAGCCCGCCTACGGCCAGCCCAGCTATGGCCCGCCGCCCGGATATCCGATGGGACCAGGTTTCCCTGGGCAGCCCGGGTTCCCGCCGCCCACGCCGCCGAACAACACCCGCAAGTGGGCGCTCATCGGTGCGGGGATTTTCGCCGTCGTCCTGGTGATCGGCGTCGTCTTTGCAATGGTGATGTCCGGCTCGGACTCGAACTCGAACTCTGCGTCGGGTGGTGGCGGAGTGCCGATCGCCGGGCCGTCGTCGGACGAAGAGAAGATTCGCGACCTGATGACGTCGCAGATCGACACCTTTGACGATTTCAAGGCGCACTCCTGCACGAACGACGTGAAGTTGTACGACAAGGTGCCGTCGATCGCGGGCAAGTTCGGCAAGGGCGGTAGCGGCGACGACGCCGGCCCCGGTTCGACCAAACGTGCCGAGATCACCGACATCAGCGTCGACGGGGATCGGGCGACGGTGAGCGTGAACTCGGCCTCCGGAGTCACGAGCGTTCCGCTGCGCAAAGAAGGCGGCGAGTGGAAGTTCTGCATGACGGATTCGCCTAAGTTCAAAGGCATTCCCGGGCTGAAGTAGCCCGGGCCGTCAGATCGGGCGCGGGATGCGTGGCCGCGGTTGGCATTTCGGGCAATAGTACGACGAGCGGTTCATGAACTTCTCCCGCCGGATCGCCGTGCCGCAGCGGCGGCACGGCTCCCCCTCCTGGCCGTAGGCGTCCAGGGAGCGGTCGAAGTATCCGGACTCGCCGTTGACGTTGACGTACAGCGAGTCGAATGACGTGCCGCCCTGCGCCAGTGCCGAATTCATCACATCTGCCGCGTGCGTGAGCAATTCTCCGAGCCGGCGCCGGGCCAGCGCCGAGGCCAGGCGGAAACCGTTGACCTGAGCCCGCCACAGCGATTCGTCGGCGTAGATGTTGCCCACGCCGGACACCACGGTTTGATCCAACAGCTGGCGCTTGATCTCGGAGTCCTTGCGCCGCAAGACATTCACCACGGCGTCCGGATCAAATTCGGGATCCAGCGGATCACGGGCGATGTGCGCGACCGGTACGGGTACGACGCTGCCGTCGACTTCGACCAGGTCGCAGACCTGCCAACCACCGAAAGTGCGCTGGTCGACGAAACTCAGTTCGGTGCCGTCGTCGAGCACCGCCGCGATGCGCAGGTGCGACGGCCGGGCCGGTGGCCCGATCAGCATCTGGCCACTCATCCCCAAATGCACCACGAGCGCTTCGTCACCGTCGAGGGTCAGCCACAGGTACTTTCCGCGGCGGCCCGTCCCGGTGATCTGGCGTCCGGCCAGCCGGCCGGCCAGATCCGCGGGGCCGTTGTCGTGCCGCCGCACCGCGCGCGCATGCAGCACCCGCACCGTGGTGAAACCCTTTGCCACGACGTGGGATTCGAGGCCCCGCCGGACGACCTCGACTTCGGGAAGCTCAGGCATTGCTGACGGCGTCAGCGTCGGGGTCGACTTCGGGGCTGGCCTCCAACGCCTGGTACGCCGCCGCGGCGGCATGCTGTTCGGCTTCCTTCTTGGTACGCCCGACGCCTTCGCCGTAGTCGATGCCGTTGACCACGGCGCGCGCCGTGAACTCCTTGTCGTGCTCCGGGCCGGTGGACGTCACGACATAGGACGGGACACCGATCCGGCGGGCCGCGGACAGCTCCTGCAGGCTGGTTTTCCAGTCCAGGCCCGCACCGAGGCCGGCCGCGGTATCGAGCGCGGCGCTGAACAGTCCCATCACCACGGTTTGGGCCACCTCGTGACCGTGTTCGACATATGTTGCGCCGAGCAGTGATTCGAGTCCGTCGGCCAGCAGGTTGGCTTTCTGCGCGCCGCCGCTGGCCGTCTCGCCGCGGCCCAGCAGCAGGTAGCTGCCCAACCCGTCGGGAGTGAGCCCGCGCGCGATCTCGGCCAGCGCCTGGGTGTTGACGACCGCGGATTTGAGCTTGGCCAACTCCCCTTCGCTGCGGTCCGGGTATCGCCGGAAGATCTCAGCGGTGATTACCAGTCCGAGCACGGCGTCGCCCAGGAACTCGAGCCGTTCGTTGGTCGGCAGACCGCCGTTCTCGTACGCATAGCTGCGATGGGTCAGGGCCACAGTCAGCAGATCGTCGGGCAATTGCACGCCCAGCGCGGCGAGAAGCGGCGCGCGATCTTCCGTCACAGACCGTCCTCCGGAGAAGCGCCGTCGGCGCCGGAGCTCTCCGGCAGTAGCGCCGACAACTTCGCCCACCGCGGGTCGATCTTGTCGTGGTGATGGCCCGGTTCGGCGTCGAGGAGGCGCACCCCGCAATCCGGGCACAGACCCGGGCAGTCCGGGGTGCACAACGGCGCGAACGGCAGCGTCAGACCGACCTCGTCGATGATCGACTGTTCGAGGTCGACGGTGTCATCGACGACGTGGCCGACCTCGTCTTCCTCGGTGGTGGCCTCGGTGGTGCTGTCGGGATAGGCGAACAGCTCGGTGAGGTCGACGGTCACGTCCCCGGTCAGCGGATTGAGGCACCGCGAGCACTCACCGGTGGTCGGCGCGGACACCGACCCGGTCACCAGCACGCCTTCGGACACCGACTGCAGTTGCAGGTCGAGATCGATCGGCGCCCCAGCCGCGATCGCCATCAGATCCAGGCCGATCCGCTCGGGACTGGGCACCGTTTCGACGTACGTGATCATCGACCCGGGCCGTCGGCCCAATCGTGCAATATCGATGATCAGTGGGCTCGGACCAGGCATTGGTCAATTCTACGTCGGCGCCAGTCGTCGACCGGACGCCGTTCCCGCAAACCGATTCAGCGCTGGGCGTAGTCGTGCGTGCCGGCGGCGGTACGCAGCTGGTGTCGGCCGCGGCTGACGGAGCGCAGGGTGCCCTGGAGGTGCTCCTCGAATTCGGCGAGCTTGGTGTCGACGTAGATGTCGCATTCGCCCCGCAGGCGGTCGGCCTCGGCGTGCGCGGAATCGACCATACGGGTGGCCTCTGCGTGGGCGGTCTGCACCACCTCGGTCTCCGACACCAGGCGCTGCTGCTCCTTGATGCCCTCCTGCACGGCCTTCTCGTAAGACAGGTTGCCGCTCTCCAGGAGGCGGTCGACCTCGGCCTTGGCCCGGTTGGTGCTGGCCTCGTACTCCCGCTTGGCGGTGCTGGCGATCCGGTTGGCCTCTTCGCGCGCCTCCCCGACCATGCGCTCGCTGTGCGCCCGCGCCTCGGAGACCATGCGGTCGGCCTGCGCCTTCGCGTCGGCCAGCAGCCGGTCCGCCTCGGAGCGGGCATGGTTGACCAGCGAATCTGCCTCAGCCGTGGCCGACGACACCATCGCGTCGGCGTGCTGCTTGGCCTCGCGCAGCATTCCGTCGCGCGCGTCCAGGACGTCCTGGGCGTCGTCGAGCTCGCCCGGGATCGCGTCCTTGATGTCGTCGAGCAGTTCCAGGACATCGCCCCGCGGCACCATGCAGCCCGCGGTCATCGGCACTCCGCGTGCCTCTTCCACGATCGCGCCGAGCTCGTCCAGCGCCTCAAATACTCGGTACACGGCAACACCCTCCAGGCGTAGTTGTTGTTACCAGTGTGCCTGCTGTTACTCGTGTGACTCGGCTTTGACGGCCGGTGTGTCGCGACCTATCCGGCCAGCTTGGCCTGCAGCCTCTTGTTCACCACCGCCGGCAGCAGGTCGGTGACGTCGCCGCCCAGGGCCGCCACCTCCTTGGCCAACGACGACGACACGAACGAGAACTGCGGCTTGGTCGCGACGAAGAAGGTGTCGACGCCGGCGACGTGACGGTTCATCTGCGCCATCTGCAGCTCGTACTCGAAGTCCGTGCCCGTACGCAGGCCCTTCACGATGGCCGTCAGCCCACGGGACCGGGCAAAGTCGACGACGAGCCCCGACCCGGCCTCGGCCCGCAGGTTCGGCAGGTGCGACGTCGCCTCGATGATCATCGCGATGCGTTCCTCTGCGGTGAACATGCCCTTCTTGTTGGGGTTCACCAGCACCGCCACCACGACCTCGTCGAATTGGGCCGCCGCCCGCTCGAAGACGTCGAGGTGACCAAGCGTTATCGGATCGAAGGATCCCGGGCAGACCGCACCACTCATAGCCAATGACGGTACAAGGCGCGGCCGACTCGAGCCCGACTGGTCAGCCGGTCCACTCCGCCATTTCCAAGCGAGTGTCGCCGTACCGCCGCTCCCGCAGCACGGTCCAACCGTCCGGCCAGACCAGCGCCGGGCCCGACGTCGGGCGCTCGATCACCGCGAGGGCGCCGTCGGCCAGCCAGCCGCCCGAAACCAATTGCTCCACAACGGCTTCCACGTCAGCGGCCGGCACGTCGTAGGGCGGGTCCGCGAACACCAGATCCATCGGCCGCGGTGCCGCCGTCCCCGCCACGCCGGCTGCCGTGCCGCACCGCACCACGGCGCCGTCGACTCCGAGCTCGGCGATGTTCCGCGAGATCACCGCCGCGGCACGCCGATCGGCCTCCACGAACAGCGCCGACGCCGCTCCGCGCGACAGCGCCTCGAGCCCGAGCGCACCCGAGCCGGCGTACAGATCGAGCACGCGAGCGCCCTCGAAATCCACCCGGGCCGCCAGCACGTTGAACAACGACTCGCGCACCCGATCGGTCGTCGGCCGAGTCCCTTTGGCAGGCACCGAGATCCGGCGGCCGCCGTGGCGGCCGCCAATGATCCGGGTCAGCTGATCACCACGAGCAGATCGCCACCTTCCACACCCGCGGTGGGCGTGACGGCGATCCGCGCGACGGTACCGGCCTTGGGCGCGGTGATGGCCGCCTCCATCTTCATGGCCTCGATGGTGGCGATGGTCTGGCCCGCGTCCACCTGGTCGCCGACCGCGACGCCGACGGTGACCACACCCGCGAACGGTGCGGCGACATGGTCCGGGTTGGTGCGGTCGGCCTTCTCGGCGGCCGGCACCTCCGCGGCGATGGCGCGATCACGCACCAGCACCGGCCGCAGCTGCCCGTTGATCAGGCACAGCACAGTGCGCATGCCGCGCTCATCGGGCTCGGAAACCGCTTCGAGACCGATGAGCAGCTCGACGCCCTTCTCCAGGTGCACGCGGTGCTCCTCGCCGCGGCGCAGCCCGTAGAAGAACTGGTTGGCGCTGAGCCGCGAGGTGTCGCCGTACTCCTCGCGGTGCGCCAGGAACTCCTTCGTCGGGCCGGGGAACAGCAGGCGGTTCAGGGCACCCTGACGGACCGGGCCGGGGGTGGCCAGCTGAGCCTCGTCCTCCTCGGTCAGCTGCTGCTCCGGCCGGGCCGGGCCGCGGCCCTCCAAAGCCTTGCTGCGCAACGGCTCCGGCCAACCACCGGGCGGGTCGCCCAGCTCGCCGCGGAAGAATCCGATGACGCTGTCCGGGATGTCATAGCGGGACGGGTCGGCCGCGAAATCGTCGGCGGTGACGTGGGCACCGACCAGCGCGAGGGCCAGGTCACCGACCACCTTGCTCGACGGCGTCACCTTCACCAGCCGGCCGAGGATACGGTCGGCACCGGCGTAGGCGTTCTCGATCTCCTCGAACCGGTCCCCCAGGCCCAGCGCAATCGCCTGCGTGCGCAGGTTGCTCAGCTGACCACCCGGGATTTCGTGGGTGTAGACGCGACCGGTCGGCGACGGCAGGCCGGACTCGAACGGCGCATACACCCGGCGCAGCGCCTCCCAGTACGGCTCCAGGTCGCAGACCGCCTCCAGCGACAGCCCGGTGTCGTACTGGGTGTGTGCGGCGGCGGCCACGATGGACGAGAGCGCGGGCTGACTGGTGGTGCCGGCCATCGGCGCCGAGGCACCGTCGACCGCGTCGGCACCGGCGTACCAGGCGGCCATGTAGGTCGCCAGCTGTCCACCCGGGGTGTCGTGGGTGTGCACGTGCACCGGCAAGTCGAAGCGAGACTTCAACGCCGACACCAGCTTTGCCGCTGCCGGCGGCCGCAGCAGGCCGGCCATGTCCTTGATGGCCAGCACGTGCGCGCCGGCTTCGACGATCTCGTCGGCGAGCTTGAGCCAGTAGTCCAGCGTGTAGATCTTCTCGCCGGGATTGGTCAGGTCGCCCGTGTACGACATCGCGACTTCGGCTACCGCGGAACCGGTTTCACGCACCGCTTCGATGGCGGGGCGCATCGACGACACGTTGTTGAGTGCGTCGAAGATACGGAAGATGTCGATACCGGTCGCCGTGGCCTCTTCGACGAAGGCCGACGTCACCAGCTCCGGGTACGGCGTGTAGCCGACTGTGTTGCGGCCGCGCAGCAGCATCTGCAGACAGATGTTGGGCAACGCCTCCCGCAGCGCCGCCAGGCGCTCCCACGGGTCTTCCTTCAAGAAGCGCAGGCCCACGTCGTAGGTGGCGCCACCCCAGCACTCCACCGACAGCAACTGCGGGGTCGACCGGGCGATGTACGGGGCGATCTCCAGGAGGCCGGTGGACCGCACGCGGGTCGCCAGCAGCGATTGGTGCGCGTCGCGGAAGGTGGTGTCGGTGACGCCGACGGCCGGGGTGTCGCGCAGCCAGCGGGCGAAGCCTTCCGGACCCAGCTCGGTCAGCCGTTGCTTCGACCCGGCCGGCGGCGCTGCCTTCAGGTCGACGGCGGGCAGCTTGTCGCGCGGGTACACCGTCGAGGGGCGTGGCCCGTGCGGCTGGTTGACGGTGACGTCGGCCAGGTAGTTGAGGATCTTGGTGCCGCGGTCGGCGCTGCTGCGCGCCGTCAGCAGCTGCGGGCGCTCGTCGATGAACGACGTCGTCACCTTTCCGGCGACGAAGTCGGGGTCGTCGAGCACCGCCTGCAGGAACGGGATGTTCGTCGAGACGCCGCGGATCCGGAACTCGGCCAGGGCGCGCTTGGCGCGCGCCACCGCCGTCGTCAAATCTCTTCCGCGACAAGTCAATTTGACCAGCATGGAGTCGAAGTGCGCCGATACCTCGGCACCCAGGTTGGTGCCGCCGTCGAGCCGGATGCCGGCACCGCCCGGCGTGCGGTACGCGGTGATCCGGCCGGTGTCCGGGCGGAAACCGTTGGCCGGGTCCTCGGTGGTGATGCGGCACTGCAGCGCGGCGCCGCGCACGTAGATGTCCTCCTGGCGCATGTTCAGGTCGACGAAGGTCTCACCCGAGGCGATCCGCATCTGGGCCACGACGAGGTCGACGTCGGTGACCTCCTCGGTGACGGTGTGCTCGACCTGGATCCGCGGGTTCATCTCGATGAACACGTGCTGGCCGCGCTCGTCGACGAGGAATTCGACGGTGCCGGCGCACGTGTAACCGATCTGCCGGGCGAAGGCCACGGCGTCGTCGCACATGCGCGTCCGC
>Ga0105237_10005871_pt1 | contig 13768 bp, 8 predicted proteins | sample KBSC24metaG_FD_81520 | JGI IMG/M metagenome (GOLD analysis project Ga0105237, IMG submission 81520) | Corn rhizosphere microbial communities from Kellogg Biological Station, Michigan, USA - KBS C2-4 metaG | ecosystem: Host-associated > Plants > Roots > Rhizosphere > Soil | place: Michigan, USA...
ATCATTGCCGGTGACGCTTCCTCCCGGCACTGTGGCCCAGGCGCTGCCCGTCCAGTATTGCACCTCGAAATTCGTGAGCGCATAACTCGAGGTCATCGTGAGTGTTGGCTCGACTGGACTGCCCCAGTTCTGCTGCAAGCCGTACACATCGATCTCGCTGATGCTCTTTGAGCCGGCAAACTGCACCTCAATCCAATCGGGGTAACCAAAACTCGTGTTATCGGTCCACCAGCTTCCGGTCCCGACATGATCGCCATTGATCGCGTTGCCTGCCGTAGTCCCGGGATAGAGCGTTGACGCAGTCGCCACCGCCCCAGCGCTGGCGGCCGCAACGTTAACACCTGCTGCCGCTACGCCTGGTTCTGCTGTGATCAGCAACTGTCCATTGCGATACCCATACTCCTTCTGCGGACTGGTAGCTGCGGTATTAGCCGCATACTCTGCGACTAACTCGCCTTCAAAACCATAAATCTGCCAGGTCTCCTGATTGTTTATCTTTCTTCGCGTTCGTTGCCCGTCAGCGTTGTAGGTGTAAGTGGACGAGCCGCCAAACTTGTCCTGAATGGACGTGATCCGATTATCTGCATCGAAGTTCGCAGTGCCATAACCGGTGAACGTATTCTTGGTTTGATTACCGGCTTTGTCATAGCGAATACGTCTCGAAGTATCCGCCAGCGCCAGATCGTTCGGAGCGTACAAGCGGTTCGTCGCATCTTCCTTTTCAAAGCTCGTGTTGAATCCGAGCGCGTTCGGCGAGCTTGGCGTGATGTTGCGATTACCCCAGCGATCGTAGTTGTATTGTTGAGTGCCGGAAAGCGTAGAGCCGTTCAGATATTCGTTGACCGACGTCAAGCGATTCAACGCGTCGTAGCTGTAACGATCCTCAAAGTAGACACTATTGATGATCGTCTGACTCATCACTACGTTGCCATTGTTATTGGAGCCGCTGCCGCAGTGAACCGCAGGAGAGCTGTAGTAATCTACGAGCGCTCCGAGCTCGCCGCTCCACTCTTCGTTAACGTTTGAGGCGCGCACGTCACAGAGTTGTCGGCGCACGTTGTAGTGCTGCTTTACATAAACGGCCGTGTTCGTCCCAAACTGTTCTTGTTTTAGTTCTCCGCCAGGTGCATATGAGATTCCCTGGGAGTAAGTACGTTGCACACCACCCAGGTTTCCTGTGAACGCCAGGTTGTCCTGGTCCATGTCTGCCAGTTGACCGGCACTATCGTAGTTGTAAGTAACTGAGTTTCCCGAAGGATATGTTTGTGATTTAACGTTGCCGGCACGATTGTAGGTACGCGTGGATTGATAGGTATCTCTCCAGACGTTATCGAGCTTGAACAGTTGTCGCTGTACCAGAGGTCTGCCGGCGGCGTCATAACTGTCAATCGCCGTGTGGTCCACATCAGTGCCGGTAGAGATGTCTCCGCCTCTGTAGAAGTACCAAAAGCGTCCCTTGCCATATGTAGCGCCATCGTAGAAGCGCTTCACGTCAGGGTTGATTGTGGTGTCTGAGAAATCTGTAGTGATGTTGCGGTGCAACGCATCGTACGCATAATTGGTCACAACTCCGCGGGCATCAGTCTTCTGTGTCAGATCGCCACTGGAATCATATTGGTAAGCGATGGACCACGCACCGTTGCCGGTTATAGCGTCTGTCAGATTTAAGCCGTCGTTGGTCCCTTGTTCCGGATTTCGTGCGCGGATCAAACGCTTGAGCGAATCGTACATAAAGAATCGTTGCTGGCTTCCCTGAGTTACTTTCACCAGGTTGTCCAGCACGTCGTACGTATACAAAGTGTCGTGATTCAGCCCACCAGCAAGAGGATCTTCGTAAACTGCGATTAACCTTCCCAGCCCATCCGTTACGCTCTTTCTGGCTTTGCTTGCCGGATCGGTGACGGTCACGGTATTTCCGCTGTAACTGGTAGTCACAACTGCATTGTCCGGTGTCATCACCGACGTCACGCGGCCGGCGAGGTCGTAGGTGGTAATTGTATACTCCGCACTCTCTGTAGGAGGTCGAAACGGATTACTCGTTTGTTTGACGCGATTCAAACAGTCGTAGCTGGTGACTACTTTGACGTCTCCCTGCAGATCGCGCTTCCATACTTCCGTGGCTCTGCCAAATCCATCTGTGACCGTCCACGACCTTATGCTCGCGTCGTCGATACTATTCAGATCAGTTGTTGTCAGACTGTCGTTTCTTGCCAGCGTAATCCCAAACGCGGTTGCCGGTGCGTAATAGGTGCTGGTGTGGGTTTCTACACCTGTAACGCCCAGTGCGGACTTCACCTGGGTAGGCCGGTCAAAGGGATCGCTGTAAATCGTTTGAGTGACGACGTCGTTTCGATCCCGGAAGCCTGTCAGTAAACCAGTGGAATAATCGTACTGACTGCGAGCAGTCTGAACCGCCGCTCCGGTCAGTGGTGGAGGACTGGTGATGAGCGTAGGCAAAGCATAGGTCGGAGTCGTGGGATTCTGTGTGGGAGTGCCTGGATCTTGCCCCAGGCCAAAGTTGTCAGCGAAGCTGGCTGTCGTTTCCTTACCGTTAGGATCCTTCGTCGAGACTACATTTCCTAAGATATCGAAGCGGGGATATGTGTAAATGAACGTGTTCGTCGTATTTAGCCATTGTCCAACTCGCGTAACGTTTCCGCGCGTTGTTTTTGAAACTCCATAGCTGGAGTCATGCTGGGTTACCGGATCGTAAGGAGCTAATGCGCTGTGATCGGTGCCTGTGTAGACATCATATTCGGTGACGGTCTGCGCTATCGGATTGGTGGCTGCACCGATAAAAATGGACGTTGTAACAGGTAATGAGAGCAAGTGAATGGCGTCGTCAGTCTGATAGTTATAACCGTTGTTAGTTGAGAGGTAGGACGTGACGGTGCGCCGTTTCAACGTTTGGTCGAAGTCGTATTCCTTGACCTCGGTCACGTTATTGTATTGATCGTAAAACCTCTCGACTTTGGCCATCATGCCGTTGTCGAGATAGCTGCGCTTCTGATTTATGCGATTGTCGTTGGCAGGTTGTTGCTGCGTGTAGCCTGTCCACCAGCTAACAGAGGTTCGTTGTGTCCAATCAGTTTCCATTGCGCTAATGACAGCGTTAGCGGCATTGCGCATTTCGCTTCTGCTTTCAAGTCCAGTGGACCACAACGAATAACCAGTGCCGTTGACGCTGTCGACATATGCCGAAAGATAGCGACCAGCGGGCATGAAATAATGCTTTTCGTTTAGTAGTAATGTGCCTGAAGCGTTGTAAGCGCGTAGTTCGGCAGTGCTGGAGGTGTAGGTATAGGTCCAACTTCCTTCCAGGTTCGTGCCGTCTGTGTATGTGCGTCTGGCTGTGACGGCGCGATCGACGTCCGAAAGGTCCATTGGAACGGAGAAGGTCTTTACTTCCGCCGGTAACGAGAGACCACTCGGCAACGCAGTCGCCTGCGCATAGTCGTATTGCATCTTGCCACCGGTAGGCAGTTGCACTTCCGCGACTTCGCCAAACTCGTTGTATTTGAATAGCAACGAACGGTTATCCGGAAGTATCAGTTCATTCACCACCGATGCCTGATCCACGCGGCCCCTGTAGAGAATATGAGATTGAGGAAAGAGCTGTGATCCAGCCGGCTCCAGGCCCAGGATGATGTAATTCTGCGGGTTGTTGTCTCCGGTGATCACGGGCAAGGTGGGATTGATACCAGCGCGATAGTTTTGATTCATCACGCCTGACTTCACTTTATAGACTCGAGTAGTCCCTCCATATCCCGGTATCTCGAGCAGGAGATTGAGTGGTTGACCCGTTTCCGGATCATTAAGGTTCTTCTTGATTCTGGTAACTCGACTCAGTTGGTCCGTGTAATCGACTTCATTAAGACTGGGATAACTAATCGTGATCTTGTTACCGTTGCGATCAGTTATGGACGACGCCCGCCCCATTCCCACGAACCCGGGGGCAGTGGCAGTTTCGAAGTTGTAGCGCATACCATCGGCAGTAATCAGCACACCTGTGAAATCACCGTTTACAATCGCATTATCGACCTCACTGATGAAGACGATCCCGGAACCATCAGCCGCATGCCAGCGCTTGCCACGATATTGATCGTACCACTTGCAATTTCCGGTGTTCGGATGGGTGGTCGCTAAATGCGGCGCACCGTCCGTGTAGTCATCACGTAATTCGATTTCACCCTTGTCCGGCAAAACTACGGTGAGCTTTGTCAAATAGCGATTGTAACCACAACCTGGAGACGTCAATGGATCGATGCCGAATGATCGCATGCTTATCCACGGTGCGATTCCGACTGTCCAGCCTGGGCCAAGGCGATTGTGGAAACCAGCTAGAAACTCACCGGCGCCATATGATGCGTACGCCACTGTTGTGCTGTTGTCTATGTAGTCTGTGTCTTTGCTGACGGACCACACTTTGCTGGAATAGTTGAGCGTTATGGGAATCGAGAAACCTCTGCCACCGACGGTTCCGAGGGGAATAGAGATATTCAGTGCGCCGTTGCTCAGGTTAACGGTGCCAACGTCTGGCGAAGTGTAGCTTCCAAAAGCTGAAACACCTGCGGCATGCTGTGGGGGCGTGCCTCGATCGAATTGAGAGGCGGCTTGTCCGAAAGCTGTGGCGCTCGTTAGCACGATGAAAATAAACGACGTCAAAATGTTGGGCGTGATCTGGTGGAGGGATGGTCGCGACATTTCAATACTCCTGTCGAATACAGACGGTTGAGGGATCCAGAGCCTATGGCTCGACTGTTAACACAGCTTCCTGCGTCTGCTTGCCCGGCACTCGTAACCGGTAAACACCTGGGCTTAACTCCACCAGCGAACGTCCGCGCCAATGGCCATGGGCTCGTTGCACGTTACCGGCAATCGCAGGTCCGCGATCGCCTAAACGCTCCACCAACACGCCACTCCGCGCATCAGCCAGATCTTCGATTAAAATTAAAATGAGACCTTTGTTTACTGTTGCAGTGGCAGGTTCAATTCCTTCGGGGTAGATGGTGAACCGAATAGTGTCGGAGGCCACAACAGCCTTACCTTGCGCTGAAACTCGAGTTCCTTTCGAAGCGCGTAAGCCAATCGCGGCGATCACCACGAGGCTTGCGAGAACGACTGCTGTTAAGGCCAGGTATCTGAGCTTTCTCGGAAGATGCGAGGATACGGATTGCTGAACCAACCAGAGTTTTCTCCACATGGTGTTCTTCCTCTAGACAGACGGGTTTTATTGAAACAATGTTGCGGCGAGGCTGTAGTTACAGAAGTATGGGGGAATTAAAGTCCGGCCAATCTACTCTTGATGTGGCCCACTGTCAATTAAAATTGTGCATTTAATATTGTGCATGCACCTAACGATCGCGAGTCAGATCACAATCGCGCCAACGTTTGTGCAGAAGCTTCTTCGTGGGTGTTGTTCTCAAACGCCAACTGTGCTAGGAATTTTGTCGTGCGCAATCGAAAACTGAATTCCAAATTTATTATCGCGCTCGGAATAGTTTTGATCATCGTGAGTTCGGCGAACGCCTCGCGCGCTTTTCAGCAACGCGGAAGTATTCGAGGCCGTGTGGTGGCAAATATTCCCGAGCAACGCCGCATTGTACCGGGCGTCGTCGTGACTCTCAGCGGTGAACGACTCGGCGAGCGAAAACTTCAGACCGTCAGCGACACGGAAGGCCTGTTTGATTTTCAGGGTCTTATAGCCGGCGAATACTTGGTTACCGTTGAATTCACCGGCTTCAAAAAATACGAACAGCGGCTGAGTGTGCAAATCGATGCGACTGTCGAGCACGATATTCTTTTGGAGCCTCTGCCGGTCGCTGAGTCAGTCACCGTCGTCGACGATCGAACAGAGGCGAGCAAAATAGAATCTACTACGCCGTCTGTGATCACACAGGAGGCGTTGCGCGACGCGCCGCTGATCGATCAGAAATTCCAGGACGCGTTGCCGTTGTTGCCGGGTGTCGTGCGCGGCCCTGATGGAAACCTGAACGTCAAAGGAACACACCCGAGCCAGAGTGGAATACTCGTGTCGAGTTTGAACGTGACGGACCCCGTCACCGGCACGCCCGCGATCGAGTTGCCGCTCGAAGCTGTGGAAACCGTGCAGGTACACTCGAACCCATACTCGTCGGAGTTTGGAAAGTTCACGGGTGCGGTGACGACGATCGAGACGCGATCAGGAAGCAACGACTGGCGCTACCTGGTGACCGGCACGTTGCCACGACCACGCTGGCGCGATGGAAAACTCTACGGTATCGGTGCGGCCACACCACGGGTCGCCGTTGGCGGTCCGATCAAGAAAGACAAGCTCTTCTTTTTTCAGAGTGTCGAATATCGCTTCGTGCGCACGAACGTGCCGAGCCTCGAAGCGCTCGAAGAACACCAGCGCGACATCAAACGCGAGAGCTTCGACTCTTTTTCGCGCATCGATTACGTCGTCAACTCCAACAATCGCCTGACTGGAAGCTTCTCGCTGTTTCCGCAGAAGTTTGACTACTTCAACCTGAATACTTTCAACCCTTCAGACACGACCGCGAATTTCCATCAACGCGGCTGGTTCTTTGCGCTGAACGAACAGGCGACGTTCAAGTCTGGAGCACTGCTGCAATCGAGCTTCAGCGCCAAACAGTTTGACGGCGACATCTTTGGGAACAGCGCTGCGCCTTATTTGATAACTCCGGAACGGAACTTTGGCGGCTGGTTCAACCGGCAACATCGCGAGAGCCGGCGTTATGAGCTTCTCGAAGTCTTTAACTTCGGGCAGCAAAAGTGGCGTGGCACGCACGCGTTAAAGACTGGAATAAACCTTAGTCACACTTCATTCGAGGGCACGGACAGGAACGAGCCACTACGCATTCTTCGGGCGAACGGGACAACTCATCAACTAATTGACTATGCAGGCGAAGGCGTTCTCGCTCGCGAGCAGAACGAATTCGCCGCGTTCGTGCAAGACAAGTGGATCTTGAATTCGCGTGTCGTGTTTGACCTGGGCTTACGCTATGACCGTGACGGGATCGGCAGGAACAACAATTTCGCGCCACGTCTCGGATTCGTGTTGACGCCGTTTGATTCGGATCGCACGCTGGTGCGTGGCGGCGTCGGTCTTTTCTACGACAAGATCCCGCTCAACGTCGGTTCGTTCGAGCAGTATCAAAGCCGGCTAGTGACGACTTTCGCTGGCGATGGTCTAACACCTATGGATGGACCAAGGCTGCTTCTCAACACAGCGCCCGCGGAGTTGAAAAACCCGTATAGCCTCGCGTGGAATCTACAGGTCGATCAGCAGTTGCACTCGCGTTTGTTGCTGCGACTCGGCTATGAGGAAAGAAGCACGCGACACGATTTTGTTCTCGAGCCTGTCGAGGATGCGTTGCTGTTGCAGAACAACGGTCGCTCGCGTTACCGCGAGTTTCAGGCTGTAGCCCGGTTCCGTTTTCAGGAAGGCCGCAACATTTTTCTGTCGTACGTGAATTCGCAGGCGCGCGGTAATCTGAACGACTTCAACACGTATTTCGGAAATCTGAAACACCCGGTGATACGGCCCGATGAATACGGGAGACAACCGTTCGATGTGCCGCACCGGTTGCTCTTCTGGGGCGACTTTGGACTGCCGTTCGACGTCGTCGCCACGCCTGTCGTCGACTGGCATAGTGGTTTTCCATTTTCACTCCTGGATGAGGAGCAGAATTTTGTTGGACCACGCAATGAGGGCGGGCGCTTTCCGAAGTTGTTGACGTTTGATCTGCTCGTGACGAAAGGGCTAAAGATTCCGTTTCGTGGTAAGAAGTACAAAGGGCGGGCGGGGTTCACGATCTTCAACATCACGAATCACTGGAACCCGCGTGACGTGCAGAACAATCTCGCCAGCCAGCAATTCGGGACGTTTTTCAACAGTCCCGATCGCAGTGTGCGTCTGAAGTTCGAGTTTGTGAAATACTGACCCACGGATTTCACTGATTGGTAAATCCGCGATTTTTCCGCTTGATCCGCGTGCAAATTTCCTTTGAGGACCTAAATATGAAGCACTTATTTGTGATCCTGATTTCCCTCTTGTTTTGCCAGACGCTGATGGCCCAGAGTGAGACGCCATCAAAATTCGAACCGACGAACCACGGCTTCAACTACGAGCGGCGCATCGCCATGATACCGATGCGCGACGGCGTGAAACTCCACACAGTCATCCTCGTGCCGAAGGGCGCCAGAAACGCGCCGATGCTCATGACGCGTACGCCGTACAATGCAGACGGGCTCACCAGTAACAACAACAGCTCCGATCTCGGCTCGATCCTGAGCGGCTATGACAACGCAACGGACGTGATCGTCGAAGGCGGCTACATCCGCGTGGTCCAGGACGTTCGCGGCAAGTACGGTTCCGAGGGCGACTACGTAATGAACCGGCCGCTTGTTGGACCACAAAATCCCACGAAGGTCGATCACGCCACAGACACTTACGACACCATTGACTGGCTCGTGAAAAATGTCCCGGAGAGCAATGGGCGCGTCGGTATTCTCGGAATCTCCTACGACGGCTTTCTGCCGTTGATGGCGCTGATCAATCCGCATCCGGCATTGAAGGTTTCCGTGCCGATGAATCCGATGGTGGATGGCTGGATGGGCGACGACTGGTTTCATCTCGGCGCCTTTCGCCAGCAGGGCATGAGCTACATCTACGATCAGGAAGCAACGCGCGGCAACGAGATCCTTTGGTGGACCAGTCACGCCGACGATTACGACATGTTTATGGAAGCCGTTTCCGCCGGTGAACTCGGCCGCCGCCGTGGACTCGAACAGGTTGGCTTCTGGCGCAAGATTATCGAGCATCCGAATTACGATGCTTACTGGCAGGACCAGGCGGTCGACAAGATACTCGCGAAGCAGCCACTCAAAGTCCCCGTGATGCTCGTACACAGCCTGTGGGACCAGGAAGACATCTACGGCGACATCGCCGTGTACAAAGCGATCGAACCCAAAGACACAAACAACGACAAAGTGTTTCTCGTGCTTGGTCCGTGGCATCACGGGCAGGAGATTCGCGACGGCAGCGCGCTCGGCGCGATCAAATTCAACAGCGACACGGCGTTGACGTTTCGACGCGAGATACTGCGGCCGTTTCTCGATCAATATCTGAAGGAGGGTGCGCCGAAAGCGAACGTGTCGCCGGTAGTCGCATTCGAAACCGGCACTAACAAGTGGCTGCATCTGTCGAGCTGGCCGCAGGGCTGTGAGAGCGGGTGCACTGTGAAACCGACGCCGCTGTATCTCAATGCTGGCCTGAGTGCGAGTTTCACGTCGAAGTCCGGGACGCCGGCCTATGAAGAGTATGTTTCGGATCCGTCGAAGCCTGTGCCTTACCGCGCACGTCCGATCGACGCGACGAGCTGGTCGCGGTGGTTGGTTGACGATCAGCGCGAGGCTTCGGGCCGTCCGGATGTCCTTGCCTACACTTCAGAAGTCTTGACGGCGCCGGTGAAGATCAGCGGCGAGCCGATCGTGAACCTGATGGCTTCGACGAGTGGAACGGATTCTGATTGGGTGGTGAAACTGATTGACGTCTACCCGGATCAGGTTGCGGGACAGCCCAACATGGCTGCTTACCAGTTGATGATTTCCGCCGATGTTCTTCGCGGTCGCTTTCGCGAGAGTTTTGAGTTTCCAAAACCGATAACACCGAATACGCCGCTGCTCTATCGCTTTGGGCTGCCGACGGCGAATCACGTGTTTCTGCCGGGCCACCGCATCATGGTCCAGATTCAGTCGAGCTGGTTCCCGCTCTACGATCGCAACCCGCAGACGTTTGTAAAGAACATCTTCTGGGCCAAGCCGGAGGACTACAAAAAAGCGACACAGCGGATCTACGGCAAGAGTTTTATCGAGCTGCCCCTGGTCACCAAGTCTTAGCCACAAAAAGGCACAAAAGGACACATAAAGTAGATTCTTTTTGTGCATTTTGTGCTTCTTTGTGGCTGCTAAATATGATCGAAGCAGATACTGAAAGAGGCCGATGGTTCTTACCTCCTGAGCGGTATGCTCACGGTGCGCGACGCAAATCGCCAGCTTCATCTCGACCTTCCGGAAGATGGCAGCTACACTACGCTCGCCGGTTTCCTCATGGCCCAGGCTGGGCACTTGCCAAACGAAGGTGAGGTGGTCGAGTACCTGGATTCGACATTCAAGATCGAGCGTCTCGAAGGTCGACGCATTCGCCGTGTGCGTCTGACGCAAAATGCCGGCGCCTCATTGCAGGTCGCCGGCAAAGGAGCCACATGAAACTCCACATTCTGTTTGCGCTAACATTGCTAATCCCCAGCGTGTCTACGTCCGTCGCCAAAGACGACATCACCAAAGAATTGATGACGTCAAACGGAAAGACACGCGTGTACTATCTTTACATTCCCTCTACCGTCACAGCTCCAGCCCCGCTAATCGTCATGCTTCACGGATCGAACCGCACCGGCGTCACGCTCGTTGAAAAGTGGAAGGACTACGCGAAGAAAGAAGGGATCATTATCGCCGGTCCGGATGCGCTGAATTTGCGTGGCTGGGCGTCGCCGCAGGATGGTCCGGATTTCCTTCGCGATCTGGTCGAGGAGCTCAAGAGCAAATACCCGGTGAACCCGCGGCGCGTGTACCTGTTTGGACACTCTTCCGGTGCGACGTTTGCTATACACATGTCGCTGATGGAGTCGCAGTATTTTGCGGCGACTGCGATTCACGCGGGAGCACTGGCGGAAGAGGACAAGGATTTGATCCGTCTCGCCAAACGAAAGATACCGATCTCGATCCAGGTTGGAGACAGCGACGAGTTGTTTCCGCTCAAAGCTGTGAGGGACACGAGAGATGCGTTGAAGGAAGCGGGCATTCCCGTCGATCTGATCGAGATCGAAAACCACGATCACTGGTATTACGACAAAGCCGCGAAGTTCAACCAGACGGCGTGGGAGTTTTTAAAGAAGTACGAGCTTGATGCTGATCCGGTCTACCGAAAATACACGTGGAACTAATCACGTCTCAGCACACGACCATCAGCAGCACTGATCTCAATACTCTTACCGATCCTCACCACGTTGCCATCCATGCTCGGATCTTCGCCCGAGAGGTTACCAAGAGCCGTCACCCACTTTAGATTTCTTTTCACCTGTTCCTTCTGTTCAATCCTCACGAGGTAAAACCCGTGGTCTCTCACTTCGTAAAGCAAAAACAGGTCGCGATCATGCTCGAGATAATAAACGCGCACAAGCCGGTCTTTCGGGCTCATTCCCACGTAAAAAATCCGTCGAGCCACCGTCCGTACGTGCGGAGGCGGAGTGAATTCACCAACGCCATCGTGTCGCAGGAGGTAACCCCCTGCTGAAGTCGACCAACGAAAAAACGTCCGCTGCGGGTATACAAACTGTTCCGCAGGCATAAACGACTCCGGTGTGGGCGCATACGCCGAGCCCAGCGTTTCCAACGAGAAAATCAGGCACACTACGAGAAAGTTCTTCATGGCGTCTCCTTTTGGCGGGGCGGTGAGGCCTACCAGTTTACTACAATTCGGCCGTTGCGGAACCGTGTTATCGCTCTTCATCCGTGGCATAATCTGCGCCGGGGTGAAGACATGCAAAAACGCCGTTTGCGCCAGATCGAGGAATACATACTGGGCTTTTTTCAGACTCGCCAACGGACGCGCATTCTTGCTAAGGAGCTTTTCAACAGCACGAATGCATACGCAAACGCCGACATCGTCCGCGCCCTCGAAGATCTGGAAAAGAAAGAACGCCTGCTGGTCCGTCACACAACCGAGGGTAATGACTACGTCTCTTTGACCACTCAGGGAGCGGCTCATCTCGGCCTGAATGAACCGGATGGAGATAACGACTTTCCCGCTATGCCCCATCCGCCGAAGAGCGCTACGAAGGTTGGATAAGTTTTAGAAGTTATGAAAGCTTTGTTTCCTGCCGCCCTTGTGCTCCTCATGTGTTTTTGTGTCATGGCGCAGGCGCCGGCCGGCGATGGTGGGACTGCCGGCACGACGAATTCGCTGGCGGAAGTACGCGACATGCACAACGCGTTGCTGGTCGTTTTCAAATCTCGCGTTCTCGACGTCAATGATCGCGAACGTGCAATCATCCAGGATGTGCTGAAAGCCGATCCGATACCGCAAGGACGCTATCGCTGGGTCTACATGCAGTTAGCAAGCAGGCTAAACAAGTACATTCGGAAGTACAAAAGCCTGAGTGCCGCGACTGAACTCGCCGATGCCGACTACGTCATCTACTTCAACGTGGTCGAGTTTCGCAGAATCTTGTACACGTATTACCCGTACGGTGAGTTGTTTGTGATCGTCAAAGGTTCTCCTGAGAAACTGAAGCCGCCGCGCATCGTTTGGAGGGCAAGGAAAATGCTGATTGCAGACGATGCGATCGGTGAACTCATCAAAGACCTCAAAGCCGCTCGTGGTGAAACCTGAGCGCGCACCGCCGACTAATGCGCTCGAAAAAATTCATCCTCCTAATTGTCGTCCTGGTGCTGCTGCTCTCACAGGTTCCCTTCGCTTATCGTCGCGTCAAACTCCGCCGGCTCGATGCGGCGATTCAACAACTCAACACTCAACGCACGACGGGCGCGCAGACCGGTTACGTCGATTACAGGGGGGTGGTCCATGTTCACTCGTCGCTGGGCGGGCACAGCGCGGGCACTTTTTCCGAAATCATCTCTGCGGCACAGGCGAACGGTTTGCAGTTTGTCGTCATGACTGAGCACACCGAAAAGGATTTCGACACTGCCAGCCTGACGTTGAAGGGCATGCATGGCGGGGTGCTCTTTATAAATGGAAACGAGGTGAGTGCCGAAAACGGCGATCGCCTGCTCGTGCTTCCTGAGGAGATCTCGATCGTCGCTTACCCGGAAGAGTTCAGGAACTGGGAGACGGCGGGTCTCGATGGCGTCGAGATCTACAACGTGTTTACGAATGCGCGGCGAGTGAATCCTGTTGCCGCGTTCTTCGACGTCTTGTGGTCTCAACGCGCGTACCCGGAACTGATCTTTGCGTTGTACCTGCAAAGGCCGGATGAGAGTCTGAAGAAGTGGGACCAGGCTTTGGCGCGAACGAGATTGACAGCGGTCGGCGGCAACGATGCGCACTCGAACATTGGCGTGAGTTTGAAAGACAGCTCAGGGAAAACTCTGCTGGGGATTCAACTCGATCCTTACGCAACCAGCTTTCGGCTCGTGAGATTGCACGTGCTGGTTGAGCAAAACAGACCGCTGGACGAGGCGAGTGTACTCGAGGCGATTAGGGCTGGGCACTGTTTTGTCGGTTTTGACTTTCTCGGCGACCCCGCGGGTTTCGCGTTTGAGGCGCAAAACGAGGGCGAGAACAAGATTCAGGGTGACGAGATCTTCTTGCGGAGCGAGACGCGTCTGCGCGTCCGAACGCCGGTTCCGAGCCGGATCGTGGTGTTGAAGGACGGGGCAGTGTTTTTGGATGAGAGCGGGATTAATAACAAAGAAATTGCGGTGACTGAGCGAGGGGTTTACCGGGTTGAGGTTTACTTGCCGCAGCTCGGCGAGCTGGTGGCCCAAAAGCCGTGGATCATCTCGAATCCGATTTACGTTCGTTGAGAGAAGAATTCAGTTGGACAGGATTTTCTTTCCTTTAAAAACGGTCTCGCCCCACCGGGTGCCCTGCTAGCTCCCCTGTGGGGCGACGAACCTTTCGCTGGAAAGCTCCAGCTTCACTTGTCTCGGAAGCGGTGCGTACGTTCACCGAATACTGTTGGAG
>Ga0105237_10005872_pt1 | contig 13767 bp, 7 predicted proteins | sample KBSC24metaG_FD_81520 | JGI IMG/M metagenome (GOLD analysis project Ga0105237, IMG submission 81520) | Corn rhizosphere microbial communities from Kellogg Biological Station, Michigan, USA - KBS C2-4 metaG | ecosystem: Host-associated > Plants > Roots > Rhizosphere > Soil | place: Michigan, USA...
CGCGCGCGGCGTCGGCGGAAGCGGTGACGGATTGCGAGCTGTTGGCTCTCTCGCCCGAGGCCGTGCGCGACTTGAAGGATGGCTTCCCGGAGATCCGCAAATTCCTCGAGGATCGCCTGGCCCGGTATCGACCGGACGTGGACGCCCGTGTTCCGTTGGATTTTGCCGAAATTGTCCCGGCCCGGGGTCGTGTTTGCGACACAAAGGATGTTGAAGACGAGGCGGAGCGAACCACGAATGACGAACCGTTTTCCGCTGATCGCGGCCCGTTCCGCAAGTCTCGAGGCCGGATTCGCCGCATGCCGCACATCGAGCAGATCGACGAGATGGACTGCGGGCCGGCGTGTCTGGGTATGATCGCCCGGCATTTCGGCCGCGACGTGAGCCTCGCCCATATTCGCGGGCTTTGTCATACGGCGCGCGATGGCACGAGCCTCAAGGCGCTTTGCCACGCGGCATCCGAACTCGGGCTGGCGGCGCGCGCGCTCAAGGTTTCGTCACGGAATCTGGCGCAGATGCCGTTGCCAGCCATCGTTCATTGGGAAGGCAATCACTGGATTGTGCTTTGGGACGTGGGCGAGTCTCAGGTCATGGTGAATGATCCGGCGCTCGGCGAACGGAAAATCGCCATCGAGGAATTCGAAAGCCGCTGGACGGGCCATGCGGCGCTCTTTGACTACACGGAGGGGTTTGCGAATGTTCCGGAACACCGGTCGACGCTCCGGTGGATCGCACCCTTTTTCCGCCGGCATGCGCTCTCCTTGGGGCAGGCACTGGCGCTCGGCGGTGTTGCCACGCTGCTGCAACTGGTCTTTCCCGTCTCCACGCAATGGATCGTGGACAAGGTAATCGCGGGCCGGGACATCGCCTTGCTGGCGCGGATCAGCGTGATTCTGGCGGCGGCGTTCGCGCTCCTTCTGGCGGCGAATCTGGCCCGGCGATACGTCCTCAGTCATGTTTCGATGCGGCTTGATGTCGCCCTCGTCGATTTCATCACGCGCCGAATGCTCGCGCTACCGCTGTCGTATTTCAGCACCCGCCACTCCGGCGATATCCAGCGCCGGCTCGAAGGCGTGCGGCAGGTCCGGCACTTTGCGGTGCAGTACGGGTTCGAGGGCATGTTGTCGCTCGTCACGCTCATCGGCTGCCTGTCGGTGATGGCCGTCTACAGTCCAGCGCTCGCCGGCGTTTTTGTCGCCATGGCCCTGCCGTGCGCGGCGATGATGCGACATTCGGCCAGGGTCCTGGGGCCGCTGGCCAGAGTCGAGGAGAGCGAGTCGGGATACGCCGCGCAGCAGGCGGATGTGATCCACGGCATCGAGGCGGTCAAGGCGGGCGCGGCGGAAGCAAGCCTCCGTGATCGCATGCTTCACGAATTTCGGAACGTCTCGCGAGCCGTGCGTCGCGCCCATGTTCATCGAATGATTTTCGATGGCGTCGTTCAGTTGATTTGCCTGCTGTCCACGGTGGTCCTCCTCTGGCTGGGCGCATTGACGGTGATTGCGGGGCGCATGACAGCCGGTGGCTTGGTCGCATCGATTGTTCTCGCGGCGATGGCCGGCGCGGCAACCCTTCGTTTGCTCCGCGTTTGGGAAGAGTGGCAGCAGATTTCCGTGTTGCTCGATCGGTTGGCCGACGTCGTGGAAGCCGAGCCCGAGCAAGGAGAAGATCGTTCCCGGTTGGCGCCGGTCCGGTCGTTGGAGGGCCGGATTGAATTGCGGCAGGCCGGTTTCCGCTTCGGCGGTCCGGAGGCGCCGGAGGTATTGAAGGGGATCAGCCTGGAATTTGAGCCAGGCCGGAAGATCGCCATCGTGGGGCGCAGTGGAAGCGGCAAGACTACGCTGGTCAAACTCCTGGCGGGGCTCCTCGAACCCACTTCGGGAACCATCCTGCTGGACCATGCCGAACTCAAGACCCTGAACTATCGCGACGTCCGGCGGCAGATCGGTCTCGTGCTGCAAGACAACTACATCTTTAACGACACCGTCCTGGGCAATATCGCTTTCGGAGATCCGCAGCCGGATTTTGACCGCGTCCTGTGGGCTTCGCAGGCGGCGGATGCCCATGATTTCATCACGGGCCTGCCGATGGGCTACGAATCGCGCGTCGGTGAATCGGGTCTTGGGCTGGCAGCTGGGCAAAAGCAGCGCATCGCCATCGCCCGCGCGCTCTACCTCGATCCTCCGATCCTGATTTTTGACGAGGCGACCAGCGCGCTCGATCCCCAGTCGGAGCGCGTTATCCGGGAAAATCTGCGGCGCATGGCCGTGGGCCGGACATTTGTGGAGGTGGCGCACCGGCTCGACGCCATTCGCGATGCCGATGTGATCGTGGTCCTGGAGAAAGGCGAAGTCGTGGAAACTGGCACGCACGATGAACTGATGGCGCGCCGCGGTTTGTATTTTCATCTGAACGACGCCTAGCCGCTGAATCGACGTAAACGCGGACTACGCATGGCTGCGGAAATCGTGGCGCGGCGTCGCCGCGGAAAGGGCGTCGCAACGTTGTGCTTTTCAGAGACCGCTCCGCTGCGCAGGATGTGGCTCAAGAACCGTTCGCCCCATGGTCGAAAGGCGCGCCCTGACCGATGACGGCGTCCACCGGTTGCCCGTTTTTGTAATCCCAGCTTCATGATTTCGTCCGGACTTTTTGGCCTGAAGGTCGAGCAACTTACCTCGGCAAACGCCGCCATGCAGCGATGTCTCAAACTCGCCGCGCTGGCGGCGCGAAGCGACATTCCCGTGCTCATCCTTGGTCCCACTGGCACAGGCAAAACGCTGCTCGCCCAGGCGATCCACAATTCTTCGGCGCGAGCCCGCGGCCCATTCGTCTCGTTCAATGCTTCGGCGATGAGCGACACGCTTCTCGAGAGCGAACTCTTCGGGCACGAGCGCGGCGCTTTCACGGGCGCGCAGCAGGCGCACAAGGGCAAATTCGAAACAGCCAATACGGGCACCATCTTCCTCGATGAGATTGCCGATATGAGCGCGCTCGCGCAGGTGAAGATCTTGCGCGCGGTCGAATATGGCGAGTTCGAACGGGTCGGCGGCGAGCGCCTGCACCGGTCGGATGCGCGGATCATCTCGGCGACGAATTGCTCGCTGCCGGGGCGCATTCACGCCGGAAAATTCCGGGAGGATCTCTACCATCGGCTCGAGGGGTTGGTGCTGGTCATTCCGTCTTTGCGGGAGCGCGGCGAAGATCTGCCCTCGCTCATCGCCATGGAGTTGCAGGCCGCAGCCGCGGCGGGAGGCAAGCGCATCACCTCCATTCATCCCGCCGCGATGGAGATGTTGCTGCGGCATCCCTGGCCGGGCAACTTGCGTGAGTTGCACCACAAGATGCGCAGCATCGCGCTGTTCTGTGAAGGAAAAGTGGTGCTGCCCGAACACGTCGTTTTTCACCAGGAAGGATTGGCGCTCTCGGCGAATGGTGTGGGGAGTTCGCCGGGACCGGGCGCGACGGCTCCCGCTGGCCCGGAACCCAGGCCCGGTTCCAGCGCCGATCTTTCCCTCGCGGCGGCGCTGACGCGGCACGTCAAGCATGTCTATGAACAATGCGGACGCAATCAGCGGCAGGCGGCGCGGGTCCTGGGAATTTCGCGCGGCAAACTGGCGCGCCATCTCGACCACGCCGATCTCAAATAGCAGTTGGGCTGAAGCCTCCTTGAAAATAATATCAGCTTCCGGATTATTGAAAACTAACAGTCGATCATTGCGGCCTATAATGGAACCAATCGGCTCCAGCATGGATCAGCCGGGCCCGGAAGTGCACCACATGCCGCTTGCTTTCGCGTTCCGTGACTGCCGGCGGGTCTCTGAAATTCGGTGGTTTTCATCCGCGGAGATGCATGGCACGAATACTGATGCATCCCCAGCCTTCGTGTGATTCCAGGACGCAATACGAATGACGCCTCCACCGGTGCTGACGGTGGAAAGAAGCCCGGCGAAAAACCGATTCGCCTGGCCGACCTGGTTCCGCGAAAGGACGTGAAAGGCGGCGCGCGCACGGTGTTCGGCGCTTCGGCCATTCCCGTGAAGCCGCCGGTCAGGAAGCCGCCGAAGCGGCCTTGACCATTGACGATGCTTTGGGGTTCCGCGCTCGTCCCCCCGGCGGCGGAACCCCACTCCATTTTTCCCATTATCGCGGCGTCTGGGCGTTGCTCAGCGAACCTCTTATGCCATGGTTTCGGCGCTCGATCGGCTTTCGGCTGTCAATGGGCCCATCTCGGGAAGAAACCCGAACCTTTACCCGCAAGCGTGCTGCACGACGACCTCGCCCGTGTGCGAGTCCACGTCCATGCTGGCGCAGAGTTCACCATTGTCCGCGAAGCGCAGGTTGAAATGGACCATCGCCCCTTCGGAGAGGCCACTATCCAGAGTGAGGCCGAACCTCGCCAGCTTTCTGCCTTCAAAGGCGGCCACGGCCTTGCGGAATTGTTCTGGAGTCGCGTCGTCGCCCGCCAACCAACTGGCGGTGTCGCTGAACTCGCTGACGATTTCGTGGCACACACCGCACGGCTGTCGACGGGAGCCTTCGGTTCGAGGAGGGAGCGGAAATTCGTGCATGGGGTCAGGCGAGCTGGGTGAGTAAATGGGACCGCGGTGGTAATCGGGTGGATTGTGGTATTCAAAGGCAAGTCTCAGGCCTTATACGGATGGTCGCCGGTTCCAATGAGGGTGAGCCGGCGAGAACGTCCCCGGACTGATTAATTTCCAGGCCTTCAGGCTTTTTTCCGGGGAAGGCGCTTGCGCTTGGTGGAAGCGAAATCTTCGAGCTGCTTTTTGCTCATGGATTTCGCCATCTGCTTCGAGGCTCCCTTCAAAGAGGACTTGCTCCGTTCGCCGCGCTTCGCTGCCAGAGCGGCTCCCGCAGCCATCTGTTGTTTCTTGGATTTTGCTGGCATGCTCCTGATTCGCTGCCAAGTGAGCTTCTGGTCGCATTCCTGGCCCTGATGCCAAGATCAGGGTGGTACGGAAGGAGGCAGGCATCGTAGAAGAGGCTTCCAGCTTCAGCCACTTTGCGCGGAGGACGAAAAACTGGACGCCCCTATTGCCCCGTCTGACCTTGCTGCGGCAATGCGGGTGTGCCGAGGTGGAGTTTCAAGGGCAGAAACGCGTGCACGTGCCCACTGTTGCTGTCGGCAATCAGGATCAGGCTGCGAGAGCCGTCTTCCAATGTGGGGCCGAGAGCGATGCCTTCGAAATTGATGAAGCCGGTCATTTCCTCGAAGAGCAGCGTTTTCTTCGCCAGCACGAAATCCGCGTCGACCAATGAAGGCAGATTGGAGACGTCCGTGGCGCCTTTGAAGTCGGCGAGGAAAAGCCGCACGTGCAAGCCACCGAAAGCGAAGCCGCGTTCCAGAACGATGAGCCGGCCATCGGGGAGCAGGCAAAGATCGGAAACGCCATTGCCCGAACCCCGGAAGCGGAAGGCGGCCGGTTCCGTGCGCCAGGCGTATTGGGCGAGAGGATGAAACTTCGCGTCGAACTGCTGGATCCGGACGAGCGTGCCCTTGGCTCCGCTGACCGGTCCGTCGACGGTGAGCGCCTCCTCATTGGCGATCCAGAAATGGGCGTCCTTGTCGTTCCACGTAATGGACTCCAGGCTCAGGTTGTCGCGGGCTTTGGAAAAGATCTTCGGCACCGGCTGGAGTTGGGCGGCGCCGCCGAGTTGATAGCTGATCACGGCATTGCCGGTTTCGGCGCTGATGTAAAAGGTCTTTGTCGCCTTGACGTAGGTGACGCCCTCGAAATCGCTCACCGTCGCCTTGATCGGCACGGCTGTCCCGATCTCGCCGTGGAGTATGCATCCGGTCGCGGGATCGATCTTGAGGGTGATCGGAACGAGCAGGTTGGGGTGATCGGCGACAGCGTAGAACTGATCGCCTCCCGTCCAGGTGATGCCGCTGAGATCGGTGACTTCGGCATTCTCGATCGTGAACCCCGGCTGGCCGGGCGCCTTTTCGATCGAGATGTCCTGTGCCCACGCGCGGAGGGACGCGAATACGAAAGCGGTGGCGAGGACGCGGCGCCAATTTTGAATTTTGAATGGTGAATTTTGAATGCGGAGAAAATTCAGCATTTAAAATTCATAATTCAAAATTGGGCCATCAGGCGATGACTTCCTTGATCACCTGACCGTGGACATCCGAGAGGCGGAAATCACGGCCGCCGAAGCGATAGGTCAGTTTCTCGTGATCGATGCCGAGGAGATGGAGCATGGTGGCGTAGAGATCGTAGAAGGTGGTCAGCTTCTCAACGGCGTAGTAACCGAGATCATCGGTCGCGCCGAGGATGGTGCCGCCACGGACCCCGCCGCCGGCCAGCCAGACGCTGAAGCCGGTCGGATTGTGATCGCGGCCGTCACTGCCTTGGGAGAAGGGCGTGCGGCCAAATTCACCGGCCCAGAGGATGAGGGTGTCCTCGAAAAGTCCACGTGCGGTGAGATCCGTGATCAGTGCGGCGATGCCCTGGTCCACCTGTCCGGCCATATCGGAGTGGCCTTCCTTGAGCTTGCCGTGCTGGTCCCAGGGATTGGGGGCCTGTCCGGCGCCGGGCTTCTGTGGCAGGCAACTGAGCTCGACAAAGCGCACGCCGCTTTCGATGAGCCGCCGGGCGACCAGGCACTGGCGGCCATAGGCGGCCTTGTTCGGGTTTTGAGCATCGAGGCCGTAAAGCTTTTTCGTGGCCTCGCTCTCTCCGCGGATGTCGCAAATATCCGGCACCGCCGTCTGCATGCGGTAGGCCGTTTCGTAGTTGCGAATCGCCGCTTCGACCTGGGGTTCGGAAGCTTCGCGCAGGAACTGGTCGTCCATGGCCTTGACGAATCCGAGCCGTTGCCGCTGCAGGGCGTCCGCCTCACGCGGCTTGATATTGGCCAGGGCCTCCGCGGCATCGGCCTTCAGGATGGAAGCCTGGTGCTGTCCGGGAAGATAACCGTTGCTGTAGACTCCGACCCCGCCGTGGGGCGGAGTGGCGTCGCCGCTCTGGAGCACGATGAAGCCCGGCAAATCCTTGTTCTCCGTGCCGAGTCCGTAGCTCACCCATGCTCCCGCGCTCGGGTGCCCCATGAAAGGGAAGCCGGTGTGGGCCAGATAGTTGCCCTGGGCGTGCTCGTTCACCGTGCTGGTCATCGAGCGAATGACGGCCAGCCGGTCGGCATGCTGGGCCACATACGGGAACAATTCGCTGATCGGCATCCCGCACTGGCCGCGATTCTGGAACTCCCAAGGCGAGGCCATGATGTTGCCGTTGTTATTGAACATCGTGGGCCGCACCGGCACGGGCATCGGCTGGCCGTGGCGTTTGGCCAGCTCGGGCTTGGGATCGAATGAATCCACGTGCGACACCCCGCCCGACATGTAGCAGAAGATCACGCGTTTCACCTTCGCGGGAAAGTTGGAGCCCGGCACTTTCGCATCGTTGGCCAGCGCGCCGTAGGATTTGTCCGCGAGGAGCCCGGCCAGGGCGAGGCCGCCGAAGCCGAGGGAACATTGCCGCAACATGGCGCGGCGGGAGAGTCGTGAGCGTTGGGTCATAAAGCGGTGGAGTTTGGATTAAACGCAGAGACGCAGAGGCGCAGAGAACTGAGAGCGACTTGCGCTGCTTGGAGATTTTGAAAGGCGCTTGCGTTCTTGTAGTGCGCCGGTGCTCTGGCGCTTTCGGAAGGGGGCGAAGGCGGGAAGAAGCCCGGTGCAGAACATGTGCGCGCATCTTGTGTCGAAAGCGCCGCGGCAGCGGCGCACTCCAAAAGCTGGCGCACGATCGAACCGGCCTCCCGAAAAGTCAGGCCATCCGGATTCGACAATGCGTCTTCGTCCTCTGCGCCTCTGCGTCTCTGCGTTTTCTTCACCGCACATAAATAAACTCCTTCAGATTGAAGAGCGATTGCGCGAAGTCCTGCCATACGGGCTCGCTCGTCAGCATTTGCTCCGGTGTCAGTTTCCGATCTTCGGCGAGGGTCGCGAGATAAGTTTTGGCGGTTTCCAATTCGCGGTCATCCGGCGAGCGCGCGTAAGCCGCGGCAAACATTCGGCGGACACGCGTCTCGGCGGTGGCACTCCCGTCCTTGATCAGGGTGCCGGCCCAATTGGACGCCTGAGTGATGACGAAAGGCGAATTCAGCAGAGTGAGCGATTGCGCGGGGACATTGGTCGCGTCACGCCGGCCCAGGGTGGTGAATGGCTTCGGCGCGTCGAAGACTTGCAGGAAGGGATTCAAGCTCGTGCGGCGCACCTTCAGATAGATGCTGCGGCGGGAGGAGTCTTCGTCGCTCGGGCCGCCCATCTTCGTATTTAATCCGCCGGAGATGACGAGAAGCGAATCGCGAATCGACTCCGCTTCCAGGCGGCGGACGCGGAAATGTGAGAGCAACTCGTTTGCCGGGTCCACCTCGAGGCCGCGCGCGGATGGCGCGCTGCTCATTTGATACGCACGGGTTGCGACCAGTTCGGTGATCAGCCGCTTGATCGACCAGCCTTCGTCCACGAAGCGCGCGGCGAGGAAATCGAGCAATTCAGGATGTGTGGGCTTTTCGCCGAGGCGTCCGAAGTTGTCCACGGTCGGGACGATCCCTCGGCCGAAGAGCCAATGCCAGACGCGATTGACCATCACGCGGGCCGTGAGCGGATTGCGAGGATTGGCGATGTCGTTGGCGAGTTCGAGGCGGCCGCTGAGCGCGGTGTGATACGGCTGTGGATCGAGCACGCCGAGATACCCGCGCGGAACCGGTTCGCCCGGTTTGAGATGATCGCCGCGCGGGAGGAACGGTGCATCGAAGCCCGCGGTTTCCAGCACGCCGGGGGCTCGCTGCGGGACGGGCATCTCCGCTTCGAGTCGCCGGTACTCGGTGACCAGTGCCCGGACCTTGGGCAGGCACGCCAGGGTGACTGGCAGCACGTCCCGGCGGATCAGACCGTCGAGAAAAGCGCGTTGTGGTTCGGAGAGCCGGTCCTCGCGCCAGGCGGCGACCGCGGCGAAGAGCTCTCCTTCGTACATGTCCGCGAGCGTCGTGGCCGTGGCCGGCGGCGTACCGTCGACCATCGGAAGCAGATCCATCAACGCGAGCGGCACTTCCTTGGGCGGTTCCTTGCTGTTGTGAAAGACCACCGATTCGGCGCTGAAGAAGGATCGTCCGTCGTTGGATTTCACCCGGGACTTGTCCCTGCTCTTTTCCTTCGGCTTGTCGTCGAGCGGGCGCGTGAGATCGTCACGGGTGCCAAACTCCAGATACGCCATGGAGCCCTTGCGATAGGCCGTGTCGAGTCGCACCCAGCCGGGCTCGTCGTTGGTCAGGACCGCCTTGGCGAAGATGGGATTGGAGGGGAGCGGATAGTTATCCACGATCACCCGCACCATGGCGCCGCCGGCGCCGGACGCCCGGACGCTGATGCTGTCGGAATCGATCTTGAACCGGGGTGAAGTGAGGAGGCCGTTTTGTTTCGAGGAGAGGGGAGCGGTGAAGGCGCCGGCGGGCTCCAGGCCTTCGAGCACGCGCTCGCCTTGCGCTTCGACGGTGAATTCGCCCGCGCGCCGGGGCTGTTTCTCGAGGCCGCTGCCGTAGGGAAACCACTTCGCGTAGTCGGCTTCCTTCAGGTCCCATCCCGGACGAAAATTGTCGCGATTAAATTCCGCTGCTTCCACCAGCTTGGTCTGTACGGCGCGGGCGACCTTTTCCCAATTGGCCGGAAAGTCCGCATCTCTCACCTGGCCGAGCCGGGCCCAAAGATACAGCGGGTTGTTGAGATCGTCCGCGGCTTCCTTGAGTGCGGTGGCCCAGGCTTCGCCGCCGTCGCCGGGTTGGACGTTGCTGGCGCGCAGCCGTTTGATTTCGTCCAGCAAATGTGTCCGTTCCTCACGTTGTGCGGGCGTGAGCGCGGCCAGGATCTGGTCCGGCGAGATGACCGGTCCCGGCCCAGCGCGGAAAGACTCGGCGATTTCCTCCGGGGTGAGCGCCAGATCGTAGAGCCGCGCTTCGTCGATGTCCCCCGCGAAGTAGCCGTTGCTCGCCCCCTTGTGGCGCCATCCGAGCAGCACGCGCGCCTCTCCCGGTGCGAACGCGAATGGTTCGCCCTTGGTGTACGGTTTTCCGTAGGGCGCGCCGTTGCGGTAGACGGCGATCGTGCCATCGGCCGCGTAGGTGATGGCGACATGCACGAATTCGCCCGGCGCGGCGGTCTCCGGTGGTCCGTCGGAGATTTGGCTGCGGACGAAGTAGTTGCTTCCGGCGACCCACCGCCGCGGTTCCTTTTCCGCGTAGACGATCGAATCAAATCCGTGGACCTTGGTGGTCTCGACCGTGAGGACGCCCCCGCCGCGCTGCTGCAAGTTCGCCGGCGAGACCCACGCTTCGAGGGTCTTCGCGGGCAGAGAAACGGGAATCGGATCGGTGCGCAGATAGGCGCCCTGGCCATCGAGATGCAGGTGGCCATTTTTGATTTCCGCTTCACCTTCGAGGTAGCCGTTCATGTGCCCCATGGTGTCCCGGGCATCCTTGTCAAAACTCCACTCGGCGTAGGGCGCCGGCACACGGCTGGGCGGGCGCACATTCTCGGCGGAGGGTTGGATCGTCCGCCGGGCGCTCCATTCCAGGTCGGCGATCTTTTGTTCGAATTCGCGGATGCGCTCGGCGTTTTCTTGCGCCCGTGAGGCGCGGGCCGGCGTTTCGCGCAATTTTTGCCCGAGCGTTTTCGCGGTTTCCTGCCAGGCATCCGCGAGCGCGCTCTTGATTTGACCCCGCAGTCGTTCGAGTTCGGGCCGGTTCCGGGCCAGCGCTTCCGGGGTGTCGATCGTGACCTGCGCCGGACGGCAACTTGCGAAGATGCCAAACATGGCCGTCCAGTCGCGCTGGCTGATTGCGTCGAATTTGTGGTCGTGGCAGCGCGCGCAGGAAACGGTGATTCCCTGGAACGCCTTGCTCACCACATCGATTTGGTTGTCCACCGCCTTGATTTGATCCTCGAGCGTATCCACGGGTTGAAAGCCGTGCTCGACGAGCCGGAACTGCGCCGTGCCGAGAATGGATTCGCTGAACCCCGCGGGATTCAGCCGCGGGTGGGGGAGCAGGTCGCCGGCGAGTTGCTCGCGGATCAATTGGTCGCCGGGCACGTCGGCGTTGAACGCGCGGACGAGGTAATCGCGGTAGCGCCAGGCTTCGGGAATAATGGGGTCGCCTTCGCTTCCGTGCGTATCGGCGTAGCGCACCAGGTCCATCCAGTGCCGCGCCCAATGCTCGCCAAACTGCGGCGAAGCGAGCAATCGCCCGGTGGCCTGCCGGACGGCCGATGCTCGATCACGAGCGGCTTCCGCGGCGAATGCCTCCACGTCTTCGGGCTTCGGTGGCAGGCCTGTGAGAGCGAACGTGAGCCGCCGGATGAATGTGCGCGCATCGGCGTCGGCCGCAGGCGCGAGCCCTTTCTCCTCCATCTTCGCCAGGAGAAAGCGGTCGACGGGATTGTCCGACCATGCCGCATTCTTCACTGCGGGCACGCCTGGGCTGTGCACGGGCCGCAGAGCCCACCAAGTGCGCCGCACGGCCAGCAATTCATCCCATGAGGGTTTGCCCGTCGTCACCGCCGGTGGCTCGTCCCGAGGGTCCGGCGCTCCCATGGCAATCCATTTTTCGAAGTCGGCGATCACGCTGTCTTCGAGTTTGGGCGACTTGTCCGGCATCTTCAGGTCGGGGTCCGTATGCTTGATGGAAGCAATGAGGAGGCTCTTCTTTGGGTCGCCCGGCACGATGGCGTCTCCGGTGTCGCCGCCTTTCTGCCACCCTGCGCGATAGTCGAGCCGCAGGCCGCCCTTGGTCTTCTTCGCATTATGGCACTCGTAGCATTCCGCCGCGAGGACGGGCCGGATCTTCGTTTCGAAAAACTCCCGCGCTTCGGGTGTGACCGGCGTTTCTGCTCCGAACGCGAAACCGTGGCCGAGCAAGAGCCCGGCAGCGACCACGGCCATGGGGGGAAGGAGCTTCATGCGCTATTCCTCGAAGCGGCGGGCGGCGGCAGCGGCTTCGATGGCGATGGTTCGGCCGAATTCCGCAAACCGGCTGGCTGGAATCCGTGCGGCCGGGCCGGCGATGGTGATGGCCGCGATCGTGTGCCCGTGGCGATCGAGCAGGGGAGCCGCGATGCAATGGATGCCGTCGAAATGCTCGCCCCGATCGAGAGCGTAGCCGCAGGCGCGAATGCGCTCGAGTTCCACGAGCAGGGCCTTGCGGCTGGTGATCGTGTGTTCCGTGTGCTTCTCGAACTCGAGCCCGGAGAGCACCGCATCGAGCGTGTCGTCGGGCAGGAAGGCGAGAATCGCCTTGCCAGGGGCGCAGCAGTGAATGGGCACACGTGACCCGAGATCGACGATGTATTTGAAAGGATGCAGCGCGGGCAGTTGTTCGAGGATGATGCAGCTCGCGTCGGCCAGGCAGCAGAGCTGCGTCGTCTCGCCCGTGGCCGCGAGCACGCGCCGCATGGGTTCGAGCGCGCATTCCACGAGGCTGCGCCGGCCGGAATGTGGCTGCCCGAGCAGGAGAAGCTTTTGCGTCACGGAAAAGCGCTTCGTCCGGTCGTCCCGGCGAATGTAGCCCAGCTCTTCAAGAGCTCCCGCAAGCCGAAAAACCGATGCCATCGAGATGGTGAATCGCGATCCCAGTTCCGAAAGCGTCGCCCCATCCGGTGAAGCCGCGAGGAATTCCAGCATCGCAAGCCCCCGCTGAAGAGCGGGAACCTGAAGCGCGCCGTCGCCGTTGACGGCCTCCGCTTTGACGTGGCTCTGGGTCGGTGTTTTCATATGCGAAACTGTTTCTATAGATGAAAATCCCAATGGCAACCGTTTCTTAGCGCCCAATCACGGCTCGCAACTTCCGCACAGGACAGAGGGAGGCAAGGCCGCAATGTGGAAAATCCGAATCAGACGACTCGCGTGCCAACGAGAGGCGGCTGCAAACTTTAAATCAGAAACCCCACGGGCCGGATCTATGGGCGCAGGACGCGAATTCGATGGTTTTCGCTATCGCCAAGATAGACCGCGCCGTCTTTGTCGACGAAGACGCCGTGGACGCGGGCGAGTTTGCACTGGAGCGGGTCGCCGTCGGGGCCGTCGCCTTTTTCGCCGGAGCCGACCTTGAGGAGGAGGTTGCCGGTTTTGGCTTCGATCATGCGGATGCTGTGGCTTTCGGTGTCGGCGAGCCAGGCGTTGCCTGCGGAATCGAGGGCGATGCCTTTGGGGCCGGAGAGGGTGGCTTCGCGCGCGGGGCCGCCGTTGCCGGTGAAGCCCTTTTTTCCGTTGCCGGCGATGAGGTGGATGGTGGCGGATTTGAGGTCGAAGCGGAGGACTTGATTGCCTTCGCGGGTGACAAGCCAGAGATCGCCTTTGGAATCGAAATCGATCGAGCGCGGGCCTTTGAGCGGGGTACCGGCGATGGGCGCGCCATCGGGGGAATCGCCGGGCTTGCCGGTGCCGGCGAAGGTGCTGATCAGGCTGGTCTTCATGTCGACGCGGCGAATGACGTTGTTGCCGATGTCGCAGATGTAGAGATGCTCGGCGGTGGGGTCGAACTGGATGCTATGGGGTTGCTTGAGCTGGGCTTGGGCGGCGGAGCCGCCGTCGCCGGTGTAGCCGGGCTTGCCGGTGCCGGCGAAGGTGGTGATGATGCCGGTTTTTGCTTCGACGCGGCGGATAGCGTGGTTGGTCATGTCGGCGATGTAGAGGTTGCCGGCTTTGTCGAAGCGGAGTTCGTGGGGGAGATTGAAGGTGGCCTCGATGGCGGGAC
>Ga0105237_10005875_pt1 | contig 13760 bp, 15 predicted proteins | sample KBSC24metaG_FD_81520 | JGI IMG/M metagenome (GOLD analysis project Ga0105237, IMG submission 81520) | Corn rhizosphere microbial communities from Kellogg Biological Station, Michigan, USA - KBS C2-4 metaG | ecosystem: Host-associated > Plants > Roots > Rhizosphere > Soil | place: Michigan, USA...
TGTGTTCTTTTTGTGAATCAGAAAAGTTTCCGTGGGTTTGTGGATATTTTCTACTACGTTTCTTAATAAACTTGGGATAGTAGAAAATTCATTGAATGATACCATATGATGTGCTGTTTAGCTTGATTCGGCAATGATAAACTTTTACATTTGAAAATGCAAAAAGGGCACCTAAGTGCCCTTTACAAATATAAGTAATGTATCTTAAACCGAGAAACTCTCTCCGCAGCCACAAGAACGGCTTGCATTGGGGTTATTGAAGTTAAATCCTTTTCCGTTCAGTCCGTCGGTAAAATCAAGCTCAGTACCAGCAAGGTAAAGGAATGATTTCATGTCCAGCGCGATCCTGATTCCTCTGTCTTCAAAGAATTGATCTCCGGTTTTCTCTTCGTTATCAAAATCTAAATTATATGATAAACCAGAGCAGCCGCCTCCTTTTACAGAAACACGCAGGAAATAATCAGATCCAAGATGAGAATCCTGCATCAGGTGATCTATTTTGCTTTTTGCTTTATCAGTGATTGTGATCATTGTATTAAAACTTAGTGATGGGATTTGGCCAGTTCAATTGGCTCCATGCCATTTTTTACTCTGTAATCATTGATTGCAGATTTGATGGCATCTTCGGCTAAAACTGAGCAGTGGATTTTTACAGGAGGTAAAGCCAGCTCTTCAACAATATCCATATTGTCAATAGTTAAAGCCTCGTCAACTGTTTTTCCTTTCAGCCATTCTGTAGCCAAAGAAGAAGATGCGATTGCGGAACCGCAACCAAATGTTTTGAATTTAGCATCAGTAATCACATTGTTTTCGTCAACCTCTATCTGCAGACGCATAACGTCTCCACATTCAGGTGCACCAACAAGGCCTGTACCAACTGATTTGCTATCTTTATTTAAAGTACCAACATTGCGTGGGTTGGTATAATGTTCCATTACTTTTTCTGAATACGCCATTTTGTTTTCCTCCAGGCCTTAAGGCCTATTAATATGTTATAAATTTTGTAGGGTTACACCGATTAGTGTTCTGCCCATTCAATTTTACTTAAATCAATTCCTTCTTTAAACATTTCCCAAAGCGGAGAAAGATCTCTTAAGTGATTCACTGCTTTTTTAGTGTTTTCGATTGCATAATCAATTTCTTCTTCAGTGGTGAAACGGCCAAGTCCAAAACGGATGGATGAATGTGCCAGGTCATCAGAAAGTCCAAGGTTCTTTAATACATAAGAAGGTTCCAATGAAGCAGAAGTACAGGCTGATCCTGAAGAAACTGCAAGATCCTTCATGGCCATCATTAATCCTTCTCCCTCTACATATTTAAAAGAGATGTTGGCTACATGTGGTAAACGATGTTGAGTGTTTCCGTTTACATAGCTTTCTTCCAGTTGCGTCAAAGCGCTTTCCAATTTATCTCTTAATGCAGACAAACGTTTAGCTTCTTCGTCCATTTCCAGGCGGCACAATTCGCAGGCTTTACCTAAACCAACAATACCAGGTACGTTCAGTGTTCCTGAACGCATTCCACGCTCATGGCCACCGCCGTCCATTTGTGCAGTTACTTTAACCCTAGGGTTTTTACGGCGTACATATAATACTCCAACACCTTTAGGGCCGTACATTTTATGCGCTGAAAAAGCCATAAGGTCAATTCCGTCTGCGTTTACATCAACAGGGATTTTACCTACAGCTTGTGTCGCATCACTCATAAACAATGCGCCATATTTATGGGCGATTGCGGAGATTTCTTTGATGGGCTGAACCACTCCGATTTCATTGTTTCCATACATGATGGTCACTAAAATGGTTTGCTCTGTCATGGCAGCTTCAAGTTCCTGCAGGTCAATCAGACCATCAGATTTTACCTGAAGATAAGTCACTTTTGCGCCTAATTTCTCCAGGTGCTTACAAGTGTCCAAAACAGCTTTGTGCTCTGTAGTTGCAGTAATGATATGGTTACCCTTATCTTTATACATTTCAAATACACCTTTGATACCAAGGTTATCAGCTTCTGTAGCACCTGATGTAAAAATGATCTCTTTTTCAGTACAACCAATCAGTTTTCCAACTTGTTCACGTGCATAATCTACCGCTTCTTCGGCAACCCAGCCAAAAGCATGGTTACGACTTGCTGCATTACCGAATTTATTGGTAAAATAAGGCAGCATAGCCTCCAAAACCCTCGGATCCAGAGGTGTTGTTGCATTGTTATCTAGATAAATAGGAAGTTCCATTATATATTTAATTATTCTTAATTACATACAAAGATACAAAAAAAGATTGCCAACAATTATAAATAATAGCTATGAAGCTATAGTTAAAACCTGCATTTTTACATTTGTTTAACGTTTTGGAAATAAGAAACCAAGATTTGAGTTGTCTTTTTAAACCGGAATGAAGAGATTTTTGGAGGATAGGGGTGTCAATTGAACAATCTTAAAGGTATAATATATTGGTGAAACCATCATGAGCGACAGCAAATAGACCGGCATGGATAGAATTTGGTAGAACATGATGGCTTCATCAGCATAAAAATGGAATGATATACGATGAAACCATCATAAGCATACCGCTTACAAACAGCAATGAATATGCTTATGATAGCTTCATAACCATTAAAATTAATTATATACTAATGAAAAAAATAGAGCATATTGGAATTGCGGTAAATAACCTCCAGCAAGCAAGTAATTTATATGAGCTTTTACTAGGTACGAGTTGTTATAAAACAGAGGAGGTTGCTTCGGAAGGTGTACGTACTGCCTTTTTTAAAACGGGCGAAAATAAAATTGAGCTGCTGGAAGCGATATTGCCAGATAGTCCTATTGCGAAGTTTATTGCGAAAAAAGGCGAAGGGATACATCATATCGCATTTGATGTGGAAGACATCGTGCTCGAGATGGCGCGTTTGAAGGACGAGGGTTTTACGTTGTTGAATGAAGTGCCAAAGAGGGGAGCAGATCACAAGCTGGTGTGTTTTGTTCATCCAAAGGGAACAAATGGTGTTTTAATAGAGCTTTGCCAGGAGATTAAATAAGCTATGGAGGAATTAAAATCGCTGTGCAAAATTGTGGGTACTGATTTTGAAATTGGAGCGCCGCTGTCTGAAGAATCTTTAAGGTTAGGCCTGGTTAGCGCCTTTTCGTACCTGATAGATCATGATCTTTCGAAGATGATGACTATATTATACCGGGCAGACGTAAATGAGGAGAAGCTGAAAATGCTGCTTGCGGAAAGCGGTGAAATACCTGCTGCAGAGGTGATTGCCAGGGCTTATTTGAACAGGCAGAAGGAGAAAATTGAAACCTGGAAAAAGTATAGTAGATAATTTTTATACAATTCTTGCTATTCAGAAATATAATTGAGATATTTGCATCCTTAAAAATAAGCGACACATAAGTTATAATATAATAATATGAAAAAAGATCTGCATCCATCAAACTATAGATTCGTAGTGTTTAAAGATATGTCTAACGAATACTCTTTCTTAACTAAATCTTGTGTAGATACTAAAGAGACTATCAAATGGGAAGACGGTAATGAATATCCTCTATACAAATTAGAGATTTCACACACTTCTCACCCTTTTTATACTGGTAAAATGAAACTGGTAGATACTGCCGGCCGTATCGATAAATTCAAAACCCGTTACGCTAAAAAGTAATTCTGCCTTTTTTAGAAATTATTTTAAAGTCCCGATGCTGTTGCTTCGGGACTTTTTTTATTTTTGTTGCTTATGACAATCAATTTATTTGATGACGGCGCCTGGGAATCTTTGCGTCCGTTAACATTCACCAGGCCAGTGGCCGATCTGAGAATTGGTATTTTGACCATTGCAGAAAAATGGGCCAGACAGCTAAGCGCAATATCAGGTTTCTCCACCAAAGCTTATCTTTCCGTCAAATTTCCCGAACTTCCGGAGGCAGTTTTATTTATAAATGGTTCTGTTTGTCCTGATGAGGGGCTTGTGGAAGCCATAAAGGGCCTTGGAGAAGGAGAGGTACTTAAAAAGGACGGACTCCTGTTGGCCTATAGAGCAGCAGAAATAAAAAAACATGATGCCTACTGGCAGAAAGCTTATCAGTTAAAGCTTATCCTGGAAATTTTATACGTATACAATACCCCGAAGATATTTTCAGGTTTAACGATGCCGAGCTGAAAAAAGATTTTAATTTCCTTACTGAAGGAAGAACTTCGGGACAACTGAGTGCTACAAATACATTTCTGGGGGATCAAATCTTTATTGAAGAAGGTGCTACAGCAGAGTGTTCTACCTTTAATAGTCTTAATGGTCCAATATATTTGGGCCGTAACAGCCAGGTGTGGGAAGGAAGTCATATTCGCGGTTCCTTTGCTTTGGGAGAGGATTCTCAGGTGAAAATGGGAACCAAAATTTATGGCCAAACCACCATTGGACCGTTTTGCAGGGTAGGGGGAGAGATCAATAACGCGGTCATTTGGGGATATTCCTCTAAAGGACATGAAGGCTATCTTGGTAATTCGGTTTTGGGCCAGTGGTGTAATATTGGTGCAGATACCAATAACTCTAATCTAAAGAATAATTATGCTGAAGTACGGCTATGGGATTATTCGAACGAAAGCTTTCGTAAAACCGGATTGCAATTTTGCGGATTGATTATGGCTGATCATGCCAAATGTGGTATCAACACGATGTTCAATACTGGTACGGTTGCAGGGGTGAGTGCCAATATTTTTGGTGCCGGTTTCCCAAGGAATTTTATTCCCGATTTCGCCTGGGGCGGTGCGCAGGGTTTTGATGTATATGCCATTCATAAAATGTTTGAGACGGCTGAAAAAGTATACGAAAGAAGGGAAATAGCGTTTGATCAAACCGAAAAGGATATTTTAACAGAGATATTTGAATTAACAAAAAGTTACAGACATTTTTAATAAAGCATTAATTTAATGCTAGCTTAGGCACAATAACTATATATAAACACAATCAAGATGAGAAAAAAAATTGTAGCAGGAAACTGGAAGATGAATTTAGACTATGCTGAAGGCGTATCTTTATTTTCTGAAATTGTAAATATGGTAAAAGATGAGCAAAAAGGAGAACAGCTGGCTGTGATCTGCGCACCTTTTATACATTTAAACAGTTTATCTAAACTTGGCGGTACTGCCGTTAAGATTGGTGCCCAGAACTGCCACCAGAATGAAAGCGGTGCGTTTACAGGGGAGATTTCAGCAAAAATGATTAAATCCGTTGGATGTGAATATGTAATTATCGGGCATTCAGAGCGCAGACAGTATTTTGCCGAATCTGACGAGTTACTTGCAGCAAAAACATCGGCAGCATTGAAGAATAACCTGATTCCGATCTTCTGTATTGGAGAAACACTGGATGAACGGAATAACGGAAGTTATTTTGATGTTATCAAAACGCAGTTAAGTGGGGGTGTATTTGGTCTGAGTGCAGAAGAGTTTTCTAAAGTAGTACTTGCTTATGAACCAGTTTGGGCTATTGGAACAGGATTAACAGCTACGTCTGAGCAAGCGCAGGAAGTACATGCTTATATCCGCAAGGAAATTGCTGCAAAATATGGAGAACAGCTTGCTGAAAGCACAACGATATTATATGGAGGTAGCTGTAATCCTAAAAATGCTGCTGAATTATTTGCGCAGAAAGATATTGACGGTGGACTTATTGGCGGTGCGTCTTTAAAATCACGTGATTTTGTAGACATCGTTAAAACATTCAATTCTTAATGCAGTATATTCAGGTTACCTTCACTTTTTCTGGCATAGAGGAATATCAGAAAGATTTGCTGATCAGTGAACTTGCAGAAGCCGGGTTCAATACTTTTGAAGATACCGAGAGTGGTTTCGCGGCATTCATTGACTTTGACGACTACAATCAAAATAAACTTTCTGAAGTGCTTTTGCAATTTGAAGACGAGTTTATTTACAATTATACCATTACAGAAATAGCAGCGCAGAACTGGAATGAGGAATGGGAGAAAAATTTTGAACCGCTGATCATCAGTGACGAATGCTATATCAGGGCAACGTTTCATGAACCACAGCCGCAGTACCGTTACGAAATTGTTATAGACCCTAAAATGGCCTTTGGGACTGGACATCACCAAACCACTACGATGATGATGCAATATATTTTATCTTCAGATCTGGAAGGAAAGAAGGTATTGGATATGGGTTGCGGTACGGGTATACTGGCTATTTTAGCGTCAAAAAAAGGAGCGAATACACTTTTGGCTATTGATAACGATGAAGTTTGCTATCAGAGTACTTTAGAAAATGCTTCTTTAAACCATATCACTAATCTGGAAGCTGCCTGTGGAGGTAAGGAAATTATTCCAGAAAGTACATTTGATGTTATTTTAGCTAATATCAACCGTAATATTTTGCTTGATCAGATAAATACTTATGCCGGTGTCCTTATATCGGGAGGAAGTATTTTCTTTAGCGGGTTCTATGAGACACCTGATCTGGAGATGATTGAGCAAGAGTGTAAAAAATTTAATATCATCTATAAGGATCATAAGAAAATGGGTGACTGGGTGGCTGCCCATTTTATAAAGGGTTAATTTATTTATAAAGAATTGTAAAGGATTATGCGTATTCATTTTATTGCAATAGGCGGCAGCGCAATGCACAATTTGGCCATTGCACTGCATAAGAAAGGTTTCCAGGTGACAGGCTCCGATGACGTGATCTTCGAACCATCAAGCAGCCGGTTGGCCAGATATGGGATTTTGCCTGAAAAAATGGGCTGGGATGAGGCGAATATAACAGCAGATCTGGATGCCGTTATTTTGGGTATGCATGCATTTGCGGATAATCCTGAACTATTGAAAGCCAAGTCTCTTGGGCTTAAAATATACTCTTATCCTGAATATATTTATGAGCAAACAAAAAATAAGTTAAGGGTAGTGATAGGAGGAAGTCATGGTAAAACAACCATTACTTCTATGATCCTGCATGTGTTGAATTATTACAAGCGGGATTTTGATTACCTGGTAGGTGCACAGCTTGAGGGGTTTGATACCATGGTTAAAGTGACTGAAGAAGCTCCCTTGATTGTTATTGAAGGAGACGAATACCTTGCTTCAACCATTGATAGGAGGCCTAAGTTCCATTTATATAAGGCTAACATCGCTGTAATCAGCGGAATAGCGTGGGATCATATCAACGTATTTCCCACCTTTGAGGAATATATTCAACAGTTCGATTTATTTATTAATACCATTGAACCGCATGGAAAATTAATTTTTTGTCAGAAAGATAAAATTTTAAGCGATCTGGTCGGTAAGTCTGCAACTGATGCGCAGAAGATCGGATATGATATTCCTCCACACAAAGTTGTAGATGGAATAACTTTTATTTTGCCTGAAAATATACCTTTAAATGTGTTTGGTGACCATAATTTAATGAATCTGAATGCTGCGCGGCTGGTATGTGAGCAACTTGGAATCTCTTCGGACGAGTTTTATCAAGCCATTTCTTCTTTTAAGGGGGCGGCCAGGCGTCTGGAATTGCTTCATAAACAAAACAATACCAATGTCTATAAAGATTTTGCACATTCACCTTCCAAGTTAAAAGCGACAATTGAGGCTGTAAAGTCTCAATTTGAGGGCAGGAATTTGGTGGCTTGTATAGAGTTGCATACATTCAGCAGCTTAAATAAAGCCTTTTTAGCGCAGTATGAAGGGACTATGGATGAGGCTGATCAGGCAATTGTTTACATAGACGAACAAACTTTTCGGCATAAAAAAATGGAACCTTTTACGAGCTTAGATGTTCAAACAGCATTTAAAAATAGTAATTTACATTTCTTTAATGATGCGACGACACTTAAATTGTATTTATCGAATATTAATTTTAAGAATACAAATTTACTTTTGATGAGCTCAGGCAATTTCGGAGGTATAGATTTGGTTAAACTGGCACGTGAGTTGAATACTTAAATTAATGCTCATTTAATACACACCTAATTTAAAAATATGAACGTCATAGGTAAAAACATCAGACAACTTCGCCAGAAAAATGGATGGAGCCAGGGGGAAGTAGCAAAACGATTAAATATTTCTATTCCTGCATTTTCGAAGATAGAGACAGGTATCACAGATATTAATATTTCCAGACTTGCCCAGATAGCTAATCTTTTTGAAGTTTCTACAATGGACATCATCTCTAAAGAAGGCGAAAATCCTCAATCTTTAAATTTTGAGGAAATTAATAGCCTTAAAGAAAAATTGTCACAGAGAGAAGAAGAGATCATTAAACTTCAAAAAAAGGTTATCGATCTTTATGAAGAAATCAGACAGAAATAGGAAGCTGTTAAAAAATTATACGCAGGGTCAGGTGTCGCTTTCCAAAGGTGGCACCTGTAGCCTGATGTATGGATAACATCTTATCGTTAAAGTCTCCAACCCAGGATAGCTCCAGTTCATCGTATTGTTCCATGGGAAGTACATATTCTTTTAATTTAATGAAAAGGGCTGATTCCAGTCCGTGCTTCTGAAAGGTAGATTTTGTACCCATAACTATAGCACGCATTCTGTTGACTCCTTTCCAGCGCCTGTAAACAAATTTCAGTTTCTCCAATAAGCCTAGTTTACCATTGAATCCTTTGATCATTTGGTTTGCATCTGGAATAATGACAACAAACGAAGCGGGTTCTCCATTGATGTAAGCGAACCAAATCAGTTTCTCATCCATAATCATTTCCATCTTTTTAAAACTCTCCAGAAGGGTCTCTTTTTTGATCGGAACGAAATTCTCAAAGTCTTTCCATGCATCATTATAGATTTCCATAAGATCGTTTACGTATTTTTCCGCTTTTTTCTTTGAAAAATGCTCAAAGGTATAGCCTGGTTTACCGGCTACCCAGTTCGCAATTTTAGTAAAGCGTTCAGGAAAAGGCTTTCGTACCTCCAGATGATTCGTAATTTGCTCATAAACTTTAATGAAGCCATAACTGCTAAACAAATCTTTGTAATAGGGTGGGTTATAATTCATTCCGTAAGAGGGCGGGGTAAAGCCTTCTACGAGTAATCCCCAGAAAGAATCGTTCTCTCCAAAATTTATAGGGCCATCCATGGCTTGCACGCCTTGTTTCTGAAGCCACTTTTTAGCGGCATCAAACAACTTAAAAGCAGCAGCCTGATCGTTAATGCATTCAAAAAAGCCGAGTCCTCCTGTAGGCTGTTCATATTGATAGGCCTTCTTCTCGTTTACAAAAGCTGCAACACGGCCGATAGTTATTCCATCTTTATCCTTTAAGATCCATCTGATGCAAGTACCATGTTTAAAGAATGGATTTTTCTCCTTATCAAATACAGCTTCTACATCACTATCCAGCGGGCAAATCCAGTTACTGTCGTTTTTATAAATTGTTCTGGCAACATTTAAAAATTCTTTAACCGTTTTGGAATCTTGAACCGGGAGGACCTGCATGTATGAAATGTTTTAAAATAAAAAGCATCCCTTAAGGATGCTTAGAAATAAGTTATAATAGATTTTGATTAATAATCGTCTTCGTCATCACCAAAGTCATCAAATGCATCAAGATCATCTAATGGCATATCAAAGTCGTCATCATCATCATCAAACGATTTCTTATTTCTTGAATCGTCATTGATCATATCCCTGTCTTCAGACTCATCTAAAGGACCTTTTTTAATGGATTTTTTTGGAGTTGTCATTACAAAAAAAATAAAATGCAAAAAGTGTTGTTTGATAAATTAAAATTACGAAAAAGGAAGTACAACCTGGTTATATTTCTCATCTTTTTCTGTACATCAAAATTACTATAAAAAGATTTTTTCTAAAGAACTTTTTTTAAAAAAAATATTAGAGGTCAATCACTGGATAATGAGGCTTATATTCAAAAAAAAAGTGGTAAAGATTTTGGCTTTACCACTTTTAACACACAAATGAAACCTGAATTGAGATAGTTTTTTAGGTTAGGTTAAAATATCTTTGCCAATTCTATAAGAACGATTTTTACAAACTATGTTTGCATTAATATCTATAACAAGTTTAATGCTATTTCTGCCGTTATTTATACTCAAATTAGTAAGTGGTATGAATAATTGAGTAAACGGTAACAAACTAGTAAAGCGGTATGGTAATTACTACAGAAGTGCCCGAAATTCCGTTCTGACGGACTAAAATCTGTATGGGATTTGCTTCAATCTTATTTAAAAGGTTCACTCTTTCCTGGGTAAGGCTCATACCTTTGCTGACGTGTTCAGTCCTTTTGTTCTTTAATGAGTTGTTTATGCCTACGCCATTATCGATGATACTGATGGTCAAACCGAGTTCCTCTTCCCGTTCGATGATGATTTTTAGCTCACCGCCATTCTCCATAGGCATGATACCATGCCAGATGGCATTTTCTATATAAGGTTGCAACAGCATAGAAGGGATAAAGGTTTCATCTTTGTCAATTAATGGATCTACCTGTATCCGGTAGTTGAGCTTATCCCCAAATCTTTTCTTTTCCAGGCTCAGGTAAAGTTCCAGGTACTCCAGTTCTTCTTCCAGAGAAATAAAGCTTTTTGTACAGATTTCCAGATTTTTCCGGATCAGTTTGGCAAAACCTGTTAAAACTTTATTTGCCGAAGAAGTGTCTTTAGTATTAATATAATGCTGAATGGAGTTCATCACATTAAAAACAAAGTGTGGGTTCATCATAGCCTGTAAAGCCCTTTGCTCCAACATCAGGATTTTATTTCTTAATAAAAGCTCTTGCTGCTCTTTGTTTTTCTGTCTTTTTGTAACGAAAACGGCAATCCAGTAAAATGTAAATCCGGCAATGATAAATAAAACCAACAGAAACCAATAGGACTGCCAGAAGTGCGCTTTAAGTTCAAAATCGACAGAGGTGGGAATGCCCCAGCTGCTGTTATTGGTTTTTGCGCAGAGTTCAAAACTATATTTCCCCGGTTCCAAAGAAGAGACCTCAATGCGTCTGTTTTTTGTTTCGGTCCATGCATCATTTGATTTTAAGCGGTAGCGGTAGGAGATGTCCTGGTTCTGAAAATCTATAGCTCCATAATAAAAAGTGATTTTGTTGTTGGATGGATCAAGAACAATTGGATCCTTTTTAATACTGAGTTTTACCTGACCAACAACAATGGCGGATATCAGTGCTTTTGGTGCTTCGGAGAAATCATGATGTGGTCTGTTATGGAAAAATACAAGCCCTTTGTTGGTCGCAAAATAGGCCATGTCTTTATCAATATAAAGATCATTCACATCGTTTTTTAATAGAGGATTGGTATATTCAAAAGCTTCAACCAAAGGTGCACTGCCATCCAGGCAGATCCGGTTGAGTCCATTATTGGTCACTACCCAGATGTGATTGTTCCGGATAAAGATTTTTTTTCAAATATTACTGGAAAGTCCTTGCTTCTGCGTAAAACGATGGATGATTTTCTCTCCCCTGATCAAAATAAGCCCATAACCATCGGTTGCAAGTATCAGCGTGCCGTCCTGCTGCTGCTGGATGTCATTGATCCTTCTGGTTAGTAATTCATTTTTATAATAAGTGAAAGAACCGGAAGCACTGACTTTCGAAAAACCGTTAATATTAGAAAACCAAAGGTTATCCTGACGGTCGTAATAAGTACAATAAGAACGGTTACTAAAAAACTCATGATTCTCCTTCAATGCTGATATACAAAAATCAAGGCCTTTGTTTTTAAGATTCAGAACCGCAACACCTGAGGATAAGGCGAGTGCAAGTTTACCAGTCGGACTGATGCTGAAATCCTTAATTACAAAAAAGGAATGATTTGCTTCTCTTAGATAATGGATGTTTTTTTCTGGATTTTCACTGTTGGTGATACCCAGGCCATAATCAGAAGCAAAATAAATCAAGCCACTTGTAGAATCTATCAGTAGTTTTTTAATGCCGTTAAAGATCTTCTTGTCCGGTAGATCAATGTGTTGCACCTGCATTGTCGTTTTGTTCAGTACATCTATATGTCCGTAGTCGAGTCCAAGCCAGAGGTTATTCTTCTGATCTTTGGTAACGCTTTTTATACTATTTCCTGTAACGCCAAAGCTCTTGTCCACCGTAAACATCCTGTTTTCTTCTCTTGGCAGCATGTAGATGCCGTTACTCGTTGTAAACCAGGTATTGCTTTCCATATCCTTCAGCACCTGTACTGTTGGGATACCTTTTAAATAGGTCGTTATTTTCTGACGATCATCTAAATGGTAAACACCATCGTTATTGCTTAGCCAGAGGTCAGTATTGTGGATATAGAAATAACCAAGGTTGTCGTTGATGATACTTGGGGGGATCTTGAACAACAATCGCTTATCCCCACCGGTTTGTGCATTCAGGCCAGCTTTATCAATATAAAGATTGAGGTTGTTTTTTAAATTGGTGACCGTCTTGTAGGAGAGAGGCCTTAGGGGAGGGTAACTGGTTCTTTTAAATACCCCGTTTTCAAAGTATCTGATGCAGTGTTCACTGTATACCCATATCCTGCCTTTTGCATCTTCATTAATATGAGCAGAGATCAGCTGATTGGAAAAATCATCCGAAGTATAGGTTGTCAGAGAGCTGCCGTCAAATCTGAACAGGACGTTTTTGTTGGTTCCAAACCAGATTCTCCCCTGAGTGTCTTCAAAGATAGAGATGACTACCGCGTTAAATTTAAGCAGTTTCAGGTTTTTGTCATTGAGGCCGTTATAAATCTTTCCGTCCTGGAAATAACTCATTTCGCCATTAAATGCCACAAACCAGATTCTTCCTTTTTTATCCTCTTTGATCTGGATAATCTGATTATCCGGTAAGCCATCATCAATAGAGAAGTTTTCAAACCTGTTGCCATCAAAACGACAAACGCCTGCATCTGTACCAATCCAGATATATCCTTTGGAGTCCTGAAGGGTATAATAGCAATTATTGCTCGGCAAGCCATCTTTTGTCGTATAGTGTTGTATATAGGCCGATTGAGCATAAGTTGAGGTGCTGAAAACAATCAGGAACACTGTAAGACATAAAAACAGTAAATGCCGTCTGTTTTTTTTATTTATCACCTCTATGATTTGTATATAATTTAATTTTTTCGGCAAATTCACTTGCTCTTCTGCGTGAAACTGCAATTTTTACACCATTTTTAAGTGTTAACTCTACGCCATTTTTGGAATTGTATTCTTTTAAAAAGTCAAGATTGATGATACTGGATTTGTGAACGCGTACAAATTGGTGCTCAGGAAGTATTTCTTCATAATCTTTAAGAACTTTTGAAACGGTGATTTTATCCTTTCCCGATAAGTAAAATACGGAATAATTGCTGTCTGCTTCGATATTGATGATGTCATTGATGTCTACAATAGTATAACCGCTCTGCCCGTTAGGAAGGCTGAGTTTACGGATTTCGTTCCGTTCGCTCAGATTTTCGGCAAGTTGGTTTAGGCGGGCTGTATTATTTTGTTCATTCTTCCGGTTTAGGCCGATATGTTTTACCGCTTTTTCTACCGCTTCTTTCAGCTCATCGATATCAATAGGCTTAAGCAGATAATCAAGAGCATTAGCTTTAATCGCTTTTAACGCGTACTGATCATAAGCTGTTGTAAATATCACATGAGCATGATGGTGCTGCGCACTTGATATCAGCTCAAAACCATTTTCACCTGGCATTGCGATATCCAGGAAAATCAGGTCTATTTCTTGTTCTGCAAGCAGCATTCGGGCCTCAGCAACCGATTTTGCAATACCGGAGATATGAATATTCTCACAGTTTTCCTGTAATAAAA
>Ga0105237_10005877_pt1 | contig 13760 bp, 6 predicted proteins | sample KBSC24metaG_FD_81520 | JGI IMG/M metagenome (GOLD analysis project Ga0105237, IMG submission 81520) | Corn rhizosphere microbial communities from Kellogg Biological Station, Michigan, USA - KBS C2-4 metaG | ecosystem: Host-associated > Plants > Roots > Rhizosphere > Soil | place: Michigan, USA...
AAACGGGCGCTGCTCTTGATCCCTGCGGCGCACTGCAGGTCACGATCGACCTTGCCCCCGAAGGTGAAGAAGAGATCGTGTTCATATTGGGGGTGGCCGGTGATAACGAAGAAGCCGGCAATATGGTAAGCAGATCTAAAAGCAATGCCGCGGCGAAGCAATCGCTCGATAAGGTGCGGTCCTACTGGCAAAAAACCCTCGGCGCACTGCAAGTTGCGACGCCTGACCCTGCCTTTAACGTCATGGCCAATGGCTGGCTGCTCTACCAGACGATGGCCTGCCGGATCACGGCCCGCAGCGGGTATTATCAGTCCGGCGGCGCCTTTGGTTTCCGTGATCAGCTGCAGGATTCACTGGCAACACTCCATACGGCGCCGGAGATCACACGCAGCCATCTGTTGCTGTTCGCCTCGCGTCAGTTCCGGGAAGGCGATGTACAGCATTGGTGGCATCCGCCGGAGGGAAGAGGAGTCCGTACCCGGTGCTCCGACGACTATCTCTGGCTACCGTTCGTGGCTGCACGTTATATAACACACACGGACGACATCGGCATCCTTGACGAGCCCATATCCTTTTTAGAAGGCCGGCCGCTGAATCCCGGCGAAGAGTCATACTATGATCTTCCTGGCCGGAGTGGCGAGTCCGCCAATCTCTATGAGCATTGCGTCCGGGCCATACGATATGGACTACAATTTGGCGAGCATGGGCTGCCATTGATCGGGTCCGGCGACTGGAACGACGGTATGGATAAGGTTGGGGAACACGGTAAAGGGGAGAGCATCTGGCTTGGGTTCTTCCTGTATACAGTGCTCATGCGCTGGCAGGTGATTGCACATCAGCGGGGAGACGAAGGTTTCGCAGCCATCTGCGATCAACAGGCCGCCTTACTGAAAGCCAACATCGCCAATCATGGTTGGGACGGCGAATGGTACCGGCGTGCCTACTTCGACGATGGCACGCCACTAGGCTCATCCACCAATACAGAATGCCGTATCGACAGCATTGCCCAGAGTTGGTCCGTATTGTCGGGAGCGGGAGATCCCGAACGCTCCCGCATAGCCATGGCATCCGCGGAAAAGTACCTGGTGCGCCGGGACATCGGCCTGATCCAGCTGCTAGCCCCTCCTTTCGACACCTCTGATCTCAACCCGGGATATATCAAAGGATATTTGCCTGGCGTGCGGGAAAACGGCGGGCAGTATACGCATGCCGCCATCTGGCTGGCCATGGCCTTTTCCGCCATGGGAGAACGGGATCACGCCTGGGAACTGTTCCGCATGATCAATCCCGTTAATCACGGCACTACAGCCGGAGACATCGCCACCTATAAAGTGGAGCCTTACGTCATGGCCGCCGACGTATATTCTCTCGCCCAACACCAGGGACGAGGTGGATGGACATGGTATACCGGCTCCGCGGGGTGGATGTATCAGCTGGTCACCGAGTCCCTGCTGGGTCTCGTTCGTGTGGGTGACCGCCTGAAACTGCGTGCCAACCTGCCTTCGGGATGGGATTCCTCCGTAGTATATTACAGGTATAAAACCACTCACTATACTATTGAATTTGTACGCCGTAAGGCAACAGGCAAGAGTAGCTTGTCTCTTTCGCTGGACGGCCTGCCTCAACCGGGCGATACAATACAGCTTGCAGATGACGGAAAAGATCATAAAGTAGAAGTGACCTGCCCCGTCACTCCGTCCGCAGACTCTTCACCGGCGTGGTCATGGCAGCCCGGACGGACTGATAGCTGATGGTAAAGATGGCGATGAGTATGGCCAGCAGTCCCGCGGCTATAAAGATCCAGGGATCCAGCGGTATACGATAGGCAAAGTCCTGCAGCCATCGATGCATGATCCACCATGCCACCGGACTGGCGATCAGAAAGGCGATGCCGATGAGCAGGATAAAATCCCGGGACAGCAGCAGTACGATGTTGGCCACCGAGGCGCCCAATACTTTGCGTATGCCTATCTCCTTTATACGCTGGGCCGTGCCAAAGGCCGACAGTCCCAGCAATCCCAAACAGGCGATAAAGATCGCCAGTCCTGCAAAGAGGGTGAAGGCCTTGCCGAAGAGCTGATCGTTCTTGTACTGTGCGTTGAATGCTTCATCCAGGAATAAATAATCGAAGGGATTGCCCGGGAAAAAAGCGGCATATTTATTCTTAACGGCCGCCATGGTGGCGGCCACATTCGTCGTATTCACTTTTACGGAGATCCAGTTATTGGTACCATACAGGGGCATGAGCAAGGTGGGCTCCAGCGCGTATTTGAGGGATTTTTGATGGAAGTCCCTGAACACGCCGACGATGTCCCAGCTGCCGCGGCCAGCCATCATCGTTATCTGTCTGCCGATGGCATTCTCCGGGGATGTAAAGCCCAGCAGGCGAACCGCCTTCTCGCTCAAAAGGATATTGTGGATCTTGTTTGCGTCGGGGTTGTGGTCGGCGGCGTCGAGGTCCCGGCCGGCTATGATCTTTATATTATAGAGACCGACGTAATCATGATCGATACCCATCCATCGCATGGTGTATTTGGAATTGGTGTGATCATCCAGTCTCCGTACGTTGAATACCCTCGACATTTCATTGCCCGGCAGACGGCCGGCTGTGGCCGCGCCTGTGACGCCAGGGATCTGCTTCAGCTCATTTTTAAAATCATTCTCCCGCTGGATAAATGTGGAATCCCATCCCGTGAGGACAGGAGGTTTTACGATCAGCATGTGATCGATGTTCATACCCAGTTCCTGCCGGCTCATATAAGTGATCTGCTGGTATACTACCACTGAGCCGGAGATCAGGAGAATAGTGATGGCGAACTGACCGACAACGAGACCTTTGCGTAGCAGGATACCACTTCTCGAGGCGCGGAATTTGCCCTTGAGGACGGCAATCGGTTGGAAGGAAGACAATACAAAAGCCGGATAAAAGGCGGATACAAAGAAGCCTGCCAATAATAATACGCCCAGTCCGATGGGAATAAGATAACCGTGGAGGCCGCGGTCAAAGAGGCTCGAGAAGGACAGTTCCGTCTGGATGAGCCTGTTGAAGGCATGTTGTGCCAGGAACATCAGCCCGATGGCCAGCGTGAATGCCACCATATTGACCAAAAGCGATTCGACGAGAAACTGACGGATCAGTCCGCCGCGTGTGGCGCCTGTGACCTTTCTTACTCCTACCTCTCTGGCCCGGTCGACCGAGCGGGCCGTAGACAGGTTGATATAATTGACCCAGGCGATGGTAATAATAAAAATGGCAATGATAAAGAGACCCCATACGACCGTGGCGCTGCCTGTCTTGCCTATCTCGTATTCATAGTCCGAATACAGATGGGCTCTTGACAAAGGCTGCAAATGAAATTTTTCCACGCTGCCGGATATTTTGTTGCCGTGAAAATGCCGTTCGCTAAAAGCATCCAGCTTTGCCTCCAGGGCCGCGACGTTTGTCCCCGGCCGCAGCTGTATATAATGCCAGAAATCGCTGTCCGTAAAATCATAGTCGGCCTCTTTATAGACATCCCTTCCCGACAGCAGGGTGCTGTAGGATATCAGCAGATCGTATTGCAGATGGGAATTCTCCGGCATATCCGTCATCACGCCCGTCACTTTGTAAGGCATCGAATCCCTGTCCAGGATGAACTGCCGTCCGATGAGGCTGGAATAATCCCCTTTGACATTGCCGAAGACGCTAAGGGCCGAGGTGGCCGATATGACCACCGAGCGGGGCTCTTTCAGGGCCGTAGCAGGGTCGCCTGCCAGCAAGGGATAGGAGAACATGGTAAAGAAATGGTCGTCCATCGCCACTGCCCGCTGCTCCCCTATTCTTTTGTCCTGGTAACTGATGATGAGCTTGCCCCAGTTCATTACCCGGATGTGGTCGGCGACCTCGGGATAGTCATTTTGTAATGCCTTGCCAATGCCCGAATAGGTGATCGTGCCGTGCTGGATGAGCTTGTTGTTCTGATATCTGTCGTTGGTGACCCGGTATATGTCCGCCGAATGTTTGTTGAACTGGTCATAGCTCAATTCGAAATTTACATACTGCAGGATGAGGAGGCATACGGCCATTCCGATGGCCAGACCCGCGATATTGATAAGGGAGAAACCCCATTTCTTTTGCAGGTGTCTCCAGGCCGTGAGCAGGTAATTCCTGAGCATAGATAAGCGTTTCCTCTAAAGATACGCTATAAATAGCTCAGCCACCAATATTGCCGGAGATGCGCCCGCTTGTACTGGTCATAGCGTTGGCATAAGGGGTATAAGAGCAGGACCACTCCTATCCAGACCAGGTAGACAATGCCGATGCCAAAGCCATATCCTTTTAAAGCCGCCGATGCATTTACACGGCTGCCAAGGACCATATCCGAGGCCCTGTATCCCTGCAGCACCGCGCCTGCCACCGCCAGGCCATGTATCAGGTAAATATGCATCAGGTAATAGAACATCGGCACCCTTCCAAAGACCGCTATTTTTTCCCTCAGCGGCTTCAACGGCTTGAACGGGATGGGATAGTTAACCCAGGCCTGCCACCTCTCCGCGAATACGAGGAAGATCATGGCCGGTCCCAGGGTCATCAATATATAAAGAAAAGAAGGCGGATATTTTGTGACATTGAGAAAGGAGCAGATGGTAAGGATGGTAGTTCGCTGGACGCTCCAGTGGGAAGGATCGCCATAGGCGTCGCAGGCGCGGAGGACCAGGAAGAGGCTGATGGCGCCAAATCCCAGCGAGAGGAGGGTAACTTTCCGCATTTCGGGATTGAAGCCTGTTGCATACAGACTGCCGAGATAATACCCGATGGTCATCACTCCTATCCAGGGCAGAACCGGGTACCGCATCAGATACAGGGCATTCCCATACCGATAGCTCCCCGGCTCGTGTAGAAAGGACCATAAAAAGGAAAGAGGCCCGTGGCCCGAAGCATGTATATTATCCAAAAGGTTGTGCGCGGCTATAAGAACAACACCTGTCAGCAGGATCAGGCGTCTGTCCATATGAATGATCCCTGCCAGGGCGATCATGCCGATGCCGATGGCCCAGATGACCTGTAAATTATGGATGGGATAGGTAGGATTGAAGGTCCAGCCCAGGGTAACGACAAAGAGCTCCAGCAATATCAGCCATACGCCTCTTGTCAAAAGGAAAAAGGACAGCTCTTTTTTTGTGGTCCTTGTTCCATACAGATAGGCGGCAATGCCGGAAAGGAATATAAATATGGGAGCGCAGAAATGTGTTATCCAGCGGGTGAAGAAAAGGACCGCATTCGTCTTTGTCATGTCCGTGGGGTCGAACTGGAATGCATCGCGGCTGAAATAATCCCGGACGTGGTCCAGCGCCATGATGATCATTACGAGACCCCGTAAGAGGTCGATGGATTCTATGCGTCTTCTACCATTTGTCATAATAAGGTGATACGTTTAAGGGAATGACTGTGGGCAGGCGGCAGGCTGGCAGGGGACTTAAAAAATTAGACCCGGACAATGAATTGCCGGGTCTTTTTTGTTTCAAACCATGTTGACCCTTGCTATGAACTATTCAACTGGTGCAAATCTATAACGCAATTCAACAAGGGAGGACGAAAATCATCTAAGGGGCACCGTGGTATGCCTTTCGGCTTGTATGATCTACCAAACGGTGTACGATCAATATTTGAAGGACTCTTTTACCTTCATCAGGAACTGTTCCTTCTTTCTACGGCTGACCTCTATCTCTGCGCCATTGCTCATGACGATGACACCACCTTCACCCCGTACATATTCTTTCACATGCAGCAAATTGATGAGAAAAGATTTGTGGACACGAAGGAAGATATTGCTCAGCAGCCTGTCATAATCGAACAGGGGCTTCGATATCAAAAGGGATTTGTTGTTCGTGAAATGAAAGACAGTGTAGCTTCTTTTCGCTTCACAGTACATCACCTCCTCCAGCTTCACGATCGTGAAACCTCTTTGCGTAGGCAGACATAGTCTCATCTCCAGGGGTTTATTAAATTTATTAATGTTATGTATCAGAGCTTCGGTCTGTTCAGGGTTCTTCTCCTGCTTCAGCCTTCTCGATACACGATCAACTGCTTCCACCAGTCTGTCCTCATCGACCGGCTTCATCAGATAATCGACAGCGCTGAACTGTAATGCCTGCAGCATATATTCATTATGCGCTGTCACGAAGATCACTTCGAAATTTCTTTCGGGTAGTTCCGTCAACATCTCCAGGCCATTCTTGCCCGGCATCCGGATGTCCATAAAAACCACATCCGGGGAGATATCTGCCAGTTTCTCCCTTCCGGTGTCCACATCCATACAGGTAGCTGCAATATCTATTTCGGGACAGTTCCATTCCAGCAGCCGCTTGAGTGTGCGAATACCATCGGGTTCATCATCGATCAAAATTGCCTTCATACACATGGTTTGTTGGTGAGTAAATTAAATCGTAGGACAACACAGGTGCCCGTACCGTTGCCTGGGACGCGGCTTAAATCTGAAATTTCCAGACTGCAGCCGGCGTCGTACTTCTCGTTCATGATCTTTATGCGGTGGCGCAGGTTACTGAGCCCCACAGATTGGTGCGTCGGCTTATGTATCTTCTTCAGCTGCTGCGACTGATCGATACCTATGCCGTTGTCCAGGATAGTGCAGGATATGGTTTCAGCCTCGAGCGCGAAATGTATCGATAGCCGCATATCGCCTTTCTTATGCATTAATCCATGCCAGATAGCGTTCTCGGCCAGAGGCTGTATCATCATGGTGGGTATGAGGGCATCCTCCCTGTCTATCTGCTCGTCCACCGTTATATGAAAGGTGAAGGAGTCGTCAAAACGGAGTTTTTCCATCATCAGGTAGCTTTCCAGATATTCGAGGTTCTCGTATAAGGTGGTGAATATCTCTTTTGATTGATTCAAGGTTATACGGATCATCTGTGCAAATTTGCTGAGGTAGCGGGATGCCTTCTTCTGCTCATTGTCCAATATCATCCCTTTGATACTGTTCAGCGAATTAAAGATGAAATGCGGGTTCATCTGGGTCTGCAATGCCGACAGCTGCGCTTCAGCGAGCTGCTGATTGATGGAAGCCAGTTCCCTTTGTTTTATCTCAAGTGACTGTTCTGATTCGATCTGTTTGATCTTGTTGCCAATCAGTGTGGCGATGGTGGTCAGGATCTTTATGTCCCTGTCTTTATAATAATCCTGTTCGGGGTGTTCAGAATCGATAACTCCTATCAGTTCGTTGTTGTGGATGATGGGTACGCATATTTCGCTCAACCGATGTATATCATCCACCCTGTAACGTTTGTCCTTGCTGGTATTACTGATCAACAAGGGCTCACGGGTCTGCATCACGTATCCTACAATTCCCTGTCCCGGCAGCACATCGAATATTTTGTCATTGATGGCGCTCGGAGACCCTTTGGGACCATAGGATGCTTTTTGCACCAGCTTGGTCTTTTCTTCATTCCACAGGTAGATCATACAGTCCACATAGTTCATACGTCCTATTAGATTTCTTGCTACGTCCCACAGAACCTCCTCTACACTCTTCTTATTTGCCAGGGACGAGGAAAAATAGTGACTTATCTGCTCCAGCTCGAACTGACTCTTATACTCTTCGGCTTTTAATTTTTCTATATGTGTCTTTGCCTGCTCCTTCTTGGTAGTGAGGCCGATCCTCCATTTAAGCCAGACATAGATCCCCAGCAGCAGCAATAATATCCATCCAATCGTGAACCATGTCTGTTTCCAAAAAGGCGGCAGCACCGTTATCTCTATCTCCTTCACCTGATCCGGCCACCGGTTGTGCGAGGAGGACAACTTCACCTGCACCCGATGTACGCCCGGTGGCAAACTGGAAATACTAAACGTATTCTCTCCCCCCAGGGGTTGCCAGCAGGTGCTATCATTTTTTAAAACACGATAAGCATAGCGTTGTGTATTACTGCTGGAGAAGTTGATGCTACCAATGGTAACCCTTATATCATTGTCGTTCCAATTAGCCGTGATCCCCTTAGATGGATAAATGTAATCTCTTATATTTCCCGTCCTCAAACTCTCTATAAAAAAACCAGGCTGTTGGCTTTTTTGGAAAACGATGTCCGGGTTGAACCGCACGAGCGTTGTCGTAAAGCCGATGTAAAGCATATTCTGTGCGACGTCATAAAAGAATTTGGAGCCAAGGTTTATCGGCTGGTCCGGGAAGCCGTCCTCTTTGCCAAAGCTGACGATGCGGGATGTAGGTATATCAATGCAGGCAATGCCTGAATAGGTGGCCAGCCAGAGTTTGTCACCCAGGATGATCATGGCCGAGATATTATTATCCGGCAGGCCGTTGTCCCTTGTAAAATGTTTTATGAAGCCTTTGTCAAAGTCGTAGCAGGCCAGGCCGTTGTTATACGCGTTGATCCAAAGATGGTTCAGATGGTCCGCCACCACCGAATTGATCCTTCTGTCCGGCATGCTTATGGAAGGGAAGGTGTCCACTACCCTATCGAATGAGTGGAGAATGGAATTATAGCGTGTCATTCCATGTCCCGCGATCCAGATATTACCCGGGTGATCCTCTATTATGATATTGGCCTCTTCGATCCTGGAATAGGGCTGGCCATTGACCGACAGGACATCGAATTTTCCCGTGGCCGGGCTATACCGATAAATATTTGCCGAAGCCACCCATATATTATCATGTCTGTCCTTATATATATCCGCGATCCAGTCATGGAGCGAATCCCATTTTGCCAGGGCCACCGGTGTTTCGCGGCCCGTGACAAGGTTCAGCTTTACCAGCGGGCCGTTGAGCCCCGCCAGCAGGGTCGTATCGTTGAGGGCCGTCAGGCTATAGATACCGGCTGCATTGTGTTTGGCATTGTATTTCTCCAGGCCTATACGGCGGGTGAACTGCAGGCTCTCTTTGTCGAATACCAGCAAACCTCCATTCCCTTTGGTGGCGACATATATATTTTTTCCCATGGCGTAGACATCGTCCATCATGATGTTGGGATAAAGGGATTGGATGGAGTTGGGGATGGGCGTCTGTTCGACGAAGCGCCGGCCTTTGTCCTGGCGGAACAGTCCGCGGTTGGTGGCGACCCAAAGGTTGTTATCCCTGTCCAGGAAGAGATCCCGGCAGGAGTACAGCTCGAAATATTTGTCCGGTGCAAAATCCACGTCGCCCGTGCGCGGGTCGAGGATTATCTTATAGAACCCGGAGGAATGACCCGTGATATAAAACGTCGTATCGTTCACCGGCATCAAGATCGAGCGCCAGCCAAATTCATTTTTCGCCACATGACAGGACAGCGGGGTGATGGTCCGGATGCCTTTTGTCATGTCGATGTAGATGAGGCTGTCGCCCGGGGCATTGATCAGTATAAAGCTGCCCGGCTTGTGCTGGAAGAACAGCCAGGCGGGATCAAGTGTGCTTGTCAAGCCCGCCAGCAGGGGCGCATCGTTGTATCTCAGCCTTCTGAACTCCTTTTTGTCGATGTTATAATAATAGAGCCCGTCGATGGACAATACCAGGAGCCGGTGTGTATCCAGCCAGAGGATATTCCTGCCAAATGCAAAATTGGTCCCCGATGTCAGCTCTTTTGCATAATGATCATACCGGAATACCAGCCGCTGGTCCTTATCGAAATGGTAGAACCCCGAGTAGGTCAGCATAAAGATATCACCCGCGGCATCCGTCTGCACCGAACGTATGCCATTGTATTTGTATTGGTATTTCCTGTCGCTGCAGGGGACGAAGAGGCTTTGTACCTTGCCCGTGTAGGTGTCGAAGATATGCAGTCCATCGCTGTATACCGCCAGCCGGCGTCTGTCGAGCCAGATCATTCCCCGGAGGTAATCCGGCTGCATGCTGGCGCTGTCGCTGGTGTTGTTGATCTGTACGAAGTGGCTGCCGTCAAATCTGTTGACGCCAAAAAAAGTAGACATCCATATATAGCCTGTGGAGTCCTGTGTGACGCTGGTGATAACGTCATGGGAAAGTCCATCCTGCTGTGTATAGCGGATGAAATTACGTTCATCGATGTCCTGAGCTATCAGCAGTCCTTTCACACACAGGAGGCACAACAGCAGCATCGGAAGACGGCGCGACAGTTGGTGACAAAACATTAAGTCGGAGTCTGGTTATTTTAGCTCCCGAAATTACTCAATTAACTATAGATTTTGTAATTCCCAAACATTACACGCCACGCTAATATGCCGTTGGGAGAGTGAAATCCGCCGTTCGTACAATCTACCATACCAGTAGGGTGCATAAAACCGCTGATCAAATATTTGAAAAGCCCCTGCCGGCGCGGTCCGATGGGGAAAAAACAGGCCCCGGAGGGAAAAGACGGTCCATAAACAAATTTCCAGCTTTTAGTTTCGCACCATCAATCGTACTTTTTGTAACCTTTTTTTATGAGAAATATCGTGAGCAAGCTGTCGTTCGTTGTCTTTTTGTTTTTTGCCGAGGTCGTGTCGGCGCAGACACCAAAAAAAAATATCAATAAATCTTTGGAAGATACTATGCGGATGCAGGACCTGGAAGGGGTTGTCATTGTAGGGTCCCGTGCGGGTGTGCGGAGCAAGCTGTCCACCACCGTGCCCGTGGATGTCGTCACCACGAAAGAGATCAAGCCTTTTGCGCAGACCGATGTCGCGCAGATGCTGACGTATAATGTACCGTCCTTTCAATCCGCCCGTCAGACCATATCGGATGGTACCGACCATATCGATCCGGCCGGGCTGCGTGGGCTTGGTCCCGACCAGACGCTGGTGCTGCTGAATGGCCGCCGTCTGCATTCGGCCGCCCTGGTGAATATTAACGGCACCGTGGGGAGAGGATCCGTTGGCACCGACCTGAACACCATTCCCGCCGCGGCGATCGAGCGTATCGAAATATTGCGTGACGGAGCCGCTGCGCAGTATGGATCGGACGCCATCGCGGGGGTGATCAATGTGGTATTGAAGAAAAATTACAATGGATTCACTGTATCCAGTCTCATCGGGCAGAACATGACCAATATGCCGTACAAAGGCGGCATGCATCTATATGACGGCGTCAATCAACAGGTAGACTTCAGCGGCGGCTTTGCCAAAAGCAATGGGACGTATCTGAATATCAGCGGTCAGTTCTCGCGCAGGTATGCCACCAACCGCAGCGGTGATGACAATATCCCTTTGGTGTACCTGGGGAACAATGGCGCCTTCCCTGGCAATCCCTATGGTGCAGCCGCCGTCCCGGATGCCGACTACAGAAGATGGCTGATGGATATGGATGCCGACATCGTGCGGAAGCAGGGGTATAGCCGGCATAATGTTGTCGCGGGTAATTCCTATGAGCAAAATCTTTCCACCTATCTCAACGGGGGCGCCCGGCTGAGCAGTCATATCGACTTCTATCTTACCGCCGGCATCAACAAGCGGGATGGCGTGGCCAGCGGCTTTAGCAGGAACCCCAACTCCATCTCCCAGGAACCCGTGCTGGCCAGCGGCGAACGTTATTACTACAACGGCTTTTTGCCGCAGATAGCTCCCCGGATCGTGGACTGGAACCTGCTGACCGGGTTTACGATCAAGGCTGGCAGCTGGAATATCGATATCAGCAATATGGCGGGCCGCAACACCGTGCGTTACACCGTACAGCACTCCGGCAATGCCTCCCTGCCGGCCAGCGACCTGGTGCAGACAAAGTTCTATGCGGGTCAGCTGTCTTTTTTACAAAATACCGTGAACCTGGATATCAGCCGCCGGTATGATTATTCCGCAACGTCCTCATTGAATGTAGCGTTTGGCGGAGAGCTTCGTCACGAGGCTTTTCAGATCTCCTCCGGCGAGCCCAATTCGTATAACAACGGGCAACGAGTCGGTGTGGTGGATTCGATCTCTCCTTACCCCGGGACTACCAAATGGACAACCTTTGGACCGATAGCGACCGCATCGGGATCGCAGGTCTTCCCCGGGTTCAAGGATGTGGATGCCGTCAGGGCCACGCGGAATATCTATGCCGCCTATGGCGACCTGGAGCTCACGCTGGGCAAGCTGCTGGTGGATGGGGCCGGACGATTTGAAGACTATGCCGAGCAGGGGTTCAGCTCTCACAATCTCAGCGGCAAGCTTAGCGCCCGGTATGAGCTGTCATCCCAATTCTCGTTACGGGCCTCCGTGAGCAATGGCTTCCGCGCTCCTTCGCTGCATCAGCGATATTTTCAAAATACATCGACACAGTTTGTCGGCGGCCAGGCGCAGACCTCGCTGACCGCCAATAATCAAAACCCCATTGTGCGGAATGCTTTTGGCATCCGGGAGCTGAAGCCCGAGACATCTGTCAGCTATACCCTCGGTGTTGTCGGCAAGCTTAGTCCGGGGTTGACGATAACCGTGGATGGTTATTTTATCTCTATCAAGGACAGGATCGTGCTCTCCACTGCATTCAGCAGGAGCAATCCTTTGGTGGATGGAATTTTGAAGGCCAACAGTGTAGACTCTTCTGTCAGCTCCGTTCAGTTCTGGACCAATGCCATCAATACCGAGACCAGGGGTATCGATGCCGTGATCACCGAGAAGTTCCGGCTGGGCGGCGGCAATGCCACCATCCTGCTGGCCGCCAATTTCAACAAGAATTCCGTGGTGGGCCGGCTGCATACCAACTCCGTGATCGACGATCCGAAGAATAATCCCAGTCTTAGCAACAAGGCCGCCAATCCTACGAATGATCTTTCCACGACCTTATTCGACCGGCAGCAAAGGGGAAGGATCGAAACCGGTCAGCCCCAAAACAAGATCAATCTCTCCGTCTCCTACAATATACATCGCTGGGACTTTCTTGCGCGCGCCGTGCGGTTTGGCAAGGTGCAGTTCCTTCATAATATCGATCCGACGCTGATCAATCCTACCAATGGCGCGTATTTCAATGATGCCGGGCTGGGTGTCGACCAGGTGTTCAGCGCGAAGGTCACTACCGATGTGGTGGTATCGTATAAGGCCGGGGCCGGCGTAACCTTATCCATCGGCGGGAACAATATATTCGATGTCTACCCCGACAGAGTGTTTGTGGACCCGCGGAATGATCCGCAGGCCGTGCATAACAACCCTATTGCGGGGGCGAACAAGGCGCCCGGCGGGTACAATTCGGCGCGGGATGCGTCCAACAGAGGCCGTTTACTATTTGGCACTAATCAGTTTGGATATAACGGTCGGTTCTTATTTACCCGTCTCGTGCTCGATATCAGCCGGCTTGAAAGGAGGTCAGCCGCGCAACGGTAAAGAGGCGATCGGGTATTTGTTGATCGGGTCAGGAAGCAGGCCGGTGGAAAGGAGGTCCATCGGCTTTCCTGTTTTCAGGACAGTCTAATTTTCCTTTATAAGGAGGGGGGTTCTAATGGAACCCGCCGCTCCGTATAACGATGTGCGTGAGGAAGCCAAGATAAGCGATATAATATATGCCGATGGCGCCGGCATAATAAATGAACTTCTTGTTGTCCAGTAAAGAGATCTTTCCTTCCATCTCCCGGATTGTTTCATCGAGACTCATAAAATAGGATTTAGGTCCATTTTTTGTTCCACCAATCGAAATAATGGTAACCACAGGGGACAAAAACGTAACCAGGAATACCAAAAAATACTAAATTATTAAGGATCAAGGTTTTAAAAAAAGGCGTCCTGGCGGTTACGCTTTGGGCCGCAGTATGTACTATTAATGATAGCTTATTGCAAAAACCCGGAATAATGAGTATTTTGCTAAGCGTTAACACTTAATTGAATCCAAACCGATGCAAAAGTTCAAACC
>Ga0105237_10005878_pt1 | contig 13759 bp, 11 predicted proteins | sample KBSC24metaG_FD_81520 | JGI IMG/M metagenome (GOLD analysis project Ga0105237, IMG submission 81520) | Corn rhizosphere microbial communities from Kellogg Biological Station, Michigan, USA - KBS C2-4 metaG | ecosystem: Host-associated > Plants > Roots > Rhizosphere > Soil | place: Michigan, USA...
GACAGCCGCAAGGCTGAGCTGGAAAAGCTGGTCCTGGCCGGCAAGCGGGCCGTGCAGCCGTTCAATTTCCAGGCCGTGGTGGAAGCGCCGGAGATCGCGCAGGCCTGTTCCCGCAATTGGATGAAGGACAAATATCCCGAAATGGCGGGCCGGCCACATGACCGGGCCGGGCGCAAAGGACGGGACAAGATCCGCATCGGCTATGTCTCCGGCGAATTCCGCCTGCAGGCCACCGCGATCCTGATGGCGGGCCTGTATGAGCGCCACGATCGCACGCAATTTGAGATCATCGCGCTGGATGCCGGTTACAGCGACGCAACGCCCATGCGCGCACGGCTGGAAAAAGCCTTCGACCGCTGGATCACCATCACCGACCTGTCGGATGAGGACGCCGCCGAGGTCATTCGCGACGCCGAGATCGACATATTGGTCAACCTCAACGGCTATTTCGGCGATGCGCGCATGGGGATTTTCGCGCGCCGCGCCGCGCCGGTGCAAGTCAATTATCTGGGCTTTCCCGCCAGCTTGGGAGCGCCCTATATCGACTATATCATTGCCGATCCCTTGGTGATCCCCGAAAACGAGCAGCGCTTCTATGACGAGCAGGTCGTGTATCTGCCCGGCAGCTACCAGGCCAATGACGATAAAGGCCGCGACATGACAGCCGCGCCAAGCCGCGCCGAAGCCGGGCTGCCGCAGAATGGATTCGTGTTCTGCAATTTCAACAACGCCTACAAGCTCACGCCTTCGACCTTCGCAAGCTGGATGCGGATACTGAAACAGGTGGATGGCAGCGTGCTGTGGCTGCTGGACAGCGCCGCGCCCTATGCCGACAACCTGCGCCGTGAAGCGCAGACGCGCGGCGTGGCGGCGGAGCGCCTGATCTTCGCGCCCGAACTACCGCTTGAGCAGCATCTTGCCCGTCTTCCGCTGGCGGACCTGTTCCTGGACGGCCTGCCTTACAATGCCCACACCACCGCCAGCGATGCGTTGTGGGCCGGTGTGCCGCTGGTGAGCTGCAAAGGAACCACCTTTCCAGGCCGGGTTGCTGCCAGCCTGCTGCTGGCGGCCGGCCTGCCGGAGTTGGTGACCGAAACCCGGGCCGATTTCGAAGCACTGGCGGTCAAGCTCGCGGGCGATCCCACGGCGCTGCAAAAACTGCGGGGCAAGGTGGCGGAAGCGCGCGGCAGCGCCCTGTTCGACACCGACCGCTTCCGCCGGCACATCGAAGCAGCCTATCAGACCATGTGGCAGCGCTGGCTCGCCGGCGAAAAGCCCGCGAGCTTTGCTGTTTCGCCATAAGCGGCTCCCGCCGCATCCTTGCTGACCGTTTCAGCGGATAAACTGATCCACGAAACCAGCGCCCAATCCGACCTTCTCATAATGGGCGCGGCAGAGATTGATCTTGGTGAAGACGTCCTCATAGCCCAGGACGCCGCCATCGGGATCGACATAGATCATCACGCCATTGACCTGGAACAAGGTGATCATCTCCTCCACATCCTCGTCCACCACCAAGGTATGGGTCTCGCCCGGCGCCTCATAGACATAGCCGCCTTCTTGGGCCACCCAGTCATGCTCCAGGTAACGCCAGCGGCCCTTGATGACATAACCGTGTACCGGCTGGGGATGGCGATGGCGCGACAGCACGCCGGACTTGCGCACCTTGAGCAGGTTCATCCAGTAGCCGCGCGAGGCGCACAGGCACAAAGGCCGAAACCAGACATTCTCGCCCTGCGGCACCCACACCCGCTCATCGCTGGGGATCACCGACGGGATCACCAGCTCGGGCGGCGACTCCAAAGGCTGCGGATGACGATAGGGAATGCGAGAATTGTCTTGCGCCATTGAGATTTCCTACTTGGCCAGGTAGCCGCCATCCACCGGCAGCACCGCGCCGGTGATAAAGCCTGCCGCCGGCGAACACAAAAACACAGCTGCGCCGCCAATGTCATCCGGCCTGCCCCAGCGCCCGAACGGCGTGCGGGCGACAATGGCGTCCGAGCGCGCGGGATCGGCGCGCGCACCCTTGGTGAGTTCGGTCTCGATCCAGCCGGGGGCGATGGCATTGACCCGGATAGCGGGCGCCCAGGCGACTGCCAGCGCCTTGGTGAGCTGCGCCACGCCGCCCTTGGAGGCGGTATAGGCCGGCACCAGGCCACCGCCGAAAAAAGACCAGACCGAGGCGGTATTGACGATGGCGCCGCTCTGTTTTTCCAGCAGCGGCTTGGCCGCCACGCACATCCGCATGGTGCCGGTGAGATTGACGTCGATGACCCGTTGAAAGCCTTCGACGGTGAATTCCTGACCATCGCGCAGGACGATGCCAGCGCAATTGATCAGCGCATCCAGCCGTTCCAGCCCACCGACGCAGGTGGCCACCTGCGCATCACTTGTCACGTCCAGGGTCACGGCCCTGAGGTTGTCGCGCCGGGGGACGGCGGCAACTTCCTCTGCCGTCACACCCGTAACGGTGACATCATAACCCGCCGCCAGCATCGCCTCCGCAATGCCAAAGCCGATGCCTCGCGCTCCGCCGGTGATCAGTGCCTGCTTCATGGCGTTCCTCAGCGGCGCGGCAGGGCGAAAGCGACATAGGCCGCCCCCTGCTCAGCATTCTTGTCCCGGGCATTGTCTGCCTGGATCAGGATATATTGACGGCCGCCCGCCATATAGGTGATCGGGGTTGCATTGCCGGCATAGGGTAGTTGCGCGTCCCACAACAGCTTGCCGCTGCGTGGATCGAAGGCGCGGAATTTCTTGTCATACAGCGTGGCGCCGATGAACAACACCCCGCCCGCGGTGAGGATGGGCCCGCCATAATTTTCCGAGCCGGTGCTCTTATCGGCCAAGGACGGATATTCGCCGAACGGAATGCGCCACAGATAGGTCCCGCTGTTGAGATCGATGGCGCTCAGCGTGCCCCAGGGCGGCGCCACTGCCGGATAGCCGTCGGGATCCAGGAATTTGCGATAGCCGGTGAAGCGATAAGGCGGCCGGTTATCACCAGGGGCGTCGCTGGCGGGCGCCTGAAGTTCGGTCTTGTCCGCATCGCCCCGCACATACCCCAGCAGCGCCTTGAGATCGCCGGCCAACAGGCCGCGAAAAGCCGGCATGCGGCCGCGCCCCGCATTAATCACATCCGCCATCCCCTCCGCCGTCAGCTTGCTGTCGACAAGTGAGGGGAAAGCAGGCGGCGAGCCTTTGCGGTCGGCGCCATGACAGGCAGCACAATTGTCCAGATAGAGCCCCTCGCCCAGGCTGGCGGCCTTGTGGTTTTCCACCAGCCCACCGGTCCAGGCCACGTCGTTGGCATTGAGATAAAGGATGCCGCGCCTGGCATCGGCCGCCTGGCCGCCCCACTCCGCCCCGCCATCGAAACCCGGAAAGACAAGCGTCTGCTGTCCCACCCGCATATGGGGGAACGGTCCGTCATTGGCGAAGCTGCGGAACTGTTGAAGCGCCCATTTATGGGCTTGCGGCGTGCGGTTTGTGAGCAACCCCTCGCTCAAATGCTGGCGGGCGAAAGGCGCGGGCAGCGTCGGCGCAGGCTGGGTGGCGGCCGCTTTTTCACCCGACACGGTGCTCGGCGGCACAGCCATTTCGGTGATCGGAAAAAGCGGCTTTCCAGTCAAGCGATCCAGCACGAACAGATAGCCTTGCTTGCTGGCCTGGGCGACCGCGTCCACCGTCTTGCCGTCGCGTTTCAACGTCAGCAGCACCGGCGGGGACGGAAAATCCCGGTCGGCGATGTCGTGATGGATGCCCTGGAAATGCCAGATCAGCTTTCCGGTGCCCGCATCCAACGCCAACAGAGAATTGGCATACAGATTGTCGCCCCCGCGGTCATGGCCGTAGAAATCGCTTACCGCCGAACCGGTGGGCGCAAACAGCATCCCGCGCTTTTCGTCCAGCACCATGCCGGGCCAGGCATTGGCGCCGCCACCGGTTTTCCAGTAATCGGGCGGCCAAGTCTCATAGCCAGCCTCGCCAGGATGGGGGATGGTGTGAAACACCCAGCGCAGCTTTCCGCTATGCACATCGAAGGCGCGGATGTCGCCGGGCGCCGCCGGCGCGCTTTCCGCGGTGCGGAACCCCATGATGATCAAGTCGCGCCAGATCGTGCCCGTCGCGGTCAGCGCCACGCTGACCTTGTCCGGATCGCGGCCGAGGCCGGCGCGCAGATCGATGCGCCCGCCCTCGCCAAAATCGGCAAGCGGCTTTCCCGTCGCGGGATCGAGCGCGTAAAGATAGCTGCCGGCATTGGCGAAAAGGCGCCGTGCAGGCCCCTTGTGCCACATCGCCAGGCCGCGTTGCGGACCGCCCGCTTTTACGCCGGAATGAAAGCGCCACAGCAATTTTCCGGAAACGCCATCCAGCGCGATGGTGTCGAGCGAGGGCGTATAGGCGTACACCACGCCATCGACAGCCAAGGGATGGGTCTGGGGATCGCCGGCGTCTGCCATGTCGAACCGCCAAGCCTGTTCCAGCTTGCTGACATTGCCACGGTTGACCTGTGTCAGGGGGGAAAAACGCCGCCCCCCCTCACCGCCATAGAGCGCCCAATCGCTTGTCGCCGCGGAGGCGGAATTCGCGAGCCCCAAGACCAGCCCGATCGCCCAAGAAAGTCTTGTCATGAGATTACGCACCTTTGAAACCTTACAGGCCCAGTCTATAGGCGATCAGTTCATCGCCCGATCCGGTCCCGAAGGATCCCTGCCCGCCTGCCGCAATCAGCACATATTGGTTGCCGTCGCGCGCCCGATAGGTCATTGGCGTCGCATGGCCGCCGGCGGGCAACTTGACCTCCCATAGCACCTTGCCATTGGCTTCATCGACAGCCCGGAAATATCCATCCTGTGTCGCGCCGATAAAGATCACCCCGCCGCGGGTGACGATCGAGCCGCCGATATTGGGCGTGCCCAGTGGAAACGGCAGGTGCAGGGCGATACCCCAGGGTCCGCTGTTGGAGGCGTTGCCCAAAGGCTTTTGCCAGACGATCTTGCCGCTGGGGAGATCGACCGCCGTCAGATAGCCGTATGGCGGGCGCTGGCACGGAATCCCGAGCCAAGTGCGGAATCCGTCGAAGTGCAGTCCGTAGGGCGTTCCCTCCATGGCGGCGCCCCGATAGGGAGGCCGCGGTGCATCCTTGCTGCGCGGATCGCGGCTGGTGAACAGATGCTCGCGATCGGCCTGCTCGCGTGAAATCAACTCGTCCCAGTCCGCCATCAGGTTGGAATTGACGACCAGGATGTTGCGCACCTCGTCAACCGAGACACTGCCCCAGTCGATGCCCCCCAATTCGCCCGGCGTGCGTACCGACGATCCAAATCGCAGCGGCGTATACATGCCATGATAGGTCGCCTGGCGGAATTTGATGCGGCAATAAAGCTGGTCGAAGGGCGTAATGCCCCACATATCGGCTTCCGTCAGGACCGGACCCGAAAAATCCGGCATGCCGGTGGAGTAAGGCTGGGTGGGCGAGGGTTTCTCGCCGGGAATGTCGGACGCAGGAACCGGCTTTTCCTCCACCTTGGTCAGCGGTTTGCCGGTCCGCCGGTCCAGCACGAAGATCTGTCCGGTCTTGGTGGGTTGGATCAGCGCAGGCACTTTGCCGTTGGGCGTGGGAAAATCGATCAGCACCGGCTGCGCCGCCAGGTCATAATCCCACAGATCATGATGCACGGCCTGAAACACCCAGCGGACCTGACCGGTCTCGGCATCCAGCGCCACGACCGCGGTCGAGAACCGGTCGGTTTGCGGCGTACGCTTGTTGCCCCAATAGTCCGGGCTGCCGTTGCCCATCGGCACATAGACCAGACCCAGCGTTTCATCACCGCTGAACACCGTCCAGCTGTTGGGCGTGGAGAGCGTATAGGTCGCGCCGGGCGGCGGCGGATTGTGCTCGTCCGGCTTTCCTGGATCGAAAGCCCATTTCAACTGACCTGTCACGGCGTCATAGCCGCGAATGACGCCCGGCGGGACGCGGGTGGAAAAATTGTCCACGATGAAGCTTCCGATCACCGCGACGCCATGCACGATCGCCGGCGGCGATGTGGGATTGATCCAGCCGCGGGTGGCCGGCTCCAGGCCCTCGCCTTCCGACAAGTCGACTGCGCCGTCCTTGCCGAAACTGTGACAGGTCTGCCCCGTCTTGGCGTCCACCGCGATCAGCCGGTTGTCCACCGTGCCGACCAGAAGCCGGGTGGCGCACTCGGCGGTGCCCACCGGGCCGCGGAAAAAGCTCACGCCGCGGCAGACGCCACGCCCACCGGCCTCGGGATCGATCTTTGTATCATGCCGCCAGATTTCCCTGCCGGTCACCGGGTCCACCGCAAACACCGCGCTGTGGGCGTTGCAGCCATAAAGAACCCCATCCACCATCAGCGGCGTCAGCTCAAGCTGATGCGCCGAATGCTTGTCCTTCATGAAAAGCCCGGTGTGGTAGATCCAGGCCTGTTTCAGACTGGCGGCATTGGCGGGCTTGATCTGATCCAGGGATGAATAGCGCGTGCCACCCTGGGAATTGCCATAATGCGTCCATTCCCCCGGACCCGGGACCGGTGCAGCCGATGTTTGAGCCGACGCCGTAGGATTCATCTGCGTCAGGGCCAGGGCGCCTGAAATGCCCAGCACCGCAAGCAGCGCCATGGCCAAGCGGGCGCGGCTGATGCGGCCTTGTGCGAGCAAAAGCCAAAGCCCGCCGAGCAAAAGATATGCGAGCCGCGGCATCAGCGCCCAGCCGTCCAGGCCCACTTCCCATAACGACCAGACCAGGGTGCCTAGAAACGTCAGCCAGTAAAGCGGAACGGCGGCGGCGGAACCGCGCAAGAGGAGGACGGCACAGCCCGTGATCAATGCACCCGCGATGACGTAATAAAAGGAGCCACCCAGTACCGCGAGCCAGACCCCCGGCAGTGCCATAGCCAAGCCCGTCGCCAGCAACAGCAGGCTCGTAAAAATACGCATATGAGCGCCCCCCGATATTATCCCCCCGTTTTCCAGGGTGTCGCGGACCGCACAATACATGTTTTTCGCGGCATCGAAGGGCTACTTGCTGGGCAGATACCCAGGCTCCGGGGCCAAGGCTCGCGCAAGCTCTCCTCCGTTGCGCACGACGCCGGACCGAGGACATCTCATCGCCATTCCGCCACTGACGGGCCGGCGGGAACCCATGCGCTCGGGAACTGCGCGCATACGTTAACAACTGCGACACGGCGGCCTATTCAATTTCACGGTGGCTCGCTTTTGCATCCACAGTCACCTTGCGGGACCCGATAGATGCCGCCATGATCGGATCGGGGGGCGGTTCAGGAGCAGACATACGCATCTATGACCATTCCACCGCTGCGTACCTTTAAGATTGCGCCACGCGACCCCAAAAGCGGGGATTTGCCTGCGTCCCATCTTGGAAAAGCCCTCACCGCTGAGGGCTTTCTGGACACGGACGGGGACCTGCACATCGACGGAAAAGTCGTCGGACGGGTCTGTGCCGACCGCCTTGTTCTGGGTACCGACGGATATCTGGAAGGTGATGTGGTCGCCCGCGACGTGCACATAGGCGGGCGTCTAAGTGGACGCATATTTGCCCTTAATGTCACATTGGAGAGCTCGGCGGACGTCACCGGGCGCATTTTCCACCACGAAGTCACGGTCGCAAAGGGGGCGCGGATTGACGCGCGCATGCCTTGGCGGCCGCCCAGCTACTTTGAAACCCTCACGCAACTCCCGGAGTCCCGATCATGAGCGTCTTCACACGCAACGACAAACCCGCTGAAACCAATAAGCCATTCGATGCCAAACCCAGCGAGGTCACGCGGCCGCCTGAAACGCCGTCGGCATCCGCCACGCCTGTTGCAAAGCCAACCACCCAGGCAGTCGCGCAGCCGCTCCCCAGCACGCCGGCTTCAGCGACGCCCGGTGTTTCGGTGATCAGCAAGGCCCTCAAGATCACGGGCCAGCTTGAAAGCACCGAAGACATACGCATCGACGGCGAAGTGGACGGCGATGTTCGCGCCGCATCAGTAACGGTGGGAAGCGGCGCCAAGATAAAGGGGACGGTATATGGCAAGACCGTGGAGCTGTCCGGGACGATCGAGGGCAAGATCGAAGCGGAGAAAGTCGTTCTCACCAGCTCTGCCCGCATGTCCGGTGATGTGATTCACAAGGACATCCGGGTCGAATCCGGTGCGTATCTTGCTGGCCATTGCAAGCCCGAGTTCGGCAAAAGTTGAAGCAAGGACGTTAGGGCCGCTTCGACTGCCGCCGGACTGGCCACGGGACAAATCTAGCGGCAGCTCACAACTCCGCCGCCAAAACGATGTCGAGTGCTTCGATGCCTGTTTTGGACGCCTTGGCGGGCGCCGCTTTGACTCCCGTCACGATGACGGGAACCGGCTTGCCGCCGATTTCGACGACGATATGCCCGTTTCTCCACGGCGTCCGCCCCTGGTGAACTTGGGTAAGTTCAAGCCGGCTTCCGTCTTTTCTGTTCACGCTTACTCTGTATGCCATGTCGGAGCGATCCGGCCTTTTGCAATTCAGGCATTATAACCTGCTATTGGCCGGTGCGGTCCAGCACAGAGTGCGTCACATTGCGAATGGCAGTGCGGATACACGCCCGGCCGGCGGACGTCGCCACGCAGCGCGAGAAAGCGCGCTCCAATTCGGCACAAAGGTCGCGTGCCGTATACGAGCGCGATTCCATAAAATCGCCTCATGCAGGATCCAGATCGCCAGGCGCGAGATCGACAATTCGGATTGACCTCGCTATCGATGCAATCCACCAACTGGCGCCGACAGAGCCCCGAGCCGTTCAAGGCTGGGTTTGTCGGCTGCTGCGACGGCATGGAGTCCGCTTTATTTTGCGAGCGCCTGCGATCATTGGCGGAGCATTGCATCCACAGCCGCGATGGCTTTCAGATTGGCTTCGGTTCGGGGCACTATATTTGCGCCGTGCGCTGATTGCCGGTTAGCCGCGACCTTCCCCCATTTGCGCGGGCACAGCACCAATGCCGTGGGGTGTAACCGATAGCTCCCGCTTCCTCTACCAGATCGCACCTGCTCTGTCCCAAACGACACGTTTGCCGCTCACGAGTGGCGCTCAATGCCCTTGCAGGAGAGGGTTCGCAGCTCGGTCACGCGACCATCGGTAGGGCGTCTTTCGGCGTGTCGTCAGCGACCGGCAGACAGAAACGAAACGCCGTACCCGGAGCAATTTCATCCAGCCGCCAGATACGGCCATCATTTGCCTCCACCAGGGTCCGGCAAATCATCAAACCCAACCCCATACCATCACCCTTCGTCGTCACGAAGGGCATAAAAAGCTGTGATGCCACGGCGGGCGGCATTCCAACGCCCGAATCGCGGACTGTCACGTCCACGAAGCCGGGATCCCCCAGACCGATCGTTATGTCGAGCTCGCGCCGTTCGACGTCGCGCATCGCCTCGACGCCGTTACGGATCAGGTTGAACAGGACTTGCTGAATTTGCACCTTGTCCACCAGAACTTTGGGCAAGGCATCTGCCACCACTATGGTGACCGCGATCTGGGCATCGGCATATCCAAACAGGACCATGCTGGTGGCCGACCTGACGATCGCCTCAAGCCCTTCCCCCACCCGGATGCCTGCGCGCTTTTCCACCATGTCCCGCAATTTTTTTATAATCTCGCCGGCACGAAGCGTCTGTTGCCCTGCCTTGTCGATCATCTCCTGGGCATTGGCGATAACCTGGATTTGCGCGGCCGATGCGAGGGTGAGTTTTGCCGCCCCGATATAATTGGCGATCGCCGTCAGGGGCTGGTTGAGTTCGTGCGCTATGGCGGCCGTCATCTGGCCCATGGCGCTCAGCCGCGAGACATGCAGAAGTTCAGATTGCAATTCACGCAAATCCTTTTCGCGCGTTTCGCGCTCGATCAGCAACAAGTCCTTTTCCGCAATCAACTGCGTCATCCGGTCGATCGAATCGCGCATCGCCAATGTCTTTTCCGATGTAACGACCGCTTCGGCGATGATGTTCGCAAAACCGGTCAAGAACACGATGTCGTGCTGGTCGAATTCGCGCACGGTCGTGCTGTCCACTTCCAGAACGCCCCAGGATCCCTTCCTGCTTTGGATCAGGACATCCGCGGTCGAGGCAATGGAATGCTCTTCATAGAAAGGGGGAAGCGTGTAGCTGTTGTTCTTGCCGACATTCTCAAGAATAACGGGCTTGCCTGTGACGAACGCCCGGCCTTGTGTCGAGGTTTCATCGGCGCTGGACACGACTTTACCGACCACGTCGCGCCAGCCGCAACCTGCCACAACCAACAGGTCATTTTCTTTGGGCCGATAGCGGCAGATTTTCGCAAAGGACACGTCCAAACTCTGGGCGCAGATGCGCGCCGCTTCCGTCAGGACAATCTGAAGTTCGTCCTCCCGAAAGGCGAAGGTTCCGAAGTCTGCGAGAGCCTTCTGTTGACGCAACAGACGCTCGATCTCGCTCCGACTGTTCATCTGGATTTCCTTTGTCGAAGGGGAAAATAACCGGTGGGGCGCACGTCAATCCCAATATTCGCGCTGCTTGAACGCCGATACGATCACCACGAAGAGCAACCAGGAGCTCGCCGTTCAAAAGCCGGCCTCATATTAAAGGGCCGTACGGGATAGCTGCGGTCACGATAACAGGCTTATGCCGGGTCCGCCACGGCTTCACTTGCAGCACCGGCTTTTGAACACCTTGCATCGGTCGAAATGACATTTCGTCAATTGCGCCGTCCGTGAGCGGAACTTCGCGCAAACCTATTTCAAATAGCGTTTAAGCTGAGCGGGAGCGTACCGTTGGTGCAGTTCGTCGACAGTTTATTCGCCTGCTACAGGAACAATAACGCCATGGCATCGGCCGGCAGTCCGATTGCGATCAAGGTGAGCAGTTTTATACAGAACAAAACCGGGCAATCGATAGACTGACAACGCCAGGCTGGTTCTTTGCCCCATAAGCCCCATCAGTCGGCAAAGCGGGCGGGGTCGCCTCCCCGCCCGCTTTCTTGGCTACCAGTGCATGGCATCAAAGACTGCCGAAGAGGTACAGCCCGATGCGTGAAAAACCGCTGTCCCGTGACGAAGTCCGTGCCGAAATGCTTTTGGATCTCGCCGGATATTGGCGAATTTGCGCTGCCCAATCCGGCGAACCATGGCGTAGCGACATGATGCGTGCCACAGCCCAAGAGTTTGAGAGAGCAGCAGCCAAGGCTCGAGGACACTCACAAGATCGAAAGGACGTGCATGCTCAATTTGTCCAAGCCGGTTCAACCCGGCGCCCGGAGACCGATAAACTTTGAGCCACTGGGCGAACCCATCGATGATCCGGATTTGGCGACCCTCTATGCATATTGGATCGGCAAGCGCGGTGGCCGTTCGATGCCGTGTCGAGCCGACATCAACCCAAAGGATATCGTTTCAGTCATCCCCCTGGTCTTTATTGCGGACATATGCCGGCCGTTGCGTTTTCGCTTTCGGCTGGTGGGTACGGCAATCTGCAATCGCTGGCATGAAGATTTAACTGGAAGGTGGCTCGACGAGCTTAGTTTCGACGGCGAACAGGAGAGCGTGCTTGGGCAGTATGCATCTGTCGCCCGAACGGGCACGCCAAGAATCGACAGAGAGGAATTTGTAAACGAGGAAAGCCGGTATCTTCATTATCAACGGCTTCTCCTGCCCCTGTCGGAAGAGGGTGAGACGCCAAACATGCTGATCGGTATTCAAAAAGCCATCGGCATCGATGGATATCTGACCGCCATGCCGAGATGGATGTAACCATCGACGAAGCCGACGGTCAGTGTGATTTTCGGTTACTTGGCGGGCCGGCCAAAGAGAACCGGCGCTTCGCGCCTTGCCCAGATCGGATAGAGGGTTACACGATTCGACCAGGTCGGCGTGATTACGAGCCTGACCCTCAATCCGCGATTGCTATGGCCCATGGTTTGGGCGCACAGCCCCAGGGGTCTTAGGTTAGTACGTAGGAGAAGACATCGTGGCCGGTCCCGACAGGGGCATTAGCGGACCGGTGGAGGAATTCGCGCCGCCGGGGCGAGGCCAAGCCCGGCGTTGGCCTGATACGCTACGCTACGACCACGGATACCATCTTGCACCTTCCTGTATCCGAGTAGGGGTGCGCATCCGCCGGCGATAGAACCCTTCCTGTCCGCATCCTCGTGCTGGAAATATTCGGAATGAATGAGCGTATTTGCCCTGAGGTGCCGCGGCACTTGAATTTTCGGGCCACTCGAGTTGCGGGTCAATTGACATCGGACTTTGGCTGCGAGCATCTCGATCTTTCGGATTTGGCGTGGATAGTTCGCGCTGTTCTCGGCCAGGGATGTGATGACGAATTTCCCGTCCGCCGGCCAGCCTAGGGCGATAGCATAGAGCCGCTCTCCCTAAGCCGTGAGCCGTATATCGGCGTGGTCATATTGGCTTTCGTTTGGCGCCGTATATTGGTGCCGCATTCGTACACGCATGATCGAGCGTCTGGCTGCGATTAGAGCGATCTCCAGGAGTCGGGAAAAATTCCTGGCATGCACGTACGACGAAAATTTCAATTTGTCAGACAATTGATTTGACTCGAATCTTCCAAATGTGCTTAGGTCATGCAACATCTGGTATCGATACCCTATACCATACTATACCATACCAGGGAATGACATCAGCGCCGGAGCTAAAACCGGCCAGCACTGAGGAAACGAAAGGCCGCATCGTCGAGCGGATACGCCGCCCGATTTTTCAACACCCTGTTGCGCGCGCTTAGGTCATCGTCGGGCCATCAAAGTCCGTCGACGGGAGAATTTTGTCCGCTGTGTTGGATGATCGGGGACCTTGTATCGATAACGGAAGGGAAATTTCCTGTAAGAGGCAGATCGGACCCATAGGACGGTAAAGCATATGCAAAAGCCGGCGGCGAACGCTTCAGCGATACTGGTTACCTGGGCTGCGGCGGCCCTCCACGCAGGGCCGTGAATGGATAACGCATGAGGGAAAAAATGAGAACCAACTGGTTTGAAGCGGGCGTCGCGGTTGCCGCAAGTGAGGCCGCGCTGCGCTTGGCGGCGCTGACGCCTCGTGAACGCGAGATCCTCAAAGGTATCGTGGATGGCAACACCAACAAGCAGATCGCGCATGTGCTCGGGATCAGTACCCGTACGGTGGAAAACCATCGGGCCCATATGATGCGATGCTTGGGGGCCCGTCATGTCGCGGATGTAATCCGTCTTGCGCTGATGGTCGGTTAGCCGCGATCTTCGCCATCTGCGCGGGCCAGCGCCACTGCCGCGGGGCATAACCGGTAATCTCCGTTCCCCTACCAGATGGCGCCCGCTCTCCAGCCGGAAAAATGCTCGGCAACGATGCGGCAGAAGAATGAATGGTGGGTGATGTAGGGATCGAACCTACGACCCGCTGATTAAGAGTCAGCTGCTCTACCAACTGAGCTAATCACCCACGCGGCCCGTCCGCCAATTAAACCGGTCGGGGAGCGGCTCATAGCAGAGGGCATTCCCCCTGTCTACAAAGCCTTGCGAACCTGCCTGTGGGTGGATTTTTCTGGAGGAATAGGGGTTTAGGGCTAGATAATGCCGCCCGAATGGCGTGGGATTTCCACTTGGCGGTGGATATGCACGCTCATCAGAAGCCCAAATCCTAACATCACCGTCAGCATGGCCGAACCGCCATAGGACAAAAGCGGCATGGGAATGCCCACCACAGGGATCAGCCCCATCACCATC
>Ga0105237_10005880_pt1 | contig 13755 bp, 7 predicted proteins | sample KBSC24metaG_FD_81520 | JGI IMG/M metagenome (GOLD analysis project Ga0105237, IMG submission 81520) | Corn rhizosphere microbial communities from Kellogg Biological Station, Michigan, USA - KBS C2-4 metaG | ecosystem: Host-associated > Plants > Roots > Rhizosphere > Soil | place: Michigan, USA...
CATGTTGGCGTGCTTGAAGACGTCGGAGCAGCGGTCCACGCCCGGGCCCTTGCCGTACCAGATGCCGAAGACGCCGTCGAACTTCTTCGATTGCGGATAGAGGTCGAGCTGCTGCGTGCCCCACACGGCCGTCGCGGCCAGCTCTTCGTTGACACCCGGCTGGAAGACGATGTTCTGGGCCGCGAGGTGCTTCTTCGCCTGCCACAGCGCCTGGTCGTAGCCGCCGAGCGGCGAGCCGCGGTAGCCGCTGATGAAGCCGGCGGTGTTCAGCCCGGCCTGCGCGTCGCGCTGGCGCTGCAGCATCGGCAGACGCACCAGCGCCTGCACCCCGCTCATGAAAGCGCGCCCGGTATCGAGCGCGTACTTGTCGTCGATCGTGACGTTCTCGAGGGCGAGGCGAATGGCTTCTGGCAACGGTGCGTTCATGGCGCGTGGATTCCTGGCGGCGGGTGTTCAGGACGCATCGCGGACCACCGGCTCGTGACCGGTGCGGATGCGCGTTACGGGATGCGCCAGTGTAGTTTCACCGCGCGGGCAGATGGTTTCGTTCTTTGCCAGAATACCAATGTACGGCGCAATGATGTTTCTCAAAATTGGATTTGAGATATCAAGTAATGCTGTAATCCGTCGAAGCAGGGAAAACCATGTGACCGCTCGCCGCGCCCGGCGCGGTGGAACACAATCCACGAGTCCTCAAACAAAAAACCGGGGAGGATGTATGGTGCAAAGACTGAACAAGGCTCTTCCATCCGGTGAGCCTTCTGAACGCGAAGAGCCGCATGGCGCGGGACTCGATCGTTTCGATATCGCGATCCTGCGCGAGCTGCAACTCGATGCACGGTTGTCCAACACCGAGCTGGCGACCCGCATCGGCCTCTCGGCGGCGCCGACGTGGCGCAGGGTCAAGTGGCTGGAGCAGCAGGGCTACATCACCGGCTATCGGGCCGAGATCGACCGGCGCAAGATCGGCCTCGGCGTGCTGGCCTTCGTCCGCGTGGACGCCGATCGCAACACCGGCACCGCGACGCGGGCGCTGGAGGATGCGATCGGCAAGCTGCCCGAGGTGATCTCCTGCCACTACATCAGCGGCGCCGGCACCTTCGAACTGCAGGTGATGGTCACCGATCTCGACGCGTTTTCGCGCTTCTCGATCGAGACCTTGCTGAACCTGCCGAACGTGAAGGACATCCACACCAGCTTTTCGCTCGGCGAGGTCAAGGCGGGCGCTGCCGTGCCGCTCGGGCACTTGCAGGCGGCGCGGCCGCGGGTCTTGAAGGCGACGGGGTAGTTCGCGGCTCCGCGCGACCGCGAAAGATAATCGGGGCCCCCGTCGAGCCCCGATCCAGATGGCCACTGAAGCGAAGCTTTCACGCACGCGACTCCCTGCCGACCTGGCCCCGGAAGACTGGCAGCGCGGCCTGCGCCGCCAGTTCGGGCGCGAGCAGCCGTTTCAGCTGGAGAACGTGGGCGACGAGCCGGTGTTCTCCGAATTCCGCGTGACGAATCCGCAGAGCCGGCGCAGCTATCGGGTGGCCATCCGCGGCCTCGAACCAGGCAGCAATTTCTGCGCTTGCGCCGACTTCGCGACCAACGATCTCGGCACCTGCAAGCACGTCGAATTCACGCTTGCGCGGCTCGAGGCCAGGCGCGGCGGCAAGGCGGCTTTGAAGCGCGGTTTCCAACCACCGTACAGCGAGCTCTTTCTCGACTACGCCAGTCCGCGCGGCGTGCGCCTGCGGCTCGGCGCCGAGTGTCCGCCCGCCCTTGCCGAACGCGCCGCGAGCCTGGTGGACCCGGCGCAGGGCGGCGCCTTGCAGCCCGATCGATTCGACGCCTTGCCGGCCTTCCTGCAAAGAGTGCGGCGCAGCGGCCACGAGATCCGCTGCTACGACGACGCGCTGGCCTTCATCGCCGAACACCGGGACGCCGAAACGCGGCGCAAGCTGCTCGACGAAGCCTATCCGAAGGGCATCGACAGCCCGGCCTTGAACAAGCTGCTGAAGGTCAGGCTCTATCGTTATCAGCTGCGCGGCGCCTTGTTCGCGGCGCGCGCCGGGCGCGCCCTGATCGGCGATGAGATGGGGCTGGGCAAGACGATCCAGGCGATTGCCGCGATCGAACTCTTCGCCCGACATTTCGGCGCACAGCGTGTGCTGGTGATCTGTCCGACTTCGCTGAAGCACCAGTGGCAGCGCGAGATCGCACGCTTCAGCGGACGCGAGGCCACCGTGATCGGCGGCCTGCGATCCGTGCGCCAGACCTTGTACGCGCAAGAGGCCCTCTGCAAGATCACCAACTACGACACCTTGGCGCGCGACCTCGACCTGATCCAGGCCTGGGGGCCGGATGTGGTGATCGTCGACGAGGCCCAGCGCATCAAGAACTGGAACACCATCGCGGCCCGCGCGCTGAAGCGCATCGCGAGCCCGTATGCCTTGGTGCTGACCGGCACGCCGCTGGAGAACCGGCTGGAGGAACTGATCTCGATCGTGCAATTCGTCGACCAGCATCGCCTCGGGCCCACCTGGCGCCTGCTGCACGAACACCAGGAGCGCGATGATCACGGCCGCGTCATCGGCTACCGCGCGCTCGACCGCATCGGCCAGACCCTGGCGCCGATCATGCTGCGGCGGCGCAAGGCCGAGGTGCTGGATCAGTTGCCGGAGCGGGTCGACACCACGCTGTTCGTCGCGATGACGCCGCAGCAGATGCTGCATCACGAAGAGAACCGCGAAGTGGTCGCGCGCATCGTCCAGCGCTGGCGCAAGACCGGCTTCCTGTCGGAGAAGGATCAGATCCGCCTGACCTGCAGCCTGCAGAACATGCGCATGTCCTGCAACAGCAGCTTCCTGCTGGATCACGAGACGGACCACGGCCACAAGGCCGACGAGCTGGCGGCGTTGCTGGAGGACATCTTCGAAGACCCCCAGGCCAAGGTCGTGATCTTCAGCCAGTGGCTGCGCACCCATGCACTGATCGTGCGCCGGCTCGAAGCGCGCGGCTGGCAGCACGTTCTGTTCCATGGCGGCGTGCCGGGCGAGCAGCGGGGCGCGCTGGTCGAGCGCTTCATCGCCGATCCCGCGTGCCGCGTGTTCCTCTCGACCGATGCCGGCAGCGTCGGCCTCAATCTGCAGCAGGCGGCAGCGATCGTCGTCAACATGGACGTGCCGTGGAACCCGGCCGTGCTGGAGCAGCGCATCGGGCGCGTGCACCGGCTCGGCCAGTCGCGCGGCGTGCAGGTGATCAACTTCGTCGCCAAGGGCACGATCGAAGAGGGCATGCTCTCGGTGCTCGCATTCAAGAAATCGCTCTTCGCCGGCGTGCTCGACGGCGGGGAGAGCGAGGTCATCCTCGAAGGCACGCGGCTCTCGAAATTCATGGAGAGCGTGGAGCAGGTGACGGCGGCAAGCGGGAGCGCGGAGGTCGAGACCCAGCCTGCTGCCGGCGAGGCCGTCGGCAGCAAACTGGTACGGGATGATGAGGACGAGCTGGCTGCGCCCGCTGCCGCAGCGGAGATCGAACCGGCCGCCCCGGCGCCCTCCGCGCCTCCGCCGTCAGCCGCCGCATCCTGGACGCCGCTGCTGGAAGCCGGCATCCATCTGCTGGGCGAGCTGGCAGCCGCGTCCCGCGGCGACGGGGCTTCGCAATGGGTCGAGACCGATCAGCGCACCGGCCAGCGCTATCTGAAGCTGCCGGTGCCGGAGCCCGACGCGGTGCAGCGCCTGGCCGAAAGCCTGCTCGGCCTGCTCCGCGGCGGCCGCTGAACTCGCTTGCCGCTGCGACTCCGGAGCCGGCGCATGGCCGCGGGCGGCGTCACACGAGGCGATAAATCGTCGCCTGCCACGGCGCGAGTTCGAGCCTGACGGCACCCTCCTGCGCCGTCTCGCCGGCCCCGTTGTCCAGCACCATCGCGCCGGCGCGCAGGCCTTCGGGCAGCGTGTAGGCGACCCGCTGCCGGCTCATGTTGATCGCCACCAGATAGCCCGCATCGCCGAGCACCCGCGTGTACGCGAAGACCTGCGCATGCGCCGGATCGATGTCGCGATAAGCGCCGTGGATCAAGGCCGGCGCTTCGCGCCGCAGCGCGGTCAGCCGGCGATGGTGGTGGTAGATCGACTGCGTGTCCTCGAGCTGCGAGGCGGCGTTGATCTCGCTGTAGTTCGGATTCACCGCCAGCCAGGGCCGGCCGGTCGTGAAGCCGCCGTTCTCGGCGCTGCTCCACTGCATCGGCGTGCGCGCGTTGTCGCGGCTGGTCTGCCGCTGATGCGCCAGGTATTCGGCGGCCGGCACCTGGCCGGTTTCCACCTGCTGGCGCCAGAAGCCCTTGACCTCGATGTCGTCGAAGTCCTCGATGCCCGCGAACGGGTAGTTGGTCATGCCCAGTTCGTCGCCTTGGTAAAGAAAAGGCGTGCCGCGCTGCGTCAGCATCAGGGTCGCCAGCGCCTTGGCCGAGATCGCGCGCCATTCGGGGCTGTCGTCGCCGAAATGCGAGACGGTGCGCGGGTTGTCGTGGTTGCAAAGGAAGCTCGTGTTCCAGCCGTGCGTGCCCGCCGTCTGGTCGATCTTCGTATAGATCGACTTCAGCTGCGGCAGGCTCCAATCGGTCTTGCGCCAGTGGTCGCGGTCCATGCGCACGATGTCGAAGTGGAAGATCATGCTCAGCTCGCCGCGCCGCGAGTCGGTGAAGAGCGGCGCCTGCTCGAAGCCCACGCCGAAGGCCTCGCCCACCGCCATCGCGTCGTAAGGGGCCAGCACTTGTCTATGCATGTCCTGCAGGTAGTCGTGGATGCGCGGGCCGTTGGCATAGACGAACTCCGGATGCTCGCGCTCGCCGGGGGCGAGATCGGGCAGGCCGTCCTGCTTCGAGATGAACGGGATCACGTCCATGCGAAAGCCGGCGACACCCTTGTCCAGCCAGAAGCGCATCACGTCGTAGACCTCGGCGCGGACTGTCGGGTTCTCCCAGTTCAGGTCCGGCTGCTTCGTCGCGAAGTAGTGCAGGTAGTACTGGCCGGTCGCCTCGTCCCGCTGCCAGGCCGAGCCGCTGAAGAACGAGCTGTAGTTGTTCGGCGGCCCGCCGTTCACGCCGTCGCGCCAGACGTAGTAGTCGCGATAGGGGCCGGACTTCGCGCTGCGGCTCTCGACGAACCATCGGTGCTCGTCGCTGGTGTGGTTCACCACCAGGTCGATGATCAGCTTCATGCCGCGCGCGCTGATGCCGGCGAGCATCGTGTCGAAGTCGGCCATCGTGCCGAACTCGGCCATCACCTTGCGGTAGTCGCGGATGTCGTAGCCGTTGTCGGCATTCGGGCTGTCGAAGTGCGGGCTGAGCCAGATCACGTCGACGCCCAGGTTCTTCAGGTAGTCGAGCTTGGCGGTGATGCCGGGCAGGTCGCCGATGCCGTCGCCGTTGCTGTCGTTGAACGAGCGCGGATAGATCTGGTAGACGATGGCTTCCTTCCACCACGCGGTGGCAACAGGGGCTTCTGGCGAGGGAGGGGGCATGATTCGGCTTTCGGTGACAGGCTCGCTGTCATTCTCCACAACTCCTCCTCCATGTCCCAACTCCCTTCCCGCGCGAAAGGCCATGCCGCGCTGCCCTGGCGCCATGCGCTGCTGGCCTTGGCCGTGGTGGCGGTCTGGGGCAGCAACTTCGTCGTCATCAAGGTGGCGCTGGGCCATTTCCCGCCCTTGCTCTTCGGCACGCTGCGTTTCGCCTTCGCGCTGCTGCCGGCGCTCTTCTTCGTGCGCCGGCCGGCCGTGTCCTGGGGCAACCTGGCGGCGTATGGCCTGTTGATCGGCGCCGGGCAGTTCGGGCTGCTCTACCTCGCGATGCGCGGCGACATTTCGCCCGGCCTCGCGTCGCTGGTGATCCAGACGCAGGTCTTCTTCACCATCGGCCTCGCGATGGCGACGGCGCGCGAGCGGCTGCGGCCCTACCAGCTGCTGGCGCTGCTGCTGGCGATCGCCGGCATCGTGCTGATCGGCGCGCATACCGGCGGCTCGACCACGCTGCGCGGCCTGCTGATGGTGCTGACGGCGGCGTTCTGCTGGGCCTGCGGCAATACCGTGAGCCGGCGCGCGGGCTCGGTCAACATGCTGGCCTACGTCGTCTGGTCGTGCCTGTTCTCGCTGCCGCCGCTGCTGCTGCTGTCGCTGGCCGTCGAGGGCTGGCCGGCCATCGTCTCGGGATTGGAGGCGGCGGATCTCGGCACCTGGGCCGCGGTGCTGTGGCAATCGGTGGGCAACACGCTCTTCGGTTATGCGGCCTGGGGCTGGCTGCTGTCGCGCCACCCGGCCGCGACGATCACGCCGATGGCCTTGCTGGTGCCGGTCTTCGGCATGGCGACGGCCTCGTGGTGGCTCGGCGAGCCGATGCCGCCGTGGAAGCTGATCGCCACCGCGCTGGTCATGGGCGGCCTGGCGCTGAACCTGTTGTGGCCGCAGCTGGCGCTGCGCCTCGGTGCGGCGGCGAAGCCGTCATCGGCGACCTGAACCGGGAGGATGGAGATGGGCCTTGCTCGAACCTGGAGCCTGGCGCTGGCGGCGGCGCTGGCCGTCTGCAGCGCATCGGCGCAGAAGCCGGGCCTGCCGATGCGCAACCTGCTGGTCGAGGTACAGCAGACGCAGGACGAAGCGGGCGAGCAGACCACCGGCGTGGCCGGCGGCTCGGTGACGATCCGCTCCGACGGCACGATCCAGGGCGGCGCCCGCGGCAGCGTGACGACGCGCAGCCGGGATGCCGCCGGCCAGGCGGTGCAGCAGCTGATGGTGCTGAACGGCGGCCGCGGCGCGATCCGCTTGTCGCAGGCCGTGCCCTATCAGTTCGTGCAGGTCGTCGTCACGCCGCGCGGCATCGAGGCGACGCCGGCGACGGTGTGGCATGACAGCGGAACCGGCTTCATCGTGCAGCCGCGCTGGCCCGGCGGGACGCAGCCGGCGACCGTCGAGCTGAGCGCGGAAGCGGGCGCCACGCAGCTGCTGACGACGGTGCAGCTGCCGCTCGGCGACTGGGTGACGATCGCGCACAGCACGGGCTCCTCCGAGGCCGGCGGCGCCCGGTTCAAGCTGCAGATGCGCGTCAGCGCGCGCTGACCGGCCGCGCGGCGCCGCAGCGTCTTCCCGCGGCGAGCACGCGTCCCGACCTATCATCGAAGCCGCCATGGCCGCGGATCCCACGCCCCGCGAGGGTGCCTTCATCTCGTATGCGCGCAGCGAAGGCGAGTCGTTCGCGCTGGCGCTGCAGGCGCGGCTCGCGGCCGAGGCGCCGGACATCCGCGCATGGCTCGATCGCAACGAGCTCGAAGGCGGCGTCGGCTGGTGGAACCAGATCGAGCGCGAGCTCGACCGCGCCGAGTTCCTGCTGCTCGTGATGACCCCGGCGGCGATGCGCTCGGAGAACACGCGCCGCGAATGGCGCAGCGCGCGGCAGCGCGGCGTCTGCGTCTATCCGATCAAGGGCGTGGCCGATGCGGAACTCGATTACGCCAGCCTGCCGCGCTGGATGGGCAAGTCGCATTTCTACGACCTGGAGCGCGAATGGCCGACCTTGCTGGCCCACCTGCGCCGCGGCTGCCGCGCGACCCGCGTGCCGTTCATGGCGCCGCCCTTGCCCGCCGGCTTCGTCGAGCGCGCCGATGAAAGCGGAGCGCTCGCGGCCTCCTTGCTCGGCGGCCAGTCGCGACTCGCACTGCGCGCGCCCGGCGGCTTCGGCAAGACGACGATGGCCAGCGCGATCTGCCACGACAACCGCAGCGTCGACCATTTCGACGACGGCATCCTGTGGGTCACGCTGGGGCAGACGCCGAACCTGCTCAATGAGCTGGTCAAGCTGTATGCCGCGCTGACCGGCGAGCGTCCGGCGTTCATCGACCTCGAGGACGCCGCGCGCGAGCTCGCGGCCAGGCTCGAAGGCAAGGCCTGCCTGCTGGTGCTCGACGACGTCTGGAAGCCCGCGCACCTGCGCCCGTTCATCGCGCTGTCCGGTCCGAGCCTGCTGGTCACGACGCGCGTGTTCGACGTGGCCGCGGAGCTCGAACGGGTCGAGCTCGCGCCGATGTCGCGCGACGACGCGCGTCAGCTGCTGCTGGCGCGTTCGGGCCTGCAGGCTGCGCCGCCCAGGGCATTCGACGAATTGGTCGACCGGCTCGGCGATTGGCCGCTGCTGCTCAAGCTCGCCGGCTCGACGATGCGCCAGCGCATGCTGCGCAAGGACGCGCCGGAGCGCGCGATCGAGCATGCGATCCGCACCTACGAAAAACGCGGCGTCACCGCGTTCGACGTGCAGGACTCGAATGATCGGGCGGACACGATCGAGCGCTGCATCGGCGCCGGCCTCGACCTGCTGGACGCCGATGCGCGGCGGCGCTGGGCCGAGCTGGCGATCTTCCCCGAAACGCTGCCGATCCCGCTGAACGCCGCGGCCAGCGTCTGGGGCCTGGACGAGGTCGACAGCGAAGATCTCGCCCGCCGGCTCGACGACCTGGCCCTGGTCGACTTCGACCTGGCGCGCGGCACGCTGCGGCTGCATGACGTGCTGCAAGGCTACATGGCCGCGCGCCTGAACGACGCGCCGGCCTTGCATGCCCGGCTGCTCGCGGCCTGGGGTGATCCGGCCACGCTGCCCGACGCCTATGCCTGGCGAACCTTCGCCCATCACCTGCGCCGGGCAGGGCAGCCCGGCGCCTTGCGCGCGCTGCTGCTCGACCTGCGCTGGCTCGACGCGAAGCTGCGCGCCACCGGCCTGCATGCGCTGCTGAACGATTTCGAGCCCGAGGCGCACACCGATGCGCCGCTCGGGGTCGTGCGCGACGCGCTGCGCCTGTCGGCCGCGGCCTTGACCGTTGACCCCAGGGGCTTGCGCACGCAGCTCGCCGCGCGCCTCGCGCTGCGCCCCGAGTCCGAACTGCGCCACATCGTCGAGGCCTGCGCTGGCGCCTTGCCCGGCCCCTGGCTGCGCCTGCAGCACCCGACGCTCGATGCGCCGGGCGGCATGCTGCACATGACGCTGGTCGATCACGAAGGCGAGGTCACCGCGCTGGTGTTGGCGGCGGGCGGAGAGCGGCTGCTGTCCGCGTCGGCCGATGGCAGCGTGCGCCTGTGGGACAGGGCGGAAGGCCGGTTCGTCGAGCAGCTGTTCCGCCAGACGCTCGGCATCTTCGCGCTCGCAGCGGCAGCGAGTGCCGACCTGGCCCTCAGCGGCGGCGCCAACGGCCTGCTGCGCCTGATCGACCTCGCTCGACCGCAGGCGCGCATCGTCTGGACCCGGCGCCTGCACGCGGCCTTGCGCTCGCTCGCGTTGTCTGCCGACGCATCGCTTGCGCTCACCGTCGAGCGCGGAACCGACCTGCGCCTGTGGGACACCGCCAGCCGCGGCGTGCTGCGGCGGCTGAAGGGGCATGGCGACCAGGTCAATGCGGTGGCGATGTCGGCCGACGGAAGCCGTGCCGTCTCCGGCGCCGACGACCGGACGCTGCGTGTCTGGAACCTGCAGGACGGCTCCACATCTCAGGTGCTCGAAGGCCATGCGGGTGCGGTCAACGCGGTCGCGATGAGCGCCGACGGGCGGCTCGCGCTGTCGGGTTCGAGCGACTGCAGCCTGCGCCTGTGGGACACGGCGAGCGGCCGCTGCCTCGGCGTCCTCGATGGCCATCAGGCGAGCGTCACCGCCGTCGCGCTCGCGTCCACCGGGCGCCGTGCCTTGTCGGGCTCGAGCGACGGCACGGTCCGGCTGTGGGATCTCGACAGCGGCACGCCGATCGTGCGGCTCGAGGGGCACAGCGACGCGGTGCGCGCGCTGGCGCTGGACGAGGACGGCACCTGGGCCGCCACCGGCTCGGCCGATCGCACGATCAAGCTCTGGCGCCTCGACAAGCTCGCGCCGGCGGCCGGGTCGATCGAGCCACGCGGCAGCGTGACCGCTCTGCTGTTCAGTCCCGATGCTCGCCACTGCGCCTGCGGCAGCGCGAACGGCGGCATCGAGGTCCTGGAGGTCGCCAGCGGCCGCATCGTGCGGCGCATCGGCGCGCTGGCGTCATCGGCGCCGATGCCGATCCGCTCGCTCGCCTTCACGCCGGACGGCAGCTGCGTGCTCTCGGGCGGGTTGGATGGGCAATACGTGTTGTGGGGCATCGCGACCGGCGAAGCCACGCTGCTGCCGATACGCCGCCAGACCCCGATCGTCTATTGCGCGATGAGCCCGAGCGCCCGTTTCCTGGTGACCGCCTGCGCCGATCGTTTCGTCTACCTGTGGGATCTGCCGAGCGGCGCGCCGATCACGCGCTTCGGCACGCGCCGACTGTTCGACCCGCTGATCGTGCCGGACCCTCAGCGCCAGGCGTTGGCCGACCCGGACGATGCGCTGCTCGACCAGTACCTCGGTGCCGAGGAACGTTTCGAGATCGCCATCGTGCGCATGTCGCCGGACGGCCGCTCCGTGCTGCTCAGCGCGGTCTCGCAGGAGCGCGGCAGCCTGCGCGCGGCGGCGTTGCCGCGAGCGGCGTCTACGGGCGGACGCGCCTGCGTGATGGTGTTCGACATTGCCAGCGGTGAGCTGCGCTGGGCCTGCGTCGCGCAGACCGAGCCCATCGTCGCCTGTGCGGTCGATGCGCGCGCGGAGCGCCTGCTGCTGGCGCGTGCGGATCACGTGCTGGAGCTGTGGGACCTGCGCCGCCGCGAACGCATCGGCCTGCTGGCGGGGCATGTGCAGAAGGTCAATGCCGTGGCCTTCAGCGCCGACGGGCGCCGCGCCTATTCGTGTTCGCGCGATCGCAGCCTGCGCGGCTGGGATCTCGCCGGCTTGCAGTGCGTGACCTGCTTCGTCGCCGACGCGCCGCTGCGCACGCTGGCGGTGGCCGCGGACGGTTCGGCCGTCGCGGTGGGCGACAACAGCGGCCGCGTGCATGTGCTGCGGCCGGTCGACGATGCCGGCTGATCGGGTGGTGCCTGCTACTGCCGCGGCGCCAGCGCCCACATCCTCAGCGGCTGCTTCATGCGTCCGGCACGATCCTCCGCGCCCTCGCCCCAGCCCCAGAAGTAATCCGCCCGCACCGCGCCGACGATCGCCGTGCCGGTGTCCTGCGCCACCACCAGGCGCTGCAGGGGCTTCGGCGGCGGCGGCGCGGCAGCCCAGGGTTGCGGCTCGGTGGTATCGATCCACACCGGCGTGCCGTACGGCACCGATGTCTTGTCGACCGCGATCGAGCGGCCCGGCGTCAACGGCACGCCCTGCGCGCCGACCGGCCCGGCGGTCACGTCCGGCAGCGCCTCTTCGCGGAAGAACACGTAGCGCGGGTTGGCGTTCAGCATCTCGCTGATCCGCGCCGGATTCGCCGCAGCCCAGGCCTTGATCGCCGGCCACGAGGCCTGGTCGAGCGTGAAGGCGCCGCGCTCGACCAGCCATTTGCCGACCGATTTGTAGGCCTGGTCGTTGTGCCCGGCGAAGGCCGCGCGCACCAGGCGCTTGCGGCCGTCGGGCTCGATGATCTCGAGCCGGCCCGACCCCTGGATGTGCAGCACCAGCGCGTCCAGCGGGTTCGCGACGTAGGCGATTTCGCGCCCGCGCAGCGCGGCGCGCGCCTGCGGCTCGCTCTCGATCTGCGCGCGGCTGAACCAGGGCTTGCGCTGGCCGAGGTCGGCCGGCGGCCCGTACAGCGGGATCATGAAGCCCGGCTTCGGCAGCCGGCTGGCTTCGATCAAGGGTTCGAAGTAGCCGGTCGCCATGCCGGTCGCCTGGCCTTCCAGCGATTCGATGCGCCAGGGCTGCAGATGATCCTGCAGCCAGCTGCGCACGCGCCATTCGTCGGGATCGCGCAAGGCCAGCGCCGAGGCGCAGCTCGCGACCCACACCGGCGTCGGCCGGTTGCAACTGCGCAGCAGGCTCGGCCAGGCGCGCAGCACCTCGTCCTGCGACCAGCCGGGCAGCTCGGACCAATCCGCGGCGACCCAGCGGGCATTGCCCTGCGTGCGCGAGATGCCGGGCGCGGATGGCGCAACCGGGGGCGTCGTCGTCGAGATGCCGGTCTCGCCCTCCGGCGGCGGTGCTTCGGGGCCGCTGGCGCAGCCGGCGAGCACTCCTAGAATCGCGGCCAGTGCGAGGCGTCTCGGCGATCGGAAGAAAGTAGCGAACATGTGGGTGATTCTGCTGGAGGCCTTCGGCGCGATGGTGATCCTGATCCTGATCGTCTGGTGGACGATGTTCTCCGGCCGCCGCAAAGGCGAACGCCTCGACGACACCGAAGGCTGATCAGCCCCCGGCCGCCGGCGCGGCCCGCGTCGGCCACAGGAAGGACCCCGGCTTGCGCCGCAGCCGCCGGCGGATCGCGCGATAGATGCGGCTGCGGTCGCTGACCTTCAGCCCGCGCGAGCGCATCGCCACCTTGAACGCGAACAGGAAGCTCACCGCGACGTTGAGCACCCCGGTCAGCGGGATCGCCGCGACGCACCACCAGAACTCGCTCATGTGCAGCACCTGCCAGCCGAAGGCGCCGGCCGCGGCGGCCAGCTGGCCGGTCGACAGGGTCACGTGGCGCACCTCGATCGGCGCGCCGAAGAAGCTCGCGATCGCCGGCACCAGCCCGAGCATCAGCCCGAGCGAGACGTTCGAGGCCAGCCCCGAGATGTTGATGCGCCACCAGTGCGCCCAGCGCTTTGCACGCGGCGCGCCGAGCCGGCCGCGGATGCGCGGGTTCCATTCGATCGCGCTGTCGATGCGGTGCCAGACGAACCAGTTCTCGACCCAGCCCGCGATGATGCTGGAGGCGAACAGCAGGATGCCGGTGAAGGCGGCGTAGAGCAGCGTCGGGCCCCACAGCGTCAGCGTGTCCATCGCATGCTGGCCGCTCGGCTGGCCAACCAGCGGCATGCCGAACGCGAGCCGGCACAGCCACTGGATCAGGATCACCACCGGCGCGCACATGATCAGGTTGCCGACGATGCCGGCGACCTGCGAGCGGATCAGGTTCGCGACCTCGTCGACGAAGGCCTCGACCTCCGCGTCGTGCGAGACGTCTTCCAGCTTGGCGGCCATCGCCGGCGCGGTCATCGCCGGCTGCTTGGTCGCGACCGTCCAGTGCATCAGGTGGATCAGCACGAAGCTGCCGGCATAGTTGATGCCCGCCCAGAAGCCGCTCCAGAAGGCCGAGAAGCCGACCGCCATCACCAGGAACTTGATGAAGGTGGTGATCGCGATCACCGCACCGCCGCCGAGCGCCTTGCCGACCATCGCGTAGTAGCTGTCCTGGTCGCGCGTGATGTAGCGCTCGCCGGTCTCGGCGCTGCGCTCGGCCACCTTGCGCGCGAGCAGCGAGTAGTGGCGTGCGAACAGCGACCGCGCGCTGCGCCGCTCATGGCCGATGCGCACCAGGTGCGACAGCAGCCGCATCATCTCGCGCGAAGGCTCGCTCGCCAGCACGCAGGAAAGCAGCGCATCGACCCGCTCGGTGCGCTCGCGCAGCTGCCCGGCCTGGAACACCACGTCGACCGAGACGCCGTATTCCTCCAGGTGCGCGCGCACGCTGTCGGCCGCGGTGCGGCAGGCATCGAGCAAGGCGCGCAGGTATTGCACCGGGGCCAGCAGCAGGCCTGGATCGCCGGCCTCGTCGGCGTGCAGCGCGGCGTCGCGCACCGCGTCGGCCGCGGTCGAGAGCTGGTGGAACGGCCGATCGATCAGCGCGGAAGCGTCCATGCGCCGGCGCAGCGCGGTGGAAAAGCCCGCGGCGCGGATCTGGCTGACCAGCATGTCGATCGCATCGAAGA
>Ga0105237_10005881_pt1 | contig 13754 bp, 19 predicted proteins | sample KBSC24metaG_FD_81520 | JGI IMG/M metagenome (GOLD analysis project Ga0105237, IMG submission 81520) | Corn rhizosphere microbial communities from Kellogg Biological Station, Michigan, USA - KBS C2-4 metaG | ecosystem: Host-associated > Plants > Roots > Rhizosphere > Soil | place: Michigan, USA...
GCCATGGCTGCGAGCTTGTCGCACGCCGATTTGAAATCGACTTGGTCCATATTCTGAACCAAATCAAATGCGTCCGCGCCCTTGTCTGTGAAGCAATTCTGGCTCGCGCAAAATATTCTGTTCTTGGCCTTGTCGAATCGTAGCGACGGATCACGATCACCGTGGGCATGATTCTCGACATGTGGACACCTCGCCACGCCGCCCTTAAACTCGATGCCGTACAGTTGCCTAGCGATCTCATCGACCCCTGGAAGTTGCCGGCGGATCTCGTCAACCTGGGTCAATTTGCCGCGCCCCACTTGATCACCAGAGCGGAGGCGCAATGCGGACACTGGCAACATCCCTCAATTACATTTGTGCAGGGGATCTGAATCGGGTGCCCGCAGTTGTGACACGTCAATTCGAAAACCTCGCAGTTGCGCCGCGGGCGGGGCCGGAAGGCTGGGGTCATGCGGCATCTCCGAACATCTGAGCTTGCCCGCCGTCGTCCCAAGATGGCCCTTCCTTGCACCTACGAGCCAAGAAGAGCCGAGACCACATGCATGGGAAGGCGGTTGGTCCGCCGTACCGCGCTGGGTCAGCGACTATGGCGCGGGCTGCTTCCAGATTTCTGTAGTCGAATTCGAGAGTCTTCCGACGCGTGCTCACCCTGATTTGCACTGTCTTCGACCGTGCCATTCAGTTCGGCCTCGTTGAGGAGCGCTTAACCGTGGACTCATCCTTGAACCGCTCCAGCCCATCGATTTTTAGGAGTTTAAGCGCGAGTCGAACCACTCGTAGGTCACGCGATGTTGACGCGCGAAGGCACATCGCGCCCATCTCCCGAAGGTAGGTGCGAACAGAGGCGGGATAAATTCTGGGCACTTCGTTGTAGAATGAAATAGTAGGATCTTTCTTCATCGATTTGCTCCTTGGGTGCGCCTTCGCGGTTCGAGGCCAGTGGGCGCGCTCAACCCTCAGTGAGTTACTAATTCCTCTCCACTTGAGCACCGCAACCAATCAGCGATGGCGATGCGGGACAAAATAAACCGGCGACCTAAGCGACGATGAGGTATCAAGCCCTTGTTGAGCGCTGCGTAGCAGGCGACTCGACTAATTCCAATTTCGGCGGCTAGCTCATCCACCGATCCGTAGGTTGACGCTGATCCACGACCGGGCGCCATAAAACGATTTTTTTTGCTCATATTTTCCTTCCTAATCTCAACTCGGTGCGGCATAATGATACCTAGATCAAGCTAATGATAACCAGACATTGTTGTCATGTCAAGCGTTGCAAGGAGCGGGAATGATGCACGAGGATACAGCTCAGCGTGTGAGCGCCGCGATTCGCAGTTTGCGGGAGGGTTTCAAGGAGTCGCAAGAGCAGTTTGCTCGGAGGCTCGGAACCACAGTTAGGACGATCGCGCGCTACGAAGCTGGGTCTTTGCCGCCCGGAAAGATGCTGGCCCAGTTGGAGCAGATTGCGCTTCAACGCGGAATCGAGGAATGGAGCGAGGAAACGGTGTTTCGTGACGCGCTCTTGGAGGAACTGGGAATAACTTACTTCAGCGGCCAGTCGCCCGCGATCTTCAGCACAATGGATGAGTCGCTTCACACAGCCGCATTATTACTCGCTAAACGATCAGCGGACCCAGCCTACAACAGCAGCGGACCGTACAAGTATGAAAAAGAGTGGGAATCCATCAAGGCCGCACTTCGAAAACCATTGAAGGAACTGCAAGACGCGCTAATGAGGATCGATATGGGTTTGCATCTTCTGCACAAGCACGCTGCCGCCGGAATTTCTCCGAAACCACAGTTCGGGACCGCCTATGATCTCTTCCAGAGAGTTTGGCCGGTGATTCCGGTAAAATCAGACGCGAGCAAGCTCATATTCTGTAGGGGCTGCCTGCAACTTCTAGCTCAAGGTTTACGTCCCCCCGAATTAGCGCAAAGATTTCTGTTGCGAAACTATGAAGCGGCACGTAACCTGTCTGAGCTTCTTGAAAGTCTTCGCGGTTTCACGTTGAAAGAACTCGAATGATTCCGACCCGGCCCGAGCGCGAACTGATCATCCTTGAGCGGCAAACAAGTCGCTCATCAAAGCACGATTAAGGGACATGCGTTCAGCCGTTTCTTGTGCCGCGCAAATATCCCATGAGGGAGTTGAAATCTAGCGGATGTCAAAAACAAACGCGAGACCAACGCCGACCGAGATAACTGCCGTCTGCGACAAGCGGCCAATTTTTTGTTGAAGGCGAGATTTGTCGATCACTCTTGTTTGGTCTGTTTTCGCTACACTTATCGATATCTGAGTGTTACAGGAGATGTCCCTAGTGACTTCGGATGCTGGTATGACGATTCTGAAAGGCGGCTGATTTGACATCGCCGTTTGAACGCTCATTTGATCTCCGAACGTGGTCATTGGGACGACGATTATGGTCTTCAGACGCTTGTTTACGGCATTACGTGACATTACAATGAACGGCCTGCGCCCGAATTGCTCAGACCCTTCTGTTTGATCGGCAGGGATATCGACCCAGTAGATGTCGCCCTGCTGGGGATCATACATCGCTTTAGAACGCCGATTCCCGTTCTAGATCACTCATGGAATCGATCAGCAATAGTTCGTCGTCACTCGTCCATTCAATCGGACCTAATTGCGGCTCAGGCCTCGGATGTCGAAGGTCAGCCCATTGCCGAATACAAGCGTACGTGTTGACAGCCGCGCGCAATCCGTCGCGGATTGGCTCAACTACTTCTGGATAAATCGGCCTCTTACCCCGCATCGATTTCGTTAGGCAATCAACATGAAACCGGGTCCACAGGGCTTTAGTGGCAAACTCCATTGCCAACTCGCCGTCTTTGACTTCGTTCTCTTTAGGAAATGGGGATACTGCAATCTCTTGAGCTAGATCGTGAATTTTTCGCAGAGTCCAAACTGTAAAAATTCCCCGATCCGTCAAATCCGAGCCAAAAGCAGCGGCACCGAGTTCCCGAAAGTCGGCTTCTAATCCCGAAAACCATTCTGCGCTCAGGCGCTCAATCGTTTGCTTTGGAAGAACTATCCTGGCAAGATCCCCCAATGCTCGCATCGCAACAAAATACTGAGGAAATACCTCTGCGCGAGAACTCCCGAAATCGTCGGCAGTGCGTTTTTCGATAGCGATAGACACCAGATCGTCAACGACTGAAACAACCGTACGGACCAAATCGTTAGCGCGACCCATGATCTCTGTGGTGTGCTCAGTCTCGGACACCTCAGACGGTAGCCCAATGAGCTTCAGCATATCGGCGAGGCTCACCCTCGGCAAGGCTACTGCTGCGCTACCCATAATTAACCTCCCATTCTCAATCGGGACCGCTCTGTTTCCGTCCCGTCCTTACTTCTATTATCGTCTGGATTCTATCAGAACAGTTAATACTTAACCAACACCCTCAAACCAACCTGCCCTGGGCCGATCCCACTCGGTGTCCGGTAGGGCTTTGAGCCTCTATCGAGAGTAATCATAGCCCGCGCTGGAGGCGGCTCCAATCCACACCGATCACCTAATCCCATCTCGCAAGTTTTCTGCCTCCAAAAAAGAAAAAGGTGCCCTACTGGAATCTCAGCTAAAGGCCCGTTCTCAATTCCTTATTTCCTGATTTGAGTTTACTGGGCAGCCGCAAAGGACCGTACGCAAAAGTTTAATCAAGTTATTGAAACCATTGGCGAATCGGCATCTCGGTAGACCTGTGAACGCTAAACCCGAGTTCGCTTCTACGATGATTGTATCCGTCGATTTCGACGAAGTGTCTCGCCCCATAGGTTGTCCAACAACAGAAGCCCGGCGCGAGGGCCGGGCCGATCCTCCTAAGAGTCGTCTGTGGTTTTAGCAGGAACCGCGCATTACGCGGCTACCGAGACGTTCAGCCGCTCGCGTACCACTCGCCGCATCAGTTTCGAGACGGCCTCGGGTGCTTCGGTTCCTGTCAATTTGCTCATCAGGTCGGCTTGAATCTCGGGCCGTAATTTCCGTTCGATGGCTGGGAGCGGTTCGTCGATCTCGAACTCGCCTGCGAGTTTTTTCAGGTAGGCGCTCAATCCTCCCAGAGCAGTGTGAGCTTTCAGCGTAGGCGCAATTGCAGCGTCGCGCACCTTCGTCAGTTCGGTCGTACCGCTACCGACCGGCAGTTTATCCATTGCGGCTTTGGCTGCTGCGGTTGCTGAATTTTTCGCTTCTTCGTCGAGGTCGTAGGGCCACGTCAAGAAGGGATAGCGTAAGAGCGTTTGTCGGTGTTCCTGATCCTCCGCCCGCTTTCGTTCGTTCGCCTCTTGCTGTCTTCGGGCTTCAATTGTCGCTCTGAATGGTAATAGTGCGGTGTCCTTCACACGCTGAAGTTCCTTATCATCCAGGCCCGGCACACTAGTTTCGAGGGCGGCCCGCAGTGCTTCAGTGGCAGCGGTAAACTCATCCGGCGTGGCGGCAAAACACAAATCGCGGCGAATGCTATCGATGATCGGCTGACATCGTTCCCTGTGCTCGATCTGGGCGGTGATGCCGTCAACCACGGCGAACGCAACCCGCTCGATCTCTGGCAGTGCGCTCTGTTCAATCTCATGGACGGCGGCCCGTGCTGCCTGCTGCGCATGAGCCTGGACGGGCGTGTCCCCAAAACTACTGCGTAACATCGCCGGTAGCCGGTGAACTGCTCGCTCGATGATTTGTTCAATCTCTTGGTTTCGCCGCCAGGGTTGCAGCCCTACCGAGATCGCTGCATCGACCAAGGTTTGTGTGGAATAGTCGGGCTGTCGAAAGTCGGATGCCGCGAAGATCGTTTCAAGCTGGGCGGCTATGGCTAACAACAACTCTCGCGGTGCGCCCGCGGGAACGCTTTTGACGGCGTAGTCTATCCAGAATGCCTTCCACTGGCCTTGTTTCGTAATCGCCTGGGCTTCTTCGTCGGCGGTCCTTCGGTCCCGCTCCTCTTTTTCCTTCTCCTGGGCTTGGCGCCGGGCTCTGGCGGCCAGTTTGTCCTGGCCTTCTTTTAACTGGATCTCCAGCGCGAGTTTTTCAACTTCGTGGCGCATCACAATGAGGTCGGTTGCGCTGGCTACCGCGCGGTCGCCAGTCTCCGCGATCGCGACCGACTCACCATTGGCGACCTGCCGAAGGGTCCGTACAGGCCGCTCGGCCTGGCCCTGCTGCTCGACATTCGCGGAGGGTATCTCTGCTCGCGGAACGGGCGGAACGCCTTCGCGTTTCAGGCGTTCGAGCTCGCCTATCTCGATCCGAAAATGGCCTGACGGTGTAATCTGCGACGCGATCAGACCGGCTTCGCACAGTGCTCTTACCTTGCTGCCGCTGATTCCTAGCTCCAAAGCGGTTTGACCCGTTGAATAGTGCATTTCTACAGCCCCCAATCCTTCAAGGATAAACCCGATATGCTGATTTCACAATAGAATCGTTTGTAAGGATACGCGGAGCCCTCTGAATCGCCAAAAATTTGTCAAAAATTCGTCGTTTGAACGCTTTCAGAACGGTTCCAGAACGAATTTCGCACGGTTTTTTGACGATTATCTGACGATTCGATGGTTCTTTGACGAATCTGCCATTAGGGACGGCACCGTCCCGAATGTCAACCGGCTGGCCTTGCACCGGCTGGCCTTGCAACCTGGGATTTATTTGTACGGGCACCCATACAATTCTTGGTAAGCAACTACTGAGTGCACCAACATTAGGTTAAGGGGTGCTTGGGAGGGGCGATCATCGAGGTCCTTGCACTGACCTTCGAGGGGACTTGCTTACTTTCCGAAAACGGCCACTGTGGTTTGCCAAGCCGTGCCATCTTGGCTGCTAGCTATTGTCCTCTGACCAACATGAAGAAGTTTCATTCCATGATCGCTCAGGAGATGATTACAAGCTGCTTTGAAGTGTTCGACGCCATCCAAGAGAACTTTTGCGCCTGTCTTGCATACAGGGCATGAATGCCCGACGTCGGAGCTAACCTCTACCATGAGTTTCACATCTTCATTGGCCATGCCCATACATTGTATATGACGGTAGATGCTCATGCCGAAGCTGCGTGGAGTGGTTACTGTTGCGAAGGTCTCGGCGAATGCGATGCCCCCCGCCAAGACCTTTCCTGGACTCGACAGGCGAGCTTTTTCAACCCAACCGGACCCACGGTGCGGTGCAATTATTGGTGTTGATAAAGAAAATTATGTGTACCAAAAAGCCTAACGGATGTACCTTCGTCACTCGCGAGTCGCGAGTGACGTCCGGTCTTCCCGTGCAGCACGAAAATCCCCCTCAGTGATCAAGGAAGAGTTGCGGGCGAGTTCACCCGCCAAGAATTCGGCAGTCTTCGGATCGTCGGAGTTATAGGGAATTTCGACAATGTTGCCGTGAGCAGCATCCTTTGCGGGCGGGTCCGCAAAAATTTCAAGATTTCGTCCGGACTGTTCGTTACGGAGCGACCGTATGAAACCAGATTCAATCTTGGCGACTGCTTTAGGACTGAGGTCTCGAAATACAGCAGCAGCCGACACTGCCACCGAGATTCCACTGGGATCCTTTTTTTCCCAGACTAATCCGACCTTAACTTCGCGACGGAAGTACGCCTCCGGATTCACCACTTGATCCTGCTTGTTGAAACAAGCCAAATTGCGAATACCGCGATAGACGATTCCCCCCTCCGGTTGCAGGATCATCTAAATTACGTTTCTAAAGGGAACTGTGTTTGAGCCAGGAGAGTCTTCTAGAAAGAACCCGAGCTTCAGCGGGTTCGGTTTCATGTTGAACAGCCCGTTTTCCGACGAGACGCTCATAATAGATATACGACGGGTCGAGACCGCTAGCGTTGCAAATCAACCGAACGTTTCTGCTGGAAGACGCCCAGATGATCCTGATGGATCCGTTGAATGGGCGCACACTGGCCGCGAGATGAAAACCGGCACGCAGCGACGATACGTTCCGGATGAGCTTCTTGGCAGATCGAACTGCATATGCACTTGGGGGCGGTTCCTCCGCATCTCTAAAATCTAAACTGACTGACGCCTCATCGATTTTTTGAATGATATCGTCAGAATTCTCCAGGGGCGTAGTTTCGACTCCGGATGTAACGATGTATCGCCACTCTACGTCGGGAGCGGGTACTTGAACCGAGAGAAGATTGCCAATCACGCCGTATGGCTGCTCATTGTATGCAAAGCGACGCTCGGTATGGCTATGCCCGTAGAGATCCGGAAAACTCCGAGATGATTGAGTAACTTCATTTTGCGGGCTCAACAATTGTGGGCTTAACAGCCCGGCGGTAGAGATGACATCCCTCTGCAGCATGCTCATTCGTCCTCTTGACCCTTTGGAACCAACTGCGCTCCTCGCGCCATTAACGTCTGGAATGTCTCGGTACTGAGGGCAACGCGCTGAAGTACGTAAAAGTTCAATGGCACTTCAAAATCAGCGTTTTGATTTGAACCCATCAGAATGATGTCTTCAGGTTTTACCACGCCGAGGTCCAGATAAATATCTGAACCCACTTTCATCACGTCAATATTGTTGACAAATAAGGGTTGTATGTCGGTTGTGTTCTCATCATCGGTACCAACGATGACCCTTTTTGTTTTAATCCTAACGCTCTTGGCTTCAAGGGTTGGTTGACGTTCCGGTTGGTCCACGTTTAGCTTCCTTCCGCGCGACTTAAGTCTAACATGGAGCCCTGCGCCTGGCCCCCTTTTGGTCGCCGACGAGAGAAGAGCGAGGTCTACAGCAGGCCCCCCCCAAAAAGTCTTATTCAGAATGGTATGGAATCACTTCGCCCGGTCGGCCCGTACCGCTCCCTCCGAATAGCCCAAATTTCTCTGGCGAAGTCGGACCGCTGCTCGGGAGTCGTCGCGTGCACTGTCGCGGTGGCGGCTCTGACATCGCCGGCAATGTCGCCGCGCAAGATTCTCACGCTGGAGATGTATTGGCCCAACGACTGCGCTCCGGGCTGGCGTGGGTTGTACTGGCGGGTCAATCTCCCAAGGCCGGCGCGCCTGAGAATGTGTCCGCAGCGCACGTTGCAGCTACGGCATGTCCAGATGAGGTTCTCGGGTGCGGTATTCTCTTCATGGCCGTCCAGGTGGCCGACTTCCACGTTTCGCTCAGAGCCACAGAACGCGCAGATCCGCGGGCCTGGCGGTGGGCACGCGTTGGCGCGGTACCTTAGGGCTCGATCTGTGACGCTGGCTTTCCCTCGCTCGTCAGTGCAGGCAGGATTGCTGTTGCGGCTGGAGGAAATCGTCACGATGCGATCGAGCTTCGCCTGTAGCTCGGCTCTGTATTCGAGGGCTTCGTATCTCTCTGCCATCACGCGGGAGAGAGCATTGCGTAGCCGTAGCCGTACGCGGGCGGTCTTCACCGTCCACGCCCGACATACTGACCTAGCAACCACACGCCTGCTACCGCACTCGCGATCATCATCGTTTTTCCTGTCCGCCGATCATTACAGAGACCAGAAGCAAGCCGCCCGCGAGCAGTAGCGGCAGGTAATTGCTCGCCGTGTTCGTAATCAATCCGCCACCTTCCGCCGTGACGCCCGCCGGGTCGGGCACGACGGTAGGGTCGTGGGCGATGGGGTCGCGATAGCCAACGAACCAGTTCCAGCAGGTAGACCCAGAACCGTTCGGGCCAGCAGCCGTGTAGACTCCATTGCTCCATCCGCCCGGGGATGTCTTGTACTGACAAGCCCCTGCCTGACGGTCGGTGATACAGCGGCGGCCGGCGTCAGCGAGAGCCGGGTTAGAGCAAGCTGTCATCACCCGCGACCAGGTAGAGTCGAAGTTCGCCAGCGCCTGTTGCTGAAGGCTCGCGTAATGCACCGGAGCGCTCAAATAGGCGGCAACATTTTGGGTAAGCAGTGGTTCGAGTTGATTGACAACTTGGGTCGCGGCGACACACGTCTGTCCGCATCCCTGAAGCGCCGCGCTGACCACCTGGAACAACGTGTTTCCAATTGAAATCAGGGCCGCGGTGGTCTCGTCACCAACTGAGTTCGCAATTTGCGCGGCCATGGTCGAACCCTGCGCCACACTCTGGTTAATCACCGCGTGAGTCTGTGCATCTCCAAGGCTGACCAGCGGCGAATAGCGATGTCGGCGGGTAGGCGGTTGTAGGTAGACGTGTGGCATTCAGCGAGGGCTTCAGGAACTCTTCTTCTTTCGCGGTTTTCGCTTCTTCAGTGGCGGTGTGTCGTCTTCTTCGGTGGTGCTGTTATGCAACGAAAAATAGATCACCGCAGCGAGGGCCGTAAAGAAAATCATCGAAGAGCCACCGCTTCCTGTCGGTGCGACACTCGCCTGGTTCGGCGCGACCGGGACTGGTGCAACCGGCACGCCGGCGGGCTTGGTTGTGGTCACTATTCCGCTGTTTGGATTCACGGTAACGCCCCCATACTCCAAGCCCCGAAGATAAGGGCGTGTGCTGGGGCGCTTCTGGATGTGAGGGCGGTTCGGAATATAAGACAGGGGTCGAGTCAATGGTTTATTCTCCCTGGGCCGGATCAGTTAAAATGGACCTCGGCCCTTGACGATTTTCGAATTGCACTACTCGTCGTCGTCGTCGGAGTCGTCGTCTTCCGAATCGTCTTCGTCGTCGTCCTCATCTTCGTCAACTGCGATGTCGAGGATCGAATCGATTTTGTCGTTCAGAGCGTCGTTTTCTTCTTGCAAACTCGCGTTTTCGTCTTCCAGGTCTGCAAGTTTCGCTTTCAGTTCGGCTAAGGTGGGTTGATTCGGCATGGTCGTGATTCTCCTTTGGATTTGTTCGCCATCGAAGCAGGGGTTCTCGATCAAGCTCACATGCTTGCGCTCGGCGTATTCTTCGGGACTCATCGCCTCGAACTCTTCCGCTTTGTCCTCGTCGCCTTGCACATCGCGCAAGAAGCGAACAGCCTTCGCTTGCATCTTTTCTACCTGATCGAAAGTCCTGCTCTTTTTGGCCATTGCATCCCGACTATAAAGAGAAAATGCGAACGGCGAAACTAGACGATTGAAGATTGGATTCGTGGGGCGCGACGATTGCTCTTGGCCTTTCGTAGCCTCTTTTGATGGCGCTTTTTATGCGCCCGCCAAGCCTTGCGTAGCTTGTCAGCTTGGAACCTCTGTTCATGCCGGGGAAGCTTCGACCAGTTCGGGATTGCGATTGGATAGATTTCCTTCCAAGGTTTTCCGAGAGCCCGCATTCGGATTGCGACCAATACTGGTTGAGAAGTTTTCTGACCTGGGCGGCCACCAGGCAGGGACGAAGAAAACAGCCTAACTGCCTTCGCCTGTTAGGGCCGGCGAGAAACGGCGCCATTTCCGCCGGTGTCGGCCGGAGCCAGCGGCACCAGAGGTGTGACAGCCCATTGGCGAGGACGCGGTAAGGACTCTATAGCAGACTCTACATCTCTTCGAGAGATCTGATTTCCTCAAGGTTGGCACCGAAACGAACCTCGGAGGAAATGATTTTCCCGCCGCGCTGCTGCCCATATTGCCAGCAAGCCTTTCAACCTTCCCCACGCCGTCCCGATCAGGCAGTGTGCAGCCGGCCGGAATGCCAGGCGCGGCGACGCCGTGACTACCGCCGCCGTAAACGCCGAACTGATCCTGAGTACGTGGAGGTGGTGCGCGACAGCCGCCGAAAATGGCGCGAAGCCCATCCCGACTATCAGAAGAACTACTGGCAAAACCATCCGGAGGCCGCTGCTCGTAACCGCCATCAGCAGCGCCAACGCGATCAGAAGCGGCGTGTCAGCATTCTTGTAAAGAACACCCTGGTTGTCGACCTAAAACGTTCAGCCACCGAGATCTGGCTGGTCGGCCCCCTGGCTCGGGATCTTGTAAAGAACACCTTGGTTTCTTCCAAGCTTCTGATTCTGCAATCCCCGCCTACGGCGACTCCGCCTCCAGCAGCATCTTGAAAAGAACATCTTCATGGTCTTTGGCTCCGACCGGGTTTAGAAGTGGAGTAGCCATGCTCAGCCCGGAACAGATCAATGAAATTCACCGCCTGCATCTGGTCGAAAAGTGGTCTCAGCGCAGAATCGCGCGCCACCTCCGTATCGGGCGGCATACCTTGGCCAAGTACCTGGACAACCCCGCCCCAAAGCCGAGTCGTCGCGACAGGGCCAGCAAACTCGACACGTTCAAGCCGGCCCTGGCGGAGTTGCTCGAAAAGGACCCACAAGCCCCGGCGCCGGTGCTGCTTCAGCGTTTGCAGACCCTTGGCTATGACGGCGGCATCACGATCCTCAAGGATTACTTGCTGGCCGTGCGCAAGAATGCCGTGCTGCGCCGAGCGTACGTGCGGATGGAGCCGTCGGCAGGCGAGCGCTTTGACATCGATTGGGGGCACTTTGGCGCCTTGCTCTACAACGGAACACCGCGCAAGCTGTATGCCTTCTGCCTGGTGGACTGCCACAGTCGCAAAATGTACCTGGAGTTCACCCACAGCCAGACTTTCGAGACCTTCGTGCGATGCCACATCCACGCCTTCTCAGCGCTTGGTGGCTGCGCTCGGGAGCTGTGGTTCGATAATCTCGCGACTGCAGTAGCGGAACATGAAGGCAACCTGGTTCGGTTCAACCCGCGCTTTCTCGCGTTTGCCCGCGAGTGTGGTTTCATTCCGCGAGCCTGTCATGTTGCCGCGGCCTGGGAAAAGGGCAAAGTCGAACGCGCCATCGGATATGTGCGCCAGAATTTCTGGCCGCTACGCTCATTCGCCGATCTCAGCGATGTGAATTCGCAGGTGCGCCGCTGGCTGCAGGAGATTGCCAACCAGCGGAAGCATCGCGAGACTGGCCAAGCCCCCGATGAGCGTTTCCAGCCCGACGCACTTCGGCCGTTGCCGCTCCTCACCCCGGATTATCGCGATTGCACCGAGGCGCTGGTACACAAAGATCTCCGTCTGACTTTCGATGGCAACCGCTACTGCGTCCCGCCACGCTATGTAGGCCACAAGCTTACGGTCAAAGCTGACTCCTCTTCTGTGACAATCTACGACCAAACGCACGAGATCGTCTGCTACGCGCGCTGTTGGGAGCGCGGCCAGACCTTCGGCGCCGAACGTTTCCAGAAGGAACTCTATGCGCAAATGGCCGCCGCGCAGCGCTCCGCCGCACAGCAGCGGCTCGTGCGGCTGCTCGGACCTGTCGCCGAGTCGTATCTCAGAGAACTCGCCGGCACCGATCGCTCCCTGGCTCGTCAGGTTCGCGAGCTGTTCGAACTGGTTCGCGATTACGGTCCTGAAGCAGTATCCGCCGCGGTGCAGAAAGCCCACGCGGCCCGCGCCTTCGGGGCCGATTACATCGCCAACATTCTGCGCCAGCAGCAGACCCGGCGTGATGTGCAACCGCCGGTCCGCCTGCGACGGCCGGAACTAAACGAACTTGCCACAGACCCGCTCTCCCTGGCGGAATACGACGCCTTCATTCTGCAGCCTCGAAAGGAATCTCATGACCTCCCTTCATCTGAAACTGAATCAACTCAGCCTGACGACGATGAGCCGACAACTCGATCAGACGGTCGCCGACGCGGCGAGTAAGAATCTCGGCTTTGCGCAAGCCCTGGAAACGCTCACCGATCTCGAACTGGACGCCCGGAACAGTCGTGCCATCGAACGCCGCTTCCGCATGTCACGATTGCACGCTCAGCATTCCATTGACAGCTTCCACTTCAAACATCACAAGAGCCGCATGGAGGCCAAGAATCGGATCGTTCGCCTGCTGGATCTGGAGTTCCTTCACAAGGGCACCAGCGTCGTGCTCATGGGCAATCCTGGTGTCGGCAAGACCTTCCTGGCCAAGGTGATCGGCTGGCGCGCCTGCCAGGCCAATCAACGTGTCCTGTTCACTACCGCCATGGACATGCTGAACCACCTCAATGTGTCTCAGGTTGACCATTCACTCGTCCGCAAGCTGCGGGTCTATACGGAACCGGCGCTTTTGATTGTGGACGAGCTGGGGTATCTGGCCTTGGATCAGCAAACGTCGAATCTGTTTTATCAGGTCGTTTCGACGCGTCACAGTCAGAAGCGTTCTTCACTGATCACCACCAACACTGCGTTCTCCGACTGGGGCAACATTCTCTTCAACACCACCATCGCCACTGCGATCGTGGATCGTCTCGTCGAAAACTCTGAGATCCTGCTTCTTGGCGGGGAAAGCCTCCGCAAAGCCAAGAACTCTTCCACATCGCCGGCTGAGTAGCTCGCCGGCTGCGATCATGCGCCGCACTGTGGCGATATCCCCGGCGGAGGAGTCCGCCGGGTAACCCCTCAACGGCGCTGCCAATGGGCGCGGGAGCCTCGGCTCCCGCACTCAAACTCACTCCTCGATGTTCAACTTCAGCGCCAATCATCTGCTCCTGCTCTCCCGGAAGGAATACCGCACCTGTGCCGTCCTGCTCATGAGGGATGACTCGACACGCCGCGTTTACCGGTTGCATGACTTCACTAAATCCCACGCACCCGCATCGGGCCAATACTACTGCGTTTCGGGAAAGGTCAACAGCGCCGGCCAACTCTATCTGGTGATCGAGTCCATCAAGCCGGACACCAAGCATGGCCGATGTTCCACACTTCCTGCTCCTGCTGACGGCGCGGGAGGACCACACATGGTTTGATCACCTCGCGGCAGGGAATAAACTCGGCTCGATGTCGCCGGCACCGCTCCCCGGCGGCTGGCGCCGTCGTGTGCCCGCCGGCCATCGCCGCCGGTGTTGGCAGCGCCAAAACTGGCTAAAGTGGCGTCATTTTATCCCGGCGCTAACA
>Ga0105237_10005882_pt1 | contig 13751 bp, 15 predicted proteins | sample KBSC24metaG_FD_81520 | JGI IMG/M metagenome (GOLD analysis project Ga0105237, IMG submission 81520) | Corn rhizosphere microbial communities from Kellogg Biological Station, Michigan, USA - KBS C2-4 metaG | ecosystem: Host-associated > Plants > Roots > Rhizosphere > Soil | place: Michigan, USA...
AACTTAAAAAAGAGTTCCCGCATATTCCCATAAAGACAGTTGATGAAAGATATACTTCAAAAATGGCAAAGCAGGCAATGATTGAAATGGGCTTGAAAAAGAAAGATCGCCGGAATAAGAAAACGGTTGATCAAATTGCTGCCACTATTATGTTGCAGGAGTATATGCAAAGCATTTCATAAATAAAATTCACTGAGACGGATCATTAATTTCAAACGCATTTTTTACTGTTTAAAAGTTTTAAATTTGCGGAAATTTTTAAATAAATAAAAGCATTTATGGTTCTTCCCATAGTAGCATACGGCAACCCGGTTTTAAGAAAAGTAGGTAAAGAAATTACGCCTGATTATCCTGAATTGACCAGGTTAATTGAAGATATGTGGGAAACCATGTATAACAGCAAAGGAGTAGGCCTGGCTGCGCCACAAGTTAATAAGGATATCCGGCTATTCGTAATAGATAGTTTGCAGATAATTGCCAATCTGGAAGAAGATGAAAAGTGGGATTACCCTAATGACACCGGGTTTAAAGGAGTTTTCATTAATGCAAAAATAAATAATATTAATGGCGAGGATTGGTCATATAACGAGGGGTGTCTTAGCATACCAAAAATAAGAGAAGACATCCTGAGAAAGGAGGAAGTTGAGATTACCTTTTTCGATGAAAATTTTGTGCAACACTCGAAAACTTTTAATGGAGTTACGGCCCGTGTAATTCTTCATGAGTACGATCATATTGACGGGAAACTTTTTATAGACTATTTAAAACCGCTTAAAAAGAATCTCCTGAAACGCAAGCTGGATAATATTTCCAAAGGAAAGATATCAGTTGATTACAGAATGTCTTTCGTTAAATAGGATATTTCTTTTATAATTTTCTCCCGCATTAATTCTTAATTTCAGGAATGGTTAAGTCTTTTTCTATAACTACTATTTGTTTGTTGTGTTCAATGTTTCTATCAGCCCAGGATCAGAAAAAAGATACAACGGTTAAGGTCGATAATAACTATATAACACTTTCTGAAATTGTAGTAAATAGTAAATTAGATATCGCCTCTTTTATTGAAAGAGTTAAGAACGATACTACATTTTATAAAGCTTTTCGTAATCTACGGATAATAGGTTACACTTCTATAAATGACATAAGAATGGTGGATAAGAATAATAAGATTGAGGCTTCATTATTGAGTAAAATAAAACAAATACGTACCCATAATTGCAGGAAAATGCAGGTGTTGGAAGAAAAGACGACAGGCAACATGTATGATGCAAAAGGAGATTTTAATTATTATACTGCTCAATTATATGCCGGGCTTTTTTTTACAAAAGATTCTGTTTGCGGAGAAACTAATATTGTAAAAGGATTTGAGTTTTCTACAAAGGGGCTAAGCGGAATAGATAAACATAAAGAACAATTAAAAATGCTTTTCTTCAATCCCGGCAAAAAAATAAATGGGCTCCCCTTTGTAAGTGATAAGACTGAAATATTCAGCAAATCAATGGCTGACAAATACGATATGAAGATTGATTATCGCAATTTTAATAATGTGCCTTGTTATGTATTTACAGTTAAAGCGAAGGATGATAAAAAAAGCAAGGTAGTGATAGATGAAATGACAACCTGGTTTAATGAAAAGACTTTTGAAATTGTGGCCCGCAATTATTCAATAAGTTATGATGCCGGAGTTTATGATTTTAATGTAGATATGGAAGTGCAGATGACGAAAGCCGGTGATCTTTTGGTTCCATCTGTTTTAAGATATAACGGCAACTGGAAAGTTATTTTTAAGAAGAGAGAGCACGGAATTTTTACGGCAACGTTGTTTGATTTTGTGAGGTAGATGGCGACTTATGGAAGCTATTTTGTCTAAGTTCTTGTTTGTGAAAACTTGGTGCTCTTCGTCGCCAGTGCTTTATGAGGTTCTATTCACACTATACTTCCTCCATTTCTCAATCAAAGCCTTCATATCTTCCGGTAATTCACTTTCAAAATACATTTGTTTTTTTGTTGTGGGATGAAGTTCTAACTAATACAACATTTCAAATTCTTTTTTTGAAATGACTTTGATTGGGCTTGCTTCCCAATTTAAAAGAGGTTTATCGCCACAAACTATTGCTTTGGCATTATTGCTTATTGCAAGTCCAAAGACATAATCATCATCAGGGTCTGGTGAATTAATTGCAATGGAAATGTCTTCTTTCAATAAAACTATAGCGATGATTACGCTCATGTAAACGGCAGGAGATGCATTGAGCAATTTTTTTACTCTTGCATACTGAAGAACTTTTCTAATCTCAGACAGTAATAACGGTGATGCATAAATAAGCAACTTGTTTTGCACTATATAACGAGTAAGCCATTCAAGTTCTCCATTAATAGCATAAGATATCCAAACATTTGTATCAAGCACAAACCGCTTAAGCTTTTTTCTTCTTGCGGCGGACATGTCGGGTCATTTTTATAATTTCGTCCATAGATACCTTATTGCCTTTTTTAGCAGAAGCAACCTTAGCGGCGGCAGTATAAATAGACTCCTGGTTTAACTGTAACCAAAGGATTTTTTGCTGTTCTTCATTCATTAGGCGAACCTGATCAACAATCTGAGCAAATATCGAAGGCGTTGTGGTCATATTCCGAAATTAATTAATTCTGATAATAAGGCAAAGTGGTTTTTTATTTTTTGCCACGAATTACACCAATTCTCACAAATAAAAACATTATTAAAAAAATTTGTAGATATCCGTATAATTCGTGACTATCAACTCCTATTCAAACTATACTTCCTCCATTTCTCAATCAAAGCCTTCATATCTTCCGGTAATTCACTTTCAAAATACATTTGTTTTTTTGTTGTGGGATGAATAAAACCTAATTGCTGTGCATGCAATGCATGTCGCGGGCAAACGGCAAAACAGTTTTCTACAAATTGTTTGTATTTGGTAAACACGGTTCCTTTTACAATTCTATCCCCACCGTAGGTATCATCATTAAATAAAGGATGGCCAATCAATTGCATGTGAACACGTATTTGGTGCGTGCGCCCTGTTTCAAGCCTGCATTCAACAAGTGTTACATAATTAAATTTCTCCAGAACTTTATAATGCGTGATGGCTTCTTTGCCATGTTCACCATCAGGATAAGTTGTAAATAATTTCCTGAATCTTTGGTGACGGCCAACATGAGCATTGATAGTTCCTTCAGCTTCTTCAAAATCTCCCCATACTAAAGCAACATAACGGCGATGTACCGTATGATCAAAAAATTGTTTGGCAAGATTTGTCATAGCATTAGGTGTTTTCGCCATTACCAAAAGGCCTGAAGTGTTTTTATCTATTCGATGAACCAAACCGAAACGTGCAAGCTCAGTTTCATTAATGTTCGGATTTTGCTGTTTTAAATACCAGGCAACTGCGTTTACGAGTGTACCGTTAGGATTACCACTGCCGGGATGTACCACCATGCCAGGCTCTTTATTAATTACCATTACATCTTCATCTTCATATACTATTGTGAAGGGAATATTTTCAGGAACAATTTCTGAGGTTTCAGGAAGATAAGTATCGTAAATGATGATCTTATCGTTAGGCCTTACTTTATAATTTGGTTTTACCGGATGCTCATTGACTAAAACTCTTTCCACTTCTATTGCCTGCTGAATTTTATTTCTTGTAGCGCCCTCAATGCGGTTCATTAAAAATTTATCAATCCTTAGCGGATCTTGTCCTAATGCACAAACAATCGTCAGCTTTTCAAAAAGCTCTTCACTATCTTCATGTAATTCTTCTTCATTCATTGATAATAAAATTTATGATACAGCACCGTAAGTAGCTGTGATGTATTAATCCGGGATAAATGTAAATGTTTTATCCTCTAATTAGCCGGATAATCATAATAATAATAGCAAGTAAAAATAAAAGGATGGAAAGCCGGTTCATGCCATGCATATAGCCTATCCATTTTGAATGGGGAGCATTGGGATCTCTTTTTTTAATCCAGAGGTATTCAGCTATTTGTCTCCATACGCCCATCGCTACCGGTTTTTATTAACAATTTAATTGCAATAAGCTGCAACTCTTAAAACGATTATTTCGTAATTAAATACAAATTTACTACTCAAAACGTTTTAAGACAATGCAAAAATTATTGTTGTTATTGATGTAAATCTTACATGCGACAAGTTGGTTAAGACAGAACACGAAAAAAGTAATAATTTAGATTGATGAAAAAAGTAATCAAGAAACATCCTCTTGCCATTCGCTGGTTTCACTGGATTAATTTTCCAGTTATTGCTGTTATGATCTGGAGTGGCATGTTGATTTACTGGGCAAACGATGTTTATAAAATCCGATTAGGTAATCACACATTGAAATTTTTCCCGGATTCCTTTTATAAAGCTTTACATATTCCTTACAGGCTTGCAGAAGGAATGAGCCTGCATTTTGTTTTTATGTGGATATTCGCCATCAATGGATTTATCTATGTTTTGTACCTTATTTTTTCCGGTGAATGGCGGCTTATTTTTCCAAATAAAAAATCCTTGAAAGAATCATTCCAGGTGGTCCTGCACGATCTGCACATAAAGAAAACGGCTCCTCCGCAAAAAAAATATAATGCGGCACAACGCATTGCATATACCGGCGTAATTATCATGGGGCTTGGATCTTTGCTTACCGGGCTTTCTATTTATAAACCTATCCAGTTTCATGGTCTGGTTGCCCTGCTGGGTGGTTATGAGTGGGCACGTGCGGAGCATTTTATTTTGACAATACTTTTTACTTTGTTTTTTCTGGTCCACGTTGTGCAGGTGATACTTGCCGGGTGGAACAATTTCAGAAGCATGGTTACAGGGCTTGATGTATTGCCTGCTGTTAACGAGGTTGCCTTGCAACCAGTTGCTATTAACAACCATAATGAGTTGAATCAATTTAAAGCGCCTGTTATAAATATTAATGAACCAATGGCATTTAAAAATGAACCTCAAAATGATAATGTGATTTCAGATGAGAATAAACACGATGAAGGAACTAATGCAACAGACAGTATTAAGAATTTGAATGATGATCTTCCCTTAAACGATGATAAACCAACAGACACTAAAGAACGCGACAAATGACAGACGTGGATTATAAAGAAGAAATACTTATTTCAAAAAAAAAACTAAGAAGTAAAACTATTATTTCTTTTACGGTATTCATATTGTTAATGGTTGCAGCCGTTTTTGCGTGGAAAAAACTGCACCAGGAACCAAAGGTGGCATATGTACCCAAGCCTTTGCGTTCCGTTTTAAATTATAATGAGAATTTCTTTTCTAATTTTTTGACTGATAATCATCTTGCTAAATCCTATCCTGTTTCTGATGCCGTAAAAAATGTAAGAGTAAACGGAAATGTTGGAATGGAAAATGATTTTGATCCATCAAATTGGAAGTTGCAGGTAATACGCAACCCGGGCGATACTTTATTTATTACCCTCGATGAAATAAAAACGCTGCCAAAAACTGATATTGTTTTTGATTTTAAATGTATAGAGGGCTGGAGCCAGGTTACTCATTGGGCAGGCGTTAGGTTTAGCGACTTTGCAGCTAAGTACAGCCTTACCGCACAAACGCAAATGAAATATGTAGGTCTCGTAACTCCCAATAAAAAGTATTATGTAGGAATCGATATGGCCAGTATGATGCATCCGCAAACAATTCTTTGCTACGAAATGAATGGTAAACCTTTGCCCATGAACCAGGGATACCCACTTCGTTTAATCATTCCCGTTAAATACGGTATTAAACATCTTAAAAGAATTGGAACTATGTCTTTCAGTAATGAGCGCCCGCCTGATTACTGGTACGAGCAGGGTTACGATTATTATTCCGGGTTATAGAAACCATAGATATTTTTTTTCAAAATTGAAATCGATCAACTATAAAAAATTCAAGTATGCCAGCTTATGTTATTGTAGATGTAACAATCACGGATCCCCAATTGTATGAAGAATATAAAAAACTCACGCCCGCTTCCATCGCAGTTTGGCAGGGAAAATTTATTGTTCGTGGTGGTGCAACCGAAACTTTGGAAGGCGACTGGCAACCCGGCCGCTTCGTTATGTTGGAATTTCCGAATGCTGAACTGGCAAGGCAATGGTGGCATTCGACAGAATATGCACCTGCAAAAAATATAAGGCAACGTGCAGCTTCCACCAAGATGATCCTTGCAGAAGGTGTAACTCTTTCTTAATTATTTTTTTACTTAAGTTTTTCCTGTTTAATTTCCATATTTAAAACTATGAATACGACAGGCATTCAAAAATCTATACCGGTGACAAACGTTGCCAGGGCAACTGTATTTCCGATATTGCTTAGTATCAGTTTTTCGCATTTGCTGAATGATTCCATTCAATCATTAATTCCATCTATTTACCCCATTGTAAAAAAAACATTTCAGTTAAGCTTTGCACAGGTTGGCCTTATAACATTCACTTTTCAATTAACTGCTTCATTATTGCAGCCATTTGTCGGTTATTATACTGATCGTAATCCCAAACCTTTTTCTCTTGCAATAGGTATGAGTTTTACGCTTGCCGGTTTAATATTTTTGTCTTTTTCCAACAGCTTTGGAACTATATTATTATCTGTTGGATTGATAGGAGTGGGGTCTTCTATCTTTCACCCGGAGGCTTCCAAAGTTGCTTATATGGCCTCGGGAGGCAAGCGTGGTTTGGCACAATCTATTTTCCAGGTAGGAGGAAATGCCGGCAGTGCATTGGGGCCTTTGCTTGCAGCTATTATTGTTGTGCCTTATGGAAGATCACATATTTTATACTTTGGCGTTTTGGCTATGGTTGCCATTTTGGTTCTTATCACCATTGGCAATTGGTATAAAACGAATACCCATCTTATTAAGCCAAAACATAATATTGAAAGTTCAGACAACATTCCTGCGCTCTCAAAAAAGAAAATCACTTTCGCGGTCGTAATTCTATTGCTGCTCATCTTCTCCAAATATTTTTATCTCGCAAGTATGAGCAGTTACTATACTTTTTATCTCATTAATAAATTTGGATTGTCTGTGCAAAACTCGCAGATCCATCTCTTTATCTTTCTAGCAGCGGTGGCAGCAGGTACTTTCATAGGAGGTCCGCTGGGCGATCGTTTCGGACGTAAGTATGTTATATGGTTTTCAATATTAGGCGTAGCGCCTTTCACGCTCTTACTACCTCACGTTAATTTATTCTGGACAACTATTCTGTCAGTTTTTATCGGCTTTATTCTCTCTTCTGCTTTCTCAGCTATATTAGTATATGCACAGGAATTAATGCCGGGTAAAGTAGGGATGGTTTCAGGATTATTTTTTGGTTTTGCTTTTGGAATGGGTGGAATCGGTTCTGCAGTGTTAGGTGTTTTAGCCGACCATACCAGCATAATCTTTGTTTATAATGTTTGTGCGTTTCTTCCGCTTATAGGTTTGATAACAGGATTTCTTCCGAATATTGGCGGCAAGACGTCTCTTCATAAAAGCGCATTAACTTAAAATATTTTTAAAGGTATCTTCCCGTTACTATAAATTGCACTCTTTTAAATAAGTCTAAAAATTACTGATACTAATGGCGTTTATGGAAAAAAACCTGCATGTAAAAAAATCGACCATACCCGGCGCAGGCAAGGGACTGTTTACAAAAAAATTTATTCCTAAGGGGAGCCGTATTGCAGAGTACAAAGGAAAGATAAGTACCTGGAAGGAGGTGGATCATCACGAAGGTTTAAACGCCTACATCTACTATATCAACCGCCATCATGTAATAGATTCGTCCAAACATAAAAGCAATCTTGCCCGGTATGCTAACGATGCAAAAGGCTCTGAGAACGGGATTAAATTAATGAACAATTGTTGCTTCGTAATTGATGGGTGCAGGGTATTTCTTGAATCAAAACGGGACATTCCTTCAAAATCAGAATTACTGGTGGGATATGGAAAAGAGTACTGGGACATCATCCGGCATAACATAAAACATGCGGCATTAAAAAAGAAAAAGACGGTTAAGGTTCGTAAGAAAGTTTGATGAAAATTAATGATGCCGGTACAGTATCAGCGAATGATCCCTGCTGTTTTAAGCCTTACTTTTGCCACCATAAATTTATCGTAATAGTTATATTATATTATCGAATTAGCGGCTTTACATTTTCATCATTATGAAGTACTATAAATTGATTGGCTGGCTGGCATGCGTGCTATTAATAGTAAGTTGTTTTATTCCCTTAGCCTACTATGCAGATATTCATAAGAATTTTACCGGGTTTTATTCAGAACAAAATAAGTATGGAAAGCCCGGAATTGTTTTTGTTTTTGTAGCAGTAGTATCGGCGTTACTAATATACCTCGATAAAATTTGGGCCAAACGGGTGCATATTTTTTTATGTGCATTCAACATAGGCTATTTAATAAGAACTTATGTTCTCTTTGCATCGTGTTATAACGCATATTGTCCCGAAAAAAAATTCGGAATCTATCTTCTCATATTTAGTTCCATTCTGCTCCTTATTGTTTCTCTTTTCCCCGATATGAAAGTGACCAACGGCAAAGAGTAGGTGAGATTAGTAATTCATCAAACCAGGCCATTAGTAAAAAAACTAACAATTCTATTCAAATAATTCCAGCTTGGTTTTAGGGCGTTTATCATTGAGCCAAATAAAATCTTTTAAATATTTCTGGTCTTCGGGAATGTCTTTCATCGGGTAAAATTTTCCTTTAATGTCATTTACAAAAAGAACTTTTTCGAGATCATCTTTTTTAAAATAAAGATCTATAACATCGCCCGTAGCACGGTTCATGCCAAGATAGGCACTGTCTTTATCCTGGGCGTAGTAGATGCTCTCGGCCTGCGAACCTTTTACACGCATATAGTCAATAGCACCGTTAATGAAATAGCCGTTAATCGTTTTCCCCGCAATCTGGTTATAAAATCCCTGCGTGGTTTTATTTATAATGATGCTCTTGTCAAAAGCATACAGGTGTTCTGGTTTTTTATTTTTTGTGTATAAAAAAATAGTATCACCGGTTATTTGAGAACGGCCACTCCATATTATCGGGTCGTAATATAGGCGGAATACGGAATCCTTCGTTGAAAAGAAAAGGCTGTCGCAGACACTTTGAAGAGAATCACTAAATATTCTTACATGATGAAATGCCAGGAAATATCTTGACGAATCTGATTTATTCAACTTATCCTTGTTGCTGTTTCTTGTTGAATCCGGATTGCGAATAGGGTTGACAGTTATATTACGAAGCGAATCAATCGAAACGGAATCCATAGTTGCCTTAGCTGGTTTAACAGTATCAGTAAGGGGAATTTCTTTTACCTCATTTCGATTCTTCTTTAATTGTGAAGAATCAATTTTCGATGAGTATTTGCGCAAGGCAATTGCCTTTAGAGAATCCCCGATGGCAACGCTGCTTTTAGCATTTAATGAATCAATTTTTAAAGAGTCTCGCGACGCTTTTATAATTAAAGAATCAATGAGGTTTTCTTTCGTCCTGGAAATTTTTTGCCGTTGATTATTGTGGTTAGCATCTAAAGAATCAATAACATGAGCAAGGTGCAAGGCAGAATCTCTTTCGGATAATTTTATCAATGGCTGCTTACCATGTAATGTATCTGCTTTTAATGTTGAATCTGCACGATTTTGCCTGTGTAAAGAATCATACGCAGCGGAATCTTTCGCCATTACAAATTGTTCGTTTTTTACTGCTGTCGAATAGCCGGAAAATATGGTATCGGCAGCTACATAAATGCTATCATTTTTTTGTTTTATAATCAATACTGGTTTTCTTGTCGCCAGGAACGAGTTGGTTTTTTTATTTAAAAAGATTTGGTTGGCAAGAACAATATAGCCACCGGCAGAATCCCTGACCAGCGCATTTCCCTCCATTTGTGCATTGCCCGATTTATTATCCATCGCCATATTGTTGGCAACGTAAACCCTGCCACTGCTGTCCTTTACGGTTGTGCGGCTTGTGAAAATGGCGTTGTCGCTTTTAAAATCGTAGTTACCCTGTGTGGTATATATTTCCGCTTCCGGACTTTTTATATAACTGTTACCATTTAAATTGTAATTCTGCGACAGCATATTATATAACAGCGAATCGGTTGTTACATGATTTTTAGGTTGAATTACAACTACATTATTTTTAAAATAAATATCTTTTGTATCAGCATAATAGGTTCCATCGTTACTCGTAATTGTCGTATTACCATTGATAACTTTTCCGCCGTTATGATAATTACCTATGCCGGTTTGAAGATTGTAATCAAGGGCCTGCGTAAAGAGTGTTGCTTTTTTATCAACAAGTTTAACGTTAGACTTAAGATAGGCCGTTTTATCTGTGCCGATGTATTTAAGATATTGAGCATAAGTTTGTACACTGTCGCCCTGGTTCATGTGGACGTTGCCAAAAGCTTCGGCTTCGTGAGTGGTTGGATTTATGGCAATGCTGTCAGCATCGAAAAGGGTAGTCCCCTGTTTAACGATAGCGCCCCCGGCGATGGTTTGCATGGTGGTTGTGGAATCGATATAAATACTGCGCATGCTGGGACCGCGGATAATTTGAAATTCTTTTACCGTGTCAGCATTTGCCTTAACATTTTTGGAAGTATCGGCTGGTGGCGGCGCCACTTGCGAAAAAGAAACAAAACTTACCTGTAGTAAAAAAATAATTAAGATAATTCTTACCGGCGTGATCATTCTATTTATTAACCACTTTTAATGTATCGTCGATTAACGGCGCAGTCAGGTAACCACCTTTGTCTTTTTTACCAAAGACCGAAATATTTACGTAGCGTTTGGGATGTGTTCTCACATCATCAAGAAGGATATTTAATTTGTTTGCCGTGGATTGCAAGTTGTCGTACAATTTGGTATCGTTCAAAAGTAAACCGAGTGTACCATCCTTACTGTTAATTTTCTCCGAACTTTCTTTAAAATTATTTATGGCAACGTTTAATGTGTCCAGCGTTTTTTTCAAATTGATTGCTGCAAAATTTGCCGTCACTATTCTTGTATTTTCGAGTATGCTATCCAGTTTTGCGTTGTTGGAATTAAGGTTGGCAGTAAATGCGCTTACGTTATTAAGCGAGCTGGCCAATGCTCCATTTTGTGTATTCAAAATTTTCTCTAATGAGACTGCAGACAAAGCAAAGGACGCTGTTGTTGTATTTAAATTGGCAACAATCCCTTTAATATTATTTTTCGTTGCAGGATCAAAAACGCCTGTAACCACATGAAGTACGGAATCAAGCGATTTTACTGAATTTCTTACTTCGTATAAAACGGGGTTGATAACCTTTAAGGCTTCATCAAAGGCGCCGCCGCTAAGCGTTGTGAGAACAGTATCGCCCTCCTTTAAATAATTGGTAGAGTTGCCTAATTGAATTTCGAGTGTGGCACTACCACCGAGAAGATTTGGATTTATTACAGCAAGTGAGTTATCAGGAATATTTACATCTTTTGTGAGGCTAACGGTTACAATAATTTGTTTCATGGATTTGCCGCCATCCAGGTTTTCAATTCTTCCTACCTGCAGCCCGTTAATTACAACCGGGTTCGATTTTGAAAGCCCTTGCACGTCCTGGTATTTGGCATAGATGTAATTATTTTTTTTGAAGAGGTTATTACCCTTCAGAAAATTAAATCCCAAAACAAGCAGCACAATGCCCACAACTGCCATGGTTCCTATTTTAGTTTCATTACTTATTTTCATATTGTTTTATTTGGTAGTAGGCAGTTTTCATTTTTCAGGTTAACGGTGTTCCCGGTTAAGGCATAAACCAAATTGCCGTTGCGAAAATAGTAAATCTTTATTGGCACATCGCCTGCAAGGCTTTAATAAAAAATTCCGGATAGTTTATTTAAGAATTATTAGCCCAATCCGGCTAAAGTTTAATTGCGAATTAATTGTGGTATCATTTATTATTCATCGCATCGGCGTTTACAGCTGTTCTAGCTTCTACCTGGGTTTTATATTTTATGAGAGCACGTGTTATAGACTCGGCAATTTCCTGCTGGCCCTTTTCGCTGATAAGATATCTTTCATCATCATAATTATCAATGAAGCCTGTTTCAACCAATACAGCCGGCATTTGTGTTGCCTGCAAAACCCAAATACCTTTTTGCCGTTGATGAACACCCAGGTCGGGACGGCCCATACTATCAATATCTTCCTGTATGTCGGACGCAAGTTTATAACTTCTCTTAAAATAATTCTGAGTATATAACAAGGCTTTCGCTTTCCATTCGGGGCTGTCTTCGTTTATCTCAAGAGTGCTGTCATTTTCATCGGTAGCAAAAAGTAAATCTGCATTTTCCATCGCCTTTATTTTATCTTCTGTTTTGTGAGCAGCGAAAATCCAGGTGCTGGTGCCCTTTCTGTCGGTAGGCAATTTATAATATTGGCGTGTAGGCACAATGTGTGTATGCGGTGTCCTTATTTTTTTTCTTTTTTTCCCTTTACCGACATATTTAACCGTGTAATAAGTTTCTTTGTGATGACCGATAATTCTTGAAGCAGTTCGGAGCACTACTGCATCGGCATGAATGCATACAAAGAGGTCGCCATGATAGTCATTGGCGATCTGCGCTTTTTCCCTGGGGTTTTGATAAATATCAGTTGTACGTGTTGGAATGATATTAACATCCGGCAATTCCTTCTTTAGTTCTGTAAGCAACTTTAACGCAATAGCGAGCGTTACATTTTTTTCTTTGGAGTTCAATGAACCTTCATATTCACTGCGGGCGCCATCATCCGTTCCGCCATGGCCGGCATCCACAATAATTGTTTTAATTTTTCTTATCGATTGAGCATCGGCAGCAGTGAAGAGAAATAATAAAAATGAGAATAAAAGAAAAGAAGAAAGCCGGGATTTAGGTACAAACATTTACTTATGTGGTTTTAAATGGAATCAGTAATTTTTTGGTTTTATAATCTTCACAAATCCTTAATGGGATTAGTTCTATTTTTGTTTTCTACTGCTATGAACATGATAAACAAAGTTAGCGTAAAATACATATTGGCATTAATGGTTTCTGTCATTCTATGTATTCTAACGGTTCAAAGCAGGGATAAACATTCTTATTCTTCTTTATTTCACACATTTTTAACTTCGCCTTTCGATACAACACTACCATCCGCAAAAAAAAATATCCGTTCACAAGAAAAGCTAAAAAGTCAAAACGATACTATACCAAAAAAAATTGTTGAAGCATCAGATACAATTCATATCAAAGCAACTGATTCACTTGCAACGGATACTTCTATTTTAAAAAAGAATGCCGATACCCTGAAATTTGCTACCTCAAAAAATGCTCCCGATACCGTTATTGAATACACCGCTGAAGATTCTATGGTTGTAAGCGTTCCTGAAAAAACGATAACGCTGTATGGAACCAAAGCAACCACTCAATATAAAGACAATAATCTTACGGCACCCATTATAGCATTAGACCAGGAAACAGGTAATATTATTGCTTCTATAAAAAGAGATAGTACCGGCAAAGTAATTTCGCTGCCGACCTACAAGCAGGGCGATTTTCTGTCAGAAAGTGATTCCATAAAATTTAATATGAAGAGTGGGAAAGGAATCACTAAAAGCACATACACCACGCAAGGAGAGATGTATGTTTATGGACAAACAATTAAGAAGATAGACAACAATGTTTTTTATGCGTTGCGTGGAAGATTCACAACTTGCAATCTCGATACGCCACACTT
>Ga0105237_10005886_pt1 | contig 13749 bp, 9 predicted proteins | sample KBSC24metaG_FD_81520 | JGI IMG/M metagenome (GOLD analysis project Ga0105237, IMG submission 81520) | Corn rhizosphere microbial communities from Kellogg Biological Station, Michigan, USA - KBS C2-4 metaG | ecosystem: Host-associated > Plants > Roots > Rhizosphere > Soil | place: Michigan, USA...
CGCGCGCCTTCTGGTGGCCCACGATCATCACCGCGCGGCCGTTGATGCGGCCCAGGCCGCCCACGATGGCGCCGTCGTCCGCGTACATGCGGTCGCCGGCCAGCTCGTGGAACTCCTCGCACATCACGCCGATGTAATCCAGCGTGTACGGCCGCGCCGGGTGGCGCGACAGCTGGGCGATCTGCCATGAACTGAGGTTCTTGAAGATGTCGTTGGTCTTGAGCTTGAGCTTCTCGCGCAGCCGGCCGACTTCCTCGTCGATGTTCAGCGCCTGGCCGTTGCTGGTATGGCGCAGCTCCTCGATCTTCGCCTCGAGCTCGGCAATGGGTTGTTCGAAATCGAGGAAGTTGGGATTCATTCGCCGAGGTTCATGGCACGGAAGCCCGGCAGTATACCGGTCACGTAAAAAAGGCGGGAACGGGCGCGTATGGGTATCCCGGCACTCCGGGCGGAGCGAGGTTGCGGCACATGGATGTGCCGCCCGTGCGCAGGCGCTTCAGTGCCTGCGCAGCGGAGGTGCAGTCGGCCTGCGGCCGGCCGTACCGACTCAAAGCCGCCAGGAAGGCGGCTTTCGAGATCAGCAAAAGCTCTGGCTCTGGCGTTGGGGGTCTCAGAGCAGATGTTTCACTTTTCGCTGCGGACGAGCCGCAGCTTGGCCGCCGTCACCCCCGGCAACGCCCGCACCGCGCGCAGCAGGTCGGGAATGGCCTCCACCCGCCACTCCTCGCCGAGCTCCAGGTCGGCCTGCGCCGTGCCGTTGTGGTAGCCGTGCAGGCTGACGCTGGCGCGGCCACCGCGGTAGCCGGCCAGGGTCTGGCGCAGCTGTTCCGCGAAGCCGGGGCCGATGCCGTTCACTTTCACCTGCAGCAGGCGCGCATGGCGCCGACAGGCGTCGGCCAGGGTGGTGGCGCTGCGTGCACGAATCTGGAAGCCGCCGCCGGAGAATTCGTCGATGCGCAGGCCGCCCTCGACGATCAGCAGCTCGTCGCGCACCAGCAGCGGCGCCACCTGCTGGTACAGCTCGCCGAAGAAGCTCACCTCGATCGCGCCGGTGCCGTCCTCCAGCCGCACGAAGGCGTCGCTGTCGCCGCGCTTGCGCACGGCCACCACCATGCCGGCCGCGGTCCACGGCGTATCCGGGCCGCGGCGGAAGCGGTTGCCGTCGTCGCCATCGCTCTTGCGCGGCCGGGGCGGCTGGTAGCGCTCGACGATCTCGCCCAGGGGGCAGGTGGCGAGCTGGGCCAGCTCTTCGCGCCAGGGATCGACGGGGTGGCCGGAGAGGTAGTGGCCCAGCGTGTCGCGCTCGCCTTGCAGTTTTTGTTCGAGCGGCCAGTCGGGCGCGGTGGACAGCTCGATCTGCACCACCGGTGTGGTTGCGCCCATCGCGGCGCCGAACATGTCGTTCTGGCCGGACTGGCGGTCGCGCAGGTGCTGCTCGGCAGCCTTGATCGCGTCGGGCAGTTGCAGCATCAGGCTGGCGCGGTTGGGCGCCAGCGCATCCAGCGCGCCGGACAGGATCAATGCCTCCAGCACGCGCCGGTTGAGCTTGGTGGGATCGACGCGGCGGCAGAAGTCGGCGAGATCCTTGTACGCGCCGCCGCGCTGGCGTTCCGCGACGATGGACTCGCAGGCGCCCTGGCCCACGCCCTTGATCGCGCCGAGGCCGTAGCGGATTTCCTTCGGCTTGGTCGCCACGAACATGTAGTCCGAGGCGTTCACGTCCGGCGGCAGCACGGCGAGGCCGATCGCCTTGGACTCCTCGATGAAGGTCACCGCCTTGTCGGTGTTGTCCATATCCGACGAGATCGTCGCGGCCATGAACTCGGCGGGGTAGTGCGCCTTCAGCCACGCGGTCTGGTAGGAGACCAGCGCGTAGGCGGCGGCGTGCGACTTGTTGAAGCCGTAGCCGGCGAACTTCTCCATCACATCGAAGATTTCGTCGGCCTTGTCGCTGCCGACGCCATCCCTGGCCGCGCCCTCGCGGAACTTGGCGCGCTCCTTCGCCATCTCCTCGACTTTCTTCTTGCCCATCGCCCGGCGCAGCAGATCGGCGCCGCCGAGCGTGTAGCCGCCCACGATCTGCGCCATCTGCATCACCTGTTCCTGGTAGACCATGATGCCGTAGGTCTCTTTCAGGATCGGCTCGACGCGTGGGTCGGGGTACACCACGTCCTCGCGGCCGTGCTTGCGCGCCACGAAGTTGGGGATCAGGTCCATCGGGCCGGGGCGGTACAGCGCGCCCAGCGCGATGAGATCGTCGAAGCGGTCGGGCCTGGCGTCCTTCAGCATGCGCTGCATGCCCGAGGATTCGAACTGGAAGATCGCCACGGTCTTTGCCTTGGCGAAGATCTCGGCATAGGTATGCGCGTCGTCCAGCGGCAGCTTGGAAATATCCAGCGGCTCCTCGCCCATGGAATCGTCGTCTGCTGCTGGCAGACTCGAACTTCCTTTCCCCGTTTGCGGGGGAAGGTGCCCGGAGGGCGGATGGGGGCGATTTCTGGCGCGACGCGCGTTGATCGCCTTCACCGTCCAGTCGATGATGGTGAGCGTGCGCAGGCCGAGGAAGTCGAACTTCACCAGGCCGACCGCTTCCACGTCGTCCTTGTCGTACTGGGTGACCACGCCGCCGCCGCCCGCTTCGCAGTACAGCGGTGCGTATTCGGTGAGCGTCTTCTGGCCGATCACCACGCCACCGGCGTGCTTGCCGACGTTGCGGGTGAGGCTTTCCAGCTTCAGCGCGAGGTCGATCAGCGGGCGCGCCTCGTCCTCGTCCTGCGCGTACAGCTCGCAGAATTCCTTGACGACGCGCTCGGGCTCCTTCTTCGATTTCTCGGTGCGACCCAGCGCGTCGGACAGGGTGAGATCGAGCGGGCGCGGCGGGATCAGCTTGGCGATCTTGTCCACCGCGCCGTAGCCCATGCCCAGCACGCGGCCGGAGTCGCGCAGCACCGCTTTCGCCGCCATCGAACCGTAGGTGATGATCTGGCTGACGTGGTCGCGGCCGTACTTGCGTGAGACGTAGTCGATCACCTCGTCGCGGCGGTCCATGCAGAAGTCGATGTCGAAGTCGGGCATCGACACGCGTTCGGGGTTGAGGAAGCGCTCGAACAGCAGGTTGAACTGCAGCGGATCGAGGTCGGTGACCTTCAGCACCCACGCCACCAGCGAGCCCGCGCCGGAACCGCGGCCCGGCCCCACCGGGATGCCGTTCTGTTTGCCCCAGTTGATGAAGTCCGCCACGATCAGGAAGTAGCCGGGGAAGCCCATCTTGATGATGACGTCCAGCTCGCGTTCCAGCCGCGCCTCGTAGTCGGCCAGCGTGTGGCCGGGCGCGAGCGGCGAGGCGGCTAGGCGTTCCTTCAGGCCCTGCCGTGCCAGTTCGCGGATGTAGCTGTCGAGGTCGTAGCCCGCGGGTACGGGGAAATCGGGCAGGTAGTAGGCGCCGAACTTCAGTTCGAGGTTGCAGCGCCTGGCCAGCTCGGCGGTGTTTTCCAACGCCTCGGGGAGGTCCGCGAACAGCTCGGCCATTTCCTCCGGGGATTTCAGGTACTGCTGGTCGCTGTAGTCGCGCGGACGCTTGGGATCGGCCAGCACGCGGCCCTGGTGGATGCAGACGCGCGCCTCGTGCGCCTCGAAATCGTCGCGCTTGAGGAAGCGCACGTCGTTGCCGGCAACCACGGGCAGCGCGAGTTCGGTGGCCAGCGCCAGGGCGGCCTGGTTCCAGGTTTCCTCGCCCTCGCGGCCGCAGCGGGTGAGCTGGAGATACAGGCGATCCGGGAACAGCCGCGCCAGCGGGTGCAGCTTCGCCAGCGCGGCATCGTGACCTTGCGACAGGGCGATGCGCGCCGTTTCGCTCTCGCGGCCGAGCAGGGCGATCAGGCCATCCGTCGCGGCGGCGGTGAGCCAGCCCGCCTCGACCAGCGCGCGGCCGCCGTGCTGGCCCTCCTGCCATGCGCGCGAGACGAGCCGCGACAGGTTGAGGTAACCCTCGCGGTGCTGGCACAGCAGGGTGAGTCGCCACGGGCGCGGATCGTCCGGCGCGGCTATCCACAGGTCGCTGCCGCAGATCGGCTTGATGCCCGCCGCGCTGCAGGCCTTGTAGAACTTCACCAGCGCGAACATGTTGCATTCGTCGGTGAGCGCCACCGCCGGCATGCCTGCCTGAACGCAGGCGGCGACCAGCGCCTTGATGCGGATGGTCGAATCGACCAGCGAATACTCGCTGTGCAGGTGGGTATGGACGAAGCGTGCGGGCATGCGGATCGACGCGGTGAATCCATGCAGGCTAACCGGCACCCGGGCCAGCGGCAAGATTGACTTCCGCGCGACGCGCCTGGCGCGGGGTGGTGGCTGGATTCCGGCGGTCGAAAGTCGCCGAGGGGCTACAGGCTGCCGCCGGCGTTGCCGACGGCGGAGGTGGCTGCGGTCCCGGCGAGCAACTCGTTGATCTCGCCCACCAGGGTGTCGAGCATGTCTTCGCCGTAGCCGACGTGGACGTGCGCCACCGTGCCGTCGCCACGCAGCATCACCATCACCGGAATGCCCTTGTCGCTGCCGTAGGGCCTGCCCAGTGCGCCATCGCGATCCCAGGTCATCAGCAGGCCGGGCAGGCGCGGGCGCAGGGCGCGCACGGTGTTCACGAAGACGCGCCGATCCTCGCGATAGTTGACGGTGACCACCTGCAACGGCAGGCCACGCTGGGTCGCCAATGACTGCAGGTTCGCCAGTACCGGCATTTCCTTCATGCAGTAGCCGCACCAGGTGGCCCAGAAACTGACCACCACGACCTTGCCGTGCAGCGACGAAACCGTCACCTCCCGGCCGTCCTGGGTCGTGCCCAGCGCGTCCGGCGGCGTGTCGCCCGGTTGCACGTGCGCGTGGGCGGCCACGCAGAACATCAGTCCGAGCAATACGGCGGCGATACGGCGCATGTCATCCCTTTTCCCCGGATAGCGTCGCCAGCGTAGCGAGCGGCGTGGGGCAGGGAAAGCATCGCCGCTCAACGGACATGGAAGCGCTCTTCCTCCGGTTCCTCGCTGGACGGCAGGTAGTGGCCGAGGCCGTCCACCTTCAGCGGATGGAGGTTGTAGTCGGCATGCAGCGGCAGGTTTTCATCGGCGCCGCCGGTGGCGGGTTCAGCCTGCGCCGGCACGGGCATGCCGGCCGGCACGGGAGAAGCGGTCGAATGGTTGGACGGGAGCATCATGGCACGACTCCTGCGATGGGCGATGCGCGTTGTGCGCAACGGTGGCAGCAATCGGCGGGTCTGATCTGGCGGGACGTCGCCGCTGTTGCGGACGCGTCCATGCGGACGGGGCTTCCTGCAGTGAATGATGCTCCCGCGCGGGGAAAAGTTGCATAGACCGATGGCCTATGCCGATCCATTTCGCCGGCGGGCGATCAGCAACCGGGGTCGTCCGGGAACAGCGTTGCCTGATCCAGCAGCAGGCGCACCGGCGCGAAGCTGCGCCGGTGCTGCGCGCAGGGACCGAGCCGCTGCAGCGCGGCCAGGTGGGCCGGCGTGGGATAGCCCTTGTGCACGGCGAAGCCGTAGCCGGGATGGCTGGCATCCAGCGCCACCATCAGGCGGTCGCGCGCCACCTTGGCAAGGATCGAGGCGGCGCTGATCGCCGGCTCCAGCGCGTCGCCGCCCACGATGGCGCGGCCGGGGCAGGGCAGGTCCTTCGGCAGCTTGTTGCCGTCCACCAGCGCCTCCTGCGCGGCGGGCGCGAGGCCGGCCACGGCGCGGCTCATGCCGGCCATGGTGGCCTGGAAGATGTTGAGCCGGTCGATCTCCTCGGCCTCGACCACGATCACGCAGTGCGCCAGCGCGCATTCGACGATCTGCGGATACAGCGCTTCGCGGCGCTTTTCGCTGAGCTTCTTGGAATCGTCGAGGCCGGCGATGGGACGCGCGGGATCGAGGATCACCGCAGCCACCACCACCGGGCCGGCCAAGGGCCCGCGACCGGCCTCGTCCACCCCCGCTCTTAAAGAAATGTTGTTGGACGAAGTCGAAATATTCATGTTCGCAAAGACGTTGGAGAATGCGGACCCGCTCGGCGCGTTCGCCTCCTCTCCCGCTTGCGGGAGAGGATTGAGGAGAGGGGTCGGGGCTTGCGATGGGTTGGATCAGAGCGTGCTCCGGTCCAGCCTAGTTGCAACGTGTCCCCTCACCCCAACCCTCTCCCCAAAGGGGAGAGGGAGAAAGTCATGCATGCCCTGGCTCTATCAACTCCCCAATCGCCCCGGCCGCCGCTTCCGCCGCACCGCCCTCCAGCTCCGCGCGCAAGGCCCGGTGCAACTGCTCGAACGCGGCCACGATGGCGCCGCGGCGTTCGCTGTCGTTGAACAGCGCGAGCACGGCGTCGGCGAGTTTCGCGGCGGTGCAGTCGTCCTGCATCAGTTCGGGCGCCAGCACGACGTGCTCGCCCATGCCGCAGGCGCGGGCGAGAATGTTCGGCAGCGCGTAGACGTCGGTCTTGAGCATGCGCAGCAGCCTGGCGATGCGGTAGCTGGCGGGCGCGACGCGGTAACCCACCACCATCGGCCGCTTGGCCAGCATCGCCTCCAGCGTGGCGGTGCCGGAGGCCAGCAGCACCACGTCGGCGGCCTGCATCGCCTCGTGGGCCTGCCCGTCCAGCAGCTGCAAGGCGGCGGCGTCCTGCGGCGTCCTGGCGATCAGGGCGCGCAGCCGTTCCAGCATGCGCGGGTTGGCGGCGGGGATCACCACGCGCAGGCCGGGCAGGGCAGCGGCCACGCGCCGCGCGGCGTCGAGGAAAGGTTCGCCCAGCCGGGCCAGCTCGCTGCCGCGGCTGCCCGGCAACACGGCCAGCACCGGCGCATCCTGCGGCAACTGCAGCGCGTCGCGGGCGGCGGCGCGATCCGAAACGAGTGGGAAGCGGTCGGCCAGCGGGTGGCCGGTGAAGCGCGCATCGACGCCGTGTTTCGCGTAGATCGCGGGCTCCATCGGGAACAGGCACAACACGCGGTCGGCCGAACGGCCGATCTTCGCGGCGCGCTTTTCGCGCCACGCCCACACCGAGGGGCTGACGTAGTGCACGGTGCGCAGGCCGGCCTGCTTGAGCCGCTGCTCCACGCCGAGGTTGAAGTCCGGCGCGTCGATGCCGACCACCACGGCGGGTTGCGCGGCGAGCAGGCGCGCGACCAGTGCCTTGCGCAGTTTCAGCAGGCGCGGCAGGTGCGACACCACTTCGGCGAGGCCGAACAGCGACAGTTCGCGGATGTCGAACCAGGATTCGAAACCCTGTGCCTGCATGCGCTTGCCGCCGATGCCGACGAAGCGGGCGTGCGGGTAGCGTTGGCGCAGCGCGGCGATCAGGTCGTCGCCGAGCTGGTCGCCGGAGTCTTCGCCGGCGAGGAGGGCGATGAGGGGGGATTCGGTTGGCGCGGCGCTGCTCATGCGGGGGAGTGTAATGCCCTGCCTGTGAACTACGGGCGCGCAACGCTTTGCCGAATCCCGGCTCCAAGAGCCAGAGCGCGTACCTACCTGATTTGCCGATATGCGGGGCGCATATCGGCGGCGCTTATCGGGCCAATGCCCTCTCGCTGCGGTCGATGAAGTCGAGCATCGCACGCACGTCGGCGCTGTCCTCGGCCTGCGCGACGAGCTGCTCGCGCGCCTCGGGCAGGGAGAGGCCGGCCATGTACAGGGTGCGGTAGGCGCGCTTGATCGAGGAAATGCGCGCGCCGTCGAAACCGCGGCGCTTCAGCCCCTCGCTGTTGATGCCGCGCGGGCGGCCGTGCTGCTCGTTCGCCATCATCAGGAACGGCGGCACGTCGGAGCCGACCAGGCAGCCCATCGCGATGAAGGCGTGCGCGCCGACCTTGCAGAACTGGTGCACGCCGGCATAGCCGGAGATGATCACCCAGTCGCCGATCTCCACGTGCCCGGCCAGCGCCGAGTAGTTGGAGAACACGGTGTGGTTGCCTACCTGGCAGTCGTGCGCGATGTGCACGTAGGCCAGCAGCCAGTTGTCGTCGCCGATGCGGGTGATGCCGCCGCCGTCGCCGGTGCCGCGGTTGATGGTGACGAACTCGCGGATCAGGTTGCGGTCGCCGATCACCAGTTCGGTGCGCTCGCCTTCCCACTTCTTGTCCTGCGGCGAGTTGCCGATCGAGGCGAACTGGGAGATACGGTTGTCGCGCCCGATCCGGGTCGGCCCCTCGATCACCACATGCGGGCCGATCACCGTGCCGTCGCCGATCTCCACCTCGGCACCGATCACGCTGTAGGCGCCGATGCCGACGTTGGCGCCGATCTTCGCGGCGGGGTCGACCTGCGCAGTGGGGTGGATCGAGGCGGCTTGGGTCATTTGTCCGACCTCGCCGCGCACATCAGTTCGCAGCTGGCCACTTCCTTGCCGTCCACCAGGGTGCGCGCGGCGAACAGACCCATGCCGCGCATCACGCGCTTCACCGACACTTCCAGCCGCAGCTGGTCGCCCGGCACCACCGGCGCGCTGAAGCGCGCGTTGTCCACCTTGACCAGGTAGAACAGCGGGCTGGCATTGTTGCCCCGCATGCGGTTGCTGAGCTGGGTGAGCAGGCCGGCGGCCTGCGCCATCGCCTCCACGATCAGCACGCCCGGCATCACCGGGTGGCCGGGGAAGTGGCCGTTGAAGAACGGCTCGTTGATGGTGACGTTCTTGATCGCCACCACGCTCTGGTCGGGCACGATCTCGACCACGCGGTCGACCAGCAGGAACGGATAGCGATGTGGCAGCAACTGCTGGATCTGTTCCACGTTCACCGGCAGGATCACGGGGGCGGGGGCGTCACTCATCGTTGTTGTCCTTCTCCAGCGCCGAGAGACGGCGCGCGAAATCGTCCAGGTGCTTGAAGCGGGCTGCGCTCTTGCGCCACTGGCGGTTGTCCTGCAGCGGGGTGCCGGAGGAATACTCACCCGGCTCGCGTATCGAGTGCGTGACCAGGCTCTTGGCGGTAATGGTAACCCGGTCGGCCAGTTCCAGATGGCCCAGCACGCCGGCATTGCCGCCGATCTGGCACCAGCGGCCGATCCTGGCGCTGCCGGCCACTGCGGCGCAGCCGGCCATGGCGGTGTGCGCACCCACGTGCACGTTGTGGGCGATCTGGATCTGGTTGTCGAGGCGCACGTCTTCCTCCAGCACGGTGTCGTCCAGCGCGCCGCGGTCGATCGTGGTGTTCGCGCCGATCTCGCAATCGTCGCCGATGCGCACGCCGCCGAGCTGGGGGATCTTCAGCCAGTGGTCGCGCTCGAAGGCGAGGCCGAAGCCGTCCGAACCGATCACTGCGCCGGGATGCACCAGCACGCGCCGGCCCAGCGTCACCCGCGTCACCAGGGTCACCCGCGCCACCAGGCGCGACTGGGCGCCCACGATGCAGTCCTCGCCCACGATGCAGTGCGGGCCGAGCACGGCGCCGTCCTCGACTGTCGCGCCGCGTTCGATCACGCAGCACGGGCCGATGCTGGCGCCGGGAGCGACCTTCGCGCCGACGTCTACCACCGCGCTGGGATGGATGCCGGGAGCGGCAGCCGGCAGGCGCTCGTACAGCGCGGCGATCTTCGCGTAGGCCACGTAGGGATCGGCGGCGACCAGCGCGTCGACCGGGCAGTCGGCCAGGTGTTCCTCGCGCAGGATCACCGCGCCGGCGTTGGTGGCGGCCAGTTGCGCGGCGTACTTGCCGGTGGAGAGGAAGCTGATCTGTCCAGCCTGCGCATGCGCGAGCGTGGCGACGCCCTCGATGCGGCGGCCGCCGTCGCCCTGCAGGCGCAGGCCGAAGCGTTCGGCCAGCTCTGCAAGGGAATGGCTGGCGAGGGTATGGCTGGGATGCTGGCTCAAGGGCGTCTCCGCGGCGGGCTCGTGATTGTATCGGCCGGGACCAACAAGCGAAAAGCGCGGCAAGCCGCGCTTTTCGCTTGTGCGACGTGGTTCCGCTCAGTCAGAACGTGGAGCCGAAGGTGAACTGGATGCGTTCCTCGTAGTGGCCGTCGTCAGCCTGAGTGCGGAACGGCAGCGCGAAGTTGATGATCATCGGGCCGATCGGCGCCTGCCAGTGCAGCGACAGGCCGGTGGAGGCGCGCAGCGTGCTGGCGCTGAAGCTCTGCCAGTTCGCATAGGCGTTGCCCACGTCGACGAACCAGGACACGCGAGCGGTGTTGACGTCCTTGAGGAAGGGCAGCGGCAGGTACAGCTCGGCCGTGCCCAGCACCTTGAACGCGCCGCCGACCGGCTGCGCGTAGGAGTAGTAGCTGCCGTTGCAGATGCCGCTCGCATTGGGTGTGCCGGTGCCGGAGCAGATGCGCGGGCCCAGCGTGTTGTCCTGGAAGCCGCGCACGTCGCGCACGCCGCCGGAGTAGAAGTTCTCCCAGAACGGGAAGTCGTTGCGCACGTCGGTCAGGGTCTGGCCGTTGGCGGCGTAGGCGGCCTTGAGCTGGTCGAACTGCGTGTCGCTGATGCCGTTCTGGCCGTAGGTCTTGCCGTAGCCCACCTGGCCGTCGAGGTAGAGCACGAAGCCGTGGCCGATCGGCCAGTAGTGGTTCGCCTCGCCGGTCAGCTTCCAGTACTTCACGGTGGAGCTCGGCAGCGCCACCTCGGCGTTCAGCGACAGCACGCCGCCGCGGGTGGGCGCCCAGTAGCCGTTGCGGGTGTCGAGGTTCCAGCCCAGCGTGCCGATCGTCGAGTGGATCGTGTAGTTGCCGATCTCGTTCTGGTAGTCGACCAGCTGTTGCGGCGTGTAGCCGGGGATCGAGTTGATCTTGTTGCTGCTGAGGCCGATGCCGGCGCGGATGCTCTGGAAGTCGGTGATCGGCAGGCCGAGGTAGGTGGAGAACGCCTTCTGGCTGGTGGAGTAGTTCGCAAACTCGCTGTTGTCGACGTTGCCGTAGTCGGTCTTGGAGTAGGTGGCGCTGTAGCCGATGCCCACGCCGTTGTCGGTGAGCGAGGGGTTGTAGTAGTTGACGTTGAACTTGGTGTAGTAGCTGCTGCGCTCGCCGCTCACCGACACGCTGTCGCCGGTGCCGAACAGATTGCGCTGCGACACCGAGGCGGACAGGATGATGCCCGAGTACTGCGAGTAGCCGACGCCGAACTGCAGGCTGCCGGCGGACTGCTCCTCGACCTTGACGGTGACGTCGACCTGGTCGTCGGAGCCGGGCACCTTCTTCTTGTCGATGTCGACCTTCTTGAAGTAGCCCAGCTGCTGCAGGCGGATCTTCGAGCGGTCGATCGCCGCCTGCGAGTACCAGGAGCCCTCGAGCTGGCGCATCTGGCGGCGCAGCACGTCGTCCTCGGTGCGTGTGTTGCCCTCGAAGACCACCCGGCGCACGTACACGCGCTGGCCCGGCTCGATGTAGAGCGTGAGGTCGACGGTGCGCTTGTCCTTGTCGAGCTTCGGGTACGGCGTGACCTTGGCGTAGGCGTAGCCGATGTTGGCCAGCAGCGCCTTGATCGCCTTGGTGCTGGCCTCGATCGCGCCGCGGTTGAACACCTCGCCCGGCTTGACGAACACCAGCTGGCGCAGCGTGGTTTCCGGCAGCACCAGGGTGCCGAGCAGCTTCACGTCGGAGATCTTGTAGATCTCGCCTTCCTTGACGTCGGCGGCGAGGTACATCGACTGCTTGTCCGGCGCGATCGTCACCTGGGTGGAATCGACGCCGAAGTCGGCGTAGCCGCGGTCCATGTAGTAGGACTGCAGCTTCTCCAGGTCGCCGGAGAGCTTCTCGCGCGAGTACTGGTCGTTCTTGGAGTACCAGGACATCCAGTTCGGCGTGCCCAGCTCGAAGCCGTCGCGGATCTGCTTGTCGGTGAACGCGTGGTTGCCGACGATGTTGATCTCCTTGATCTTCGCCACCTGGCCTTCGCGAATCTCGATGTCGATCGCCACGCGGTTGCGTTCCAGCCGCACCACGTGCGGGATCACCGAGACGCTGTACTTGCCGCGGTTGTAGTACTGGTGGATCAGCTCCTGCTGCACGTTGTCCAGCGCCAGCCGGTCGAAGGTCTCGCCCTCGGCCAGGCCGATCGACTTCAGGCCCTTCTTGAGGTCGTCGGTCTTGATGTCCTTGTTGCCGCGGATGGTGAGCTTCGCGATCGACGGCCGCTCCACCACCTTGATCACCAGGATGTTGCCGTCGCGCTCCATCTCCACGTCGCTGAAGAACTTGGTCTGGTACAGCGCGCGGATCGCCCGCTGCGCGGTGGCGTCGGTCATGCGGTCGCCGCGGCTCATCGGCAGGTAGTTGAACACCGTGCCGGCGGAGATGCGCGAGAGGCCGTCGATGCGGATATCCGAGATCACGAACGGATCGAAGGCGAACGCGTTGGCGGAGAGGGAGGCAAGCAGCAGCAGGGCGGCGATACGCTTCATCGTCGATTCCGGTGGAGGGTTTCGATCAGGCCGCCGGCCCGATCAAGGCACGCGGCAGGGCAGGGCCCTGTCGCGAGAAAGAGCAGGTGTCCGCGAGGGGCACCGGATGCAACAAGCCGCCGCGCGATGGCGCGGCCGGCACGAACGTTTGCGGCGTCGACGAACCGGGGGCACGGATCATCGGCGTCACGACAGCAGCAGGCGATGGATGTCGTTGTAGAACACCAGGCCCATCAGGCTGAACAGCAGCACCAGCCCGATGTATTGGCCGATCGCCATGGCCTGCTCGCTGAGCGGGCTGCCCTTGAGCAACTCGATAAGGTAATACAGCAGGTGGCCGCCATCCAAGACGGGGATCGGCAGCAGGTTCAGCACCGCCAGGCTCAGCGACACCATGGCGAGGAATTGCAGGAACCAGGCCAAGCCCATGTGGGCGCTGGCATTGGCCATCTGCGCGATGCCGATCACGCTGGACAGGTTCTTGGTGGAAGCCTCGCCGCCCAGCATCTTGGCTATCATGCCGAAGGTCTGGGTGACCTGGCGCCAAGTGCCGGCCAACGCTTCGCGCAGCGCGCGCACGGGCCCGTAGCGCAGCGTGGCGGTTTCCATCGGCGGTGCGCCGATGCCGATCATCCAGTCGGCAGGCTGGCCCTGCAGCGACTCGCGTTTCGCCACGACTTCCAGCGGAATCGTCCGGCCGTTGCGCTCGACCACGATCGCCAGTTTCGGCGACTCCACCGCACCTTGTTGCACCAGCTTGCCCAGTGCCTCGAAATCCGACACCGGCTTGCCGTCCACGCTGAGGATGCGGTCGCCGCCCTGCATGCCGGCCAGCGCGGCGGGCTGGTCGTCCAGCACGGTGGCGGCCACCGCGGCCGGCGACGCCAACCGCAGGCCCAGGGTAGTGAAGTACTGATCGATGGTCTGGCCGGGCGGCAGCTTGTCCAGCGGCAGCACGAGCTGTCGCTGCGTGCCGTCGGGGTCGCGCACGTCCAGCGGCAGCGGGGTGCGGCCCAGCAGGCCGTTGGCCACCGCGTCCAGCGAATCGCTCCAGGTATCCACCTCGCGGCCGCCGACGCGGAGGATGCGGTCGCCCGGCTGGATGCCCGCCAGCGCCGCCATGCTCTGCGGCTTGGCGGTGACGATAGGCGCCGCGTCGGGCCGGCCCAGCATGAACATCAGCCACAGCGCGGCCACGGTGAAGATCAGGTTGAAGCCCGGTCCGGCCAGCACGATCAGGATGCGTTTCCACACCGGCTGCGTGGTGAATTCCTGGTTCTGGAACTGCGGCGGCACCACGCCCTCGCGGGCGTCCAGCATCTTCACGTAGCCGCCCAGCGGGATCGCGGCGATCTGGTACTCGCAGCCGTCGCGGCC
>Ga0105237_10005891_pt1 | contig 13744 bp, 10 predicted proteins | sample KBSC24metaG_FD_81520 | JGI IMG/M metagenome (GOLD analysis project Ga0105237, IMG submission 81520) | Corn rhizosphere microbial communities from Kellogg Biological Station, Michigan, USA - KBS C2-4 metaG | ecosystem: Host-associated > Plants > Roots > Rhizosphere > Soil | place: Michigan, USA...
ATGACTTCGCCCGACGTCGGCGGCAGCAGCCCCACGACCATGCGGGCGACGGTGGTCTTTCCCGAACCGGATTCGCCGACCAGCGCGAAGGTCTCACCCTTCTTGATGTCGAAGGTGACGCCGTCGACTGCTTTCAGGAATTCCAGGTGGCCGCCTTCAAGCACCCGGTTGAGCCACGGCTTTGAGACGTCGAATACCCGGCGCAGATTTTTGACGTCGATATAGGTCGCCGATGTCATGCCGCGGTGTCCTTTGCGGCGGCGTCATAGAGATGGCAGGCCACGGCTTGCGTGCCGTGCCTGATCGGCTCCGGCCGTTCGATGCGGCAGCGGTCGAACGCGAACGCGCAGCGCGGGTTGAACGAGCAGCCCGGCGGGATCGCGGAAAGCCGCGGCATCGAGCCGGGGATCTGGACCAGCCGGGCGGCGTCGCCGGCGAGCGTCGGGATCGCGCCCATCAAGCCCTTGGCATAAGGGTGCAACGGGTTCTGCACGACGTCCAGCACCGGGCCGATTTCGGCGATACGGCCGGAATACATCACCGCGACGCGGTCCGAGGTTTCGGCGATAACGCCCATGTCGTGGGTCACCAGCATCACGGCGGTGCCGTGGTCGCGCCCGAGGCGTTTGATCAGCGAGATGATCTGCGCCTGTACGGAGACATCGAGCGCCGTGGTCGGCTCGTCGGCGATGATCAGGTCCGGTTCGGCGCAAATCGCGAGCGCGATCACGACGCGCTGGCGCATGCCGCCGGAGAATTCGTGCGGATAGGCGTCGATGCGTTTCTCGGGTGCGGGAATGCCGACCTCGGCCAACAGATCGATGGCGCGCCTGCGCGCGGCCTGATCCGATAGACTGGTGTGGGTCTTGATGGTTTCGATCAGCTGGTCGCCGATCCGGTACAGCGGGTTCAGGCTGGTGAGCGGGTCTTGAAAGATCATTCCGATCCGCTTGCCCCGGATCCGGCGCAGCTCCTCCGGCGGCAGATTGTCGATCCGCATGCCCGACAGATAAATCTCGCCACCGGCAATGCGGCCGGGCGGATCGATCAGGCCGATGATTGCCAAACCGGTCACCGATTTTCCGGCGCCGGATTCCCCGACCACGCCCAGTACTTCTCCCTTGGCGATGTCAAAGGAAATTCCGTCGATGGCGCGCAGCGTGCTGCGGCGGGTGACGAACTCCACCTGCAGGTTGCGCACTGAGAGAACGGGTTCGGTCATGCAATCAGGTATCTGGAAATGGCGGCGCCTCTCATCGGAGCTTCGGATTGAGCGCGTCGCGCAGCCAGTCGCCGAGCAGGTTGATCGCGAGGATCAGCGCCGCCAGCGCAAAGCCCGGGAAGGCGACGATCCACCACTCCCCGGCAAACAGATAATTGTTGCCGATCCGGATCAGGGTGCCGAGCGAGGGCATGGTGTCGGGCATGCCGGCTCCCAGGAACGACAACGTCGCCTCGGTGATGATCGCGAGCGCGAGGTTGATGGTGGCGATCACCAGGATCGGCCCCATTGCGTTCGGCAGTACGTGCCGCAGCATGATCACCGGGGCTGGAAGACCGATCAACTGCGCCGCCGCCACGTAATCCCTGCTCTTCTCCACCATGACAGAGCCGCGCACGGTGCGCGCATATTGCACCCAAAAGCTCAATCCGATCGCAAATACCAGCACCACCAGCGTACTCATGGCGTCGAGGCGATTGCCGAACACCGACTTGACGACGCCGTTGATCAGCAGCGCGATCAGAATGGCGGGAAAGGTAAGCTGGACATCGGCAATGCGCATGATCAGGCCATCGACGGCGCCCCCGACATAGCCGGCGATCAGTCCAAGCACGATGCCGAGCGTGCCCGAGAACAATACGCCGAGCACGCCAACGGTGAGGGAAATGCGCAAGCCATAGAGAATGGCGGAAAACACGTCGCGGCCTTGTTCGTCGGTGCCGAGCAGGAACGGGCTTTGCCCGTCGGCGGTCCAGATCGGCGCGATGCGCGAATTCATCAGTTGAAGCTGTGCCGGATCGAACGGGTTCTGCACCGCAAGGATTGATGCCGATATCGCAAGCAGAAAGAACAATACAGTGACAGCGGCCGCGACCATCGTAAGCTTGGAGCGGCGAAACGAATAGAAGACGTCGCTCTCGATCGCACGGCCGAACCATCGCCCCGGCAGGAAACGCGTGCGCGGCGCGCTGGGATCGGCCTTGTACTGGACGACGGCTTCGGACATGCAGGGATCTCGCCTTCAGGCCGGGCGGTTGAGGGTCGAGCGCAGGCGCGGATCGACCACCGTGTAGAGAATATCGACCACGAGATTGATGGTGACGAAGATCAGGGACACCATCAGCAAATAGGCGGCCATGATCGGAATGTCGACGTTTTGTACCGCTTGCACGAAGAGAAGTCCCATCCCCGGCCACTGGAACACGGTTTCGGTAATGATCGCAAATGCAATTACCGAGCCAAATTGCAAGCCAGCGACGGTTATGACGGGAACCAGGGTATTCTTAAGTGCGTGACCGAAGTGAATGGCCCGTGTCGTCAGCCCGCGCGCCCGCGCGAAGCGGATATAGTCGGTGCGCAGCACCTCCAGCATCTCGGCCCGCACCAGCCGCATGATCAATGTCATCTGGAACAGGCCAAGCGTGATCGACGGCATGATCAGGGCCTTGAGGCCGGAGATCGTGAGCAGCCCGGTGGTCCACCAGCCGATCCGAACGACTTCGCCCCGGCCGAACGACGGCAGCCAGCCCAGCACCACGGAGAACAGATAGATCAGCAAAATCCCGATCAGGAAGGTCGGCAGCGAGATCCCGATCAGCGATACCGCCTGGAATATCTTGGCGAGCCAAGTGTCGCGTTTCAGCGCCGAATAGACCCCCATCAGGATGCCGAACACCATTGCGAGGATGGTGGCGCAGATGGCAAGCTCCAGCGTCGCCGGCATCCGCTCTTTCAGCAGGCTCGATACCGGCTGGCGGAACTGGTAGGAGACGCCGAACTTGAACTGCATCGCATCGCCGAAATAGCGCGCGAACTGCAGCGGCACCGGATCGTCAAGACCGAGAGACTGACGGATTTGGGCGCGCTCGGCGGCCGGCGTATCGAGCGATACGATCTGGTTGACCGGATCGCCCGCGAAGCGGAACATCGAAAACGAAATGATCCCGACCGCGATCATGACGCCGATCGCCTGGATCGCCCGGCGAAGAGTGAAAGCGAGCATGTGATCCTTTCACTTCTTTTTGCTGTGGCGGACGTCGCTGTCTGCCTGTAACGAAAAGTCCCGGGAGCGCGAAGCCACCGGGACCTGTCGATCGAAGCTGCCTTATTCCTGTTTGGTCATCCAGTAGGGCATAACCGCATTATCGGCGCGTTGTGCCACCTTCAGCTTTTTCGACACGCCCCAAGCGAGCGCCTGCTGATGCAGCGGGATGTATGCGAAATCCTTCGCAGCGATTTCGAACGCTTGCTTGATCAACAAATCGCGCTTGGCCATATCGGGCTCCTGCAGCACCCTGTCGGTGACTTCATCCATCTTCTTGTTACAGTAGCCGCCGAGATTGGCCTCGCCCCGCGAGGATTTCGGATCGTCGCGGCAACCCATGATGTCGTAGAGGACATTGTGCGAGTCGGACGTGCCGGGGGTCCAGCCCAGCAAATAAAACGACGTCTGGTAGCCGCCGGGCTTCAGCACCTTGGCGAAGTATTGTGCCTTGGGTTGCGCCATCAAGTTGACCTTGACGCCGACTCTGGCCAGCATGCCGACGATCGCCTGACAGATCGCGGCATCGTTGACGTAGCGGTCGTTGGGGCAATCCATACCGACTTCAAACCCGTCGGGATAGCCGGCTTCCGCCAACAGCTTCTTGGCGCCCTCGGGATCGAATTTCGGGCGGGTAAAATCACCCGAGAGCTTGAACAGCTGCGGCGCGATCATCAGGGCCGACGGCGTCGAAAGGCCGCGCATCACGCGGGTCTTGATCAACTCGATGTCGATTGCCTTGAAGAACGCCTCGCGGACCCGGACATCCTTGAACGGATTCTTGCCCTTGACGTTCGAATACAGCAATTCGTCGCGAACCTGGTCCATGCCGAGAAAGATGGTGCGCAACTCGGGGCCCTTCAGCACCTGGGCGTTCGGGCTCGAATCGACGCGCGAAATATCCTGGATCGGAACCGGCTCGATGATGTCGACTTCGCCCGAAAGCAAGGCGGCAACGCGCGTGGCGTCGGAGCCGATCGGCGTGAAAATGATCTCTTTCAGATTGTGCTCGGGCTTCTGCCACCAGTTCGGGTTTACCTTGAACACGGTTTTGACGCCGGGTTGATGACTCTCGACGGTGAAGGGGCCGGTGCCGTTGGCGTGAAGCGAAGCAAAGCTCGGCGAGGTTGCCGCCGCCGGCGTCGGGGCCACCGCGTTGTTGTCCTCGCACCACTTCTTGTCCATGATCCACCAGGTATCCCATTGGTAATGCAGAATGGGATTTGGCGAGGTCAGGATGAAGTCCACGGTGTAGTCATCGACCTTGACGACTTTCGCGTCAGCGGCAATGCGGGTCTGCAGGTTCGAGCCCTTGGCGCGAACGCGGTCCGCCGAGAACACCACGTCGTCGGCGGTGAAGGGGTCGCCGTTCTGGAATTTGACACCCTTGCGCAGGTGGAAGCGCCAGCGGGTCGGCTCCGGCGTTTCCCAGCTTTCGGCGAGCGCGGGAATGATCTTCAGATCCTTGTCGCGCGCGATCAGGCCTTCATAGACCTGCCCAAGATGCGCATGGGTGGTGGTTTCATTGAGCGTATAGGGGTCGAGCGATTTGAGGTCGCCCTGGTTGGCGTAGCGCAGCGTCTGGCTTGAAGCCGGTGACATCGCGAAACCGACGATTGAGACAGTGGCGGCTGCGAGCAAGGTTTGACGTACCGACATGTGTTCACGTTCTCCGCTGTGGCGCGCTGTTCATTTCTGAGAGTATCGAGGGCTATCGCCGATCCATGTTGCCAGAGTTTGGCCGCCGCGCAAGCGCGATTTCCCCCCCGGGCGGGCCGGTTTGCGTGACCATGCTGCAATCGCTAGCTTCAGTGTAGGCAGCGAAAGCCGCCGCGCGACATTCAACTTTCGGAGCGCCAATGGCGGAACTCAAGGCCGATGTCCTCGTATTGGGTGCAGGCATGGTCGGCATCGGCGCCGCCCTGCACCTGCAGCAGCGGGGACGGGACGTGATCCTGGTCGACAAGCACGAGCTTGCCGGCGAGGAGACCAGTTATGGCAATGCCGGAATGATCGAATGCGCCTCGGTCTTCCCTTACATGTTTCCGCGGAATCTCCGAGAGATCCTCCGGTACGCTGTCAACCGCGCGCCGCAAGTGCGCTACCAGTTCTCCGATCTGCCGGCGTTCCTGCCGTGGCTAATGCGCTACTTCCTGGCCTCCGCGCCGGACCGGGCCTATCGCGGTGCGATGGCGGTCATGCCGCTGATCCGCCGCAGCCTGATCGAGCACGAGGCGCTGATCGCTGAAGCGGCGGTGCCGGAGCTGTTGCGGCGGACCGGCTGGATCAAAATGTATCGATGGGATGCGACGCTTGCCAGTGCGGTGCGGGATTTCGAGCGGGCGAGGCAATACGGGGTCGAAGGCGAAATTCTCGACCATAAGGCGATTATCCAGCGTGAGCCTCACCTCAGCGGCGAATTCGCCGGCGCGATCCATTTCACTGAGCCCGGATTCGTTCCCGATCCGGGCGGGCTGGCCAAAGCCTATGCGGCGCTGTTCCAGCGCAAGGGGGGACGCTTTGTGGTCGCAGATGCGCAGACCCTCGAACAGGAAGTCGGCGGTCGCTGGCGGATCGCCACGCCGGACGGCATGGTCAGTGGACGCGAGGCCGTGGTGGCGCTCGGACCGTGGTCCGACCTGGTGTTTGGTCCGCTCGGATATTCGATCCCGCTCAACGTCAAGCGCGGTTACCATCTGCACCTGGCGCCGCGCGGCAATGCCGTGCTCAATCATCCGGTGCTCGATTCCGATCTCGGCTACGTGCTGGCGCCGATGAACCGCGGCATTCGTCTCGCCACAGGCGTCGAGTTCGCCCGCCGCGATGCGCCGCCGACGCCGATCCAGCTGCAGCGGGCGTTGCCGCGGGCGCACGCGCTGTTTCCGCTGGGAGAGGCGATCGACGCAAAGCCCTGGATGGGCGCACGGCCGTGCTTGCCCGATATGCTGCCGGTGATCGGGAAGGCGCCGGGTCATGCCGGGCTGTGGTTTGATTTTGGACACCACCACCACGGTCTGACGCTCGGCCCGGCGACCGGTCGCCTGCTGGCGGAGATGATGACCGGCGAGACCCCGTTCGCCGATCCAAAACCCTTTGCGGTCGAGCGCTTTGGCTGACCATTTCTGCCGAATGATGGCTCAAGACGCCGCCTTCGTCCCGTCAGGTCGCTTGCGTCGCGCCGCCTCTCGCGGCGATACTGTGGCTAGCTGTTACCAATGCAATCAGGAGCGGACATGAAGGTAAACGTCGAAATAGATTGCACGCCGCTGGAAGCCCGGCAGTTTTTCGGACTTCCGGATGTACAGCCGATGCAAACGGCTGTGATGGAAAAACTCCAGAACCAGATGATGGCGAACATAGAGAAGGTCTCGCCGGAAGCGCTGATGCAGAGCTGGTTCACGTTCGATCCGAAGCTCGCTGAGCGATTTCAGGACATGTTCGTGACCATGGCGGGCCTCGGCGGTACGCGCGCCAGTGACAAGAAAAAATGATGCCGATTGACCGGAGCGAACCGGAGGCGTCGGGCCGGCTTCGTCCACCTAGCCTCGGCCTGCTGCTGGCCGAAGCGAGAGGGATATTCGAATTCAACGCCAGCCTGTTGCTTTCGCCGCTCTTGATGCGCGCACCGAAGGGCGACGGTCATCCGGTGCTGACGCTGCCGGGGTTCCTCGCCAGCGATCTGTCGATGGCGCCGATGCGGCGATATCTGAGGGAACTCGGATACGACAGCTATGCATGGAAGATGGGCCGCAACATCGGCGGCGTCTCGCGCCTGCGGGCCTCGCTGTGGGATCGGCTCGCCGAGATTCACGCCTCGACCGGGCGCAAGGTCAGTGTCGTCGGGTGGAGCCTCGGCGGCGTCTACGCGCGCGATCTGGCGCTGCAGGCGCCGGACATGGTGCGATATGTCGTGACGTTGGGAAGCCCGTTCGCGAACGACGTGAGAGCGACCAACGCCACGCGGCTTTACGAGGCGCTGTCGGGGGAAGCGGTCGAGGACAATTCCGAGCTTCGAACGGCGATTGCGGGCGACCTGCCGGTGCCGACCACATCGATCTACTCGCGCACCGACGGCGTCGTGAACTGGCGAACCTGCCTGTTACGTGCCTCCGATACCGCCGAAAACATCGAGGTACACCTCGCCAGTCACATCGGACTGGGCGTTAATCCGGCCGCCTTGTGGGCGATAGCGGATCGGTTGGCCCAAGGCGAAGGCGAATTCAGCCAATTTGACCGGTCGGGGCCGTTTGCCATTGCATATGCGGCTCCGGAAAATGCACAATCATGACGTCCTGAACCCCGGGGCCGTCTGACGCCGGAAGCGCCGCCAAGGCGCCGTGATATCAGCGGGAGGAAAATATGAGTGACGCCAAAAAGCTGTCCTCGATGGACGCGTCGTTTCTGTACCTGGAAACGCCGGAAATGCCGATGCATGTCGGGAGCATGGCGATCTTCCGCCTGCCCGAGGATTACAAGGGCGACTTCTTCGAGGACTTCAAGGCGATGATCGCCTCGCGGCTGCACGTTGCGCCGATCCTCAAAGCGCGCCTGGAGAAGGCGCCGCTCGACATCGATCATCCCTCCTGGGTCGAGGACGACCAGTTCGATATCGACCGCCACATTTTCCGGGGCAGCCTTCCTGCTCCCCACGACCGCGCGACGCTGGAGCGGATCGTCGGCTGGATGCATGCCAAGCTTCTCAATCGCGCCCGTCCGCTCTGGGAGTTCTATGTCTTCGAAGGCATGAAGGGCAACGAGATCGGGCTCTATTCCAAGATGCATCACGCCTGCATCGATGGCGGCGCGGGCGCAGCGCTGACCAACATGATCTACGACGTGACGCCGATCCCGAGGAAAATCGAGCCGCCGACGGCGCGGGCCAAGGTCGGGCAGGAGCCGCGCGACATCGCCGCCAACCTGGTCGACTCTTATCAGCAGCTCTGGACTCAGCCGTTCGACGCCAAAGCGGCCGCCAAGGGCATCGACCTGCCGCGCTCGGGAAAAAGCGATCTCGGATCGATCCTGTTCGACAACGCCATGTTCCAGATCGAAACCGCGGTGAAGTTTGCCAGCAGCATTCCCACGATGCTCAAAAGCGTCTCCGATGTGGTTGGAAAGATTTCCGACCCGAAATCGCGCGACAGCATCGCCAGCATGGTGTCGCCGTCGACGATCCTGAACAAATCGATTTCATCGGAGCGCAGCTTTGCCGGCGTATCGATCCCGTTGAGCCGTGCCAAGGCGCTGGCCAAGCAGGCCGGCGGCAAGCTGAACGACGTGGTGCTGGCGATTTCGAGCGGCGTGGTCAGGCGCTATCTGCTGGAGCGCGGCGCGTTGCCGGTGAAATCGATGACGGCGGCGGTGCCGATCTCGTTGCGCGAAGAGGGCAACACCGACGCCAACAACCAGGTGTTCGGCATGATCTGCTCGATTGCGACCAACATCGAAGATCCCAAGGCGCGGCTCGAGGCGATCATCGCGCAATCCACCAAATCCAAGGAGATGTCGCATCCGCTGCGGGCCTTGATGCCGCAGATGTCCAACGTCTCGATGCTGGGCGCGCCGATCCTGGTCCAGATTCTGGCGCTGTTGTACAGCCGTTCCAGCCTGTCGGACGTGCTGCCGCCGGCCGCGAACATCACGGTCTCCAACGTGCCGGGGCCGCGCCAGACGCTGTATGCGGCGGGCGCGGAATTACTGCACATCTTCCCGGTGTCGATTTCGACCCACGGGCTGGCGCTCAATATCACCGTGCAGAGCTATCGCGATCAGCTGGATTTCGGCTTCATCGCCGGCGCCAACATCATTCCGCATGTCCAGGTGCTCTGCGACATGCTGCCGGGCGAATTCGCAGCACTCGAGGCCGCGTTTGCGCCGCCGGCCGATCTCAAGAGCGTGGCAAGCTAGGGCATGAATCCGCGAAAGCTGTGGGAGCCGGTTTTCCGATAAGATCATGCTCGAGAGAAAGAAGAGATGCCAGCGATGATAGAAATGCCGCCGCTGCAGTTTGCCCAGACCAACGGAATTCGCATGGCCTATTACGAAGCCGGCCCGAAATCCGATACGCCGCCGGTCATTCTCTGCCATGGCTGGCCGGAAATCGCGTTTTCCTGGCGCCATCAGATCAAGGCGCTGGCCAAAGCCGGAATTCGGGTGATCGCGCCGGATCAGCGTGGCTACGGCGCGACCGACCGGCCTGAGCCGGTCGAAGCCTACGATATCGAACACCTTACCGGCGATCTCGTCGGGCTGCTTGATTATCTCAAGATCGATAAGGCGATCTTTGTCGGTCACGACTGGGGCGGTTTTATTGTATGGCAAATGCCGCTACGGCATATCGATCGCGTCGCCGGTGTCGTCGGGGTCAACACGCCTCACGCCGATCGCGCGCCGGCGGACCCGATCGAGCTCTTTCGCAAGCGGTTCGGCGAGCACATGTACATCGTGCAGTTTCAGGCCCCCGGACGCGAGCCGGACAGAATATTCGGCAGCCGGGTCGAACAGACCTTTGACGCCTTCATGCGCAAACCTGCGCCGCGCAGCGACACCGCGCCGGCGGAGGCGGCGGTCGCAGGCGTCGGCGCATCACCGAGACTCAATCTGGCGTTTCCGCAAATGATTGCCGGCTACGACGCCAAGCACGACCCGCGCACGCCGATCCTGTCGCCGGAAGAAAAGCAGGTTTTCGTCGACACCTTCACCAGGTCAGGCTTCACCGGCGGCATCAACTGGTACCGCAACATGTCGCGCAACTGGCAGCGCTCGGCCGGGGTCGACCATACCGTGCGGGTGCCGTCGCTGATGATCATGGCCGAAAACGACCACGTGCTGCCGCCGTCCGCGGCCGACGGCATGGAGAAGATCGTCCCCGATCTCGAGAAATACCTGGTTCGCGGCAGCGGCCATTGGACGCAGCAGGAAAAGCCGGAAGAGGTCAGCGCCAAGCTGGTCGAATGGCGTAGGAAGAGATTTGGGTGAGACGACGTGCGGCGTCGTCATCCTGATGAGGTGCGAGCTCCACGGTGCAGTTGCACCGTCAACTTGGGCGAGCCTCGAAGGATGCGGCAACGAGTGCACGCGGCTAATCCTTCGAGGCGCGCAAGAACGTGCGCGCACCTCAGGATGACGGTGGTTATGTAGCGAGCAAGCAGGGGGTTAGCATCGCAATGGCGTCTACGAACAGACTGAGCCCGATCCCGCATCCGCCGAAGAAGCCGGTGGTCGGCAACATGCTGTCGGTCGATTCCAGCACGCCGATCCAGCATATGACGCGGATGGCCAAGGAACTCGGACCGATCTTCTGGCTCGACATGATGGGCACGCCATTAGTCGTCGTCTCGGGGCACGATCTGGTCGACGAGCTCAGCGACGAGAAACGGTTCGACAAGTCGGTGAAAGGATCCCTGCGCCGCGTGCGGGCCGTCGCCGGCGACGGACTGTTTACCGCGTACACGAACGAGCCGAACTGGAGCAAGGCGCACAACATCCTGATGCAGCCGTTCGGCAACCGTGCGATGCAGTCCTACCACCCGAGCATGGTCGATATCGCCGAGCAGCTCGTCAAGAAGTGGGAACGCCTGAATGCTGATGAGGAGATTGACGTCGTTCATGACATGACGGCGCTGACGCTCGATACCATCGGGTTGTGTGGATTCGATTACCGTTTCAACTCGTTTTACCGAGAAGACTATCACCCGTTCGTCGAGTCGCTGGTGCGTTCGCTCGAGACCATCATGTTGACCCGCGGCCTTCCGCTTGAAGGACTGTGGTTACGCAACCGCAATCGCGACCTCGCAAACGATGTCGCGTTCATGAATGCGATGGTCGACGAGATCGTCGCCGAACGGCGCAGGAACGCCGAGGCGGCGGAAGGCAAGAAGGACATGCTCGGCGCCATGATGACCGGTGTCGACCGCGCCACCGGTGAGCAGCTCGATGACGTCAACATCCGCTACCAGATCAACACCTTCCTGATCGCCGGGCATGAGACAACCAGCGGCCTGTTGTCCTGCACGCTCTATGCGCTGCTGAAGCATCCCGACGTTCTCAAGAAGGCCTATGAGGAAGTCGACCGGGTGCTCGGGCCCGATCTCGATGCCAAGCCAACCTATCAACAGGTCACCCAGCTGACCTACATTACGCAGGTTCTGAAAGAGGCCCTTCGGCTTTGGCCGCCGGCGCCAGCCTACGGCATCGCGCCGCTTAAGGATGAGACCATTGGCGGACAATACAGACTCCAGAAGAACACATTTGTTTTGGTCCTTGTGCTCGCGTTGCATCGCGACCCGTCGGTGTGGGGACCGAACCCGGACGCTTTCGATCCGGAAAACTTCAGCCGCGAGGCCGAGGCCGCGCGACCCGTCAACGCCTGGAAGCCGTTCGGCAACGGTCAGCGCGCCTGCATCGGCCGTGGCTTTGCGATGCACGAAGCGGCGCTCGCTGTTGGTATGATCCTGCAGCGTTTCAAGCTGATTGATCACAACCGCTATCAAATGGTGCTGAAGGAAACGCTGACCATCAAGCCCGATGGTTTCAAGATCAAGGCGCGCCTGCGCACCGACAAGGACCGCGGCGCTTACACTGGCCCGGCCACGACGACAGCGGCTGCATCGACGGCGGCGCCGGCGCCGCGCGCGCGGACGCGGCCGGGCCACAACACCCCGCTTTTGGTGCTTTACGGATCGAACCTCGGCACCGCCGAAGAACTGGCGATCCGCGTCGCCGACCTCGCCGAGGTCAACGGCTTTGCGACAAAACTTGCGCAGCTCGATGATTTCGTCGGCAAGTTGCCGGAGCAGGGCGGAGTGCTGATTTTCTGCGCGTCGTACAACGGCGCGCCGCCCGACAACGCCACGCAATTCGTCAAATGGCTCGGCAGCGGCCTGCCGAAGGATGCATTTGCAAAAGTGCGTTACGCGGTGTTCGGCTGCGGCAACAGCGACTGGGCTGCGACCTATCAGTCGATTCCGCGGATGATCGACGAGCAACTGGCGGCGCACGGCGCGCGTGGCGTTTATGCGCGCGGCGAGGGTGATGCCCGCAGCGATCTCGACGGCCAGTTCGAGAGCTGGTTCGCCAGGCTCGCGCCACTGGCGACCAAGGAATTCGGGCTCGAGTCGAATTTCAGCCGCAGCGCCGACGACGAGCCGCTGTACAAGATCGAGCCGGTGGCGCCTTCAGCGGTCAATGCGATCGTGGCCCTTGGCGGCGTTTCGCCGATGAAGGTGCTGGTCAACTCCGAGCTACAAAACAAGATCGGCGCCAACGCCTCTGACAGATCGACCCGGCACATCGAGGTGCAACTACCCTCCGATATCAGCTACCGGGTCGGCGATCATCTGAGCGTGGTGCCGCGCAACGATCCGGCGCTGGTGGATTCGGTCGCGCGCCGGTTCGGATTTTTGCCAGCCGATCAGATCCGGTTGCAGGTCGCCGCAGGCCGGCGCGCGCAATTGCCGGTCGGCGACACGGTGTCGGTCGGGCGCTTGCTCTCCGAATTTGTCGAATTGCAGCAGGTCGCGACCCGCAAGCAGATCCAGATCATGTCGGAACACACGCGCTGTCCGGTGACCAAGCCCAAACTGCTGGCTTATCTCGGCGACGATGCCGCCTCAAGCGAACACTATCGCTCCGACATTCTCGGCAGGCGCAAATCGGTGTTCGACCTCCTGGAGGAACATCCGGCCTGCGAGTTGCCGTTCCATGCCTATCTGGAAATGCTGTCGCTGCTGGCGCCGCGCTATTATTCGATCTCGTCGTCGCCGTCGGGCGATCCGTCGCGCTGCAGCGTCACCGTCGGCGTGGTCGAAGGCCCCGCCAGTTCGGGACGCGGCATCTACAGAGGCATCTGCTCGAATTACCTCGCCGGCCGCCGCGCCGGCGAGACGATCCACGCTACGGTGCGCGAGACCAAGGCCGGGTTCCGGCTGCCTGACGACGCTTCGGTGCCGATCATCATGGTAGGCCCCGGAACGGGACTCGCGCCATTCCGCGGCTTCCTGCAGCAGCGCGCCGCCCTGAAAGCCAAGGGGGCAAGCCTCGGCCCGGCGATGCTGTTCTTCGGCTGCCGTCATCCCGACCAGGACTATCTATACGCCGACGAGTTGAAAGCGTTCGCGGCCGACGGCATCACCGAACTGCACACCGCGTTCTCGCGCAGCGAGGGCCCAAAAACCTACGTGCAGAATCTGGTCGCGACGCAGAAGGATCGCGTGTGGAGTTTGATCGAGAAAGGCGCGATCATTTATGTCTGCGGCGACGGCGGCAAGATGGAGCCGGACGTCAAGGCCGCCCTGGTTGCGATCTATCGCGAACGCAACGGCGCCGATGCCGATGCGGGGCTACGCTGGATCGACGATCTCGGCACCAAAAATCGCTACGTGCTGGACGTTTGGGCGGGCGGCTGACGCGGCACTTACCACGAGTCGTCCCGGCGAACGCCGGGACCCATGCCCCGTGCCGTTTCGGTTTTGGATAGGTGC
>Ga0105237_10005892_pt1 | contig 13743 bp, 9 predicted proteins | sample KBSC24metaG_FD_81520 | JGI IMG/M metagenome (GOLD analysis project Ga0105237, IMG submission 81520) | Corn rhizosphere microbial communities from Kellogg Biological Station, Michigan, USA - KBS C2-4 metaG | ecosystem: Host-associated > Plants > Roots > Rhizosphere > Soil | place: Michigan, USA...
CCACGAGCCCTTGTCGTACTGTCATTCAAACTTCCCAATCGGTTGGTCGCAGATCTCTGACAGCCGTGCCAGCCGTCTCCCTGCTGGTGACCAGGAGCCTCGTTGAATCATACCTCGACGATCTTGACGGCTCAAGGTACAGGCGTTTTCAGCGCGATTATGGCGACCGGGGCCACGTTGGAGTACGTGCCAACTCGTAGAAACCTAGGACCGTGGGGCTGCTTGAAACAGGCCCGCGTCGCCCTCCGGCTCCGCCGAGCTCTCCGCAGGCCGCGGGAGCAGCGGCGGCAGCGCCGGGCAGATCAGTTAGGCACATGCTCCCGCCAATCGGCGTGAAGGTGCCAGGTCAACAGGTCGCCGTCGATCGCGACGTTGCGCCCGATCGTGCGGCTGCCTATTCCGTTATTGGAAGTCGCCGCACAGGCACTTTATAGCTTGGTCGCTATTCGCGCCCGGCCTAGCGGAAGCAGAGCTGAAGACCTGCCTTTATCTAGCGAGCGTTCAAGACCTTCGCCACCAGTCCACACGCTCCAGTAGCCGCCAAATTGCGAAAGCCACGTCATCAATACCGTACGAGCTTAATTGCCTGAAGGCTTTTCGGCGTGTTCCATCACGAGGATTTCGACCTGCTCCCTGGCCCGAACCACTTTCAATCCGAGTTGCTCCCGGAAGGACGCCGCGATCGGCACTCCAGTATCGATATCCGTCGCGCTCATCGCTGCCAGCGCTTCGGCTGAGGCTCCGGGGGTGGGCGGCATCTCGTAATCCATGCTGAAATCGAAGCCTCCGGTGAGCCCGGTTTTGTCGAGGAGTGGACGATCGAACGAACGCCTCGTCCACTCCACGAGATCGGAGATTGAGAAATTAAGGAAACGCCGGCGAAGGTGCATTCTGGTCGAACCCTCGTCCCGGGTGACCGGCTCACCGTCGGCAAAGGCGGTCGGCGTAAGTTTCGGCCCGCCGGGCGCGACCACGAGGTTATAAACTGGCATTACCTGGTTGGAGCGGCTGACCTTGAGTTGGAAGCGCTCGGCCAGGAGGGCTTGCATCATTTCCCGGGCCTGCGCCACGGTAAGAATCGTGTCACCCGGCGCGCGGGCGTCGATTGTGTAGATTTCGCCAGTGGCCCACTCCGCCAATCCTCGGCCCAGGCTCACGTGGGATGCATCGAGGGCGTACGAGAGACGAACCAGCGCCAGCAGATTGCCGTTTACGGATACCCGGGTTCCGCTGATCTCGAAATTTGAAGGCCCGGGATCGCCCCTCGCAACGTAGAGTATCCCCGGTCTGAGCGGGGGGATGTATCGCTTCACTGATGCCACTTCGAACGCTGCAGGGGGCGCCGCGGTCTGAGCGGCGGCCACGGCTGCGATAGCCGCAGCAAGAACCGGTCCTTTAAGTGTTCGCTTGGCCACTGCATTCATTGAATGGCATTGCATCGGCGGAACCTACGCTTCCGGGTCGTTATCAAGATCTGAATCTAGCACCGCCCGGGGCCGTACGCAACGGCCCGGCGCCCAGATCCACGACTTCATCACGACTATGAACATTGCGGACCGGGACAGGCATCGGTTCGGCGATCATCCCCGCAGATCATTCGATTTCTGAAGATCGACATCAACTGGAGGTTGATACATAGCTGCTTGAGGCTCCATGTATTAAACGTCAGTTAAATACATAGTAGAAACAGCCGGAAGCCGGTATTCGTGAACTGCGTAGACTGCGTAATATCCTCAATCCCCGAAGCTGGATAAATCGGACATGATTGAAAATGTTCCCGCATTCACCCCCTTGGCGGAAATGGGCCCCTCCGAATTTGAAGAGAGCACCACGCCTGCGTTGCCCGTGGGAAGCCCCAGCATCACGTAGGACGGAATCGTAAACGAGCCCGCGCTAGTTTTTGCTACCTCTTCAGATAAGGCCAGAGCGTTCGGCGTATTTAACAGCCTGGAGCCGGTTCCTGGTGCCGAGCTTGCGATTTACGTTGTAGAGATGATTGCGCACGGTTCGCTTCGTGATGCCTAGTTCCACCGCGACCTCAGCCGGGCTACGGCCCGCTGCAAGAGCGCGCAGTAATCGACGTTCCTGCCTAGTGAGCGGCGAGGATGGGGCCTGCGGCGTCGGATCCTTTGCAATTGACACGAGGTCCCTGGCGGAATCCAGCAACTTCTGGACGAGTTCCTCAGTCTTTTTCCGCGCCCCGATGTCTCGCATCAAGTGCACCGCCAGGAGACTTCGGGTTCGCGCCTCCCGGAACCACAAAATCGAGACATTCACCCAGCGGCATCGGCCACAACCCGTTGTGACTTTGAGGTCAAAATCCGCCACGGGGACTCCGTCCGCGATGCATTGCAGCACCTGACAACCCTGAGCGCAAACCAGAGCGTCGAGCGAATCCCGCCCAGCGATCAGCCGTGCACACGGTTCCCCGATGGCGTCGGACGCACTGATGCCGAGGAGTTTCTCGGCTGCACGATTCCAGGAGCGAGTCAGGCCTTGGACGTCCACTATGAACCCGGCGTCCGTCGTGCACTCAAGAAGTTGGCGCACATCGCCTTCTATCATCCTGGGTCAATTGTCACACAGCCTAGGACAATCGGACGATTTGCAGAAGCAGTGGTCCTGGGCGACAAAGAGGTCTATGTCGCTCCAATTTATTGTTGAAATCGGAATAGCCGTTGCCACCGTCGCCTCTCTTGCGGCACCTGCCTCTGGCCAGACGCCGACCGTCGGCCCGAACCTGAATCTGACCAAGGCTCTTGGGAATCAGTACGAAACATCGGTCGCAATCAATCCCAACGATAACAATCAGATTTTCATGGTTTCTCGCAATGAGATTGGAGGGTTGTACACTGCCCGGTCCAGCAACGGTGGTCTGAATTGGACTACACAGTTGATCGGCACAAAAACTTCGCCAGGCCCCGGCGACATTCCGAGGGCCTACGGAAACGCCACCGTTGCGTGGGACAGCTTCGGTAATCTGTTCGTTACCTATCTCTCGCAGGGCGGAATCAACACAGCAACTTATGTGACGCTCTCGGTAAGCACGGATGGTGGTGCGACCTTCCGCTCGCCCACCGGGGTTGGACAATCGATTTTCCTGCCCAATCCCTCAGTCGCGACGATCGGGGATCAGCCAACTGTGGCGGTCGGCCCGGGTAGCGGAAGCTTTCCGGGCAGTGTTTGGGTGACATTCTGGAGCCAAGGCGGTATCTGGGTTTCCGGCGCAGGCGTTTCTGGAAGCGGAATGATTGGAGCGTTCACCTCAGTTGTGCCTCCCCAGCCAACTGGAGTGAATTTCGGCGACATCGCAGTGGGTCCCGCGGGCGAGGTGATCGTTACGTATGGTCCTAACTCCGGCTCCAGCGGAATGATCTATGTCAACGTGGATCCGGACGGATTCGGTCCGAGCCCATTCTCTAATGCGATTCCAGTGGTGCCCGTGAACATCGGAGGATTCTCCTCCATACCGGCTCAACCCAACTGGGGAATCGATCCGGAAGCCGGGCTCGCCTATGATCGGAGCAACGGTCCGCACCGTGGGCGCGTGTATCTCGGATACACCGACAGCGTGGCAATCGGCTCAGCGGATACGAACGTTCTTGTCACGTATTCCGACGACGAGGGAGCGCACTGGAGTAATCCGATTCGCGTGAATGACGACGTGGGAGTGGGCAGCCAGTTTCTGCCCCATCTCTCGCTGGATCAGTCGAACGGGATGATCGCAATGACGTGGTACGATGCGCGGAATTCGGCGGGTAACAACACTGCTCAGTACTTCGGAGCCTTCAGCGTTGACGGCGGCTCCACGTTCGGGCCAAACTTCCAGATCAGCTCCGGGATATCGAACCAGGCGAACAGTGTCGCAGCACTGAAGAAGACCGACTACGGCGACTACACGGCCAACGCGTTCGTTAATGGACGGCTTGTGCCGGTATGGGCCGACAACTCCAACAGCACCGGTGACAATCCTGAAGGCGCCACAAATTTCGAGGTCTACACCGCCGTTATTCAGGCTGCGGCCCCTCCTGCGGACTGCCGCGCAACGAATGCGACCATCACGTTCCCGAACAAATGGTGGCTGGACGTCGTGCTGAAGGCCGGCGATCCGGTTACACATGTGGTCTATACGTCGACACCGGCAGGGACGACATTCCTGGGTGTCACCGGCTTCGCGGTGGGCGAACTGGTCGACTACGCTGGAACGCTGGACTCGGTCTTGATGTGCCACGCGTCCACGATGACGGTGAAGCCAGCACCACTACCCATGGTAATTGGTCCTTCGGTGATGCCAAACGCGACTAAGGGTGTTCCGTACTCCGCGCCGATCACCGTCACGGGCGGACTCTCTCCGGTATCGATTGTGAGCGTAACCGGACTCCCGGCCGGGCTCGTATGGAACGGCGGACGGGGGGTGGGGGTCGCAAGCTCGACGGGAACGAGCATGCTGGCGGTGACAGCGGCCGACGCGCGAGGATTCAGCCAAACGAGCAACAGGGCGCTCGCCGTTATCGCGGGCAACTACACGACTCAAGATCAAGGCAGCGGCGCAATCACTGCATTCGGCGACCATTACCTCTACGTAGGATCCAAATTGATCATCTGGGATGCCGGCACGAAGTTCAAGCTGAATACCGCTCAGATCGCTGTAGGAATGATTGCGCAGTGGAAAGGCAAGCGTGACGTGGCTACGAGTGCGGTTCTGGCAAATCAGTTGACTATCAACTAACGAGGCTTCGGCTCAGATATGGCTCCGGTTGACGGTGAAGAACGACAAGCAGTTCCTACCAGTTGAACATGACCTTGCTAAGGCCCGCCCCTTTTCGGCGGGCTCCGCCAAAGCGGCGGCACACGGTGCGGAATATGTTACCGTCGGTGCTAATCCGTTCCATGCGCAATCAGGCTGCCGCGCAGCCACACCGCCCGCAGATCACGAGCTATTCGTAATGGGACGTCGAGGCTTTCCGGAGAGCCTGGAGTACAATTTGGGAAAATGGCCATGTTTGAGCGGTATGCCGAGAAGTCGAGGCGGGTCATCTTCTTCGCTCGCTACGAGGCAAGCCAGGCAGGCTCGCCTTATATTGGTCCTGAACACCTCGTGATGGGGCTTGTTCCGTGAGGATAAACCACTCGCACTGAGATTGTTGGGCACGGAGGAAATGATCGCTTCTGTTCGGGCCCAGATGGAAAAGCGGATGCCGGTCCGCGAAAAGATTGCCACCTCCATCGACCTTCCGCTTAGCGCTCCAGCTAAGCGTGCGCTTCTTTTTGCGGCCCAAGAGGATTCGAATGGCGACCAAATCCTTACCGCTCATTTATTGTTGGGTATTCTCCGTCTCGAAGACAGCATCGCTATCGAGGTGCTACGAAATCATGGGCTGACCCTTGCCAAGGCGCGTGAGTTACTGCTTTCGGACGCGATTGCCGCGGACTTTGTCAAAGGTGCGAAATCCAGGCCGACAGCCTGCCGGGATTGCACACATCTGATCGTGGACGGCGCGATTTCGAATCTCACCTTGTTTTGCGGTGCGTCTCCTATGAAAGCGGAGTTCGATTCCTATACAGGCGAGTTTAAAGAGGATGCGACCGCGCCTCTTTCGGATCGCTTTCAACTTTGTGTTTGGGTGAATTTCGGCAGGTGCAAGATGTTTGAAGAGCGGCCTTCCCTTCCCTAAAGTTAATCTTTTATTAGCGATCTTCCAGTCTGAAAATGAAGTTTGACTGCCATCTGGTTTGTGATTGGGCTCTCCGTCCTATCGTGTCATGCGGCGGAGTTCGGAATTTCCGGGACGGTCATCAACCGTGTTACGGGTGGTGCCATCGTTCGTGCGCGCGTGCGTCTGGAACCTGTCGGGCGGCAGGTTGCTTCCGATAGTTTGGGCCGTTTCCAATTCTCCAATGTCACAGATGGTGTGTACATCGTCACAGCCGCGAAGATCGGGTTCGACGAAGACGACGGAACGCTGGTTGAGCTGACTGCTGCGAAATCGGGTATACGCATCGAGCTCACGCCGCTGGCGTCGGTGCGCGGACGGATCACGGATGAGCACGGTGCACCCGTGGAGGGCGTCGTCGTCCAGGCCTTGCAGGAGACAGGCGTTATCCGAGCAGGAACCACCGACGACCGTGGAGAGTACCGCATTCCCTTGCTGCCCGAAGGGCCGTACGTGGTGAAGGCGGCCGGCCGCGAGGAGCTTAGAGTGATCGGCGAAACCAATCCGCCACGCAAGACGGTTCGCGCGTTTGCTCCCGTGTCCACCCCTGTACTGGAACTCGCGCCGGGGCAGGATGCGCGAATGGACCTTTCGATTGCGCTGCGAAAAGGCTACACGATCAGCGGGAAGATCACCAATCTGAAGCCGTATACGCGGCCTGCGATCCACTTGGTACGAGGCGATGAGGATACGGTCCCCACCAGTAGTTCGGTGCAGATTGCCACCGGGTACTTTGAAGTGCACGACGTGCTGGACGGCCGCTATCGCTTACAAATAGCGGGTGTAGGCCTTCACGACGAGCCACTCGGCGGTGAGTTGGAGATTACCGTGAATGGGCGCGATGTCGAAGCCTTGGTGATTGCGGTGCGCCAGGAGGTGTCCAAATGAGACTTGCGTTGCGTTCCCTGGCAGTCGCCGTCCTTTTCGCCGTGCTGGCCGGCTCACAATCTCCGCCACGCAAGACGTATCGCATCACCGGTGTGGTGGTGAATCGGGCGACGGGCCAGGTGATGCCGCATACCCGGATCCTGATGCATGCCGCGGGCAAGAGCTCGAGCGAATTCGAGACCAGCTCGGATGGCACCGGTAAGTTCGTGTTTGAGCGGGTGTGGGAAGGCATGTGGTCGCTGTACGCGGAACACGAAGGGTTTGTGCGGCAGGGATTTGGTGCGCGGCCCGGTGTTCCCGATTCGTTTACTCAAGTGGTGACGGGTCCGAATGGCGCCTCGGAGGATCTGACTTTTCCACTCGACGCGCCGGCGGCCGTTAGCGGCAAGATCGTCGATGAGGACGGAGAACCGGTGCCGGCCGCACTCGAAATCATGATCGAGTTGGAGACCGGCATCCACCGTTTTGAGCGAATCCGCAACGCGATGACCGATGAACGGGGCGAGTTTCGCATTGGGGATCTCCCGGCTGTGAAGTGCTACCTGCTGGCTGTCGCGGCTCCGCCACAGGTCGACGATCCCTCAGAAGCTCCGGAGACGCTATCGCCCACCTACTATTCCAATACCCCGGATGCCCGCGCTGCTACGGTTCTGGATTTGAAGCCGGGCGAGGAATACAGAGCCGATTTCACCATGCGGCGGGCGCATGGTGTTTCGGTGAAGGTCGATGGTGAGATCGGCTCTTCGGTGGGCATGCTGAGTGCGGAAGGGCCAGGAGGCGCGGGCGTCATTCTGAACCAGTTCGAAGCGGGACAAGGGCGCACCTTCTATAACCTCTCACCGGGGAGATACCAAGTGACGCTTTTCGATCCGCGCACCAATGAACAATCGGCTCGGACCGTGGAAGTAAAGAATGAAGACATCACGCTACACGCCCCGTTTGAAGGGCCGACGGTGAACGCGAACGTGCGACTGGTGGATGCGGACCCGAGTCTGCTCACGACTGTGAATCTCTGGTTGCACGCCGATGGCGAGTATCAAACTCACGCACGTACGGTGGGCGCGGACGGGAAGGTGACGCTCTCCGGGATGACTGGCGGCCGTTACAAGTTCCTGCTCGCGACTGCCGGCCTGTACATTAAGAGCTTCCGTGCCGACGTGCCGAACACCGATCGGATGGTGGACCTGCCCGGGAAGGGCGCGGTGAAGTTGGATGTGGTGTTGGCGGGCGATGGAGGCGAAGTCTCAGGGTATGTCCGGTCGAAGGGCAAGCCCGTGGCACCTGCGCGGGTCGTGCTCGCCCCTCGTAACGACTCCACCAACTCGGCCGACTATTCGTCGTACCAAACGGAGAGCGACGGCAGCTTCCGGTACCAGAGCGTCAAGCCCGGCGATTACGTTGTTTTTGCCACCACCGATTTCAAGCTGGAGTTCGGAAATCCGGCGGCAATTGGCAAGCACCTAAGCGGGGGGATGGCCGTTCACGTGGAGCCCAAAAGTACCGTCAAGGTAGAGATCGAGCCCTTGTAGGGCGCAGCCTCCGGAATGGGCAGGCGGAAGCGGCTGCCCCCACAACAACGCCGTCGTGGCTTGGGCGGTGGTCGGGTTTCGGCAAGTTCGGTGGCGAACCATACATCCGTTGTAAATTTACGCGTCAAAAGGTACATAGGTTGCAAGAGGCTCTTAGCACCTGAGCCACGATGCCTAAAACTCGACCTGCTGATGAAGACCCGCTCTGGTATAAGGACGCGGTCATTTATGAAGTTCATGCTCGCGCATTTTATGATGGTTCCGGCGACGGAATGGGGGATTTCGCCGGCCTCACGCAGAAGCTGGACTACCTGCAAGACTTGGGTATAACGGCAATCTGGGTGTTGCCTTTTTGCCCATCGCCGTGGCGGGACGACGGGTATGATATCTCGAATTACACAGATGTTCATCCCGCCTACGGCACGTTAAAGGACTTCCAGAACTTCCTGCGAGAGGCCCACGCTCGCGGGTTGCGGGTGATCACGGAGCTGGTCCTGAATCACACGTCGGATCAGCACGTCTGGTTTCAACGGTCGCGTCGCGCCGCCCCGGGTTCGAAATGGCGCAACTACTACGTGTGGAGCAATTCACCCGAGCGGTATAAAGATGCGCGCATCATCTTTAAAGACTTCGAGACGTCGAACTGGACGTGGGATCCGGTTGCGAAGGCGTACTTCTGGCATCGATTCTACTCGCATCAGCCCGACCTGAATTTCGATAATCCGGAAGTGAAAGCGGCACTCTTCGATGCGATGGACTTCTGGCTGGAACTGGGTGTAGACGGACTGCGCCTCGACGCGGTGCCGTACCTGTTCGAGCGCGAAGGGACCACTTGCGAGAACCTGCCGGAGACGCACGCGTTCCTGCGCGAGTTGCGGGCGCACATTGATCAGAACTACAGCGGGCGGATGCTGCTGGCGGAAGCGAACCAGTGGCCCGAGGATGCCATTGCCTATTTCGGCAACGCGGACGAATGCCAGATGGCGTTCCATTTTCCCCTGATGCCGCGCTTGTTCATGGCGACTCGCATGGAAGATCGCTATCCCGTGACGGAGATTTTGGGGCTGACGCCCTCGATTCCGGAATCCTGCCAGTGGGCGTTGTTCCTGCGCAATCACGACGAGCTGACGCTCGAGATGGTAACGGACGAAGAGCGCGACTACATGTACCGGGTCTATGGGCAGGACCGGCACATGCGGATCAACCTGGGAATCCGGCGCCGGCTGGCTCCACTGCTGGAGAACGACCGGCGTCGGATTGAGTTGATGAACGCGCTGCTGCTCTCGCTGCCGGGGACGCCGGTGATTTATTACGGTGACGAGATCGGCATGGGCGACAATATCTACCTGGGCGATCGGAACGGTGTGCGCACACCGATGCAGTGGAGTAGCGATCGCAACGCAGGATTCTCGCGCACCAATCCGCAGAAGCTCTACCTGCCGGTGAATATCGACCCCGAATACCACTACGAAGCGACCAACGTAGAGGCGCAGCAGAACAACCCGCACTCGCTGTTGTGGTGGATGAAGCGCGTGCTGGCGCAACGCAAACAGCTCAAGGCCTTCGGGCGCGGCAGCCTGGAGTTTCTGTATCCGGAGAACCGCCACATCCTGGCGTTTGTTCGGCGGTTTGAAGACGAGCGCGTGCTGGTGGTGGCGAATCTATCGCGGTTTGCGCAGTCCACGCAACTGGATTTATCGCAATACGTCGATATGGTGCCGACGGAACTGTTCGGGAAGACGACTTTTCCGCAGGTAACGACGCAGCCATACTTTCTTTCGCTCGGGCCGCACGCCTTCTACTGGTTCAGTCTCCAGTCGCAGGACGCTCGGCAAGAGACGCTTCGAATTCGTACCGGCGAGCCGCCGACGATCGCGGTGAAGACCCTCGATGACGTCTTTACCGGAGCTACACGAGCGACGTTGAACAAGCTAATGCCGTTCTTTTTGCGAGGGCGCCGGTGGTTCCGCGGTGAGAACCGCACGATTCGGGTGGCCGAGATTCACGAAGTGGTGAAATTTCCCAAATCGCATTCGTACCTGCTGTTGCTTCGGGTGGAGTACTCAGATGGTGATCCTGAGTTCTACACGTTGCCGCTCTCGGTGGCTCAGGATCTGGGCGCCGATTTCCAATGGGTGATGGCGCGCCTTCAAACTGCCGACGGCGCCACGGGGGTCCTGTATAGCGCTTTCCGGAATCGCGAGTTTGCCGACGAAATGCTGGGAGCCTTATTGCGGCGCCGGCGCTTTGGAGGGGAACAGGGCGAGGCTCTGGCCGGGCATAGTAAGGCATTTCGTGCCATCTGGGGCGACGACCGTCCAGTGCTCGAGCCCACACTGTCGCGCGTGGAGCAGGACAATACCACGATGTTTTATGGCGACCGCTTCGCACTCAAATTTCTGCGGCGAGTAGATGAGGGACCGCATCCGGAGCGTGAGATCGACACGCAGCTTACACAGATCGGCTTTCCGAATTCTGCGCCGCTGGCTGGCACCTTGGAGTATCGGGGTAATGGAGGAGAGCCAATCACGATCGCGCTTCTTTATGGATACGTAAAGCACGGTACCGAGACGTGGCAGTACACGCTGGATCAGCTGGGTTTGTTTTACGAGCATGCGCTGGCGCGCGGACTCGCGCCGGGATCAGCGACCGAGCCGGCGCCACATCTGGAGCAGGGGGACTCTACCCCGCCCCAGGAGTCGGAAGGTGATCTCGCGCGCGAGCTGGTTGGATCGTATCTGGAAGTGGTGCGGCTGCTGGGACGACGTACGGGCGAGTTGCACGCGACGCTTGCCAGCCGTACGGATAGTCCTGTCTTCGCACCCGAATCCTTCACCGATTTTTACCGGCAGGGTTTGTATCACGGGATGCTGGCGCGTGTCGGTCGTACGGTGGACGGGCTGCGGTCCGGAATGGAAAAGCTGCCCGAGCAAGTGCGCGGAGACGCACAGGCAGTGCTCGATCGTTCACAGGGAATCCGCGATCAGTTGCGGTTCCTGCGCGATCAGCGAATCGATGCGAGCCGTATTCGGATTCACGGCGACTATCATCTGGCGCAGGCACTGTACACGGGCAAAGATTTCGTGATCATCGATTTCGAAGGCGATTTGGCACGACCGCAGAGCGAGCGGCGGATCAAACGTTCGCCGCTGGAAGATGTGGCCGGGATGCTGGATTCGTTCTATCACGCTTCGCACGGCGTGCTGTATGGGGAGACGCCGGGCGTAATTCCGAAGCCCGAGAATATGAATGCGCTCGAATCGTGGGCGAAGTTCTGGTATCGGGCGGTGAGACGGGAATTTTTACAGACTTATCTGGAGACGCCGGGGATTGCGGAATTACTGCCTCGGGATCGCGATCATCTGCAGAAGCTGCTGAGAATTTTCCTGCTGGATTTCGCTGTTCGGAAGTTGTCGTACGTGTTGACGCACGGGCCGGAGAGGATTAGGGTGCCAGCACATGCGATTTTGGAATTGCTCCAGGGGCCAGGCGCGGGGCCGGGATAGGTTGGAATGCCCGGACCGAATCAGGGGCTTTCGGGCCAGGCGTGCTTGGGGTAGCGGCGCGATAACTCCTTGCGGACTTGCGGATAGAGGCGTTCCCAGAAGCCGGCGAGGTCACTAGTCATTTGCACGGGGCGCTGGTTGGGGGCGAGCAGCCGGACGACCACGCGAACGGACCCTCGCGCGACCGTTGGCGTTTCGCGCATGCCGAAGAAGTCCTGCAGGCGCGACGCGATCCACGGGGGTTGGTCTGTCTCGTAATTGACGCGCACCTGGCGGCCTCCGGGAAGACGAATGCGTTCCGGTGCCACATCATCGAGTTGCTTGCGGGCTTGCGGATTGAGCTCACGCTCCAAGGCGCCGAGCAGGTTGGCATTTTTCAGCTCGGCAAAACTCTTCATGCCAGTGGCAGCCTTACGCAAGGCACTTTCGACGGCCTCGGGACCGAGCACGGGGACCGCGCTATGGTGCGAAGCGAAGAGCACGCGGGCTCGGAAAGCTTCGATTTCATCGGGGTCGGCAAAGCGGGCGATCCCGGCCTCGACGGCCTTTTGCGCCAGGAGAGCGGCTGCCGCTTCGGGATTCGGAGTGCCGCGGCTTTCGTCGATCGCGATATCTCCAAACATCAGGGCATTCCGGCTCTCGACACGCTCGGCAGTCCGATTCCATTCCACGCTGGAGGTTTCGCGGACTTGTTCGGGAAACAGATCGATTAGCCAGGCGGGCTCGATGGCGCTGGCAATCCGCACCAGCGGCGCCTTTTGATCGCGGCGATCTTCGGCTTCCACTGCTACGAGGTATTCCGCGGTAACGGTGCTGGAAGGAGCGAGTTGCGCGGCGCCTCCCGAGGCGAGTTGCAGTTCCGTACCCTGGCGCCGCCGCGCGACGCGGTCCGGAAACGCCGCCAGGATCGACAACAGCAGCGCGTCTTCCGCGGCATTGCCGCGCATCTCGGATCGTTGCGGGTTGACGATCCGCTTGACTTGCCGGACGAGTTGCGCGGTGCGCAGTTCCCATTGCGATTCCATGAGCACCAGCAGGTCAGATCTCGTCGCATGATCGGCGCGTGCGGGAAGGCGCTCGCCCGCGCTCAGCAAAGCGGCGACGACGCAACCCTCTTCCGCGACGCCGCGCCGGCGGGACTCGACGATCAGGCGACCGAGGCGAGGGTGGAGCGGATAGCGTGCCATCTCTCGGCCAACTTCCCCGCGTGCCCCGATGAGGTCGAGAAGTTCGCCGGCCTTCTGAACGGCGGCGGACGGGGGTGCATCAAGCCAGTCGAGCGAATCAATTGGGCCAGCATGAATGGCCTCGAGTAGCAGGGCCATCGGCGCGAGATCGGCACGCGAGATCTCCGGTATGTCGCGCTCGGGGCGGCGGACAAAGTCCTCAAGAGGATAGAGACGGATGGCGCGGCCCGGCCCCGTACGTCCGGCGCGGCCCGCGCGCTGTTTGGCGGATGCCTGGCTGATTCGGGCAACTTCGAGTGTCGGCAAGCCGGACCAAGGGGGGTGTCCCGCGACACGTGCCACGCCGCTATCGATGACGGTGTTGACTCCTTCGATGGTGATCGAGCTTTCCGCGACGTTGGTGGAAAGGATGACCTTAGGAGTGCTGGACGGTTGAACGGCCCGGTCCTGTTCGTCGGGCGACTGGTCGCCGTGCAGCGCGAGGAGCAGCCATCCGTTGTTGTGCGCGACCGTGCCGCAGACCGTCTGTGTGCGCCGGATCTCCGCGATGCCCGGGAGGAAAACGAGCACGTGCCCTTCGAGTTTCTTCGGCAAGCGCGCGAGTGCGGCGAGTACCTGCTGATCAAGCGATGCTGCGGAGTGCGGCATGTATTCGATCTCGAGCGGATACTGCCGGCCTTCCGATCGCAAGACCCGTGCGTCGCCGAGGTAACCCGCGATGGGCGAGGCGTCCAGCGTCGCGGACATGACGAGTAGGCGGAGGTCGGGGCGCTTAGTACGCTGCAATCTTCGAAGGAGAGCGAGGGCGAGATCGCCTTCCAGATGCCGTTCGTGAAATTCGTCGAGGACAACCGTGCCGACGAGATCGAGCGCGCGGTCGGAGAGTAGCCGGCGCGTCAGCACGCCTTCAGTGAGAAAG
>Ga0105237_10005896_pt1 | contig 13736 bp, 7 predicted proteins | sample KBSC24metaG_FD_81520 | JGI IMG/M metagenome (GOLD analysis project Ga0105237, IMG submission 81520) | Corn rhizosphere microbial communities from Kellogg Biological Station, Michigan, USA - KBS C2-4 metaG | ecosystem: Host-associated > Plants > Roots > Rhizosphere > Soil | place: Michigan, USA...
ATTAAAAGTTTCCTTGAATTTCTCTATAATGCGGGAGGACAGTGTCTTATCTTGTTGAGTTGCTATCATATGCGTCAATCTGCAAGTGTCAAAATAACATCTATTTTGACGTAAAATAAAATAAAATTTAGAGACTATGTCTCACTCTATAGGCCTTCAGAGGCTCCTGGTTGATCCCAAATACCAGTGTCCGACCCACCTGCGCTACGCTCCGGACATCCCCGCTGAGATGAAAACCCGACTCCCGCTGCTCTATATAGGTGAAATTACCCTTCCCGTCCCCATGCAGCAAACACCCGTAATTCGCGTCGTATTTCCCAAACCGGATCCTGGCATGGTTGATATTGCCGCATAGGAGCAGGTCCTTTTTGCCATCCCCGTCATAGTCCAGGGCCGTAATAGTCCAGACAGGGGCATATTGCACCTGCAGGGGCAGGGTCTTTTCATGCAGCCGCCCATCCGTGCCGGAAGAAAAATAACAGGTCCTCAAACAAGTAGCCCGTAGCCGTCCCACTCCCTCCATTACTCCGGGGCCTATAATATCATTGATCTTTGCATTGGCATAGGTCTTATAATCCGGGAACCGCTTGCTCATATTCGCTACCTGTTGCAGCAGTTCATCCCTGGTAAGAAATGGATAGCTCGTGTCCCCGATATAAAAACAAAGGAATGGGTCCACCGTTCCATTGCCATCAACGTCCTTAAAATACAATTCGGCAGGATGTCCCTCATCCGCCTTGCATTGGGAATTGAGACCAAGATTGCCGGCCACAAGATCGGGCTTCCCATCCCCATCGAGATCACCTACCCATAGCCTGTTCCACCATCCGGTGTAATCCCGGTCGAAATAGTCCCTGGTCCTATTTTCCAGCTTCCCTTTGCGGTTGATGTATACGGTGATAGGCATCCACTCCCCCGCCACGATCAGGTCCTGCACTCCATCCCCGTTCATATCCACCCAGACTGCGTCGGTGACCATTCCCGCCCGCCCCAGACCGGGGGCCAGCGTGGCCGCCTGGTCGGTGAAATGTCCTTTTCCATCGTTGATCAGCAGGTAGCTGGATGGCGTTCCTGGATATTGTCCTGGTATCACTCTTCCCCCTACAAAAACATCCGCATGACCATCCCCGTTGACGTCCCCCACCCGTACGCATCCCTTGGATACCCGCATGAGAGGTAATGCTTCCCTGCTGCGCGAAAAGTGTCCTTTCCCATCGCCCAGATACAGCCTGTCGTCCAGCAGAGAGTCTCCCTCACGATAGTTGTGATAGCCGCCGCTGGCGACATACAGATCAATATGGCCATCCCCGTTGGCGTCGAAAAAGACGGCATCGGCATCTACCGAAGCCTTATCCGCTTCAAGAGCGGGCTCCGGCAAAGGTTGAAAACTGCCCCCGCGCTGCTGTAGATACAATACCCCTGCCCGTCCGTTATCCCCTCCCACATATACATCCTCCAGTCCGTCCCCGTTGACATCGCCTGTAGCAATACAAGGTCCAGAGAAGGACATGGGGTTTACCAGCAGAGGCTGTCTTTTATAATCGTTGATAGCTGCCTGGACAGGTTTATATGCCAATGGAGAGTTCACCTCTTCGAACATCGGAACAGGTTTTGCCGGCTCGTGATAGGTTCCCGATGCATCTTTTTCGGCCACCATCAGCATCCTGTCCACGCCCATGCCCCTGATCAGCTGCTGCCTGCCGGAAGGCCATACCACCCGCAGCGAATCCGCTACAGAGTCCTTGCCCAGCCCAAAATGCAATATGGGGCTTACAGTGGATTGATATCCCTGCTGAGGCATCTGCTCCAGGCATTGCATTCTTCCCCTGCAGTATAAGGTCAGCCGCGCGCCAACGCCTTCGGTATTCATGCCATCTCCTTTCAATTGCACCTGCAGGTAATGATTCCCTGCCATCTGACGCGCCCTGTTCTCATATACAAAGGCAGGCAGGTTCAGGTTATTGACCACTAAATCCAGGTCCCCGTCATTGTCCAGGTCCACCCATGCCGCACCACTGCTATTGCTGGGTTGTCGTATGCCCCATTGGGCGCTGGTATTGGAAAAACTCAGGTCACCGTTGTTGTGAAAGAAATAACTGTGCACATTGGAAGAAGGCATATGATCCACGATGTCAAGCACATCCTCCCTGCTCAGCCTTCCCTTGTTTTGGGTATATCCTTCCATGTACTTGATAAAATCCATATTGGTATAGTCACGCACATAGCCATTCGTGACAAAAAGGTCCTTCCATCCATCATTGTCCAGGTCGGCCCACAACGGCGCCCAGCTCCAGTCCGTGTTGGAAAGACCCGCCAGCTGCCCTATCTCGCTGAAATGACCGTTACCGTCATTCAGCTGCAGCATATTCCGCATGTATTGATAATAAAAACCCGATCGAAGATAGAGATCGAATTTTTCATAGTTGTCGGGAGCAAACAGCAGCTTCTGACGGCGATTGTCTTCAGGCAGCATATCCAGCGTAAAGATATCCGGTAATCCGTCGTTATTGATGTCGGCTACATTATTCCCCATGGAGAACTGGGATATATGACCGAAGCTTTCCTGCAGCCGGTTCACAAACCTGCCCTTATGGTCGTTGACATAGTAACAATCCGGCACGGCATAGTCGTTGGATATATAGATATCGGGCCAGCCATCCCCATTGATGTCCGCGATGCCCGCACCCAACCCATAGCTGAGGGAGCTGCTGCTGAGCCCGGAAGAGATTGTGACATCCTTGAAATGCCCGCCATCATTCCGATAAAGACGGACACCGCAAAGAGGGTCCTGTTGTTTCAGGATAGCCGCTGTGCTGACCTCGTTCAGCACAGGCATATTCTTGGGATTATGGTTCAACAACAGGAGGTCGAGGTCACCATCCTTGTCGTAGTCGAAAAAATAAGCTTGTGTGGTATAAGAGGAATCCACGATGCCATACTGTGCGGCCTGGTCGCTGAAATGAGGGATGCCGCGTGCATCATTCCCTTCGTTGATGAACAGCTGCTTCAGCCGTTTGATACCCGGCACATGGCCCGAATAACAGACAAATATATCCGGCCGGCCATCCCCATTGACATCGGCAACGGCGACCCCTGTCTTCCAGGGTCCCGGTCTGCCGGCCACTCCGGCCTCCGTGGTAATATCTTCAAATTGTAAATGTCCTTTGTTGAGATAAAGCCTGTTCTCCGTCATATTGCCGGTGAAATACACATCCTGTAATCCGTCTCCATTCACATCGCCGACAGCTACTCCTCCCCCATTGTAGAAATACTCATACATGAGCACATTCGTGTTGAGACCTTCCGTGAGCTGATTGGAAAAGGTAATATGCGTACTGTCTGACGGCAATAATGCAAACAGCGCATGTGGGTCGGTTGCGGGAGACGAATGATCTTCGTTCACAGTGTCCGGACCAGAATGACAGCCTGTCATTAAAATGAAGAAAATGCCTGCTCCGGAGAGCAGGCATTTGAACGGTTGGATCATAGTTATTAATTAGTGTAGCCTGGATTTTGTACCAGCTTGCTATTCTTGTTCACTTCATCACGGCTGATGGGCCGGAAGTACATCTTATCTATCCAGGTACGATTCTCCAGTGAGTTGTCCCCGTAGACAGTATAAGTATAATTGTACTTGCTATCATCATGCTGGTAAGGCGAAGGTGCGGTAGCGCCCGGCTTTAACTTACCAACTACGTTGATAAATTGGAGTTTACGTCCAAGTGTCGTGGACGCGATCATCCATCTGCGTGCGTCATGATAACGATGTTCTTCATAGGCCAGCTCTATCCGGCGTTCGTTGCGATACAATTCCTTCAGGGCGGCTCCCGTTGCCGTCACCGCCGGCATACCCGCACGATAGCGGATCTTGGTCAGCCAGTTCTGTGCCTCTGTTTCCTGTCCCAGCTCGATACAGGCTTCGATATAATTCAGCACTGCTTCTGTATACCGGAGCACAGGCCAGGGAACATACTGACGGGTATTGTTGTCTACGACATTGGGGTCCGGATCGATGAACTTGCGCATGTAGTAGCCGGACCAGCTGGCATTCCAGTTCTCTACAGGGCTTTGACGGGTATCCAATCCGGCCAGCAGCGCACTTCCGGGAGATGTCTCATATTGACCCACCTGTATCTGGTTGGCGGGGTCGGGATTGGAAGTGATCGCAGCTCTTGGTTTCCAGCCGGCGCCATCAAAGAGAATAGTGGCATAAAAACGGGGGTCGCGTTGTTTGTAAGGCGCGGCCGCTTCCGCAGGAATGGACCAGTCGAATTTTGAGCTGGTGGTTCCCGTGGCATCCATATACTCGTAATCATCGACCAGTTGCTGGATAGGCACGTTACCCGCCCAATTATGATATCCGTGGGGACCATTGTCCAGGCCCACCTAAGTACCATCGGTGCCGGGCCCGCCTGTATATAGCTGAGAGGAGAAATCCCTCTCAAAGATCAGCTCCGTAGAGGCGGTCTTATCGATGCCCGGTGCGTTGCTACCGCCGCCCATGGCGATAGACGTATAGTTGTTTTGTCCGTCGGCGGGTGTCTCCTGGGCACCCAGGCTAAGTTTGTAGCCGGCGCCCGTATTCATAACCGCCAGGGCAGCATCCTTGGCTGCCTGCCAGCGGGCGGTACGGTCACCGCTGGTATATCCCAGCAGTTCAGGGTTGGAGAAGCCGGAAATAGTAGCAGAATTGGCTTTGGCCGTGGGTATATCGTGCAGATCGCTGGCCGCATAAAGAAGGATCCTTGCCTTCAGGGCCATAGCCGCCAATGGTGTGGCGCGCCCCTTATCCATTTTCTTGCCTGTCAGCAGACTGACTGCACTGTCACAGTCGGCAACGATGAATTGTACACATTCGTCCCAGGTGTTTCGGGCTACGGTATAGTCCTCACCCAGACCGTATACCTTTGTAACGATGGGCACACCACCGAAGTATCTCGCCAGCTGGTGGTAATAATAGGCCCGGAGAAAATGTGCCTCACCCTGCAATCTGTTATTCGTCACCGTGTCATCAAACCCCTGGGTTTTGAGGTTCTGTAAGGCAACATTCGCCTCCCGTATCCAGTTGTACATGGTTGTCCAATCATACGTGCCGCTGACCCATCCCAGATTGGAAGGGTTTAGCGTTCCTTCGTTGACGGTGTTGATACCACGACCGGGGTGGACAAATACAGCCTCGTCCGTCAAAGAGGCTAATTCCTGCTCGTCAAAACCACCATTGCCAAGACCATTGTAGATATTCGTGACAAATGCCTGCGCCAGCCCTTTGTCCTTCCAGGTTGCGCCCGCAGGTATCTGACCCAATGGCTGGGTATTCAAAAAATCGCGTTTACAGCTGCCTAGCAAAGCCAGGGCTATAAAAAGGATAGATGTATTTTTAAGTAGGTTGCTCATAGCTTTCATTTTAGAAGGTTACTCTGGCCCCGATGTTAATGATCCTAGACTGGGGGTAATACTGTCCGCTGCCCGAGGTGGATTCCGGATCCCATATCTTCATTTTATCCCAGGTGATCAGGTTGAGTCCGCTGGCATACACACGGAATACACTGATGCCGGCTTTTTTCAGGACGGCAGGTGAGATATTATAGCCCAGTTCCACGTTCTTCAGACGCAGATAATCGCTATTGCGAAGGAAATAGGTGTTGTTCCAGGCGCCTCCCCCTGTAAAATAGGTGTTACCCCTGTTGGCCAGACGCGGGTCCGTGCTGCTGGGATGATCGATCGTCCACTGATGATCGTAGGACCATTGCAGGTAGTTGCCGATATCGCCGGACTCGGTGCCGATGTACAGCAATCCGCCTGTCGCGCCCTGGAAGAGAACGGAAATATCAAAGTTCTTCCAGCCGACACGCATGTTCACACCACCTGTAAAGGTCGGATCCTGCGTCTTGTTCAGACGCACCTGGTCGTCACCGTTGATCTTGCCATCACCATTTACATCCTTGAACTTCATGTCGCCAGGCTTCAGGGCAGGTGTTACACCTGTATAGTCAATGGTGTTATCCGAGATATCCTTCTGATCCCTGAATACGCCGGCATATTGATAAGCCAGAAACGATGCCCCATTGTTGGGGCTGCCGCTGGCGCCAAAGGGATGACCCGTTGCACGCTGCCAGGCAGGTGCGCCGGGAGCCTCGTCAAAGAAGAGTATCTTGTTCTTGGCATAACCGCCATTTACACTGACAGAATAGCTCCAGTCGCCCGAATGACCATTGTAGCCCAGGTTAAATTCATATCCCGTGTTCTGCGTCCGGCCTATATTCTCGGGAGGCAGCAGACCGGAGATACCTGAAGAGCCCGGAGTCGAGCCGGAAGGCTGCCAGAGGATATGGTTACGTTTGTTCAGGAACCAGTCAAACTCGAAATTGACGAGACCATTCAGGAACTGACCCTCCAGACCTACGTCTGTGTTATTGGCCACTTCCCATGTGAAGTGAGGATTTGGAACTACCGTTTCACCCAGCGTGGTGGCCGCATTGCCATTGATGACATACGAGCCGAAGCTGTAAAGGCTCAGGTATTGATATTCGAACAAGGTAGGTGTGCCATTCTTCAGGTAGTATACCTGGTCATTACCCATCTGGCCCCAACTGGCGCGCAGTTTCAGGTAATTCATGAAGTTGACATGTTTCTTGAAGAATTCTTCTTCGGAGATACGCCAGCCCGCAGATACAGCCGGGAAGAAACCAAAGCGCTGATCACTGGGGAACAGGTAAGACCCGTCATAACGCCAGGTGAATTCTGCCAGGTATTTCTCTTTATAGTTATATCCTACGCGACCAAAATAGCTCAGCTTGGCGCGGTTATAGGCCGAACCACCCACCGTCTGTCCCGCAGCGCCGCCCGCGAATAGCTGGTCGACAGCAGGGGAAATAAAGTTGGTACGATAGGCATTGAAATCATCTTCCTTGTCTGTCTCTTTCGTAACAGCCGCCATCAGGTTCACCGTATGATCACCGATGGTTTTGTCATAATTGACAAAGCCGGACAAAAGGATGTTCAGATAATTCCAATTCTGTTCGCTCAACTGCGGAGAAGTGAATGTGCTTCGTACGCTCTTGGTAAGCAGCGGCGTTTTTCCATCGGCCTCATAAGTGGCATGATCCCAAAAATAAAGGGTCCAGGGAGTCTGCCATACTTTTTCCATTCTGTTCTCCTTGTCGACGGTAGCCATACCTGTTACTTTCAGGCCAGATACGCCGGGAATATTGACCTCTACTTTACCATTCACCTGGAAATAATCTCTTTTATCCTTGTCATACCCCGTTTGGTTGGTAGTGATAACGATGGGGTTTTGACCATTCTCGATATCGGGACCTGGAAGACCATTGGGCCATACTTCCGGATCTGTAGGTCTGCCACGCATCAGCATCCGGAAAATAGAGCCGGCGGATTGAGTGGGGAAGAATCGGTATTCTTCTCTGGCTGTAAGGTTGATACCGGTGTTGACCCATTTATTGACCTTGGCATCCAGGTTAAGACGCATGTCATATTGCTTATAACCCGTAGCAGAGTTCTTATAATATCCATCCTGGTCCTGGTAGCCTGCAGATGCCAGGTAACGGATAGCGTCCGAGCCGCCGTTGACCTGTAAGGTATGCTGCACCTGTGGCGACCATGTCTTCAGGGTTGTCTTGAACCAGTCCGTATTGGGATGGCCCCAGGGATCTGAATGGTCAGCATATTTCTTGACATCAGCCGGCAGAAAAGGAGCGGTAAAGGTACTGCCCCCGCTGACATAAGTCCCCGTCGTATTAAAGGCCTGATTCGCGGCAGCCCATTCGGAGGGGTCTATATGGTCATAGATATAGGTAGCGTTGTTGATGGCGGCATATTCCGTGGCAGTAGCCATTTTGGGTATCCGGTCCGGCTGTGCCCAGCCATGGTTGAACGTATAGGACAACTGTGGCTTGCCGATCTTTCCGTGCTTGGTGGTCACCAGGATAACTCCGTTGGCCGCCCTGGAGCCATAAATGGCCGCAGAAGCGTCCTTCAGTACCGACATGCTTTCGATATCGGCGGGATTCAACCTTTCCAGACCACCGGCGATATCTGGGATACCATCTACGACGACCAGCGCCGAGGTATTTCCCAGGGTATTGGTGCCACGGATACGGATGGTAGAGCCATCATAACCAGGTTCACCGCTGGATTGTACGGCATATACGCCCGGCAGACGGCCTACCAGGGAGTTGGAGAGGTTGACGGCAGGCGATTTTTCCAGTTCCGAACCCTTCACCTGGACTACGGCGCCTGTGACCGTCACTTTTTTCTGGGTACCATAACCCACTACCACAACATCCTTGAGTGAGTTTTCCGTGGTCTGCATGGTCATGACGACGGAAGTGGTCCCCTTCAAGGCATATTCTTTGGCCGTAAAACCTACATAACTAAATACCAGAGTAGCGTTTGGATTGGTCACCTGTAAGGTAAAACTCCCGTCATCGGCTGTCGTAGTACCGTTATTGGTGCCCTTTTCCTGTACGGACACCCCCTTTAAAGGTTCCCCTTTTTCGCTGGCGACCCTTCCCGTGATTTTCACCGCCTGTAATCCCTTGTTGGATTCGTCGGCGTCGGCCCGGGTTATAACAATGAGATTGTCACTGAGCTTGTGATAGGTAAGTCCCGTGTTCTCCAATACTTTATCCATCACTTCTGCCAGCTCAGCATGCTGTACGCGGATGCTGATCCCTTCTTTTGGTAAAATAGCATCCTTGTAGACAAAACGGTAAACACCGCCTTCTTCAATAGCCTTGAATACCCTTTTTAAAGGCATATTGTCCAGTCGGATACTGATGTTCCCCTGTCCGTAACCACTGGCGAAGGCGTTAACAAAAATGAGTAAAATGGCTAGTTTGGTCATCAGCAGGCATTTGATGATTTGACGGCCAGTATCGACCGATACGCCGCATCCAGTTTTTTTCATAACTTAGTTTTGATAAAATGATAAGGACCTGCTCCGCCCGGAGCAGGAATTGTCTTTACACCGGCGGGGAATGCTGCAATCATTCTCCGCCTTTTTTTGTTATGACAATAGATTTTTACGTAATTCTTTTCATATTGGCAGTTTTGGTTAAATAATTCAGCAGCCCCTTGCAGGCAGCCGGCAAAAGTCGAAAGAGGATTTCGTACGAAGGACGCGAGACATCCTTCGTATATATTAGGGTGTTATGGTCACTTCTTTTTTGCTGATGGAATACCGGAAATTGCCTGTCCATCTCAGCGCCTCCATTACCTGACGAAGGCTCTCATCCTCGAACACGCCGCTGTATTCCACATGCTTCAATCTTTCATCCGTGATGGCCACTTTGACGGCATACCATCTTTCTATCTTCCGGGCAACTTCCTCCAGCGTCTCATGGTCGAAGGACAGCTTGTTCTTTACCCACAGAATATCCATCGCCACCGTATCCTTTGGCTCGATATGGGCCTTTCCAAGGGTCATCACCGGCGCGTCTTCGTACTTCTGCACCGTCGGCACACCTTTTATCAATACGGACTTGCCGTTCTGTACCACCAGCTTTTCATTTGGCTGAAGGATGATCTTTTTGTCCGGACTGCTGCGTAATGTCACTTCGATGGATCCCCGTATAAGCACGGCTTCTGTATTCTTTTCGTTAGCATAGCTTCGGATATTCAGGCTGGTGCCAAGTACCCGCACATCGATGGAGTTGGTGTGTATGATGAAAGGATGATCCTTGTCCTTTGCTATATCGAAATAGGCCTCACCCGTTATCTGAACTTCCCTGAACGGGCCACGGAAGCTTTCATTATATGTCATCCGGCTGTCGGCATTCAGCCATACCTGGCTCCCGTCCGGCAGCTGTATCTTGGATTTCGAGCCCGGCTTGGTACTGATGGTATTCTCCGCCACATGTTGTTCGGCGTGCTCACTCTTTATACTCTCGGGGCGGCGGGAAATAAAGAATATCAAGGCCACGGCGACCGCTATACCCACCATCGGCCACAGCAGCCGGTATACCTTCCTGTTATGTCTTTCATCTGGCAGCGTTGCTGGCGCCTCTTCCACCGCTACCGTTGTCTCATAATTCAGCGTGGGGGTCGATAAATGATTGCTCAGCCGCTGGAGATGCCTGTTCAAGGCATCATTCCTCCGGCCCTGGTCTTCCGCCTCCCCCAGCCAAAGACCATTTAGCATTTCCATCCGCCAGCCCATTTCAGGATGCTGCTGCAGAAATGTTTCCAGCTCAACCAGCTCTTCAGGCGTGGCTTCACCTGCAAGTTTGAGACTTAACAGCAGCCAAAACCGGTCTTCCTGCATAATTTGTTCCTGCATAATGATGTGCTTATCCTACAGACAAGACCTCCCAAAGGAATGTACCAAAAGATGTAAAAAATTGTTAAGAGTGTGAGAACCGGCTGACCATGGTAAAACCCGACTGCAAATAAACGGGCAGGGTCTCCCCGATCTTCCGGATGGCTATGGCCAACTGATTGCGGACGGTGAGAGGAGAGATATCCAGGATGGCTGCCACCTCCTTGTACCGCAGACCGTCCTCCTTCACCATCTGGAAGATCAGACGGCATTGGGGAGGCAATTGCCGGATTACCCGGCGGATCTGCTGTACCAGGTCGGCGGAAATACACATTTCGGCAGGACCGTTGAGCTCGATCATCGTCTCAACATCCAGTTCATCCAGGCTGACGACAGTATTCTTGTAATGCTTGTTTATATAGTTAAGAGAGAAGTTCTTGGCGATGGTATATAGATAGACCTTCAGGTTATCTATTTCCGGCAGCCTGTCCTTGATCTGCCAGAGCTTGATAAATACATCGGAAACAATCTCTTCAGCGACCTCATTCGACTTTACCAGGGAGTAAGTAAATCTGAACAGTCCTCCGGATAAGAGCTGAAACAATTGATTGTATGCTTTCATGTCCTCGTAGAAAGCTATACGCTCTTGCATCTCACGTATGGCAGCAGAATGGTCCAATGGTAGTAGAAATAATAAACGTCATGCAAACGTTTGCAAAGCACGTTAAGGGAAAGTTAAAGACCTTTATTGAATTTACAATGGCTTTTAGTAATTATATTTTGTTAACACCTGCCCATTGCTTTGTGTATAATCCCGTAAATGTAACGCCAAGGCCCGCTCCGCGCGGTATCCGCACCTTTCCATTCTCGAACTCGATGCCTGTGGCCAGATCTTCTGTCAACAACAGTGGACCATCCATATCTACATAATCCAGGTAAGGCAGCAAATGAGCGATTGCAGCGCTGCCGACGGAGCTTTCATTCATGCTGCCTACCATCACCTTCATTCCATATTGCCGGGCCGCATCGATCATCCGGCGGGCGGGTGTGATCCCGCTGCATTTTGTCAGCTTTATATTGATGCCGTGAAAATGTCCTTTGCATTTTTCAACATCTCCTTCCCTGACACAGGATTCATCCGCAATGAGAGGTAAAGGACTTCGTTCATAAAGCACTTTCATACCCTCCCAATCGTCTTTGGCCAGCGGCTGCTCTATAAACTCTACATTCAGCTCCTGTAATACGGGTATGATCTGCAATGCTGCTTCTAATGTCCACCCCGCATTGGCATCCACCCGGAAAAGGGCATCCGTATGAGCCCGCAATGCCTTCATAATGGCTATGTCATCCGGCGACCCCAGCTTGATCTTATAGATAGGCCAGGGAAATTCACGCATCTTGGCCACCATCTTATCGATGGTATCGATCCCGATGGTATAATCCGTCATCGGCCCTTTGGCAGGGTCCAGTTTCCATACATTATATAATGGTAACTGCCGGATCTTCCCCGTCAGGTCCCAGGCGGCCATATCCAGCGCACATACTAAAAAGGAATTCTCCGGAAAGAGATGATGGAGATAATGCCAGTACCTTTCCGGGTCCGTAAAGGCAAAACGTTCGATAAATGCCTTTTTGGACTCCAGGTCGGCGATCATCTTGTCTACAGGGATATGATAATAGCTGATAGCAGGAGCTTCCCCATAACCTTTTATTCCCCTATGCTCCAGCTCGACGATGAGGGTCGGCTGATGGGTCTTTGTACCGCGCGATATAGTAAATGGATGACGAAAAGCCAGTTCGTAAGAATGATAATTGATCTGCATGAGGCATAAAGATACGGTGCAGGATTTACGGTCCCAATGGTGTTTTCCCTATGTTTTTTGCAGATTTGAGAAGATTTTTCCCATCCAGGGAACGTTTTAGAGTTTGGCACGGGTACAAGTCGTTAGTATTCAATACTTTATTTTTTGGTACACATTTTACCAAGTATAGACCGTAACACACGAAAACGTACCCAAATGAAAACTTTCAACACCGCATCACTTCTCACTGCCCTGATCATTCTGTCTGGTCTTACAAGGACATCTGCCCAGGAACAAGCAAGGATCAATAACCTGCCTGCCCTGCTGATGAGCTTTAACGCTTCCAACAATAACAATGCTGGTGAGCTGGACTGGACCATGGAGAATCAGACAAGCTGCAAATGGTTCGTCATTGAGAGGTCTGCAAATGCCAGCGGTTTCGATTCCATCGGTGTCGTCATGGGTACCAACAATACGCACTCTACTGATTATTCTTTTACAGATAGCCGTATGCTCAGCGGTAATAATTATTATCGCCTGCGCCAGGTTGATATGGATGGAGTTTCCAAGTACTCCAAAATAGTTAGCATCTACAATACCAACGTCGCTGTTGCTGACAAAAAGATACAGCTGTATCCTAATCCCGCTATCGCTACGCTGAATTATTCGCTGACCAGCCCTGCTGCATCGCATGCAACGGTAATGGTATATACAATGGCCGGTGTACTGGTCATTGCTCAGCAACAACAGCTGGCTTCCGGTGTTAACCAGCAGTCCCTTGCCATCTCTAATCTGAAAAGTGGAAATTATTTTCTGAAGGTTGTTAGCCAGAACGGCACACAGTACGATCAGTCCTTCGTAAAGTTATAACGAACGTTTTCGTCCCTGAACCCCACCTACCCGCCATAATTTCGCGCCGCGTCCGCAGCGCGAATTTGGCCATTTTGGCCCATCATAAGCGTCCGGAATGCTCCACATACTCCTTTATCTCCTCATTAAAAGCCTTCTCTTTGATCAACTCCTCCATCGTAAGATGCACCCTGTACCTCCAATAATGACGGGGATTGGCCGGCACATTGATCCGCTCGTCATGCGGATTTTCCCGGCGGAACTGTTCGCTCATACCCAGGATATCCTGTAGCTGAAAAATGCTCCACTGGGCCGGAGAATGCAAATGCTGCAGCACGATGGCCCTGTTGACCCAGGGTTCGCAGAAATGAGGCGCTTCCCCCCACTGTCCCAGCTCCTGGTTAAAGAATCGCTGGATCAGCCCCCTATCCTCTTCCCACCATCCCCTGATCGTGCTCATATCGTGAGTAGAAGGCGTCACTACAGACAAATAAGGAGCTTCGGACGGATGAAAGAACTCACGCGCGGGGTTCTTTGGCATACGCTGTATCTCCAGGCTAAGTATCCCCAGCTGCCGCATTACATTCGGCACACATCGAGGCACCATGCCCAGGTCCTCTCCAAAGACCAGCATGTTCGTAGCCCGCTTGAGGGCAGGCAGTTTATGCATGGCCTCTTTCTCCCAGAAATTATCCTGTCGGTTAAAAAAATAATTGACATAAAGGTCTCTTAATTGCTGCTGTGTATGCCATTCGAGATATCGGAAGGAAGATGTATTCTCCATGGATATGCGAAAATGGAACTGCTGC